>Ga0335072_10003650_pt1 | contig 23102 bp, 27 predicted proteins | sample Lox_Sample_21_FD_206725 | JGI IMG/M metagenome (GOLD analysis project Ga0335072, IMG submission 206725) | Soil microbial communities from Loxahatchee National Wildlife Refuge, Florida, United States - Lox_Sample_2.1 | ecosystem: Environmental > Terrestrial > Soil > Wetlands | place: USA...
TGGAAGGGTTGTGTGCTTGTGTGTGCAAACTGCCACTACGGTGGTGAAGGAGGTCGCTGCTCGCTCCGTCCTCGTAAGTTTAATCATTTTCGGGTCTCATTTTTCCTTTTCGGATATTTTTTGGGTGTTTTTTCGGGTATGAAGATTTGAAAGTCACCTGAAACTCAAAAATCATACCCGAAACTTTGAATAAAAGCTAACTTTACTACTTCTAGCTAAAGCAGGTGCTGCTGCTACTGTGTCTTCTGCTGCTCCCTCGCGCTGTGCCTCCCGCTCTGCCCGCGCCCCCTCCGCCTCCACCACCGGCACCATCCGCGTCGCCCTCTCCCCCACTTCCGCCAAATGGTGGAAGAAGCTCGCGCCCTGCCTCCCGTTGCCCGTGCCGCCCGCCGCGCCTGCCACGCAGGGGGTAGAATGGCAATGCCGAGCTGACCAATGATTGGATAGAGCAGTGCCTATTGGCCCAACAGACGTGATGTCACACACAGATGAGTGTTGGTCTACACTATTGGGAAGACCATCGCACACCTTATGGGCTCTGTAATAATCATCATCATGATTGTACATCATCTACAGTTTGTATGGCAATAGAATCAATTGCGTACACTCACAATACCTCATTATTATCATTAGTAGAAGCCTCCTGTCAACATTCCGCTATTTCATGACCCCTGTCAACAGCGCCGATCTTCTCGCCGAGATTGCCGCCCTGGAGGCTGCTAATGCAGCCGATGCAGCGGACGCTGCTGCTGCTGCTGCTGCTGAAGAAGCCGCTGCCGCCGCCGAAGAGGAGGATGAGGATGAAGAGAACGGAGGAGATGAGGTTTAAGTGTGTTTGTGTACTTTTGTATTATAATAATATTGTATAAGTAAAAAAAAGCACTTTTCACTGTCAAACTTCATTTTCGGGTTTCATTTTCGGGTATTTTATAAGAGGTGAAAATTTTTGAGACCCAAAATATGTCCGAAAACACCCTATAAGCCCGAAAACTACCTAAAAACTACTATAAAGTAATTAAGACTGCATAGTGTTAAACGCTTTAGCCTCCTGAATATTGAGCAATCCAGTTTGTACCTGCTGAAGCTCTTTGTCCCTAATAGGTCGCCTAGCTGCAAATGATACTGCTAGCCCTGCGTCAACTAATCTATCTTCTTGTGCTTGCTCGTGGTCTGTCTATGCATATATCTCTTCATCTGTCCACTTAATCCTGCAACGCCATGTATCATTAATACGTGGGTATGGCATTGTATGCAGCTGGTCCTGTAGCACTTCGTGTGAATATACTGGTAAGTCCTATGCTCTTCGATAATCCTTAAGATCAACATCTAGCAAGGTACATCAAGCGACTGGTCATCCGTATAGAGCATCCCACTACTCAAGAGCGGTTAGAAGCAGAAGAGGATCGGGTCAGAGACGAGTATCGCCTCAGAGATGAGAGTGTGACTTTCCCATCTTTAACGGAAGATATCCTGGATGCTATTCGTACAGGCCTCTACAATTCAAGCTACGTGCCAGCTACGGAGGTAGATGATTGGATGGAACAAGTCGAAACTGGAATTGATGCCCCTCTCAAAGTGCTTCTGCTGTCTCTCGCACCAGATATCAACACCCTCGTTTTATCTCTGGGTCGCAGATTGATGTGTACGTGGCCTCACAGATGCTTCTTTTATTTCTTTGGCAAAGCTATTCAAAGAGTGGCTCTCATTCCAGCTCAAATTCGACCACGAATATTTCCCGTGCTTCAAGAAGTGCGATTAATCCGTTAGCTTACACATGGCTATTGGGACAGATGTCTGAATGTGACTTCAGATGACATCACACCCTTCTTTTTTGCTTCCTACCTTTTAACTGGGACTCATATGACTCGTATCTGGGGTTCTATTCGCATCGGAGACTATAACAAAATCAACTGGTCTTTTAGTCGACGAGAGTCCTATATCAGTCGATTGTATATAGGTTGCAGAGCCCATAACGTGTTACTTGAGGTGTCAATACCTGAACCGGGATATTTTAATGCCCGAAATGGGTGCCTGGCCCCGTCAAGCGAGTGGTTCGGAAGAGTGCGGGTGACTCTGGGTCTCGAAAATTAGAGATATTCAGCGCCATCGAGATAATTGGATCTTACATGCGGATTAGCCATAGGAAATGGATTTTTTTGACTAGCTTCTGCAGAGCATTGTTGACCGATTCATGAGCCCATATCCAGATCAGGTTCCCGATTAGAAAGGCTTTTTCAAGGCGCCTGTCGTGGGATATGCTGTGAAAAATATATCAACGGCTGAGTGCTTTTCCGCGAAAATTATGTACCAAAAAGCACCAGCAGCGACGAGGTGGCAATTTTGTGTCCGCAGGCACTGGGGGGGGGCTGGCCTCAGCCCTACGATGCAGCTGAAACGCTGTCGACCAATCAACTGCACCAACCCATGTCAGCTCGCACGCCATATGCAACGTATGTGATCATGATCGCCAGCCGAGGGTTTTGGTTTATCGTCGGGCGAATTATTGTCGCTCTGCTCGGCGCTGATGATGGGAAGAATGCGCTGGAAACTGTCGATTGGTGATAGTTACCCATTATGTGATTCGTGGCCCGGAAGTGTAAAAATGGTCCGCGATCCTCTTCTAGTGATGTTATCTCCCCGCAATGTTTCAGCTCCAAAAATATCTGGAGTTGTCCGTGCCGATTCTAATCGCGAGGACCCCCACAAGTACCTCACATAACTCCGGAAGTCTGCCCTCCTTCACTTTTTGGTCTCGAAGGATCAAAACATACAGAATCCTCACTTCGGTAAAGGTCGAGAGGGGTCGGATTATTGGATATTACACCTCGGAGACTAAGGAATCACATCTTGATCATATCGATGAAGTACGAAATACTTGCGGATGCCTGGTGCGGTCCAATACAGCTGACGTTAGCAGTGGGTAACGATGTCCCGACTTCCAATGAATTAAATGTTGGAGCACATAATGACATAAACCCTATGATGGGCAATATAGTTTAATACGAACCGCCTTCTCCACAGTCCAAAACTGATCATTCCATAGCCGCTATGAAGTTCGGTGCAGACGCCGTTTATTTCAGTGCCATCATCCTCATTGCCTACCTTTGTTCAGAATACATTTCATATCGAAGGCGGGCTACTTACTCGGCTCCGAATGGCTGCAAACCACCACCCGCTATTCAGCAAAGTAAATGGCTCATCGGAGCCGACATGGCATTTAGGTTCATGGCCCTCCTAAAGCAGAGGAAATTCTTGACGCAAACGTCTTTATATTTCCAAGACACGGCTCGAACTTTTACAATCCAGTTCTTTGGCGCAACGAGGATTTGGACTATTGAGCCAGAAAATGTCAAGGCGATTTTGCAGAGTGACGACTTTGAAATGGGCTGGATCCGTAACAAAGCCTTCCGCCCCTACCTTGGCAACGGCGTACAAGCAACTAATGGGGAGGTTTGGGCACATGGCCGAGCACTACTTCGCCCATCCTTCTCAAGAGCACAGATCTCGAACCTCGACTTGTACGAAGAGCATTTCCAGAACTTTGCTGCCTTGATTCCTGAAGATGGCTCAACGATCGACATCCAGAAGGAGTTCCATCGGCTAACATTGGACGTATCCACCGAGATATTATTCGGCGAGTCTGTCCAGTGCTTGCAACCTGTCGTGTCCAAGGAGACCCAAGAACTCGAAGCCGCCTTCGACTACGCCACCAAAGGGGTCATAACCCGCTTCAACATGGGCAACCTAATCTGGCTCCATTGGGACCCCAAATTCACCCGCTCTGTCCGAACCGTGCAAAACTATGTCCAGAAATTCGTCGAGAAAGCCCTCCTGCTCCGCCACGAGCTCGACCAACCGGACAAAGAGGACGACCAGACCGGAGGCGGCAGATATATCTTCCTCGAAGCTCTGGCAAAGGACACCGGCGACCGACGCATGCTCCGCGACCAACTCCTCAGCATGATGGCCGCCGGAAGAAGCAACACCGCCTCACTCCTCAGCCTCATCTTCTACCTCCTCGCACGGCACCCATCCGTGCTCCAGAAGCTGCGAGCCGAGATCGCAATACTGAACAACCAACCCCCGACATTCGAGCAGCTGAAAAGCATGCCCTATCTCCGCGCCGTCCTAGACGAAAGTAAGTCCTCCCCCCCTCCCCTTCTTCCACGTGACAACTTAACCTCTCCCCTCCATCCCCAGCATTACAAAAAACTCACTAACCCCAACCGCGCAGCCCTCCGCACCCACCCCTCGGCGCCCGTCAACGAACGCGCCGCCAAGCGCGACACGACGCTCCCGCTGGGCGGCGGCGCCGACGGGCGCGCCCCCATCTATGTGCGCAAGGGCCAGACGGTCTTCTACCACACCTATGCGCTGCACCGCAGCGCAGAGCTGTGGGGCGACGACGCGGCGGAGTTCCGGCCGGAGCGGTGGGCCGAACTGCGCAATGGGAGCCCGAGGAAGGGGGGGAGTGCGGGCACGGGCGCGGGCACGGCATGGAGGTTCGTGCCTTTTGGGGGTGGGGGGAGGATTTGTCCTGGTCGTGAGTCTTTTTTTTCCGCGTCATTTTTTTTTGATTTCGTGCGAAGTTTTCAGATTTGTATCTTCTTAAGGTTTTTCATGTCTTCCTTTTTCTGGGGGTTTTCTTTTTTTGGTTGGCTCTGGGCCTGGCGATTGTTCTTTTTTTAACTCCCCTCCCTTTTCCTCTACTCCCCACTAACACCCCCACTAACTCTTTATTTACTAACGCCCTCGTCAAAAAAACAGAAACCCTCGCCCTAACAGAAGCCTCCTACTTCACCATCCGCATCCTGCAAACCTTCAGCGTGCTCGAGAACCGTGATGACAAGCCCTTCGAAGAGAGTATAGGTGTCGTGTTTAATAGTGGCAGGGGCGTGAAGGTTTGTTTGCGTCGCTAGGTTATGTGATAGAGGAGGTGGAGTCGAGTAGAGAAACGGGGAAACTTGCGGAAACCTGGTGCTTTTCTCTTCATTTCAAACTACCTTTCCCTTGGTAGATCGGTCAGCTGGAGTAAGTCAACTAAAAAGTTTCTTCAAGGTGTAGCGAACCAATTTCGCGAAACGATTTCTGCTTCAGATATATATGTATTAACTAGCTTCTTGAGCACATTCGATCGATATATTCATACGGTTTCCATCATAAACCCATGCTGTTATTAATAACCCATTATCCCATCACCATTTCGTGCATATCTATCCACCCATCCAACGCCCCACTCATACCACATATGTACCATACCCAGCCATACCAACAATGTAATTATCCCCACTACGATTCCGTTGCAACAAACTTGACGAGGGGAAATAAAAGTCTACGAAATGTCAAAGTCCATATTAATCCTTGCAAGAATGTCTCATTTTTGTTCGATTCCATCGTCAATACTTCACATTCCCAATACCTCCCGCAATCCTGTTCCAGACTCTTAGCAACCCACAGTAAGAAGCGACGGATCAGGCATCGCATCAGGCGTCAGCGTCATAGGCGTGATAGTGGCCAACGGCGCTATACTCGGTGACCCAGCCCCGGTCGGCGTCATCGATTGTGCATCTACTGGGCTGTTACCTGCAGAATTAGGGTCGTCATATGCAGAGCCATCATAGAGCTGGCTTATCGCTGCGTTATTTTCTTGGTCCTGTTGCTGGGGTTGCATGATGGGGGAACCCATGTTACTGTTGCTATTGGTAGGACTAGTGGATTCGATATTGTCTGTGTCATTTATTATGGGGTCTTGATTTGTGTCTGAGGATTGATCTGAATATTGGTCCGTAGACTGCGGATCCATATCTAGACTTTGGTCTGGCGAGCCAAACGTATCGGCGTCTTGATTTGTGTCTGAACATTGATCTGAATATTGGTCTGCGGACTGAGGATCCGCATCTAGACTTGGGTCTGGCGAGCCAAATGTATTGGCATCTTGATTCGTCGACCCAGAGGTGTCTAGCTCTGCAGATGTAAGTGTGGGATCTTGGAAGAATCCATCGCCTTGGAGCTCGTTGACAGGCGTGATGGGTTCTTGATCAAGAGGTATCCCGCCTCCAAAAGAGAAGCTGTCGTAGTAGTAATCTGTCATTGGACCGGTAAGAGAGGCACTCGTTAGACCGGCGTACGGTTGTGACGCTGCAGTAGTCTGTGTGCTACTTGTGTCGGGCAAGTTTACGGTCCAGAGATTATTTCCTGTGGGTGTGTTGGTGCCAGACCCAGCATTGGGATCTGATATGATGTCTTGGGAAAAGATTGTGTTGCCTTGAGGAGCTGAGCTTGCGTCATAGCCACCGTCTATTTGGACATTGAATGTGTCTGGTGCAGAGTAAACACTATTCATTGCGGCGTTATCATTTTCTATGGAAGCTTGGAGAGTTCCTTGGGCTTGGAGATTTATGTCTGATTGCTGGTCGTAAGTCGCGTCTAACGTAACATCGAATCCTGTTTCCGCCGATAGAGTCGGGCCATATCCAGTCATGTCTATTGCTTGTTGATCCATAGCATTATCGTTATATCCGTTTCCATCGCTGGTGTTATCTGTCGGGTTGTAACAGTCAACAAATTGGTCGTTTCCCCCGAAGTCATTCGTGTCATTAGTGGATCCTGTATCAGAGCCGCCTCCGCCAAAACTGCCATCGAGCTGCTGGTCTGTGTCGACATATTGACCTTGATCTTGATCTTGCGGATCATAGTCCGCTGCGACACCATCGAAATTGTTGGTGGAATCAAAGGTATTCTCGAAATTGTTGCTCGAATCGAAGGTATTACCTCCGCCATTCGAAAATTCAGTCGAATCGAAGGTATTGCCTCCATCATTCGAAAAGTCGTTCGAATCGAAGGCATCACCTCCACCATTTGAAAAATCAGTCGATTCGAAGGCATTACCTTCGTCATTTGAAACGTCGTTCGAATCGAAGGCATTACCTCCATCATTCGAAAGATCGGTCGAATCAAAGGCATTACCTCCATCATTCGAAAGATCGGTCGAATCAAAGGCATTACCTCCATCATTCGGAAAATCGGTCGAATCAAAGGCATTACCTCCGTCATTCGAAAGATCGTTCGAAGTATCGCCGAAATCAAGGCTATTATCGTTATCACCAAAGCCGAAATCATCTCCACCCGAGTTTCCGCTCAAGCTGGATCGAATTTCAGATTTCAAAAAACCGGCCGCAATCTTCATGCCTGCATTCATCAACGCAGCCTTTTGCTGAGGCTTCAATAGGGGTTTATGCGGTATGGAGTTTGCACCAGACGGCGCTGGATGCTGACCCGAAGACTGGCTCTGGCCTCCTTGTGGCCGAACAGGATTCTGGAATTGAGGCCGTTGAGGCTGAGCCTGATTTGGATGCTGGTTAAATTGAGTCTGATTCGGTCTCTGAGGTTGAGAGGTGTTCTGTTGCGGGTTCGATTTTTGAGGTTGAGGACCTTGTTGTTGATTAGGTCTCTGAGCTTGAGGGCCCTGTTGTTGATTAGGTCTCTGAGCTTGAGGACTCTGTTGATTAGGTCTCTGAGTTTGAGGACCTTGTTGTTGATTAGGTCTCTGAGCTTGAGGGCCCTGTTGTTGATTAGGTCTCTGAGCTTGAGAACTCTGTTGATTAGGTCTCTGAGTTTGAGGACCTTGTTGTTGATTAGGTCTCTGAGCTTGAGGACCCTGTTGTTGATTAGGTCTCTGGACTTGAGGACCTTGCTGGCGGTTTGGCATTTGGGCTTGTTGAGGGCGTGGAGGTTGATGAGCCTGAGGCTTGTTTGGAGGTTGAGTTGGTAGTTGCTGTTCATTTCGCCCTTGATACTGAGGGACGACCTGGGGCTGATGAGAAGCTTGAGATTGACCTGGATTATGGGCATGATTGGGCCTCTGTTGCTGGGGCTGGTTTTGGTGTGGTGTAGCATTTTGTGGGTTATTTGGCGGATGAGATTGCACAGGGATATGTGACTGTGTCATATTCCCGGGCCCAGCTGGTCCTGGATGCTGGCCAAGTCCTGCGCGAGGTGCCGCACCGTCTGGCATCATTCGCGCGTTAGTAGATTGAGGGACATGTAAGGGGATATGAGACCCAATCATGGCGGCTGGTCTCTGCATGCCCGAACTGAACTCATCCCACTCTGAGGATCCTGGGATTGGTCCAGGTGCAGCATTTCGAGGAGCTCCAGTGTTGGCATATTGGGGAACACCGTGTGTACCACCAGGCCTGCTTGGCTGAGGTTGCTGGGTCATCGGCGTAGGACCTCCTGGAACGAATACAACATCTTCTTGGACCACAGTAGTCTCGGCAACTTCGGTGTCTTCGCCTACAGTATAGTCGTTGCCTGCCACGGTGTTGGCTTGATTGACGCCCATAACATCCAGAGGGTTATTCGGAATGCTGGCTTGGTTCGTCCCCCCAATGACATCCACGTTATTTCCAGCGCCATTATCTATAGTGCCATCCGTATCCGTCACATCGATAACTGTAGGTGTTGTATCGGTGTTGGCCATGTCAATCAAGTTTACCGCAGCATTTACTGCAGCAGTCCCCACACTCATAGGTATGCTTATCCCCAACTCTTCAACCAGGATCGCATTGACCGCTGTCATCCCAACACCGGCGATAATTCTCTGGGCATTCTTGCTATTCTTCAGCTTCTTTGCTGCAACTTTCACACCTTTTGCAGTAGCACTAGCGGCAGTCTTGGTTGATTTCACTACAGCTTTAGTTGCCACAGCGGAGTTATGGACAAGAGCTTCTTTTGAGAAAGTGTGATTATGCCGTCGGTTACCATGCTGATCATGTTTCCATTCGCTTTGCAGTGGTTGCGTATCTCCTCGCATTAAGGTTGGCCTATGTTTTGTGTCTGATGGCGACCAATTGATAGTCTCAACAAATGTGGTAGGCTCAGAGACAGCCCTGTGAGCGGGAACTGTAGTCTTCTCTATGTCATTCAGCGACCACTCGGTAGTTTCCAAAATGGTACTACTGCGAACAGAGGCTGGGCTTTGAGGAGTAACTGTGCTTAGTCCTTGAGATGATATGCTCTGTCTCTTGTCAGCCGGTGACCATTCGGTGATTTCTAAGGATTTCTGGTCATCAGTTACTAACGAAGCCGATCCTCCAGGGCGATCCCATGTTGTGGCTTGAGAGATAGTGTTGAGATAGTAGGTACGTCCGTCAGGATTCGTGCACTCAATCCACCCAGTAGGTAGTTGATTACCCCCAGGTCGAGTCCATTTGCTAACTTTGGTAGCTCGATGATAGTAAAATAAGCGCCCATCTGGATCTTTGATTTCTTCCCAGCCATCAGGCAAATTTGAGTCCGCGTGAGGTTGTGTAATAGGTATTGGTGGCTTAGGCTTCTCAAACGTTTTTATTTGGGAGCCCTTATGATGATACCAGGTTATACCTATGGCCGATTTCCTCACATCCCAACCGTAGACTGAAACCTCTGGATCGAATATTATAACATCCGAAGGCGAAACGAAGTTCGAATTATGATGGTGATGGTTTGTGGCAGCACTTTTCGAAACGCAACACTGCGTGCAGAAAAGAGTAGGTATTTGAGCGGAGGTACAGGCTAAACATTCGAGGTGATTGCTATCATTGGTAATATCTATGTATAATCTGTCAGCTGACATGTCAGAATGGGGGCAGGAGAAGAGAAGTACCCGACGAGCATAAACTGCAAGTGATAAAGCTTGGCGCTGCGTTTTGAGATATAGACGCAGGAAAACCGGTAGGGCTGCCAAGGGTTTGAGATGGGTTTGTGTGGAAACTGGAAACACTTCCAGTGCTTCTTACGCTGGCAGCACTTGAGATGCTTTGTCGATTGGCAGCGCGCGTGGTTGCATTTGAGGGTGTTGGTAACCGTTGGCTTACTAAGTGTTGCTGGATTGGTTGTTGCTCAACTGGCTGTTGATGTTGCAGCACAGGCTGTTGCTGGATTGGTTGTTGCTGTACCGGCTGCTGTTGGAGTTGCTGTTGGGTTGGCCGTTGCTGGACTGGCTGTTGTTGAACTGGCTGTTGATATTGCTGCACGGGCTGCTGTCGGATTGGTAGTTGCTGGACTGGCTGTCGTTGGATTGGCTGCTGTTGGATTGGCTGTTGCTGGATTAGTTGTTGCTGTACGAGCTGCTGTTGGATTGGCTGTTGCTGGATTGGTTGTTGCTGCACGGGCTGCTGTTGGAGTGTCAGCTGGTATTGCTGCACAGGCTGTTGCTGTACGGGTCGCTGCAGTAATAGCTGTTGAAGTTGTTGGGCTGACTGTGGTTGGGTTGGTCTTTGCTGAACTGGCTGTTGTAGAATTTGCTGTTGGTAGTTGGGATGTTGCGGGGCTTGCTGTTGTGTTGTGGGCTGCTGATACATATGCTGCTGCTGCGCTGGCTGCTGCAGTACAGGCTGCTGTTGCTGTTGCTGTTGCTGTACAAGCTGCTGTTGTGCTTGTTGTGGAGGGGCATGTTGGTATTGTGCAGCTTGCTGGTATGCTGGTTGTTGAACAGCTTGTTGATAGCCAGGCTGCGGCAGCATTGGCTGCTGGCGATATACTGGTTGCGGCGTCTGCTGCTGCTGATACATTTGCCCCTGCTGACCTTGCTGCGGTCCGCCCATCTGTTGCTGATACATAGGCTGCTGCCCCGTCGGGACGTGATTCATTGGCACCTGCTGGTGATTGACCTGCTGCTGCGCCTGCTGCACATGCCCAACCGGCTTCCTCCCCATCGACGGCCTACTCGCCATTATCTAGCTCTCGTATATATCTGCGCCTTCAACAGTTAAACAGTAAATCCAACGTCCTCACAGCGTCGTCGCGGCGCGCCAGACCCTCCTTCTTCCCCGTCGGGAAATCGCTTCTCAGCTGCACGGCCTTGTCCAAAACTCGCTCCCAAAAGCATGCAATGGACACTATTGCTCGCGCAGCGTCTCCGTAGCGATGAAACGCAGCCAAAACGACTTTCTCTTAATGCTATCGTTGGAGAAGGAGAGCGCGAAACCTCAAAGAGCTGCACAAGAATCTGGGGGCTGGCGCAAAACTGGCGTGACTGGGCTTTCTAAATGACTAGCGTGAGGCTGAAGACTGAGGCTGAAAATAGCCCCGTACCAATATTCGGGTACTTCTTGGCGAGATACCATTGGATGCTGCTCGCTAGATTTGTCCTGATATGGGTTATGATCTGCAAGTTTTGGTGGCCCGTGGGTCAGGATGTTGCGCTGATTGGGGCTAGTGATGTCTGGGTGGCGAGTGGGTTGCCGTGGCGGGCCAATTGGCGGGATGAATTACAGGGATGTTGGAGTAATCCGTTGTCAAAGCTCTGGGGCCGCCCTGTCAACCAATCCTCCAACAATGTTCAGATGGTTTAATGTAAAGTTTTCGCCAAGCTCCGGAGTACCACCCCAACCATTCAATCAGAAGCATCTTTTAAGATTCGTTCCTGGGCTTTTAAACATCGACGGGGTAGGCCAAGACCAGCCAATCGCCGGTACCATGGCGCTGGGAAGCTTGGCGCTAAAAATTGGGGCGGCGCCATCGAAACAAAAGTGCCTTTAGTGGCATGCCCAATTTGTTAAGAGTGCGATCTTGGAATATCGTGAGCGTGTGGCGAACGGCTTGGCAATCATATGTGCCTATCCGCCTAGGGAAGTATTTCACCCAGCGAGGCAAGATTCCAGAAGACATTCCCTTCCATGAATGATGTTGTCGAATAGGCGGCACGTGGTGAAGGAGGAGGAGGTTCCCTAAGAGCAGAAAAGCCTGACGAAGATAAGGCCCCAGGATAAAGTGTATATTAAGGAAACTAGTATTATTTTCTACCTAGCAAGGCCTGCACTCCATCTCTCTCCGGCGCATGAAATAGCCATTCATTCCAGCTCGTCATTATCAGGCCGTTACACAAGCCAATAAGCTTGCTGCGTCATGAAATATGTAAACAAGGAAATGATCCATCCGGGATAAGAAAAAGCCGGCTGAATCCCCTCTAAACGCCGAAATCAACCCAATCAGAAATAATGTCATTATCCAGCCCTAGAAACCCAGTATTGAGGGCGGAGCTGCCCACGCCAGCAGACACCGCAAGGATGTTATCAATCTCTTCACTAGTCAACGCCTGCTGCTGATACCCATAACCTCCTCCGCCTCCTCCACCTGACCCAGCTCCAGCAAAGTCCTTATATGGCAGCGACGGCGGCGGCATAGATGGCATCGTCAGTGCAGGGTGAGCCTGTGCCTGCGCGTTTTCAGGCGCCACGCGCTCCACAAGCGCCGCAATATGGGGTTCAAATCCCCAATCCCCAACCCAATCTTTCATCGTGGCACGACATTTAAAATGAGCGGCCAGATGATCCGCCCGCGCCATCCATGTCGTGAACGTCGCTCTGCAAAACCCGCACCTGGAGCGGACCAGTGGGATTTCTGCTTTCCAGGAATCCATGGCGGAGCGGAATTTTGACTCGTGAGTCAGCCGCAGGTGTTGTTGGAAGTGGTCTTTGCGATAGAATGTGCGCTCTTTCAGGTCTTTTTCTTGGCACGCTGAGAAGTTGTGTGTTTCGAGGTGGGCGGAGGAGGGGTTGGCGACGTCGCAGAAGGCGCAGACGGGGCCGGTGAGGGTGTCGATTGTCCCGCCCGAGAGGCAGCACGTCCAGCTCTCTAGGCTTAGATGCTGGGATTTCTCATGGCGTTGCCAGTCGTGTTTTGTTGCAAATGTACAGTCTGTACAGAATGTACATTGGAATAGGCGATCCTTGGTGCTTTGCTTGGGGGCTTTGGGGGGGTTACCTCGTCGGCGGCGACGATCTCGAGCTCCTACTTGAGGGTTGTTGAAGGAGGGGTATGAGAACAAAGTGCTGTCTGACATAGTCGAACCGGTGATCAGACTTGTTAAGCCAGTCTCGTAACTGGCCATTGACCTGCTCCACAAGTAATCATTGTTTGATAGACATGCACTTGATTGTAGATCACTGTCAAGCCTACTGGCAGAGTGCCGATTTGGCACGTTAAAAGGGTCAAAAGATAGGGGAGGAGCTGCTGCAACAGTTCCAAGAATCACATCTGTCTCAGCCGGCTCCAATTCTAGAGGCGTACCATATTTCCATCTATCCAAAGGATTCATCTCCTTGAACGGCCGTTGTGGCGGCATTGGAGCCGAGACATTGAGTCCAAGGCTGAGATCTGGAGCTCCACCCGGTAGTGGTGGAGGTAGCATTGTTTGGGGAAGGGAGCCTATTCTCGCATCCCGCTGCTTCCGAGAGCGGTATCTTCTACGAGTATTGACGAGCCAGAGAGAGATTTGACTGGGTTTCAATTGAGTCTTCTCAGCCAGTTCTTTCTTCTCCTCTGGTGTGGGATATGGGTTATCTTTGTGTTCATTGAACCAGGTTCGGAGGATGCTCTTAACCTCTTTGGAGAACCTGCACCCACCGCTACACTTTTTGGTGGCATTGGCATTGGCATTGGCATTGGCAGTACTTGGTGCCGATGCGGAGATATCTCCACCGTTGTCGCTTCCAGACCCATTAGAAAACGTTGGCGAGTTATTGATGCCATCCTAAATTAAGTCAGGAAGGCAAGGTCATCTACGATTGGACATCTTCAGCTGACCTTTGGTGGTTCATTGTCACGGTCTTTGCTCATGGTATTCAAGAATTCATCTTCATCAAAAGGGCTATCAGCTTCGTCCTCCGGCCAATTGATATCGGCAAACAGGTCATCCGAAGACGTTGTGCAGGGAGACTCTTCATTGCAGGTCTCCAAGTCATTGGAAGCTGATAGAGCCATGACGCAAATTTTTGCTTTCGCAGAACTTGCAGAATTGGAATTTCTGATAAGAGTTACTCTAATGGAAAATGCAATTCTATTCCGAAGAAGTTGGAACGTTGAGCTCAGGAACGAACTTTTCAGGATGTGAAGAATTGGGAAGCTAAAAAGTTGGCCCCTCGAAAGGTAGGCGAGCTGCCTTCTATGTCTTCTAGAACTATGACTCAGTGTGATGTGCCTAGCCCGAACGGGGCAAGTGTCGCGCCCTGCGCTCAAGACCCTTGCAGGTCACGTGCGCTTCTAGGTCATTCCGTGTTACATGCTAGTTATAAAACGAAGCTCAATTTAATAATTGTGGCATATTTCATTTGCTTGTTGATGCTAAGCTTATGCTTCATTCTATCTAGGACCAAGTCATTCTCAGTAAATGATTTACTCTCTTCACGAGATGTACCACCAAGAAACTTGGACCGGCTGAGTGAGGAATTCAGAGGAAAACAGGCAGCTCCGTAATCCCAACATCTTTCGCCGGCGGCGACCACTTAATCTCCCCGAACGGAACCGCTAATCTCAAATCTGGCAACTTCTGGAAAATCGTGGCTAGTTCCCCACATTAGCCTAAACATATCTTGTACCTGGTCAAGGGACCTGGGCAAACTCACCAAACACAATCTCCAGTTCTGCTCTTGCAAGCCACTCAGCCACACACCGATGCTCTCCAAACCCATACCCCAGCGCCTGTTCAGAGCCACGCTTCCGATGCATGTCGAAGGTATCGGGGTCGGGGAAGATGTCTTCGTCGCGGTTGGCGGATTGGTTGGAGGCGATGATGCCTTCGCCGGCTTTGATGAGCTGCGATGGATGTGATTAGTAGATATCTCTGAGGGAATGGGAGAAGGGATAATGCGGACTTTGCCTCCGAGAGTAATGTCTACTTTTGCAACGCGACGGAGGGCCATGGCTGAGCCGGTGTGGTAGCGGCATAGTTCTTCGACGAAGGCTTTTGCGAGGGAGGGGTCGGCTTTGAGGTCTTGAAGTTGGGAAGGATGTTGGAGAAGGGTTACAATGCCCTAGCGATGGAAAAGGAGGCTATGTTAGCCAATGATCCGGATTGTGATATGAAGGAGGCACTAATACCAGATTAATCATGTTTACCATTGTTGCATTTCCCGCTACAAGGAGAAGGAATGCTATTTGAACGGCGTCTGATTTCTCAATGTGCCCGGGATTGATCTGCGTGAAGTAAGCATACTGGGCAAGGAGTTCAAAAACTTTCAAACGAGCTCATACCTGCTCGACGACCAGCTTACTGATCAAGTCATCTTTAGGATCGGCAGTTCGTTGATCAACCAAGTTACCAATATAGTCGAGCAGGTCTCTGTTTTCGACTCAATAAATACATTTCGCTAAGAGAAATTGGGTCACGGCGTACCTATTGGCATTGGAGGCTTCTGTTGCTGTAGCGCTTCCATTGCTACGGATGGCAGCGCATTGCGTAAGGTAATCAAGATCCTTGAACGGCACTCCCAAAATACCATAGATGATCTGTTTGACAAGTTTTCAGCACGTTGAACGCAGGCGGTACACTCAAAATTGGGACTTACATATGAAGGAACCGGCAACGCGAATTTCTCAACAAGGTCAATCGGCTTATTGCCTCCTTCCTTGACTAGAGCGTCAAGAAGAGAGTCAACAGTTTGTTGGATATGTGGACGCATCCCCTCAATATGCTCGCGGGTGAATAGCGGCTCGACCATCCCCCTGAAATCCAAATGTCAGGTCTAGTCTCCGGTTTTCAAACAGGCTGGGTCAAGGCTTACCTCTGGTGCATGTGCTGTGGCGAGTCCATATCAACGAAAGTCGGCTTATTCTTAGCGGCTTCTTTTCCACCAGCGCTCAGTTCGGGGAATCCGGGACGACTGCGTTGCTGTCGACTCGCCAGGAGGCTCAAGTCAGTCATGTCAAGTTCGTAGATGGGCGTTAAGCGACAAGCTTGTAAGTAGTACCTTGGATAACCGCTCATCAACCAGTACGCTACAGACATCCTTATGCTTTACTACAAGCCAGGCATGACTTCCATCCCAGAGTTCGACTTTGGAGACAGGATCGGTGGCTCGGAGCCGAGCATATTCGGCCGGTGGCTCAGCAGCGGCAGGACGGGAGAAGGGAAACTTGGGCGGTGCTGTTGGGATGAGTTGGAGTCAATGATTGGCCCTGGTATATACAAAGAGGTTTTACCTGTTGTGGCAGACATTTTGACATGGGAGAATCTGAAGAACAGAAGACAGGTACCTCTTAACAATGGAAGGACGAAGTATAATTTAGTAAACTGGGACTCTGGCCACCTTAAGAAAGCGGAGAAGGAGTAGTTATCATGATAATTGAGAGACTCCATCCCGAAGATGCCGCGTTACCATGCAAGAGATACATAACAGCCCCTGACCTCGTCGAAGCTCAATAGACAACCAGGATAATTTAGTCACGAAGAATAAGGGGACGTTTCTCAGAACGAGGCTCAAGAATACATATGCGGATGGAGAAATGATTGGAGATTGGTCCAGATTAGTCGGCATTATTCACCAGCATTTGACAGCTCCAGGGATAAAAGCGATATCAGGTGATGTTGAAAGAAACCACAAAACTTGCACGGTATGTGAAAGCACGTGAAATCTTTCAAGACGCACGCCTTTCCTCACGCTACATATACAGCAAGTAGAGTGGAATAATCTGGAAAACTGTCATTACTAACTCACGTCCTCTGTAGGGAATTGGTCTCTCCGCAAAGCCACACGGCGGTGGGAGAACACGCCATGTGTTCGGCGCGGCCCGATAAGCCAGATCGCCCGAGCACAAAACGAACATTAATCATAGCCATGACATCTTCAATGTAAGCAAGAAGGCTGCCTGTTTGCTGCCCATATGCGCTGAGTTGGCCAAGAAAGCGTGCATGACGGCACAACAAGGTTTGCTGGTTGGCAGCTTCGGTTGCTGAGTAAGATTTTTTGGCGCGTGTATAATACGCGAGACACTCTTCTCATATCAGTGCAAGGCAGGAGTAATACACTGACAGCCATGTGACAAGGTGTCCGGAACTTGAGTTCCGGTGTCACTTCGGAGTTTTAGGTGTCTTTTGGAAGTTCAGCGCAGGACAAAAGTAGAGATTTTGGAGGGAATAGTGAACAAAAATTTGATGATTAGTACTTTTAAAGCTCTATGATCTTCGGCACTAACAAGTCCAGGCATTGTAGAAATTGAGCGGAAATTTTCCGCGCTGTTTTCACCGAAATATCATCGAAACACTTTGGGTATATCGTGAGCGTCTCAGTCATACCAATGTCTCAGTCATTCCAATATAAGCATGAATCACACCTGGCGCAACACCACGACCGCAACTATAAACATGATCACTTAACCCCATGCCCTCAACATCTCTCCACACTCTAACTTCATCAAAACTTCACACGAACTAAAAGTCCTTAGCTTCTACCATAAAGCCTAAGGCCCTCTACAAACATCACAAAACCACAAACCACCACCCCCAACCGCAAGAATGTGCTGGCAACGCGAGTACAGGCTCGACTGCGGCCACTTCGAGTACAGCAATTACCACTACTGCAAGCTCAACCAAGAGAAGCGAAAGGACCCCAAGTCCTGTCCGTCGTGGCATTTCAAGCCGACGATCAGCGCTTCTGCATGTGGGAGCCAACGCTGCTCGGTCAAATACAACTAGTCGACGATATCCAACAACTGTTCTGATGAGGCTCGATAGAGGGTCAGTGAGACCTGACGACTTTTCAATGGGGTTCAGATTGGTGTACGATTTTATTGGTGTTTAATTCCTTGGACGGCGGATACCCCTTTTGCGGGCGATGAGCATACGGATCATTGTTAGCGCGGTGTTTATGGTGGGACTCATGGCGTTAATTCCTTAGTTTGGATTCGATTTGTGGGTCCGTCTTCCAGGCGTTTTGAAGATAGCAGCCTCAAATTGTCTCGGTATTGGCGAGGATGAGTAATTGCAGGTGTTTATTTCGGTCAGTGGATGAGTCATGAGTGCACGAGTCTGTATTTATACGGCGTTAGGGGTGGGATAGAGGGCTTTTGCTGTCACATACCGGTTCTTTAATACCTTAATGTGTAACGTTACGGCCGAACTTCATACAATACATAGAGACCGAGCGATGGGTCGTTCAGCATAATCCAGATGATTGAAACTGTTCAAAGGCGTCTTAGTGATGAATTTCTTTGCTCAAAATGACGTAGTCCGCTTCGATTTTCGTCCCGTTTCTTAAGAGCTTCGGTGGAGGAGAGTATTCGTCAACGTCGAATCCTAGTTTTTGATAGAACTGGAGGGCTTTTGCGTTGCTCAGAAAACAGGTCAACATAACCTTCTCGATATTTGGAATCTTCTCGCCGACTATATCCAGGAAGTTCATCAGGATCTTGCCTAGTCCGGTGCTATTACTCGTCAGCCTCGAGTCCTAGGGAGCTGATTTACCTACTTACCCCTGAAGTGATGGGACCAGATGTATCTCGTAGCAGTAGATGACAAAATACTCGTCCTCCGTTGTTGGCATGAAGGAGCAGAAGCCCTTAATGTGGTCTCCGTGTTTCACTATAAGGTACTTGAGATCTAGTAATCTCATCTCTTTCCTCTTGGCATTGGGCTTCCATCCTCCTCTAGATTTTTTGTAGTCCTCTAGACTAGTGAGCTCAATCAATCTGAAGCAAGCATCTAGGTCATCCGCCGATAAAGTGGTTGACTTTTGTAGAGTAATGCTATACTCCTTGTTGGACCTCGGATGTTTCCAACTAAGCCATTGCTCCCTAGCATTAGGTCAGATGATTGGGTTTGATTGTCCTGTGGAACCGAAATAAGGTATATTGGACATGAGTAGAGTGGAAATATAGAACATAGGCTAGATCAAACAATACTGTATAATGAAAGGAGACAAGCCCAGCTCATAAAAAGAAATGTACTATTGTACAACTCGAAAACAAGAAGTCGCTCCTTACCGTGGTGGAAAGTAATCCTCTACAAACCCCTCCAAAGTCTTCTTATTAGCAATCCGTATGTGATCCATTTCCATGGCCGCAAAGGGTACTTGAACTTTCAAGATGAGATGTTGGTACTTTCCCAAGACGCGTTCCTGCAGCTGCCTCAACGCGTTGAGCGGTAAGAGCCGGCAAAACAAATACACTGAAATCATAGACATCTAGGCCATCGCATTAGTTTACGGCCTCATTCTTCGAATACTCGGTCATCTAGTATCTTGTCTGGCATCGCACATGCTATGCCAGATGCCAATCCGCCTCCGACTATGGCAACAAGCCCGCACCTACGCCTCCGCGGCCCCTAAACGGCCTCCTCGATTTGGCGCTACTGTTGGTCTCGATCATGTCAGTCACTTCTTCCCCAATCTCATGCAAAACCATGCACAAGCTTACTTTACCTATATCTAGTTTCTACAAAGAAGAAGAGTCCTTTCGCTTTGGCGACAAGTCCTGCGGAGTACAAGACGCATTGCGGACGAGAATACAAGGCGGGAAATGAGGCAGCTTGCAAGACAGGAGTTTGAGCAGAATAGGGCTGTTACGGATCTCGTAGGTCTCACGAGATAGGTATTAGTGGTGTGGAGATTGATGCTGATTAACTGTGACAGACGCAGATTCGGTATTTAATATCGACAGGGAAGACGCAGTGGGAGTCTGTGGAGAGATACATTGATGGCTTGTGAAAGAAGCCATAGACACAACACTGTTGAAAACAGCATAGACATATGGAGTTATGAATACGGGAGCCTCTGTTGCTCCTCATGCAGTGGTTCTATCCCTAACCGTAAACGCCATCCGATGCAGTATGATACATTTTCCCAACTCTTCATTCCTCTAATACCTTTATACCCAATGCGTCTATCCTTGCCGTTGCTTGTGTTTTGGATTCAGCGAGCAGATGATGTAGACATAGCCTTTCCCTTTCTTACCGCCTTTCCTCCGTACAGCCTATGCGTGCAGCCGTCAGCCAAGTCGAATTGACAACAAAACCCGCACCATACACAAGCCCACCACCTTCTCAGCCCTTTATCACTATGAAGATATTGGGTCGGCATTCAAAGGATAAGGAGAGCCTAGTGACGTACCTTACAGCCCTCGCAAAGCTTCTTCACCGAGCTCCTAACTTTCATCCCTCGCATTTGCTCCTGCACACCCTTCACAACCTCCATCCGGCTCATTACAGCAGCTAACACACTTGTATTCGTCCCTATCGTCGGTCTACATATCGTGACTGCACTTAATGCAGTATTGCTCATACATCGCGAGGAGATTGAGGAGCGGTATGTGTGTAGTGATTGTGACGCCGGGCGGATGGCTGTGAGGAAGGTACGCATTGTGCGCACTAAAGCTTGTTGCGCCATTAGTTTTAGAGGTCGCAGGCTCCAGCGGCCTATGATTTTGAGGCAATCGGGGAGCCTGTTGCGGTTTGTTGTTGATGTGCTCGGGTTCAAGTGGAAATTCATATTTACTTTAAAACCTCAGGCATTAGAATGTTTTGGCACACACGTGACAATCGCCACACCTACCTAAATTGGAAATAATGCGGGACAATGATAAACACCGAGGCACATAATGTGTCTTACGTCTTTCTCTATATCATGATCTTCCATACTTTCCTTAGAGATATTGCCTCAAGCCAACTTGGAGATGCAATGATCCTGTGAAGGCCATCGATCTACTCAGAGCATCTAGCTCATCCTTGCATTTCTCCGCTATTGCCCTACGGTAACATCAGGATGACCTCTCTGCTTCTTTATGTGAGTATCGGTTCACTCGGCTTTGTATATCTATGTTCCAGCCTCGTAACAGCATGGAAACGCTCCTCTTTCGCCAAAGCCCATGGCTGTCAACCTCCGAGGCAGGTTGCGCAAATTCCTTTTCTTCTTGGCTTCGACATGGTCTTCGCCTTTCAAAGGTTCCTCAAAGACGGAGTATTTATGGAGACATCGACTAGATTAATTGAAGAGAACGGTGGAACTTTCTGTATGAGTATCGGAGGTGGTAAACCTGTATGGACTCGTGAGCCCGAGAACGTTAAGGCAATCTTAGTGTCAAAAGCAGAAGACTTCGACATACCCTGGATGCGCATTAAGGCTTTCCACCCCGTTACAGGGGACAGTACATTTTCCTCTAGAGGCGCTGTATGGTCTCATGGTAGGGCGTTACTTCGCCCGTGTTTCACCAAACTACAGATCTCCAACTTCGATATCTACGAAAAGAACTTTCAAAAATTCTGCAAATTAATTCCGCGAGATGGTTCCACTGTTGATCTCCAGCAACTTTTTAAACTGTTCACGCTTGATACCGCTTCGGAGATTCTATTTGGGGAGTCAGTCAACTCCCTTGACGATGACGTCTCAATGAAAGAAATTAGCGAAGCCTTCGACTATGCGTCCAAGGAAGTTTTCGCACGAGCCAATCTAGGTCTTCTCATATTCTTTTACTGGAATCCGAAGTTTACACGTGCATGCATGCTCCTTGACGCCTACATTAAAGGATTTGTGGATAAAGCTATCAACTTTCGGGCTTCAGCTAAACACATTGACATTGAGGATGACAACCACTCCACTGAGAAACGATATATCTTCCTGGAAGAACTGGCGAAGGACACAAGCGATCGAAAACTCTTGCGAGATCAGCTTGCCGGAAGCCTAGCCGCGGGTCGCGACACGACTGCTGGGCTCCTTACTACCACCTTCTGGCTTTTGGCAAGACATCCGCAGGCTTTGCAAACTCTACGCAAGGAGGTTGCACAGCTTGAGGGAGACCTTCCAACATATGAGCAGCTCAATTCGATGACTTACCTGCGGTGGGTGCTCAACGAAGGTAACCCCACTTGGACCTGCAGCATTTGGTACGTCAGCTAATACGAATTCTTAGCTTTTCGGGTGTACCCTGTTATTCCGTTCAACGGCCGCATCGCACAACGAGATACAATCCTTCCCACCGGCGGCGGTCCTGATGGCAAATCTCCAATATTCCTCCGCAAAGGAACTGTAGTCGTTTATAACACTTATGCCATGCACCGCTCCACACATCTATGGGGCCCGGACGCCTTGGAGTTCAAACCAGAGAGATGGGAAAATGAGTCTAAATTGCCGTCAAAGTTTGTGCCGTTTGGGGGCGGGGCGCGGATTTGTCCTGGTCGTGAGTCCACTCTCTCCATATTTTACACAAGGATCTTGTTGACGAAGAAAATACAGAACAACTTGCTTTGATTGAATCGAGTTATTTAATAGTCAGGATTCTGCAGACGTATTCAGTCCTCGAGAATCGTGATGATTCACCATTTCGTGAAGCAGTGGCTGTACATCTCGCGCCGAGTGGTGGGGTTCTGGTTGGTTTGTGGGAGTAGTCTGTTCGTAAATAGCTGCAATTCATGACAGAATATCTGGTCAAGAACTAAGGATTCGCCTACAAGAAACGAAAATATATATATATGGAGATCTCATATTGCAGATCTTTATTTATGCTGAAGCTCTATATGCATCGCAATGGACACATCTTAGGACTTTTTGAGTCTAGGCCTGCTTCCGTATTTGAACCTTTCAGGTTACTCTGAATAGAGGATTCGGCACAGCTGCAAGATCTTGGTACATTAGTATTTCAGACGGTGTTTGGGATCAATCAACTAAGTCGAGGCTAGCGGCTTCGAAACCCTCCATAAACATGTGCCAGAGCATGAAACAGTGGATGGTGCAGCATTGACAATTCTAGCTTGTATTGAACCATTTCCCTCAATGTCTCCCACTCACACACTCGGACTTCCCCTAATCTTCCTTCTCATCCATATCTATAGCATCGCTGTAATGGCATTCAAAAGCTCGCCAAAAAGGACAAAGGTCTAGCAATCGCATCCGCAAATCCTAGCAAGCGCCTAGCTGGTGGTCATGATGACTTTAGTGTCCAAGCCTTTATGAAGCCACCGAGGAACAAGGAAAATGCGGAAGCCTACCAACACCTAGTGAAGCTACATAACGAATAAAGAAACAAAGAATTTCAAAAACCAATGGAGGAGTTTCCTGGAAGGCCAAGGGAAGATATCTGACAGGACCCAGAAGGTTCCCACAAATCGTGTTCATGTGATCTTGCCCCAGCATTAGGCAAAAGCTGGGAAATCCCACTTTCTACTACTTTTTAATTATGCTAAATATCGGCTCGACATGACAGGAACCATTATTGGTCACCCAACCACGAAAGATCCAGGGAGTAAACAAGCCTCTCCCGTTTTACTGCTCAAGGCAATCTCAGAAGAACTTGGAGGGGAGGTATTGGACTTAAATTGCCCCCCCCCCCGAATATGATTAGGGAGGGATGGAGGG
>Ga0335072_10003651_pt1 | contig 23101 bp, 19 predicted proteins | sample Lox_Sample_21_FD_206725 | JGI IMG/M metagenome (GOLD analysis project Ga0335072, IMG submission 206725) | Soil microbial communities from Loxahatchee National Wildlife Refuge, Florida, United States - Lox_Sample_2.1 | ecosystem: Environmental > Terrestrial > Soil > Wetlands | place: USA...
CCGCTCACGACGGAGCCTGGCGCGGCATCGGCCAGCGTTCCCCCGGTGAGGGCGGCGATCTCGGCAAGCGTCAGCCTGATCACGGGCGGCCCTCCGCAGCGCTGAGCCGGCCGATCGCCTCGGCGGTCACGGCCATGTCATCGAATGGCAGCACGGCACCTCCGACGTACTGCCCGGTCTCATGCCCTTTCCCAGCCACAAGCACCACGTCCCCCTTCCCCGCCATGCCCACGGCGAGGTTGATAGCCGCGCCGCGGTCCGGCTCGACGATGACCCGGGCCCGTTCCCCCCTCGGAACGTCCATTACCCCGTGCAGCATCTCATCAAGGATCGCCAGCGGATCTTCCGACCTGGGATTATCGCTGGTGAAGACGGCCACGTCGGCTAGCGACGCGGCGGCCGCCCCCATCAGCGGCCGCTTGCCCCGGTCCCGGTCGCCGCCGCAGCCGAGCACGATGATCAGGTCACCCGCCGTCACCTCGCGAAGCGCCCGCAGCACTGCCTCGACCGCGCCGGGCTTGTGCGCGTAGTCAACGAACGCGTCTGGCGGGCTGCCGGCCACCCGCTGCAGGCGGCCGGGCACGCCCTGGCAGGTGGCGATCCCGGTGACCGCGTCCGAGAGGCGCACCCCGGCCTCCACGAGCGCCACGATCGCGCCGAGGGCATTGGCGACGTTGAACGGGCCAGGCAGGCTAACCGACGCGTCGGCCTCCACCCCGCCGGGACCGATTACCCGGAAGGTCGAGCCGTCCGCACCCGAGCGCACGTCATGCGCCTGCCAGTCGGCGCCCCAGAAACCTTCTGTCCCAGATTGCGCGCAGAAGGTGGTAACCGGGACGGATGCCTCCGCCGCCAGTCGCCGCCCGTAGCGGTCCGCGACGTTGATCACGCCAACTGAGGCGTAGCGCGGCGTGAACAGCTGCGCCTTGGCCTGGAAGTAGTCCTCGAAGGTCGGGTGGAAGTCCAGGTGATCCTGCGACAGGTTGGTGAACACCGCGACGTCATACCGGGTCCCGGCCACCCGGCCGAGGGCGAGAGCGTGCGAGGACACCTCCATCGCGGCCGCCGTCACACCGCGCTCGACCATGAGCGCGAACAGCGCCTGGAGGTCAGGAGCCTCGGGCGTGGTGAGCTTGCTGGCCAGCCGTTCCCCGCCGACGCGCAGTTCCACGCCCCCGATCAGCCCGGTCACGTGCCCGGCGGCGCGCAGCCCGGCCTCGGCCAGGTAGCTAGTGGTCGACTTGCCGCTCGTCCCGGTTACGCCGATCAGTCGCATCCGGGTGGACGGGTCGCCATAGACCCAGCACGAGACCGCGCCGAGCCGCTCCCTGGGCGATGCGACCACGAAGACCGGTACGCCATGCTGGGCCGCACGGTCGCGCCCGGCCGGATCGGTCAGGATCGCGACGGCGCCGCGGCCCACGGCGTCACGGCTGAAGTCGGCGCCATGGGCGCGCTCGCCGGGCAGGGCGGCGTACAGGTCTCCCGGCTGGACCTGCCGCGAGTCCAGTGTCACACCGGTGATGTCCGGTGCGGCGTACTCGCGAGAGGTACCGGGTAGCCGCCCCTCGGGGCCAGCGCCGCGAGAGGTCCCGCGGGGTCGCCCTCCCGGGCTAGCGCTGATGCCGAGAAGCTCGCCGAGTCCGGAAAGCGGCCGCGCCTGGATACGGGCGGGTCGGATCACGAGCAGAGAGTACCCGGAATCAGGGCGCGTTGAGCCGGACATAAGGGACTGTTGGATCGTCGGGCTGGATCTGCAGGGTCTGGATGGCGTCCTTCATGACCTGGTTGAAGACGGGACCGGCCACGACGTCGCCGAAGTAGCCGAACTGCTTTTCCGGATCCTGTACGTTCACCGCGACGACGACCTGCGGGGCACTACCTGGCGCCATGCCGATGTAACTGGACCCGTACTCGCACAATGGCTCCGACTTGGGGCAGCTTGGGTTTGTTTCGTTGGAGGTGCCCGTCTTTGAGGCGATCGCGTAGCCAGGAATCACCCCGACGTCGATATTGGCCGAGGCGTCCACGCCGGGCACCTGCTGCAGGATCTGCAGTAGCTCGTTGGCCGTCGTTGGCTGGACCACCCGGCGAGATGACGAGGGCGGCGCCGGCGTGACCTTACCGGCCGGGCTGACGGTGCTGGCCACGATACGGGGCGTCACCCGAACGCCGCCGTTGGCCAGCGTGGCGTAGACACTGGCCATCTGCACGGCGTTGACGTCCACCCCCTGCCCGTAGGCCAGCGTGTACCGCTCGTCTGGCCACCACTGGGACGGCTGCGGCAATGTGCCCTTGGCCTGCGGGAGATTCAGCCCGGTTGGCTGGTCAAGGCCGAAGGCGGTCAGGTAGTCGTACTGGATCTGCGGGGTGATCGTGTTGGCGACCTGGGCCATGCCGACGTTGCTTGAGTTGGCGATGATCCCCGCGATCGTGTAGTGCTCGCCGTTGTGCCATTCGGAGTCATGGATGACCTGGCCGCCCTCGGTGATCCCGTACGGGATCCAGTAGGGGGTCATTGGCGTCTGCGGCGGGGTGCCGTGCTCAAGCGCGGCGGCGGCCGTGATCACCTTGGCGGTCGACCCTGGCTCGAAGATGGCCTGCAGCGGAAGGTCTTCCCAGCATCCGGGGTTGCTGGCCCCCAGCGACTGGCATGGCTGGCTCTGGGTCGCGCCCGGCTGGAACGACTGTGGCCACTGGGCCATGGCCAGGATGTCGCCGGTCTTCGGCTGCATGATCACGACGGTGCAGTCCCGGGCGTGCATGGCCTCGACCTGCTTCTGGCAGGCCGATTCCGCCTGGTACTGCAGCGACGAGTTAATGGTCAGCGTGACGGAGCTGCCGTTGACCGCGGGAGTGACCGTGCCGCCCTTGAGCGGGATTGCCTGGCCATCGGTGCCGGTGTACACCTCCTCGCTGCCGTTGTGCCCGGTCAGCAGGCGGTTGAACTCGGCCTCGATGCCCTGCTGGCCAGTGATGACCCCGTTACTGGCCGTTTGCGTGTAGCCGACGACGTTGGCGGTCGCGGTGCCATCGGGGTACACCCGGGTGTAGTTCGGCTGCGTGATGATGCCGGGAATGTTCATCGAGTCGATCTTGTCGCCCGCCGAGACCGGCACGCCGGCCGACGGGCTGAGCACCACCCACTCCTTTGAGGGCGGGTGCTGGAGCATGGTGAGCACCTTCTGGCTGGTCAGGCCGAGCGGGCTAGCCAGCCGCGCCGCGTAGCCCGGCATATCGGCGGTCATCATCTGAGCCGGGTCGGCGACCACCGTGGACGTCTCGATGGTCATCGCGAGCTCTTGACCGTCCGAGCTGTAGATGGTGCCGCGCAGCCCGGGCAGGGGCACGTCTTGGAACTGCTCGGCGTTGGCCAGCTTGCGGTAGGTGGCGGACTCCATGCCCTGCAGCTGGACGAGGCGCCCGCCGAAGAGGGTCAGCACGAACGCGATGGCCAGCAGCATGGCCGCCATCCGGCGGCCCGGGTCGCCCTTGCGGGTGATCTGCCAGCGCGGCGGCCGCGGGCGGACGGGACCGCCTGGGCCGGGGCGACGTGCCCTGTCCCCCGCGGCGCTCCCGGCGCTGCCCCCGGGCCGACCCGCGCCACCCGCGCGGGCGCGGCTGGCGCTCGACCGGGGGTCACCAGCCCGGGCGCCGGCCGAGCGGGCCGCGTCGGGACGCGGCCCGCTGGAGCGCGCGGAAGCCGGGCCGCGGGACCTGGGCCCGCCGGCGCCGGCGGAGGAGTCCCGCGCCGAGCCGCTCCTCGGTGAGCCGTCTCGTGGTGCTCCTGAGCTGCCGCCGGGCCCGCTGCCTGGCCGGGACTCCCCCGGCCGGGACGTGGCCGGCCGGGGACCGCGCGGGCCGCGAGGCGGCCCGCCCGCTCGGGTCATGGGGTTTGCCCGGTGACGCCGTTGCCGCCACCGGTCTCGATCTGGCCGTTGTTGAGGTCCAGGTACCTGATCAGGCCGACGGGCCGCATTCCCAGCTCGTAGGCCCGCTGCTCGATGACCGCCGACGAGCGCGCGCTCGCGACCTGGTCCTGCAGCGCCAGGCTCTGCCTGACCAGCTGGTTATCCTGCTGCTGCAACTCGGTGATCTGGAACGACCCTGAGGACAGTGTGACCGTGATCCCCAGGGCAGATGCCATCGCGCCGCCGAGCAGTCCGCACACGAGCAGCAGGAAGGGCATCTTCTGGGCAGCGCGGGAGCCGGCGGTGGCTGGGGCCTGCCCGGGCCGACGCGCGGCGGCGGGCACGGCCTGAGGCTCGCCGACAGCCGGCTGAACCGGCGTTCGGCGGGGCGCGGCGGGCGCGTCCGGCGCCTGGACCGGCCGGGCCGCGGGCCGTACGCCGCCACGGGGACCGCGCGCAGGCGCGGCCGGGTCGGCGGCCTTCCCGGGCGCGCGCCCGGCCGGCGCGGCCCCGGAGAACTGCGGCGGAACCCGCCGACGAGCCGCCTGGGTCCCGCTGGGACGCTGAGCTTCCTCGCCGGAGCGCCGGGACGCCCCGCCCGAGCGCTGAGCCTCCTCGCCGGAGCGCTGAGCAGCCCCGCCCGAGCGCTGGGACGCCCCGTCGGAGCGCTGAGCAGCCCCGCTAGGCCGCTGGGCGGCCTCGGGCGGGTTGCCCGGGTCCCCGCTGGCGCCGGGCGCCGACCGCGGTCGTGATGTGGCCGAACGCGTCGGCCGCTGTCTCGGGATGGTCCCCGTCCCGCTTCGCGTGGTGCTGCGGCCCGCCGTGCGGTCCTCGCCGTGCTCCATGACGCTCTCTCCCGTGATTCCTCGGTCCGCTCGCTCGCTCAAGTTCGTGTGCTCCCCGCTCGTCGCGGGCCGCCAATTCGCTCGGCCGCGCGCAGCCTGGCTGACGCCGCCCGTGGGTTGGCTTCCATCTCTGGGTCATCTGGGCGCTCGGCTCCCCTGGTCAGCAGCCGGAACTGCGGGCCAAGCACGACCTCGCCCCCGCCTGCCCCGCCCAGCACGGTGCCGGGCCGCACCGGCAGGCCGGGGGGCGTGTTGTCGGCCGCCCGCGCGGCCAGCTCCCGCTTGACCAGCCGGTCCTCAAGTGAGTGGTAGGCGAGCACGGCGATCCGCCCGCCCACGGAGAGGAGGTCAAGGGCGTCGGGCAGTGCTCGCCGCAGCGCCCCGAGCTCGTCGTTGACCTCGATGCGCAGCGCCTGGAAGGCACGCTTGGCCGGGTTGCCTCCGGTGCGCCTGGCCGCGGCCGGGATCGCGTCCCTGACGATGCCCGCCAGCCGCAGCGTGCTGGTGATCGGCGCTTTGGCTCGCTCGCGCAGGATCGAGTCGGCGATCCGGCGGGCAAACCGCTCCTCGCCGTACTCGAACAGCACCCGGGCAAGCTCGGCCGCGCTGTAAGAGTTCACGATGTCGGCGGCGGTCTGCCCGGCCGACTGGTCCATGCGCATGTCAAGTGGCGCGTCGCGCGAGTAAGAGAAGCCCCGGCTGACCTCGTCAAGCTGGGGAGAGGACACGCCGAGGTCGAACAGGACGCCCTGGACCTCGCGGTACCCGGCGTCGGCCACGATCGCGGCGATCTCGTCGTAGAAGGCGTGCGCGAGCCGCACCCGGCCTGGATACTGCGCCTCGAGCGCCCGCCCCTCAGCGATGGCCGCCTCGTCGGCATCGATCCCGATAAGGATCAGGCTGGGCCAGGCGGCCAGCATCCTGCGGGCATGCCCGGCGCGGCCGAGGGTGGCGTCGACCATCACGGCTGGTTCCCCGGGGCTGGACGCCTGGTCGTGCTGCTGGAAGGCTGGCAGGAGGAGGTCGGTGACGCGCTCGGCCATGACCGGCACGTGACCGTAGGCGGGCTCACCCATCCCAACCCCTCCGTATCCGTAGCTCCGTGCTGACCCTCGACGAGGGATTCACCGGCCTTTTCACGGGCCGCGATACGTGGGCGTTCTGGCTAAATGGCGGCTGTTCCCCACGCGCTGCCGCCCCTGTCGCCGCCCGGTCGGGTCTCCGTCCGCGCACCGAGGTGGTCGCGGGCCTTGTGCCTGGCACCGGGGAAGTGGCACCAGCCAGGGACCGCAGCGCGGGATTGGAGACCTCGCCGGACAACGTGTGGAGACCTCGCCGGTCCCCACGTGGGTGGAGACCTCGCCGGCCTCCACGTGGGTGGAGACCTCGCCGGCCTCCACGTGGGTGGAGACCTCGCCGGCCTCCACGTGGGTGGAGACCTCGCCGGCCTCCACGTGGGTGGAGACCACGCCGGCCTCCACATGGGTGGAGACCTCGCTGGGGCTCCACGATGCGGGAGGCCTCGCCGGCCTCCACGATCATCGCCGCCGGCCTAGCCGACGACGGCCTTGTTACAAGATCCCTGGCAGCACCTCCTCGTCCGCGTCGGAGTATGAATCCTCTTGAGCCGTCAGGTAGGCCTCCCAGGCCTCGGCATCCCAGATCTCAAGCCGCGTGTTCGCCCCGATCACCACGCAGTCACGCGTCAGCCCCGCATAGGTCCGCAAGCTCGGCGGGACGGTGATCCGGCCCTGCTTGTCGGGGACCTCGTCTGAGGCGCTCGCGAACAGGATGCGGGTCTTGTCCCGCACTCCCTTGGCCGTAACCGGCTCGTTGCGCAGCGCCTCAGTGATCCGCGTGAACTCCTCAATAGGGAAGACGTAAAGGCAGCGCTCCTGCCCCTTCGTGATCACGACTCCCCCCGAGAGCTCGTCACGGTACTTCGCGGGGAGGAACAGGCGTCCCTTGTCGTCCAGCTTGGGTGCGTGAGTACCGAGAAACATACGGTTCTCACCTCCCACCCCAGATAACCCCCGCTTGAGCGGGGCTGGGCTAGATCGGGATCCACCGCCTGGCTGGCAGCTTCGACACCTGTCACTCCACCGCGCCCCACTGTACTCCACCTTCCTCCACCGGCACCAGCCTAAACCCCGGCCGGGACACGACTTGGCGAGCAAAGCTGCAGGTCAGGGGGTGTGGAGCAGAGTGGAGGAGAAATGGCCAGGTCGGCGTGCCGACCGCCCGCGACGCCGTCAGGGCCGCTCCTCGCCGCCGGAAATGCGGGGATATAGGCAGGCCAACGCGGCCTTACGGGCGCGCGCGGGCGGCCTGGTGGAGCAAAGTGGAGGACTTAGTGGAGCGCGACGGTGGAGCCGACGGTGCGGAGCGGCGGATCCCGGTGGAGCGAGACGGCGGAAGCAGCGTGGCCGAGCGAAGGATTCGGCTGGAGCCGAAGGGAAGGAACCACAGCCTTCCGTCTCACATACTGGATGCCGTAAAGATGCCAAACTGCGATCACTTAGGTAAATTCCGGGCAGTAGCAAGCGTTACGACATACACGCCCGTATCTAGCGTGCGCGCCGGAAACGCTAACCCAGCGCTGGGAACGACGTACTGTTTCACTCGGCAGTGCGCAATCAAGGAGGGCCAGTTGGTACTGGATACGGGGCATCGTGAGCGGGGGCTTGACGAGCTGGTCGCCCTGGCCCAGCAGGTTGGCACCGCGGTCGAGTCGGTGATCGACGGGAAGGCGGACGTCATCCGGCTGGCCCTCACGGTCATGCTCGCCGAGGGGCACCTACTGATCGAGGACGTTCCTGGCGTTGGCAAGACGATGCTCGCCAAGGGACTGGCCAGGTCCATCGACTGCTCGGTGCGGCGGGTCCAGTTCACGCCCGACCTGCTGCCCAGCGACATCACCGGGGTGAACGCCTACAACCAGGAGCACCGCGACTTCGAGTTCAAGCCCGGTCCGGTCTTCGCCAACATCGTGGTCGGCGACGAGATCAACCGCGCCTCGCCGAAGACCCAGTCCGCGCTGCTTGAGTGCATGGAAGAGCGGCATGTGACCGTGGACGGCACCACCTACCAGCTCGCGCCGCCGTTCATGGTGATCGCCACCCAGAACCCGGTCGAGATGGAAGGCACTTATCCGCTCCCCGAGGCGCAGCGCGACCGGTTCACCGCCCGCATCTCGATCGGGTACCCGACGGCCGGGGCCGAGCTGCAGATGCTTGACACCCATGGGACGTCCTCGCCCCTGGACTCGCTCAAGCCTGTCGCCACCGCGGCCGACGTACGGGAGCTGATCGAGGCCGTCCGGGCCGTGCACGTGTCCGCCCAGGTCAAGCAGTACATCATCGCGCTGGCCAACGCCACGCGACGGGCGCCAGAGCTGCGCCTGGGGGCCTCGCCGCGATCATCGCTGCAACTGCTGCGGGCCAGCCGCGCCCGGGCGGCCCTGCACGGCCGGAACTACGTCATCCCTGACGACGTCCAGTCACTGGCGCTCCCGGTGTTCGCGCACCGCCTGCTGCCGACCACCGAGGCTATCTACGACGGCAGGCTCCCCGAGCAGGTGGTGGCCAGGCTCGTCGCTGACCTCCCGCTGCCCAAGCCATAGCCGGATCGACCGAGGCGAGGCAATGCGCACGCTGCTACTCACCCTGACGACCCGGGGCCGGTCGTTCGTCGCGGCGGGTGTCACCGCCCTGCTGTGTGGGCTGCTCATCCCCGAGTCCGACCTGGTCCGCATCGGGGCACTGCTGGTGGCACTGCCACTGCTGTCCGGACTCGGGGCTAGCCGTACCCGCTACCGGCTGTCCTGCAGCCGCCGGGCGGTCCCTACCCGGGTCCCAGTCGGGCAGCCCGCCGAGATGACCATCCGGCTCACGAACGTGACCCGGCTGCGGACGGGCTTGCTGCTGGCCGAGGACACGGTGCCCTACGCGCTGGGGAGCAGGCCGCGGTTCGTCCTTGACGGCATCGGCCGGGGCGGGTCGCACGACTTCAAGTACCAGGTGCGCTCGGATGCCCGGGGCAAGTACGTGATCGGCCCGCTGCGGGTGCGGGTCGCGGACTCCTTCGGCCTGGTGGAGATCAACCGCGCGTTCGCGTCGACGAGCACCCTGACCGTCATACCGAAGGTCGTGCCGCTCAGCCGGGCGCCACTGGCGGGCAACTGGCTCGGGGGCGACGACGGCAGGCGCAGCATCGCCGCCAGCGGCGACGACGACGTCGCGCCCCGCTCCTACCAGACCGGCGACGCGCTGCGGCGAGTGCACTGGCGGTCCACCGCGCGCTACGGCGAGCTGATGGTACGGCGCGAGGAGCAGCACTGGCGCAACACCGCGACCCTCTTCCTTGACACCAGGAGGGTGGCCCACGGCACGGCCGCGTCGTTCGAGCTGGCGGTCAGCGCGGCCGCCTCGATCGGGGTCCACCTAGCCGAGGAGGGCTTCGATGCCCGGCTGGTGACCGAGGCCGGGCTAATCCCCCGCCAGGGCACCTTCCATGACACGCTGCTTGACACGCTGGCGGTGATCAGGCCGGCCGAGCTGTCCGGCCTGCACGGCGGCCTCAGCGCGCTGCGGGCGGCGGGGGGCCAGATCATCGCCGTGCTGGGGAGCATGACCCAGGAAGAGGCCGCGGAGCTGGCGGCGACGCGCAGCGGCGGCACCCAGGCGATGGCGCTGGTGCTCGGCTCGAGCCCGGTCGCTGTCCAGGTCCTGTCCGGTGCCGGGTGGCGGGCCGTGCCGCTGGCCACCGGGATGTCCCTGGCCGCCGCCTGGCAGCAAATGCACAGCACGCGAGGGATGGTGACCTCCCCATGACCAGCCAGCGCCTGACCATCGCCACCGCCATCGCCACGGTGCTGACCGGTATTTCCCTGTACCCGCTTTTCATGGGCACGGCCTGGTTCTGGGCGGGCGTCGGGGCGACCATCACGGTCGTCGGCGTGGCCATGCTCACGAGGCTGCGCAGGCTGCCGGTGGCGGTGTGCTTCGTGGCGCCCGCGCTGGGCCTCATGCTCTACCTCAACCTCGTCTTCGAGGCAGGCCACTCGCTGTGGCATGTGCTGCCGACGCCGCAGTCGCTCGAGCTGCTTGGACAGCTCGTCCGCACCGGCGTCAACGAGGCCGGCAAGTACGCTCCCCCGGCCCCTGAGCTTTCCGGGATCGTGCTGCTCGGCAGCGGCGGCATCGGCATCGTGGCGCTGCTCACCGACCTGGTCGCGGTCCGGCTGCGAAGCGTGGCCCTGGCAGGCATACCGCTGCTGCTGCTGATCACCGAGCCATTCGCGGTGAGCGCGAGCCGCAGCTGGGTCGGGACTGTGATCGCGTTCTGCCTTGGCACGGCCGGGTACCTGGGAATGCTGAGTGCCGAGAGCACGCAGCGGATCAGGGAATGGGAGCAGCCCCGCCCGGGAGTTCACGACGGCCCGGACACCAGCTCGCTGTCGGCCGCGGGCCGCCGGGTGGGGATCACCTCGGTGGTCCTCGCGCTCTGCCTGCCCGTGCTCGTACCCGGGCTGCATGTCACGCGGCTGGTCGGCGGCCAGCCCGGGATCGGCGGCCGGCCCGGGCCGGGCGGCGGACCGGGCGGGGCAGGCTTGCCGGCGCTGGAGACAGTGGTCAGCCAGGACCTGCAGGAGTCCACCCCGCAGTCCATCCTGACCTACCGCGGGATCGGCAAGGGGGCGACCGTCCCGCAGTACCTGCAGCTGTATGTCCTTGACAACCTGACCGACGCGGGCTGGCAGGCGGCCAGCCAGTCCTCTGTGAGCCTGACCCAGAGCCAGGGAGTGATGCCGATCGCGCCAGGCCTGGCCTATGGCGGGGACTACGAGGCCACCGTGGACTCGATAGTGCACAGGGTTCCCCTGGTGCCGGGCACGACATCGATCGGCACGACGTTCACGATCACTCCAGGGGTCAACATGTCCCCGCCGCAGGGCATCACGGCCAACGCCGTGCTTCCCGTCCCGTACCCGGCCACCGAACTGGTGGCCGAAGGTCCCTGGCTGGCCAATAAGACCGACCTGACGCTGTTCTCCACGACTCCCGTGGGCTCGAACTTCAGCTACAGCGTGTTCAGCGCGGATCTGCAGCCCTCCGCGGCGGCTCTGGATGCCGCCGGGTCAGCGCCGCGGGCCATCACGCAGGCCTACACGTCGCTGCCTGCCTCCTACACGGCCTCGGGTGACCTGGTCAACCTGGCCGACCAGGTCACTAAGGGGCAGTCGACCGAGTTCGGCAAGGCGGAGGCGCTACAGGACTGGCTGGGTAACAGCGGCGGGTTCGCCTACTCGCTCAACGCCCCGGCCATCACCGACGCCGCCCAGCTCACGTCGTTCCTGAATAACACCAAGAAGGGGTACTGCCAGCAGTTCGCCGTCGCGATGGCCGACCTGGCCCGCGCCCTGCACATCCCATCCCGTGTCGTGATCGGCTACACCTCCGGCACCCGGCAGCAAAACGGCTCCTGGGAGGTCACGACCGCTGACGCCCATGAGTACCCGGAACTCTACTTCAACGGCTATGGATGGCTGCGGTTCGAGCCGACCCCGACCGGCTCGGATGGCCAGGGCAGCGCGACCGTCCCGTCCTACGCCACCCAGCAGACGGGGACGACGGAGGGCAAGGGGGGCAGCGGGGCGTCCACGCTGCCCATCCTGCCGACCACCTCGGCCAGCGGCGCGCCCGGTCACAAGGTGCCCGCGGGGGTCCGGGCGGCGTTCGGCGGCGGAACGGGGGGCCAGCCCGCGGCGTCGGCCTCCTCCAGGCATGTCACGCGCTCGGCGGCCTGGGCCATCGCCGGCCTCGTCGTGGCGGGCTTGCTCATCCTGGGTCTGATCGCGCCCTCGGTGGCGCGGCTGGCGATCCGTCGCAGGCGCTGGGGAAGGGCCGCGCGCGGCGGAGACGCCGAGCTTGCCCACGTCGCCTGGCGGGAGCTACAGGACGACCTGATTAACTACCGGGCCGGATACTCGCCAAGCGAGACGCCCCGGGCAGTTGGCACCAGGATTAGCGCACAGGTCAGCGCGGCTGAGGCTCGGGCGGCCAAGGCCGAAGGCGGGGTTGGGGTGGCCGCGCTCGAGCGGATCACGCTGGCCGAGGAGCGAGCCAGGTACGCCACCCACCCCGCGTCCGGCGGGCAGCTGCGTCAAGATAGCGCCGAGTTCCGCCGTGCGCTGGCGGCGACCATGCCGCTGCGCACCCGCTGGCGGGCGCGCGTGCTGCCGCTATCGGTGATCGCGCCGACGGCGAGCGGCGTCAGCCAGGCCGCCGACGCCGTCGGGAACATCCGTCTGCCGCGGCCAAGGCAGCGGGGCAGGAGGCCGACCCCTTAGCGGCCGCCCTCCTGGCGGCGGCGCCAGCGCTCCTCGAAGCGCTCCATCATCGGAGTCCGTGCTCCCCGGCCGCGATTCCTGCGCCGCCGGCCCGTACGCGATCCCGATCCCCCGACCACGCTCAGCGTCACCCCGGACATGTGCCGCCAGTTGCTCAGTGCCCAGATGCCACACAGCAGCATGACGACGAAGCCTCCGACAAAGAGCCAGATGTGCCAGCTCTGCGACAAGACAGCCCCCGTCGCCACCATGGCTATGCCAACGACGAAGCCGAAGGCCGCTTGCACAACCCGCCGCCGGTAGTGCACGCGCGGGTCACTGGACTTGACAAGCCGACCCAGCCTGCGGTCTTCCTTGTAGAGCGCCTGCTCGATCGCCTCCAGCTGGCGCTGCTCATGCTCCGAGAGCGGCACGACACGCCTCCCATTGAACCCGGGGAAATGGGGTGACTTTCACCTCACTTACGTACCTGATTCATTTCCCAGGATACGAGCCTCCGCACGCACCGTGGAAGGGCTCGTTGCCGGCACCCCCTGGGCTGGGGCCGTTGCTACCCGGAGCGGGGCCCGCTACGCCTGGGCCAGCGCTAGCTGGCCCGGTGGCGCCCGCCATCCCGGCGGCGAGCCGTGGCTCCGGCGTCGCCGGCTGGCTGGGGGCCGGGGACGCCCGCTCGCCGCCGCTGCCCTGCGCGCCGCTGACCAGCGCCGCAGGCCGCACGGCGCCGTCACCGAACCGGCGGGCGATCTTGTCCACCGCTCGCTCGGCCTCGCGCCACCCCACGGGACGATCGTCGAAGGCGAGCTGGGTCGCCGCCCCCGAAGCCGGCCGCAGGCCGGCCGCCCGCACCCCGACTAGGCGAAGCCGTGCCCTTGTGTCGAGTCCTGATCCCTCCCACAACCCGCAGGCTGTGGCATAGATCACCCGGGCGACATCGGTCGGCTCGGGCAGCGTCCGTGACCGGGTGATCGTCTTGAAGCTGGCCAGCCGGAGCTTGACGGTCACGGTCCTGGCGACGCAGCCGGCGGAGCGCAGTGCCCGCGCGGTCCGGTCCGACAGCCGCAGCAGCTCCCGCCGGATGACCTCGGGATCATCGATGTCGACGGGGAACGTCTCCTCGGCCCCGACGCTCTTTTCCTCCCGCTGCGGTACCACCCGGCGCTCATCCCGCCCCCAGGCCAGTGCCCACAGGTGGGCTCCGGCGGCCGCGCCCAGCTCACGCTGCAAGGCTTGCTCAGGGACGTGCGCGATGTCACCGATCGTCCGCAGGCCCAGCCGGCCCAGAGCCTGCTCCGCTTTGTCGCCGACGCCCCACAGCGCGCCGGCCGGCAGCGGGTGCAGGAAGTCGAGCACGCTGTCGCCCGGGACGACGAGCAGCCCGTCGGGCTTGCACCGGGCCGAGGCGATCTTGGCGACGAACTTCACCGGGGCCACGCCGACCGAGCAGGTGATCGACTGTTGCTCCCTGACCTGCTCCCTGATGTGCTCGGCCACTTCCCTCGGGGTCATCCGCAGTCGCCGCAGCGCCCCGGAGACGTCGAGGAACGCCTCGTCGAGCGACAGCGGTTCCACCTCCGGCGTGACCGTGCGGAAGATGGCCATCACCTCACGGGAGACCTCGCCGTACAGCCCGTGCCTTGGCTGGATGTACGTCGCCTGCGGGCACATCCGCCGGGCCTGGGTAACGGGCATCGCCGAGCGGACCCCGAATGCCCGGGCCTCGTAGGTCGCCGACAGCACCACGCCGCGCGCGCCAAGGCCGGCCACCACCACTGGCTTGCCGCGCAGTTCTGGCCGGTCGCGCACCTCGACGCTGGCGTAGAAGGCATCCATGTCCACGTGCAGGATCGTGCAGGCCGCGTCATCGCCAGACGGCGGCCTGAGGTCGTCCTTATACGGAACGGACACGGACCCGGACCCCAGTCACCGCTCGGCGAGCACGTGCAGCTTGGCCGCGATGTCACGCAGCGCCGGGTAGGCGGCGGCCTCGTCCTCAAGCGCGCGCAGGGCGTCGACCGAGCCTGGGTCGGGATCCGCCGGTGGCAGCAGGCCGGCGAAGATCCGCACGCCGTAGGCGTCGCCAGCGCGTAGTCCCGCCCCTTCGATCAATGCCGTCAGCCCGGCTAGCGTGAACCGTCGGCGTCCGTCGGCGACGATGCTGCCCGCGTCCCCGGTGATGCCGGCGAGAACCTCGCGCGCCTGGTCGTAGCGGCCAGAAAGCGCACTGTGCAGGGCGGCGGCTACGGCGTTGCCGGCGATCACGCTCACGCTGCCGCCCGGCCGTAGCACGCTGGCGATGGCGGTCATCGCGGCCGCCGGGTCCTCAACGTACTCAAGGACGCTATGGCAGATGACAAGGTCGGCCGCCTCATCCCCGACCAGGTGGTCAAGCCCGTCCGCGTCGCCCTGGATGGCGGCCAGGCGCACCTGCTGCTCGGCGGCGCGGCGCTGGGCGGCCGCCAGGGCATCGGGGCTGGGGTCCACGACGGTGACGTTGTGCCCTAGCTCCGCGAGCCGGGCGGCGAAGCCGCCGGTGCCACCGCCGACGTCGATGATGTCGAGCTCGGCCCGGCCCGTGGTCGCCACCCGCGCGGCGACCACTCGCTGCAAGACGTCCCAGGCCTGCGCGGACCGGCGGGGCACCGCGAGGCGCGGCGCGGGGCCAGCGCCGGTGCCGCCGGGACCTGTGCTGCTGAGGCCGGTGCCGCCGGCCCCCGTTCTCAACGGAACTGTCGCTGCCACGGTCCCAGCGTAGTCTGGGGATCGCTGTCCCACCGCCCAGATGCCATCCGGGTCGATGGCCCGCGCGGCGGGGCCGCCACCTGGAACGACACGAGCTGTCCTCGCGTCGGGCTCCCTGCCCCTGCGTGCCATCCGTGAGACCATGACCGGTACATGCCCCTGCAGCCCCTAGCGAACCATGTGCAACACTTGCCACAGGGGCGATGACGACGCTTCGCGCTCAACATGTTACCATTTGTTAATGCGCCGGCGTGAACTGCGGGGACGCGGGTAGCGTTCTCCAGGTCATGAAGGCTTCCGATTCATGCACAGTTCATCACGCAAATCCGAAACTTACGTATTTCCGAATGGCCCCCCGAGAACGGCTCGGCTCTCATATGCTCATCGGCATGCCCGACCAAGGACCCACGTGTCACCTGGAGCTTCCCCATCCCCGTCGCCTGATCTGGACGGCTGGATGGAACATGGCGGAGTCACTCGGGCTGCCATTTGGGGCCTGGATCGTTGTCACCGACCTGTTCGGCCGCAACCCCGGCCTACTAGCCGGACTTGGGGTGGTCTGGCTGCTCGTCGTCATCCGCAAGCTGGTGACGGGCTCGGTCTCGGCCCTGCTGTGGATCTCCGGCCTCGTGCTGACCCTGCAGACCGCCTTCGTGATCTTCACTGGCAACGTGTGGCTGTACCTGCTGCAGTTCCCGCTGGCCAACCTGGCGATGTGCGTGTACTTCGCGCGCACGGCGCCCACTCCCAAGCCGCTTGTCGCCCAGCTGGCCGCCGAGGTCTGCGCGCTCAAGCATGACTCCCACCCGGGGCTGCACCGCTTCTACCAGGGCGTGACGTGGTTCTGGGCGGGCCTGTTCCTGGTGCTCACGGTCGGCCTTGGCGTCATGATGGTCACCGAGCCCTACAAGCTCTTCATGCTGCTTTCGACTGCGGTCACGATCGCCCTGACGCTGGTCGGCGCGGCCATCTGCGTGGTCTGGTTCATCGCCGTCCTGCGCCGCTGGGGCCTGCGCATCCGCTTCGCCGCGGCCTGACGCTCTCCCCCGCGGCGGCCTGTGCCCGCCGCGGGGTGCCTGGCTCCTTCTGGCGTGTGATGCAGGCTTCCATCTCCACCGACCGAAATTGCTGACGCTGTTGATCGTGCCGTATTTTACGGAACAATCACCAGCATGCAGCTCGGATGGGGGTGGCTCAGCCGTCGGGCACCGTAACCTGGGCGACACCAGATAGATGAACTGGCCACTGGTGCCAACGTGACCAGGGTGACCCGGAAGCTGAGCCTGGCCACGCTCTGCCCGCTAGTCGTCTTGAGGATCCTCGTGCGGGGAGGCTGGACGCGTGGCTACCCGGGGCGGCTTGACGAGGCCTCGGCTGGACCGGGCCGCCCGGGCCGGCGTGGTCGTCCGCGCGGCCTGCGCGCCCGCCGCGCGCCTGGCGGCCGCTGAGGGCGCCTCAGCAGTGGACTCGTCCTTAGCGGGAGCCTGGCCCGCGACGGCTGTCTCACCAGTCGCCGCTGCCTCTTCCTCGCTGGCCGCCGAACCCGCCGCAGCCGACTCGCCTGCCACTGCCGGGTCAGTCGTCTCGGCGGGCTCGCCGTCCTCGGCGGTCGCAGCCGACTCGGCGGTCTCGGCGGGATCGCGGTCCGCGGGCACCTCGTCGCGGGCGGCCTTGAGGCCGGGCTTGAGGTTCTTGACCTTGGCCAGCAGGCCATTGACGAACGCCGGGGAGCCATCGGTCGACAGGTCCTGGGCCAGGGCCACGGCCTCACTGATCGCGACCCCGTCGGGGACGTCGTCGGCCCACAGCAGCTCCCAGACGCCGATCCGCAGGACGTTGCGGTCGACGGCCGGCATCCGCTCGAGTGTCCAGTCGACGGCGTTGCCGGCGATCAGATCGTCGATCTGATCGCGGTGCGTCGTGACGCCACGGACGATCTCGGCCGCGTACTCCGGAGTGGGCTGCTCGCCGAGCGACATTCGCTCAGCGAGCAGGCCGAGGACCGGCAGGCCGCGTAGCTCAGCCTCGAAAAGCACGTCAAGCGCCCGCTTGCGCGCCTTGCTACGCGCGGCCACGATCCATCACCCCTTGTTGTCTTGTAAGAAGGAACGTCAGTTCAGGCGCGGCCGAGGTAGGCACCCGTACGGGTGTCGACCTTGACCTTCTCGCCAGTGGAGATGAACAGCGGGACCTGGATCGTCGCGCCGGTCTCCAGCTCGGCGGGCTTGGTGCCGCCAGTGGACCGGTCACCCTGCAGGCCCGGGTCGGTGTGCTTGATGACCAGCTCGACGGCGGCGGGCATGTCCACGTACAGCGGGGTGCCATCGTTGAAGGCGATGACGACGGTCTGCTCCTCGAGCAGGAAGTTCGCCGCGTCGCCCACGACCGCCTCGGGGATGCGGGGCTGCTCGTAGTCGCTAAGGTCCATGAACACGAAGTCCGCGCCCTCGCGGTACAGGTACTGCATCTCGCGCTTGTCCACGTTGGCCACGTCGACCTTGATGCCGGCGTTGAAGGTCTTGTCGACAACCTTGCCGGACATCACGTTCTTCAGCTTGGTCCGCACGAACGCCGGCCCCTTGCCTGGCTTGACGTGCTGGAACTCGACGACATTCCACAGCTGCCCGTCAAGGTTCAGCGTGATGCCGTTCTTCAGGTCGTTCGTGGTTGCCACGGGTTGTCTCCACGCGTTACAGGACGAGCAGTTCGCTGTTCGTCGAAAACAAGGTCGTCGCAGGCTCTGTCATCGAAGCTTGCGACATCGAAGTCAGGGTCCGGGTTCCGCCGTCGGCCGTGACGACCAGCACGTCCTCGATCCGGACGCCCCCCTTGCCGGGCAGGTACACACCTGGCTCGACGGTGACAGGAACCCGATCGTTAAGTTTACCTGTTCTTTCGTATCCGAGCGTCGGTGCCTCATGGATCTCAAGGCCCACTCCGTGCCCTAGGCCGTGCTGGAAATGCTCACGGTGCCCGGCTGCCGCGATCAGGTCACGGGCGGCCGCGTCCACGTCCGCCACGTCCGCCCCGACGCCCAGGGCCTCGATCCCGGCTCGCTGGGCACTGGCCACCAGGCCGTAGATGTCGCGCTGCCAGCCCGCGGGCTCGCCGATGGCGAAGGTCCGGGTGCAGTCGGCGTGGTAGCCGCCATAGCGGGCGCCGAAGTCGATCGTTACCAGGTCGCCGCGACGCAGCGGCCGGCCGGTGGGCGAGTGGTGCGGGATCGCGCCGTTCGGGCCGCTGGCCACGATCGTCTCAAACGCGGGCTTCTCGGCGCCCAGTTGCATCATGCGGTACTCAAGGACAGCGGCCACGGACCGTTCTGAAAGTCCAGGGCGAATATCGGGCAGGACGTCGGCGATCGCCTGGACGGTAATGCGGCAGGCCGTGGAGAGCAGCTCGAGCTCGGACGGATCCTTGATGACGCGAAGTTCCTCTACCTTGCTTCCGAACGGAACGGTGGTAACCCCGGTCGCCGCCTTCACCAGCTCGGCATGCCGCTCGACCGTCATCTCATGCGCCTCGAACGCGACCTTGCGCAGCCCCCGGCGCTTCGTCTCCTGGGCCAGCCTGGCCTCGATGAACCGGTCGGTGACCAGCTCAAGGTCGGGGGCGTCGCGCTCGGCGGCGAGGGCATACCTGGAGTCGGTGGCCAGCACGGCCTGCCCGTCGGCGGGCACAAGCAGCGCCGCGTTGGAGCTGGCCAGCCCGCTCAGGTAGCGCACGTTCGGCCCGTGGGTGATAAGGACCGCGTCGGCGTCCAGCGCCCGGACAGCCTCCTGCACGCGCCGGCGGCGCTGGTGGTGAATCTCTGGCATTACGCCACTGTATGCCCCGCTACCCCGGCGCTAGGGAAACGGGTTGAGGTCCTGCTGGCAGACGGTTCCCGGTGCGGGCAGCGCGCCAGTGAGGGTGTAGCTGAGCATGTAGCTGAAGGCGCAGGCACTGGGGTTGCCGCCAGTCGTGTGGCCGTAGCCGTCCACGGTCAGCAGCCTGGCCCGGCCCAGGTCGCGGGACATGGCGACCGAGTCCTGGTAGGGGGTCCACGGGTCGCCGGTGTTGCCGACCACCAGGATCGTGGTGGCGGTGGGCCGGTTCCACGGGCCGACGTAGCGGTCCTGCGACGCGGCGGCCGGCCAGTCGGCGCAGCCGAAGATGTTCCAGGCGGCGACCGGCCCGAAGGTGCCCTTCGACGCGGCGGCGACGTAGGCGGCGAGGTCGCGGGGGCTCGGGCTGTCCGCACACTGGATGGCGAGCTGCTGCTCAGGACCGGCGTAGTAGGCCGGCGCCGAGGATGGCGGGCTGGAAACCGGGCTGGGCGTGGCTGATGAGCCGGGCCTGGCGCCCGTCGCGGCGGTCCACAGTTGCTGCAGCGTTATGGCGTTCTGCTGCCACTGGTCAACCATGCCCAGGCCGGACGCGAGGTCAACCACGTCCGCGTAGCTGTAGGTTCCTTGCTGACCGCCCAGGCTGACCGGATGCCTGCGGGCCAGTCGCAGCAGCGTCTGCCACTTGGCGATGGTCGCGGCTTGTGTGCCGGCCGAGAAGGCGCACGCGGTCGCCGGCGCCTGGCCGCACAAGTCAAGGAACGCCGTCATCACCGTCCCCGTCGCTCGCGCGGTGCCTATCCGCGAGAAGGGCGGCAACTGACTGTTGCCGGTGCTCCAGGCGACGGGGTTGATGTTGCCGTCCAGGATCATGCGGCCAGTCGTAGCCGGGAACAGGTTGGCGTAAGTGGCGCCGAGCAGCGTGCCGTAGGACGCGCCGTAGAAGTTCAGTACCGGGGCCCCCACCGCCTCACGCAGCAAGTTCATGTCCCTGGCGATGTCGGCGGTGCTGTCGTGATAGAGCAGCGGCCCCGCGACGCGAGCGCAGCGGGCGTCAAGCTCGGTGAAGGCCCGTTCGAAGGCCTCCTCCTGCCCTCTAGTGACCGGGAAGGCCGGCAGGTTGCCCCCTGCCTTCTGCTCGGCCGCCACGCTCGGATAGCAGCGAACCTGAGTGCTGTAGCCCATGCCGCGCGGGTCGAACGTGATGATGTTGTACCGTTCCTGCCACGCGGCGGGCAGGCTGGAGTAGATCCCCGGCATCCCGCTGACCTGTGGTTCCGGGCCTCCGCCGTTGAAGAACAGCCAGCCGAGGCTCGGCTGGGGACCGGTCGCCAGGTGGCTGATGACCGCAATGTCGATCCGCGTCCCGCGTGGGTCACGGTAGTTCAGTGGCACGTGCGCGGTGGCGCACTGGAAGCCGTCATCGCAGGGCTTCCAGGCCAGCACCGGCACCGCGGGCCCGGCTGAGCCTGGCGCCGCCGAGGCAGCGGTGGGCTGGATGCCGACGACCGCAGCCAGTCCCATCATCGCGGTCAGGGCGGCGGCCCCAGTGATCCGGCCGAGGAACTTCGGTTTCATTGCCACTCTCCTATCGTCTCGGCGTGCAGACTCTCAGAGAATACTCCAAGAGTATTCTCTAGGAAAGTAGTGTCGGTCGAGTGGCGGGGCCGTGACGGCGACAAAATTCCCTCCAGGGACGTCCCTGACATCGGCGGACATTCGTACACTGGGCTGAACACTGCGCAGTTACGGGAGGAACGGGGCTGTGAGCGACCAGGCGCCTGAGAGCTCGGGGCTTGACGTTGACACGACCAGGCCTCACCCGGCCCGGATGTACGACTACTACCTGGGCGGCAAGAACCACTTCGCCGCCGACAGGGAGGCCGCCGAGCGCGCCCTGCACGGCATGCCCAGCGGGCGGATCGCCGCGCGGGAGAACCGCAAGTTCCTGGGCCGGGCCGTCCATTACCTCGCGGCTGAGGCGGGCATCCGCCAGTTCCTCGACCTGGGCAGCGGGCTGCCGACCACCGACAACGTGCACGAGGTGGCCCAGCGGATCGCCCCTGATGCTCACGTGGTCTACGTCGACAAGGACCCGATGGTCCTCGCGCACGCGCGGGCGCTGCTGACGTCGATGCCCGAGGGGCGCACCGCCTACATCGAGGCCGACGTGCGGGATCCCGGCGCGATCCTGGACAACCCGGCGATCCACGGCGTGCTTGACTTCGGTGAGCCGGTCGCGCTGATGATGGTGGCCCTGCTGCACTTCTTCCCCGATGAGGACAAGCCCTGGGAGATCGTCTCGACCCTGCTCGAGGCGCTGCCGTCGGGCAGCTACATGGTCGCCACTAGCCTGACGGCCGAGCACGATCCCGAGGGAGTGGGCCGCGGCGTGCAGGCCTACAGGGACGCGGGCCTCCCGGTGGCCCCCAGGGACGCCGACGACTTCGCCCGGGTCGCCTTCCAGAACCTGACGATGGTCCCGCCGGGCGTGGTCATCGTGCCGGACTGGCGACCCGACACCGCCGAGCCGCGCCCCTCGGCCGCTGAGGTGAGCTGCTACGGCGGCGTGGCCTTTAAGCCTTGATGGCTCAGGCCGCCTGACTTGGTTCCAGTAGCGGCTGCGCGGGCGGCGTGCAGCCAGGCGATGTCGGAGGCCGACAGGGCCTGGCCGTCGATGGTGATCGTCCCGTCGTCGCGCAGGCACACGTCGGGCACGTACACACTGGTCGGCGGGTACACGCAGATCTGGTCGCCGAAGACCTTGAAGCCGCCCGCCTGGCCCATGCTGGCGATCGGCTGGCCCAGGTAGTCGAACCACTCGGTTTCTGGCGTGCCGCCCGCCGGGCCGCCGGGCACGCCCCAGATGGCCAGGCCGGCCGCGTCCGGGTCGGTCATCGCCAGGCACTGGGCGGGCAGGTCGGTCGCCGGGGAGACCGCGTAGCAGGAGGCGTGCCCGGTCGCGGGCGTGGCCGAGCGGGCGGTCGCCGGTCCGGGCCAGAGCATCGCCAGGGCGATGAGCCCAAGCGTCGCGCCCACGCCGACCATCAGGGCCGTCCTAGCCGTTGTCTTTCGCATGGGGCCGATCGTGTCCGGTAGCCGGGCCGGTGTCGTCGGACTGGGACATCGGATTTCGCTGCTCCCTGGGCGGTACCCGACGGTCTGCGGCTACACCCGGCGTCCCGGCCAGCCGGGACGGCCACCAGTTCCAGCGGCCCAGCAGGACCACGATGGAAGGGACCAGGAGCGTCCGGACGCCGAAGGTGTCGAGCAGGATTCCGAGGGCCAGGCCGAGGCCAATCGCCTGGAGCTGGCCGCCCATGACCCCGCCGCCGGCCACCGCGAACACGGCGAACGTGCCGGCCAGGATCAGTCCGGCCGACGTGACCGTCGGGCCGGTGCGGCTGATGGCCCGCACCACCGCCTCGTGGAGCGGCAACTCGCGGGCCTCCTCCCTGATGCGGGTCATGATGAGGATGTTGTAGTCCTCACCGAGCGCCAGCAGGAAGACGAACATCAGGAACGGCAGGATGAACACCAGCCCGTCTCGGCCGCCCAGCGTAATGACCAGGAAGGTGGTCAGGCCGAGGGCCGCCAGGTAGGACGCCGCGATCGTGGCCACCAGGTACAGGGGCGCGATGAGGCTGCGCAGCACCAGTCCGAGCAGGAGGGCGATCGCCAGCACGGCGATGGGGATGATGCGGACCATGTCGTCGTTCGCCGTGCTCGCGACGTCGTAGAGGCCAGCGGCCTGCCCGGCCAGGCCATCAGCCGCCGCGTGGGACGCGACCGCCGCGCCGCTGAGGGCCAAGCGGACCCGCGGCGTCGCGTTCATGGCCGCCGTGCTCTGCTGCGGGCCTGCCACCAGGCCGGCGGCGAACCGGACCGTTAGCCCGTCGGCCGAGACGTACTGGGCGCTGGCCCGGTAGGCGTTGTAGACGCTAGCGGGAAGACCCGTGCTAGCCGGCTCCTGCAGGGGAAGCTTGCGGGCGTCGCCGAGGGCCGTGTGGGCACTGGCGTAGGCGGCGGGAGTGAGTGACGTCCCGTTCGGGTCGAGGGGACCAGCCAGTCCAGTGAAAAGACCCGACGCCCGTAGCTGGCCGGCCGCCGTCACGAGGTCTTGCGGATGGTCCCAGACCGGCGTCGGATAGCGCAGGATGAGGTCCGAGGGGCTGGCCGACGACTGCGGGAAGTCACGGGCGAGGATGCTGTTGCCGAGGGCCGCGTCCGACCCGGCCGGGGCGGTCACTGACCGGCTCAGGCTGGCCGTCTTGTAGCCAGTGGCGGCCAGGCCGAGCGCTGCGAAGGCCAAGACGCCGATGACGAGCACTGCGACCGGACGGCGAACGGCCCGGGTGGCTACTCGTGCCCACAGGCCGGGCTCGCTCCCGGTCGCGGGAACCGGGCGCTCACGGAACATCCACCCCG
>Ga0335072_10003652_pt1 | contig 23100 bp, 16 predicted proteins | sample Lox_Sample_21_FD_206725 | JGI IMG/M metagenome (GOLD analysis project Ga0335072, IMG submission 206725) | Soil microbial communities from Loxahatchee National Wildlife Refuge, Florida, United States - Lox_Sample_2.1 | ecosystem: Environmental > Terrestrial > Soil > Wetlands | place: USA...
CGCGGACTGCGCACCTCGCGGCTTGCCGGTGTCCCTGACGACAGAGGCCAACCGGTTGTGCTTCTTCTCGAGTAACGCAATAGTGATGGCGTCGAAGCCACTGGGAGGATGGCCATGAGCGGCAGCGGCAGTCCGATCCGCGGCAAGGAGCCTGCCCGCGCCGAGCCCCGTTGCATGGGGCGATTTCGCGTGCGGACCAAAGGGCGGCGCCGGACGGCAGGCAGCGCGACGCGTTCGATACTGAAACGATACCATTCTACCATGAAGACGTTCGCTCGCGGGGATTTCCGCGGTTCTGCGAGGATTTGCGCGACGGCAACAATCGACCTGCGATTAATGACAGGCTGGTGCGGCAAATGGACTACTGATTGTAACAGCCGAGTGCAGCGACTCGATGCCCGACCGGCGGAAGAATGTTTTCAGTTGGTCGACCTGTTCGCCCAAGTCTCATGATGTCGCGCGCCCGGTGCTGCCGCTGGTTCGAGGCGTGCGGCGCATGATCCATGTCAAGGCATCACCTATGATATCGTAGGCACAGTGTCGGCAACCAAAATGCGCAGGAGACGGGACTCATGGCCTTCAAGGACATCCTGGTTCACCTCGACAGCGGCCCGCGCTCTTCGATGCGGCTGCAGGTGGCCACCTCGCTGGCTCGGCGTTGCGGCGCACACCTGACGGGGGTGTATGCCGTGGACATCCCGTCCGCCGAATTTTTCTATGGCGCGGCAATGCCGCTTGCCGCGGGCGGCGCCGAGCGGGTGGTGGAGCAAATCCGCGCGGAGGCGATCGCCGCCGCCGCTCCCGTGGAGAAGGCCTTCAACGCTGCTGTGCAGGCGCAAGGACTGGAAGCCGCCTGGCGACTGGTGGAGGGCAACCTGCCGGCCACCATATCGCTGCATGCCCGCTACGCCGACCTTGCAGTCCTCGGTCAGGCCAATCCTTATGAACCGAGCGACGGGATTGGCACGGATGCAGTGATCGTCTCTACGGTGATGACGTCCGGGCGGCCCGTGCTGGCGGTGCCGTTTGCCGGCGACTTCCCTACCGTGGGGGATCGTGTGCTGGTGGCGTGGAACGCCAGCCGCGAAGCAGCGCGTGCCGTCAACGATGCGATGCCGATGCTGCGCGGTGCTTCGGTGGTGACGGTGCTGGCCGTGAACCCGCGGCATGGCATCAACGGGCATGGCGACGTGCCGGCCGCGGACATCGCGCTGCATCTGGCACGGCACGGCGTCAAGGCGGAGGCTGCCCACACCGTCGCCAACGACATTCCGGACGGCGAGGCGCTGCTGTCCTACGCCGCGGATATCGGCGCCGACATGATCGTCGCGGGCGCCTATGGCCATTCGCGTGCGCGAGAACTGGTGTTTGGCGGTGTGACACGGACTTTGCTGGGGGAGATGACGGCGCCGGTCTTCCTCTCGCATTGACCCGCGGGACAAAGGCGAGGGTGCCGACCCGATCGTGCGCGGCCGGCGCCGGGGCAGGCGTCACTTGCGCCGGCTGTCGTCGCCGCGATCCGTTCCGGCGCAGCGGGACGGTCATTGCCGGTGGCGGCAGTTTTACAGGCGCTCGCTGGCGGCGATGGCGATGCGGCAGCCGGTTTTGATCGCCGCATACAACGCGCGATAGGCGGGGGCCTGGCGCGCACCATGAGCGACGGCGATGTCGCGATGCTGCAGTTCCTCGTTGCGAAACTGCGCGATCGTCTCCCGCAACCCGGCTTCACTGCCGTCCAGGGCGGCGATCTGGCCCGCATAGTGCTCGTCGATCGCTTCCTCGACGGCGACTGTGCAGGCCATCGCCGCCCGCTGGCCGAGCGCCGCGGTCGCCGCTCCCAGCGCGAAGCCCATTACGTGCCATAGCGGCAATAGCGCCGTGGGCCGCACCCGGCGTTGCGTCACAAGCGCGGCAAAGGCATCGAGATGGCGTTGCTCCTGCGCTGCCATCTCGCGCAATGCCGGCGCGCTTGCCGAGCGCCGCAGCAGCGCGAGTTGGCCCGCATAGATGCGCTTCGCGCCGTACTCGCCGGCATGGTCAACGCGAATCATGCGCTCGACGGCAGCGGCGGGGTCGGGGTCGCCTGGCAAGGCGGTGTGACGGTCGTTCATGCCGGCCTCCGGTCGCTGCGCCAGGTCAGCCACGCCAGAATCGCGGCGAAGCCGGCGGCGAACATCAGGTTCATCGCCGCAAGCGACAGCGGCAGGCCAGGGATCAGGTAGCTGGGAGAATCGCAGGGTTTGGCTGGCCGCAGCGGCATGCTGGCCAGACGCTGCGCGATCGAGCCGGCGACGAAATGCGGCGCGGCGCATTCCGGCAGCGGGCTCGGCCACCAATGCTCCTCGACGCCGACATGGATGAAGGCGATCGCCACATCGGCGAGTATTGTCAGGACGACCAGCATCAACAGCGCCCGCCCCAGGCGTGGCGGCACCACTATGGCGAGCAATGACAGGATGATCGCCACGCGGTATGGCCAGCGTTCAAGCAGGCACAGCGCGCAGGGGGCCAGTCCGACCCAGTGTTCCATGACCAGCGCGGCGCCGAGGGCCCCTGCGGCAACCAGGGCGGAGAGCAAGGCGAGGGTGCGGGTCGATAGGGCCGGCATGGCGGCGGATGTGAGCGGTGTTGTGGGACTGCGCAAGGTTCTTTCCGCTCCGCCTCGCCCGGGCGGAGCGAATTACCCGGTTGGCGCGGCACGTTGCTGGCCGGGGCGTGCTGGAATACGGTCCGCCGCGCCAGCGCAGGAGGAATGAATGCCGCGGATCGTCTGGGGACGCGCCACATCGAGCAATGTGATGAAGGTGCTATGGGGTCTGGGTGAGCTGGGTCTGCCGTTCGAGCGCATCGACGTTGGCGGCTCCTTCGGCAAGACCGATACCCGGGACTATCGCGGGATGAACCCGACGGGGCTGGTGCCGACGCTGCAAGAAGATGGGTTCACGCTGTGGGAGAGCAACGCGATCCTACGGTACCTGTGCCACGCGCACGCACCGCAATCCTCATTGTGGCCACAGGACGCGCGGGCGCGCGCCAACGTCGACCGTTGGATGGATGCGCAGCAGACGGTGATGAACCGGCCGATGGGCGTGGTGTTCTGGGGTCTGGTGCGGACGCCGCCCGACAAGCGCGATCCGGCGGCGATCGCGCAGGGCGTAGCCGATGCCGCGAAGGCATACGGGCTGATCGAGGAGGGGCTGGCGCGCCACGCTTATGTCGCCGGTCCGGACTTCACGCTGGCGGACATTCCGTGGGGCGTACACGCGCATCGCTGGTTCAACATTGAATTCGAGCGCCCGCCGCTGCCGCATCTGCGCGCCTGGTATGATCGGTTGTGCGAGCGTCCGGCCTATCGCCAGCACGTCATGTCGTGTCCGATCGTCTGATCATCCGGAAGCGAACCCCAGGCCGAACGGTAGACGGAATCTATCATGAGTACGCGGCAACCGGCTGGCCGGCGGAGCGACTACCGCTGGTTTCATGCCATCACCACGCGCTGGATGGACAATGACGTGTTCCAGCACGTCAACAACGTGAATTACTTTTCTTACTTCGATACCGCGGTCACCTACTATGAAATGAGTGAGCAAGTGGTGGGTTTGCTCGAGGGGCCGGTGCATTGCGTGGTCGCTGAAGTGATGTGCCGTTACCATAGTTCGTTGAGTTTTCCGGATCGGGTCACCGTGGGTGTGCGGGTTGCCAATGTCGGGCGGAGTTCGGTGCGGTATGAAGTCGGCGTGTTCCGCAACGATGACGATATGGCGGCGGCGGAAGGGTATTTCGTGCATGTGTTCGTCGAGCGTGGTTCGCAGCGCCCGGTGCCGATTCCGGGTGAGGCCAGGGAAAAGCTGCGCGAGATTGCACGCGAGGCGTCCTAGCCTCGCCGGCGACGATGCCGATGGCCGGCGGATCAGGCGCGCAACGCTGCCGTGGCGATGCTGTCGAGCGTACCGTCCGCGGTGACAACGACTTTATAGAGCGAGCGGGCATTGTCTACGGACACCAGCTCGTTCCGCACATCGCTTGCCACCAACGCAGGGTCACGCTCGGTGGGACTGCCCATGCCGGCGCCGCCCGGCAGTTCCAAAACCAGGCGGTCGCCGTCGGGGATGATCTGCAATCCCTTGGTCCGCAGTTGCTTCCCTGATTTCAAATGCACCGCGCCCTTCGTGCCATCGAGTCCGCCTTCGCGTCCTTTCGGTGCGTGCGCGACGCGATCGAATGAGGCGTTCACCAGGAACTCCAGGTCGCTCTTGCCGGCGATTTCGATCACCTGGCCGGCGCCGCCTCGCGTCCGGCCGGCGCCGCCGGAATCGGGCTTGAGTTCTTTGCGCCAGAACAGGATTGGCGCGACGTTCTCGGTTGCCTCGACCGGCATGGTGCGAACGCCTGAGGGGTAGGCGGTGGCGTTCAGTCCATCCTGCGCGCGGCGGGCACCGGTCCCGCCGGAATTGAAGGTGATGATTTCGAAATCCGGCAGCACCGGCTTGTTGCCGCGCGCCTGTCCGGACACCGAAGAGCCGCCTCGCAATGGTGGGTTCCACAAAGCCGATGCCCCTTCCGCCGTGACGCGTTCCGGCACGGCCTGGTGCAGGCACCCCATCATAAGATCCGGCAGCAGATGCCCGATGACGTGTCGTACCGACACCGGATATGGCCGGGGTGCATTCAGGATGCAGCCTTCGGGGATCTTCATGCGGAATGGCGCAAGCGATGCCCAGTTATTGGGGATCTCGGGCGCGACGACGCATTTGATGCCGAAGCAGGAATAGGCGCGGCAATAGGCCGGCGGCACGTTGATGCCGCGAGAGGACAGGCCGGAGGTGCCGGCGTAATCTACTTCGATGGCGTCCTCCAGTACGGTCATCGCGGCCGAGAGGCGCACCGGTTCCTCGTATCCGTCGGACCAGATCTCACCGCGATAGGTGCCGCGCGGAATTCGCGCGATTTCCGCGAGCGTGGCGCGGTGCGAGCTTTCGAAGATGAACTGGGCGAGCGGTTCGAGGCCGTCCATCTCGAATTCGTCCATCATCTCCACCAGGCGGTGTGCGCCGGCATCGTTGCAGGCGCACAAGGAATAGATGTCGCCCTCCAGTTCCACCGGCAGGCGCGAGCCGGCGCGGATGAAGTCGAAGAAGGTGTCGTTCGGCTTGCCCCGGTCAAAGCATTTGACGATGGGGATGTAGAGGCCTTCCTCGAAGACCGAGCGGCCCTCCGGCCCCATGCCGAGGCCGCCGATGTCGATGACATGCGCGGTGTTGGCGAACAAGCCGACGATACGGCCGCGATGAAAGGCGGGGGTGACGACGGTGAGGTCGTGCAGATGGCCGGTGCCGAGCCATGGATCGTTGGTGATGTAGTGGTCGCCGGGTTGCATGGTCTCGGCGGGAAATTTGCGCAGGAAATGCCCGACGGACTCGGCCATGCTGTTGACGTGGCCGGGCGTGCCGGTGACCGCCTGCGCCATCATGCGTCCGGCGAGATCGAAGATGCCGGCGGAGAGATCGCCCGCTTCCCGCACGGTGGTGGAGAAGGCGGTACGGATCATGGTCTGCGCTTGCTCTTCCACCACCGCGATCAGGCGGTTCCACATGATCTGGCGGTGGATTTGCGCGAGGGCGGCGGTTTCGTGGGACATCGTTGGCCTGCGAAGTGTGGGCGTCGACGCCGAGTATAGCGGTGGTTTCCGGGCACACCAGTTGCCGACAGGCAAGGCGGGTATTACCTGGGAGTGCGAGTCGTCATATGGCGAGGTGCCTTTGATAGCTGCGGGACGGCACGATTCGTGGCCTGCGAAGCCGCTGCACGGGCGTCCTGGCTCGCGTGCAATGCCTCGTTCTACTGACGATGCAAGTCGATGTATCGCATCGCATCGACTGTTGCGGTCCATCCTGGGCCGACCAGCGTGGACGTCTCGTCCTCGGCAATAACCGCAGGCCCGGTGATGCGCGTACCTGGGGCAAGTGCTGTACGATCATAGACCGACCACAGTGTCACCTCCCCGGTGGCGGTGTCACGCACCAACCGCGTGCCGTTCGGAGCGGCCTGCAATTCCGCAACGGGCACCGCCGTGGCAATGACGGCTGCTTCCGTCACCGTCGCCACCACCACGGCGTAGCCCATGATCTCCACATCCGAACCCGGCACCGGCCGATCGTAGAAGTTCGTGTATTCCTCGTCGTACCGAGCCCGCACCGTCGCCACATCATCCGGCGTCAGCACACGTGCCGGCAGCGGCACCGGAATCTCGTGCCCCTGCCCGACGTAGCGCATGAAAGCCGTGCGCGTCTCGACCGTCGCCAGACCGGACCCCGCCGCTTCCACCACGCGCATCGCCTCGGCCTGCATCTCCACCAGCAACGCGTTGACCGCATCGACGTCGAAGGTGGAAAAGCGCTGGTACAGGCTGCGTACCACTTCGTATCCCACCGGCGCGCGCAGGAATCCGATGGCGCTGCCCACGCCGGCTCCCGACGGCACCAGGACACGTGAAATGCCGATTTTCTCCGCCACCCGGCAGGCATGCACTGGGCCACCCCCGCCGAAGGCGATCAGCGTGCGCCCGTCATAGGTCTTGCCAGACTCGATCGCATGCACGCGCGCGGCGTTGGCCATGTTCTCATCGACCATCTCGACCACACCCAGTGCCGCCATCTCCGCGTTCAGCGCGAGCGCGCCGCCGACTTCCGCGAGCAGGGCGTCATACGCCGCCGCGCTGTCCAACGCCATCGATCCCCCGGCGAAACGGCTGGCGTCGTAACGCCCCAACACGAGGTTGGCATCGGTCACCGCAGGTTTCGTGCCGCCGCGGCCATAGCAGGCGGGGCCTGGATCGGCGCCCGCACTCTCCGGCCCGACGGCTATTCGCCCCATCGCATCGACATGCGCCAGGGAGCCGCCGCCGGCACCGATCTCCACCATCTCGATCACTGGAATCCGCAGCGGCAGGCCCGAGCCTTTGCGGAACCGTCCTACCCGCGCCACTTCGAACGCGCGCGCGGTCTGCGGCTTGAAATTGTCGATCAGGCAGATTTTGGCCGTCGTGCCGCCCATGTCGAAGGACAGCACGTTGGTGAGCCCGCATTCCCTGGCGATCGATGCGGAGAAAATCGCGCCGCCGGCCGGTCCGCTTTCCACCAGGCGCACGGGGAAGCGGCAGGCGGTCTCGATCGTCGTCAGGCCGCCGCCCGACAGCATCAGGAACACCGGCGCCGCCACGTCCAACCCGCGCAGCCCGGCTTCCAGGCCACGCAGATAGCGCGCCATCAGCGGCTGCACATAGGCATTGGCGACGGTGGTGGAGAAGCGTTCCCACTCCCGCATTTCCGGCGAGACTTCCGACGACAGCGACACCGGCACCTCCGGCAACGCCTCTGCCATGATATCACGCACCGATTGCTCATGGCGCGGATTGACGAAGCCATGCAGGAAGCCGACCGCGAGACTCTGCACTCCGGCATGGCGCAGTGCCGGCACCAGCGCGCGCACCGCGGCTTCGTCCAGCGGCAGCAGGACGTTGCCTTCGTTGTCCAGGCGCTCCGGCACGGTCAGGCGCAGATGGCGCGGCACCAGCGGTTCCGGCAGTGTAATGTTCAGGTCGTACTGATCGTAGCGGCTTTCGTTGCCCATCGCGATCACGTCGCGAAAACCCTGCGTGGTGATCAGCGCGGTCCGGGCACCCTTGCGCTCGATGATCGCATTGGTCGCGAGCGTCGTGCCATGGATGACGATGCCGATATCGGCCGGCGCGATCTTGGCCGCAGCCAGGATCGTGCGCACGCCTTCGAGGACGCCTTGCTCGGGCGCGGCCTGAGTTGTCAGGATCTTGATGGTGGTGCGTTGGCCGGCATGCTCCAGGGCGAGGTCGGTGAAGGTGCCGCCAATATCGACGGCAAGACGGGCAGCGTGCATCAGGTCCCCGGGTGTTGCGCGGTGGGGCAGTCAATCAAGCCGCTGCCGGCGTGACAAGAGCGGAGCGGCGATCGTTCCGTTATGTCAGGTGGATTGAGGATATAAAACCAAAATACAGGCCTAAAAAGAAATATTTTTCTATTTCTATCCCCGCTCTTGCCAGAGTGAGGAAAGATCCTTTCATACGGCCCGTAGATCCAGGAGTTCCGCCAGTGTCGCGCATCCACGTTCTGCATGAAAACCCGGCCTGGCTGCCGCCATTGGCCGAAGCCTTTGACCGCGCCGGGCTGCCGTGGACGGAATGGTTTCTGCATGAGGGCAGCTTCGATCTTGCCGCGCCGCCGCCCGAGGGCGTGTTCTACAATCGCATGAGCGCCTCGTCGCACACGCGCGATCACCGCTTCTCCGCCGAGTTGACTGCCGCGGTGCTGGCCTGGCTGACGCGCTGGGGGAGGCGCGTGGTCAATGGCTCCGGAGCGCTCGATCTGGAGATCAGCAAGGTGCGGCAGTACGCGGCGCTGGAGCAACAGGGGATCGTGACGCCGCGCACGGTGCTGGTGGCGGGGCGTGGCAATATCGTTGCCGCGGCGCGGCAGCATTTTCCCGACCAGCCGGTCATCCTGAAGCCGAACCGAGGCGGCAAGGGGCTTGGCGTGCAGCTATTTGCCACCGCCGACAGCCTGGCCGGCTACGTGGAAAGCGAGGCATGGACAGCGCCGGTCGACGGTCTGAACCTGCTGCAGGAATACGTGCGGGCGCCGCGTCCGGTGATCACCCGCGCCGAGTTTGTCGGCGGACGATTTCTCTATGCCGTCGAGGTGGACACCAGCGACGGGTTCGAACTTTGCCCGGCCGATGTCTGCGCCATCGGCGATGCCAATTGTCCGGTGGGCGAGACCCCGCAGCACAAGTTCACGATCATCGATGGCATTCCGGATACGCTGCGGGTGCGGCTGGAACGCTTTCTGGCCAGCAGCGGAATCGAGGTTGCCGGCATCGAGTTCATCAGCGATGCGACGGGGCGCATTCTGGTGTACGACGTGAACACAAACACGAATTACAATGCCGAGGCAGAGCTGCGCGGGGGAAGGGCAGGCACGGAGCGTTCAGGGCCCGGGGCCATCGCCAGGTTCCTTGGAAACCTCGCAGGCGAAGGGGCAGACGTCGAAGCACGACAGCGCCGGGGATGAGGCCATTCGGGTCGGCCGGTTTGGTTCCTGAACTCCGTCGCCAGAGACCGCCGGGTAGCGGTCCGACCATCGTCATCCGGCACCAACGCGCCGAGCTTTCCCGCCGAGGCCTGGAGCGGTCAGGAGGGTCGTGATCGCATCCGCGAGTTGTCCCACCGCGGTGCTCATTGCTGCCACCAGCCCGGTTGTTCCGACACTCTGGGGCGGCACCAGGAACCGCAGATTGCGCGCCTGCAGGACCTGTCCGCCGCGCATCACTGCAACCTGCGCCAGCAGCAACAAGGCGCCGCTGCGATCCTCATCCATACGCTGCACGTTCAACTCCACCGACGCGTCCGGCGCTTCGCTGATCGCACTGTTCTCGCCATAAATCGTGCTGGCCGGCAACCGTTGCGACAGTTCCTGCACCAGCACGCGGCTCAGCATCGAATCCAGCGGCTCGCCCCACCAGTCATTGCTCAGCACATCAAGCCGGAAATCCTCGCTGGAACGAACGATCTGCGTGCGGTCCAAATAATGCGCCAGCGCAATCAGCCGAAGCTCGATCCGCGGTGGCGCGCCGCTGAGAATCGGACCGGGCATCACCGCGAGTGTGTACAAATTCGGATTGGGCGACGTGCACCCGGCGGGCAGCAAGGCAAGCAACGACAGCATGCGGCGGCGCGGCAGGCGCCAACGCCGTCGATCGCCGTCGCCGGTTGCAACGCCGGCACCAACACCATCACGCTTCATCGTGGCGTTCCCTCGTCGGCTCGTCCACGGATCAGCGCCTCGGGGTGGCGCGTCAGCAAGTCCGCGAGCACGCGGAAGGACCGCGCCGTATCGGTGAGCTGTACCAGCAATCGGCTTGCATCCTGGTTGAAACGTGAGCTCCCGCCGTAGCCTGCTTCCATCGATCCGGCCAGCGCATTCAGCCGGCGCGCTGTCGAATCCAGTTGAGCAATGATGTCCGGCAGTTTTTGCTCCAGCGGTCCGGTTGCCGTGTTCAGGTGCTGCACGAGCCTATCGGCATCTGCCAGCGTCGTGTGCAGCGAGGCGATCGAGTCACGCAGCTCGGGCCCATTCACCACATTGTTTGCGCCGTCCAATGTCTTGCTCAGGCTGTCGCCGATCTGTTGGAACGGGATGGCATCGAGCTTCGCCATTAAAGATGCAGCAGCGGCGCCGATGTCCTCGCCACTGCCGGCGAGCACGGGGATCACGTAGGCATCGCCTTGCTTGCTCAACGCCGCCGGCGGCACGCTCGGATAGACGTCCATGGCAAGCTGCTTCTGTCCGGTGAGCAAGCTGGCACTGTCCAGCTTCACACGCAGGCCGCGGCGCACCAATTCGCGCATGGTTGCATCGAGGTCGCCGCCGGAAGGCAGGTCCAATTGGCTGATGCGTTCCGGCTCGACCGCGAATCGCACAGGCACGACGACATTGTCGGTCTTCTTGTCGTACAGCAGCCCGACACTGCTCACGTCGCCGATCTTGATGCCGCGCAGAGTGACGGCGGCGCCCGGAGACAGCCCTGCCACCGACACGTCGAAATTCGCCAGGAAATGGATTCGCCGCGGGAACGCGGCCGAGTCCGCGGCATCCTCGCTGGCGTACAACGGAAACTTGTGGTTCTCCGCGCTGGCCGGAAAGCCGTGCCCCTGGTTCGGCGTATCAAACGCGATGCCGCCCAGCAACACGGCACGCAACGACTCGACCTGCAACTCGAGCCCGTTCGGTCCCAACTTTATGCTTGCGCCCGAGGCGTTCCAGAACCGCGAATTGTCGTGCACGTACTGGTCGAACGGGGCGCGCACAAAGGCGTGGATGGTCACGTTTTCCGCCATGTGCCCCAAATCCCAGCCCAGCACCTCACCGACGTCGAGGTCGCGATAATACATTGGCGAACCGAGTTGGATGTTGCCGAGGCTACCTGCCTCCAGCAGGAAGGTATGGCCTGGCACATCCGAGGTGAGCACGGGCGGCGTCTCCAGCCCGGTGAAGTGGCGCTCCGGCGCACCGCCCTTCGCCGCGGGCTGCAACTCGATGTAGCTACCGGAGACCAGCGTCTCCAATCCCGATACCGCGCCGGCGAAGAACCGCGGCCGCACCACCCAGAACTGGGCCTTGTCGGTGAGCAATGGTTCGGATTCCCGGTTCATCCGCACCGTGACGAGGACGTGCTGGAGGTCCTTGCTGAGCGCGATATGCTCTACCTGACCCATATCCACGTCCTTGTGCCGCACGTGCGATTGGCCGGCAACGAGGCCCGAGGCGCTCTCGAAGCTGATGGTGATGAGCGGACCGCGCTCCATCAGCGTGTGCCAGGCGAGCCACGCACCGATCAGCGCACTGACGATCGGGATCGCCCAGATCAGCGACAGGCGCCGCCGCTGATCCAGTTGCGCCCGGATCACCGCTCTGGGATGCCGGGGCGGAACGGGCTGGTCGCTCATCCGCCGAGCCTGCCGGACGGGACGCCCGCCGCGTCCCACATCAACCGCGGATCGAAAGCCTGCGCTGCCAGCATGGTCAGGATCACCACGGCCGCGAAGGCGATCGCCCCGGGACCGGGCAGCACCGTGACCAGTTGCCCGAACTGCAAAAGCGCCACCAGCAGCGAACCGACGAAAATGTCGATCATCGACCAACGGCCGATATGATCGATGAAACGATACAGCCGGGTGCGGTCCCGCAGCCAACGGTCGGAACCGGTCTGGGTGGCGATCAGCAAGATGGCCAGTCCAGTCACCTTGATCGCAGGCACCACGATGCTGGCGAAGAAAACCAGCGCGGCGAGAGGCCACATGCCGGCCTCCAGCAACTCCCGGACGCCACCCAGGATGGTGCTTGGTGTGCTGGCTCCCAAAGAGGTAAGGGTGAGGACCGGGTAGGTGTTGGCGGGCACGTACAAAATCAGCGCGGCGGTTCCCAACGCCCAGGTTCGAGCAATGGCGTTCGGCTTGCGCGCCTGCAAGGGAAACCCGCAACGCGGACAGCGGGTGCCCGGAACCGCACGGGTGACGAAATGGCAGGTGCCGCAATCCATGCGGCGTGCCTCGGGACGATTGGCCCCGATATGCGCTTCCAGCGCCAGTGGCCGGCGGCGGCCAATGATGTCCCACACAGCCTCGGCGTCGAGCGTGTAATCGGCGGCGACCATGACGACCATCAGCGCGGCGAGGGCATAGAGCGCGGGACCGAGGTCAATACGCACTTCGGTGCCAAGCCGCACGAACGCCACGAATACGCCGAGCAAATACACCTCGATCATCGACCAAGGGCGGAGGCGGCTTGCCCAGGCAAACATGCCGCGCAGCCAGGGCGGTGGCTGGCTGGAATGCGCACCCAGCAGGACCGTGGTCACGACCAGAAGTTTGCTCAGCGGCGCCGCGAGGGTGGTGAACAATACGACGGCCGCAAGTTCCCACATGCCGTCGTCCTCAAGGCCGCGTGGGCCTGAGAACAGGGTGGCGATGTGGTCCTGACCCATGCGGCTGACGACCAGCAGGGTGCTGTTGATGGCGACGGCGAACAGGATCAGGGCAGCGAGGTTCAATGCCAGGGGCAGGCCGAGCGGATCGCGGTGGGTATGGCGTAGCACGGCGTCGCAGCGCAGGCAGACGGCGCGTGCGCCCGGCGGCATCGGGGGCACGACCTGGAGCTGGCTGCAGTCATGGCACTCTCGCAGACGGGCTGGCGTAAGTGAGGGCCGCGCCGTCGCCGAGGCGGCGTGCGCGCGCAGAGGCGGGGCCAGCAAAGCCATCAGGCGCGGTTACGAGACATGGGATTGGTGGCGGACATGAGGCGGTTGTGGCGAATCTGCGGCTCCTGAGATTGGCCGCAACCCGCGCCTCGGGCAATCACAACGGCGACAACCCGCGTGCCGCGATCGGCCGCGCGCGGCGAACATCGCCTCGGCGGCGTGCGATGCGCGGGTCCAGCGCCAATGGCCTGACGCGAGGGGCGTGAGCGACGCCTTGATCCGTCATGACGCGTCGGGCGGGGGCCGTGCCGCGCTACCGGCGCCACCAGCCACGCTTTTTCTCTCCGGGCGCCTCCGCCTCGCTACCGATGAGGATCGGGCGGACAGCCGGCTCCGGAACGGCGTCGTTCGCAACCTCCGGCGGGGGCGCCGGCTCGTCCGATTGGGAGGGCGTCTCGGGCTCCGGCGTTGGCTCGCTCAACAGCGGCTCGGGCGCGCTGGTGTTGATGATTTCCGACTCCATCTCGGGCGCTGATTGCTCTTGCACCTCGGAATTGCGGGAGACTGGCTCGAGCGATGTGGCGAACTCCCCGACGGGCGGCCCCGGAGGTGTCCCCGGGTCGATCGGTCCGAAAGCGGCGCCCGGCTGCGCCGGCGCTGGCTCAAACTGCTGCACCACGGGTTCGGCGGGTTCGTATTTTGCCGCCGCTTTCGCCTCGGCTTGTTCCAGCACGTCGAAGATGTCGAATGCCTGCCCGCCGAACGGATTGGCAGGGGTCGGGCCGAAATAGACAGGCGGCAGCTCCGGTTGCTCCGCGCCGGGGGTGGCAAACGGCGAACCTTCGCCTTCCGCGCCATCTCGCCGCCGGCGACGGCCGCCGCGACGGCCCCGGCGGCGGCGGCCCTCATCATCGCCAGCCGCCTCGCCATGCTCTGGGACGCCCTCGATATGCTCTGCCTCCGGCGCCAGTGACGGCTCCTCCGCCTCGTCCGTGGCCGGCTCGGAGCTGAACAGAGTCCCGCCCTCGGCTGGCATTTCGGTAACGACCGGCGCCTCCTGCGTTGCCGGCTGCGTGCCTTCCTCGCGCCGGCCCCGTCGGCGGCGTCGGCGTCGGCGGCGTCGGTCACCTTGCTCGCCCTTGTCGCCACCGGCTTCACCGCTGCCGGCCTCACTGTCGGCGGCGTCGTCCTCGCCGGCTTCCTCCGTCTCAATGTCCTCCTCCGCGAGGACCTCCTCGGATTCCTCGGCCTCCGGCTCCGGTTCGGATTGCTCTGGTGGCGCCCACGCCGCCTGCGGCGACTCCGGCGTGATTGCGGCCGGCACGCCTTCCCGCGCCACTTGCTGGCGCACGCGATCGATCCGGAACTGCGAAGCGACCTGCGTTTCGTCGCCCAGCACGCTCACCCGCATCACATAGCGCAACTCGATCTCGCGCAGCCGGTCGCGCTTGTGATTGAGGATGTAGAGCGCGGTGGCCGTCGCCACGTGCACGACGATCTCGGCGGAGCGGCGCTTGGAGCCCTCCTCCTCGATGCCGCGCAGCACGTGGATCGCGGCGCTTTCCGTGCTGCGGACGTGGCCGGTGCCGCCGCAATGCGGGCACAGGATGAAGCTGGTCTCGGCGAGCGACGGACGCAGCCGTTGGCGGCTCATTTCCAGCAGGCCGAAATGGCTGATATGGCCGACTTGTATGCGGGCCCGGTCGTTCTTCAGCGCCTCCTTGATGCGGCGCTCGACCATGGCGTTGTGCTTCTTCGACTCCATGTCGATGAAGTCGATCACGATCAGCCCGGCCAGATCGCGCAGCCGCAACTGTCGCGCCACCTCGTCGGCGGCCTCCAGGTTGGTGCGCAGCGCCATCTCCTCGACGTTGCGCTCGCGCGTGGCGCGGCCGGAGTTGACGTCGATCGCCACCAGCGCCTCGGCCTGGTTGATCACCAGGTAGCCGCCGGAGCGCAACTGTACGGTGGGCTGCAGCATCGCGTCGAGCTGCGCTTCCACCTGGTAGCGCGCGAACAGGGGCTGCGTTTGGTCGCGCCAGAGCTGCACCTTCTTGGCGTGGCTCGGCATCAGCATGCGCATGAACTCATGCGCCGCGCGCCAGCCGTCTTCGCCATCCACCTGGATTTCGTCGATGTCGCGCGAATAGACGTCGCGGATCGCGCGTTTGATGAGGCTGGCTTCTTCGTAGATCAGCGCGGGGGCGACAGATTTCAGCGTATGCTCTCTGATGTCATCCCACAGGCGGAGCAAGTATTCGCAGTCGCGCTTGATCTCGGGCTTGGGGCGGTTGGCACCGGCGGTGCGGACGATCAGGCCCATGCCCTTCGGCATGTCGAGTTCGGCGATGATGTCCTTCAGGCGGCGGCGGTCGGTGGCAGACGTGATTTTTCTCGAGATGCCGCCGCCGCGCGGCGAGTTCGGCATCAGCACCGAGAACCGGCCGGCCAGCGAGAGATAGGTGGTGAGCGCCGCGCCTTTGGTGCCGCGTTCCTCCTTCACCACCTGCACAAGCAGGATCTGGCGGCGGCGGATCACTTCCTGGATTTTGTAATTGCGCAGGAAGCGCGGCGGGATGCGGCGTTCGCGTTGTTCCTCGGCGGCGTCGGGCTCGCCACCGACGGTTTCGGGCGGAAGGGGTTCGGGGATCAGGTCGTGGTCGGACGCGAAGTCGTGGTCGGATTCGGTGTCCGTGTCGACGACGATGGGGGACAGATCGGTGTCGTCGTTGGATGCGTCGGTGTCCGGGCCGGTGATTGTCTCGGTTTCGATGATCAGCGGCTGGGCGCGCCGGGGCGGCGGATCGGAATCATGGTCCGGGTCGTCGTTGCCGGAGGGCTGATCGGCTGCCGGACCGGTCGGCAGCGCTTCGGTGACCACGGTTTCAGCGATGGCGGAGCTGATGGAGCCGCGTGCTTCCGTGGAGTCCGCGGCGGAGACTTCGGCAGAATCCTCGGTCACGCGTTCGGCTATGGGCGAAACCGGCGTGGCAGCGAGACCACCGGGCACATGGCCGGAGGCAGTGTCAGTGTCTCCTGCGGGGAGGGCCGCGGCACCACTGATGCTTTCGCCTGGCTCGGCGGGGGGGAACGCGGACGAGTCTTGCTGCGGCAAGGCGGCCGCCCCGGACTCATCGGTGGTCTGAACCGGCGGCTCGGCTGGCGTCGCTGGCTGGGGCGCGTAGTCGAAGGGCGACTCCGGGAGGATCGCGGTTGGAGCGCCCGCCTTGTCGGCGGTGTCCCCGGCGGTGACCTCTGAGGGCAGTTCACTGGCATGGTCGGCAGCGTCGGCGGGGTCATGCCAAAGGGCTGCTTCGACCAAGGTTTCCGACGCGGCGCCCGATTCGTCGATGGTCTCCGCCAGGGTAGCCTCGGCCGGCGGCCGCCCCCGTACAATGCCGGGCTGCGGTTCACCTTCCAGTTCGCGGTCGGCTTCTTCTTCCTCGCGGCGCGCCTCTTCCTCTTCCATCTCGATCAGGCGCTGCCGGTCGGCGACAGGAATCTGATAGTAGTCGGGGTGGATCTCCCCGAAGGCGAGAAAGCCATGGCGATTGCCGCCATATTCGACGAAGCATGCCTGGAGGCTTGGCTCCACGCGGACGACCTTGGCTAAGTAAATGTTGCCCTTGAGTTGTCGCTTGGTCGATGTCTCGACGTCGAAATCCTCGAGACGGTTACCGTCCAGCACCACCACGCGGGTTTCTTCCGCGTGGGTGGCGTCGATCAGCATGCGCTTGGTCATTCAATCCTGAACTCCGGTGCGCCGCCCGGATGCTGACCACGGCCATGAATGGAGCGCGCGGGGTAGGGCGGCAGGATAGGCTTGCGGTATAGGGCCCGGCCTTCCGGAGATAGGCTGCAATGACACGCATGCCAGCCGCGCCGCCGATGGCGATGCGCGGGTCCTCCATTGCGGGAAGGGCTGGCACGATGAACAATCTCCGGCGTCGGCGCGGTGCGTTCCAGGGAGAACGCCGCCCCGTGTGAATCGAGTGCCGGCTGAGCCTCGGCCCGGATTGGCTCCGGGATCGCCCTTGGATCAGCCCCGGCGCGCCAGAGCAAAAGGCGCGCGACGGGCGGTGACACGGCTACGGCGGGCGCGGACCTTCCCCCGTGCAACGATTGCCGGACAGATGTCCGGCCGGCCGACGGATCACGGCGCCCACCGGTTCGGCCCCCACTGTCGCCCGCGCGTATCGCGGGCCATTCGTGGGGATAACGGGAAGCAGCGTAGCCACTGCTTTCCCCCGATCGCGTCACCGGAGCGAGGAAGACCATGAAGCAAACCGGGCGTCAGCGCAAGAGAATCGGGCGGCTAGGGTGGTGCGGCTCGCGGGAGACCGGTGGGCAGGGAGCGGGGGTTTCGTCTTAATTTTAGTTCATTTATGCGTGGGATAGGGCGTTGTTCGGCGTGTGAGACGCCGATTGGGCCACTTCCGCGAGGAGCGGAGCTAGGCTCGCTCCACAGCGGGGAATACTTCCTCGGCAAGCAACTGCATTTGTTCCAGCGCCAGAGTGCTCGGCATGCCGACCCAATGGATGCCGAGAATCAGCGTGGTCACCCCGAAACGCTGCCGCAAATCCAGGATTTGCTCTGTTACTTCCGCAGGCGAACCGAACAGGAAGCGGTCCTGCATCAGTTCCTCGAAGTCGAGGTCGAAATGATCGCTGGCGGGCATGACCTTGTCCTGGCCCCATGCCCGGTACGCTTTGTATTTCGTTTCCAGGTACGGGCTGGCAAGGCGGACAGCTTCGGCGCGAGAGCGGGCAACGAACACTTCCCGAGCCATCGGCAGCTCCGCGGGGAAGGGTTTGCCGGCGGCATCGAGTGCGCGCTTGTAAACCTCCATCTGCTGCGCCGTCGTGTCCAGCTTATTGTGCGGGTTGATGAACCACGCATCGGCCATGCGCGCGGCGCGGCGAATGCCGACATCGATGTTGGCACCGATCCAGATCGGGGGCATTGGTTTCTGGACGGGCTTGGCGGTGCAGTTGGCGCCGTCCAGTTTGAAGTACGACGCCTCCATGGAGACGAAGTCCTCGCTCCACAGGCGCTTGACCGCGGTCAGGCATTCCTCGAAGCGCTTGCCGGCGGATTTCAGGGTGGTGCCGAAAGCGTTGAATTCGATCTCGCGATAGCCGATGCCGGCACCGAATACCAGCTTGCCGTCGGACATGACGTCCAGCGAAGCGAGTTCTTCGGCGACGTGCAGTGGGGAGTGCAGGGGCAGCAGCACCACGCCGGGCACCAGACGCAGCTTAGGGGCAAGCATCGCCACCTGAGCGAGGTAGGGGATCTGCTGGACGTATTGGAACGGATGCGAGCTGTAGTGGGAGCCCTTGGCCACCAGGTCGTAGCCGAGTTCTTCCGCGCGCTTGGCCGCGTCCAGATCTTCCTTGTGCCGCAGCCGCATATCGTCGCCTTCGGGGTATTGGCCCCGAATGATCAGGCCGTATTTCATTGCTCACGTTCTCCCCCGGTTGCGGGGGCATATTAGGGCGCGGTGGGTGCCGCCAAAAGGGTGGGCGGCCTGGTGGCCGGCACGTCTGACCGGGAGTCAGTGCATGATATGGAACAGCGCGGCGGAATCGGTCGATACCAGCAACTGCAATTGATCGGGCAGATATCGATGCAGATCGCCCGCTCCGCCGGCGTCCAGCAACAGCACGTAATCGAAGTCGGACTGCCAGTGCGCCAAATATGGTGCGACGGATAGCTCGGTGGCGGTGAGCGGACGTTCGAGGACATGATAATCCAGCGGCGCGCCCTGCTTGCCGTCGAGGCGGCCGTACGGCGGCAGCAGTGTCAAAGGCTGCTTGCCACGGGCGGTGAACAGTAACGGCCAGAAGGCGCGGCGTTCGGTTACCAAGAGCGCGGGCAGGTGGATATCGGTGCGGAACAGGCCGGGGATCCAGCGTCCCGGGCGCATCGTCAGCCAATAGTGCGGATTGTCCATTGGTTGCAGCGAAACAACGAGTACGCGACTGCCTGGGGGGACTGGAGCGATGGCCTGCCGCATCTCTTGAATGTCGGCCCTGTGGTCGTACCACACGGAAGCTATGCCGGCGGTCTTGAGTGCGAATGCTGTCAGGAACAACAGAGCGGCGGCTGAGCGTGCGGTGGTCGGCAACCGCTCCACCTTGCCGGCGGCGAACAGCATGAAGCCGAGCATGATCGGGAAGCGATCCCCGACGAAGCCGGTGCCGTTCATCCAGAACGGGCAGACGGCGTAGGCCGCTGACAGGGCAAGCATGGTCCAGCGCGCTCCGGGCGCGAGGCGGAACCAATGGTTGCGCGCCAGGATGTAGAGCAGGGCGAGGAACAGCAGGCCGGTTACGCGGCTGAGAATTGCGTCGTAGGTAAGGAATGGCAGCAGGATCAGATCGAGGCGATCCAGGAGTGGGCGCCAGGCAATTGCGCCTTGCCCGCCGTCGGCTACCGGTGCGAGCAGGCAGAGTATGAATGGCGGAAGGAAGACCGCTGTCAGAAGAGCGGCCGTGCGGATCAAATCAGGGAGCCGGCGCTGACGTTCATGGTGCCGCTGCAACAGGCGATCGAACTCCCATCCACCGATGATCAGACCCAGGAACAACAGGCCGAACACGTGGGCGAAAAAGATAACGCACGACCAGAGCGGGCCGAAAATGACGATGGGGAGCGGGTGGCGGTCGCGCCAGGCAACCCATGCCGCGGAACCCAGCAAGGCGAGCCCGAGGCTGATCAGGAAATTCATAAAGCCGAGCAAGAAAAGACCGTTATAAGCCACTAACCCGCCGGTCAGCGGCCAGAAAGAGCGGGTTTGAAAAGCGGCGCGATGATATGCAGCGGCACTCAGCAACGGCAGCAGCAGCGTGATCGCGAGCATGACCCGGCCGGCGTCATAGAGAGGCATGATTTTCATCAACGCCGGCATCGCGACGTCAATGGCGAGATTGGGAATAATGCCCCAATGCTGGCCGAACATTCGGGACAGGACCGGGTCGCCGGGAGCGAAAGTCAGCGCGAATTCGCGCGCGAGGTGATTCGGATAGTCAGTCAAAGGCGGTATCTGGACGATCGCCAACGGCGCGACCAATGCCAGGCAGAGGCCGATGCAGAGAGACCACCAGCAGGTGCCCCCCCGCGTCAGGCGATCGATCAGCGACGCGGCCACGGCGATCGGATTTGCCCGCAGCCGCCAACTCAGCGCCGACTCAGTCGCGTTCATCGGGTGCCGCCGGTCGGAAGCAATCCATGAGTCCGCGGGTGCTTGCAGTCACCGTGACTTGACCCGTCAACTGCTCTTCTGATTTGCGGATAGTGTCACGGCTCTTGCGTTGGCGAGGACCGGCAGGCGCAGCCGGGGCATGGCATCCAGTATCGTTTGGGAGACTGGCTGCAAGGCGTCGGCCAGCTTGATCGCACAGAACAGTAATCCGAGGAAGAAACAAAAGAACAGATGCCGATAGAGTAAGTGCTCATGGATGAACGAGTGGGCGGGCATCGTCAGGTACCACAGGCAGGAAGGCATGACACCGCATGCGGTCACGGCGAGCCAGTCGTTGTCGATGTTACGTTTGTCGCTGGAGTGTTCTCGGCGTCGGCGCAGCTGCGCGAGGATGAAGACGTGGGTCAGCACCAGCCACCAGATGCCCAGCGCCAGGCCCCCGAAGCGAAATCCGCGCAGGGTCCTCAGTCCGTGCGTATTCAGATGACCTAGCAACATGCTTATGGGATTGGGGCCGACGAGGAAATGCTTGAGGACAAGACAGGTCAGGACGAATCTTTGAATTGGTCCGACCTCGCCGGTCCGATACGCCGCGGCGTCGCTGAGATCCTGCACCGCGAGCTGAAACGAGCCGTAGAACGCCCACACCTGGCAAAGATGCATGACATGGGCGAGGGCGAAACCGCTCCCCGCGGCGACGCAGCGGCCGAATGCCAGCCGGTTGCGGGCTGAGTGGTCGGGATCAAGATGGGGCAGGGCCAATTCGACCGCCCCCGGCACAAGCGTCACCAGGAAGATGTAATCGAACGATAGCCATCCCTGGCAGAAGCCAAGCAGCATGAACGGCAGGACCGTGCGATTCCTGCCTAGCGCCAGCCCGATCTCAACCAGCAACAACGCGAACGCATAGCCCTCGTAATGCAGTAGCGAGTCGGCATCGCTGAACGTCGGCAGCGCCGCGCATGCCAGCATGACGAGGGTCGCCACCGTGGCGCCAAATCGCCGGCGGACGCTCAAACCGAAGAAAACCGCGGCCAGCCAGGTAACCGTCAGCGGCACGATGCGCAGGAGGGATATTGGGTTGGTTCCCAGCACGTGCATCGCTGCGTAGAGGATATACTCCGGACCGGGAGGGTAATGGGTATAGACCCCGGAGGGGGTGACGCTGTGCGGGCGGGTTTCCGGATGTCCCTGGAACCCCTGGTCGGGATAAAGATCGGGTCTCAGCACGTTGCCGAGGCCGTCATCGGCAGACAAGCCGGTGTCGAAGAAGTTATGAACTTCTATGATGACGTTCGCTTCGGAAAACGGGTCGGCGCTTGAAAGTGCGTCGCCCCAGTTACGAACCTGCCACGCTGCTCCGATACTGCCGATACTGCATAGCAGGACGAATAGCAGAATGTTCAAACGGTTTTGGATTTGGCTAGACATAGGTCACCGAGACAAGTCTGGCGGCTGGCGAGTCCTGTTGGATTCTCCAACCGATTGCGCTCATGGCGCCCTGGTCGCTTGGCGTACGATCGTCAGTTACACTGTTGACCGCCTGTGCGATGCAGTCACGGCGCCCCTGGCAGGGGGGCATTTCGTTGATGTGCACGCACGGAGCGCAGGGCATGCGGGCAAAGGCCGCACGTTCCTTCACGAGCGAAGGACGCAGACGGGTCGCCGGATCCGTGGGCCCCCAGAAGCTGGTGGTTTCAGTGCCGAGCGCGCGTGCCAGATGCAGCAGCAGTGAGTCGATGCCATAATAGCGATGGGCACCGGAAATCACGCGGGCTGACTGCATCAGTGTCAGATGGCCGCAGAGGTTACTGCCGGTTCCCAGTTCGGCGATGATTGCGTCTGCCAACTGTGCATCCGCGGCGCCGCCCAGAAACACGATCTTGCATCCAAGCAAGGCGACAGGGTGCAGCACGCGAGCCCATTCGCGTGGGAGCAACTGGCGCTCCTTGGCAAAATCGGAGCAACCATGGCCAACTGCAACGTAGTACGCCGGCAACTTGAGTTGCTCCGGTAGCTTTACGCCGCACACCTTCTCACGGAAATCAAAATTGAATCTTGTTATATCGACCTGCTCGATTCCAAACCACTGAGACAGCAAATCGTAAAATGCGTACACCGGGCCGTATGCATTGAACCAGGTGGTATGCGTGTAAAAGCTCCGGCGCCAGAAGACAATGTCGTTGACGAAGCCGATCCGGTTGCGGACGGTCGTCAACAGACTGAACGCAGTGGTCAGGCGTGAATACACTTCAAGGTCGATCAAGTGATCGGCGCGGCGCGCGGCATTCCAAAGCACGCGCGCGGAGGAGCAAATCAGTTTGGTCACACTGGAGTCATCGATGATCCAATGTTCGTCGAACCAGTCACAGGATTCTGCCAATCCCCTCACGGAACTGGTGCCTATCAAGTAGAACCTGCCGGGCGCGAACTCGCGACGAATTGCCTGCAGCGACGGCAGGGCGAGAAACAAGCTCCCAGCGCCGACCAGCTTGATGACGGCACAGCCGCGGCGTTGCTCTAGCGAGTGGTCGCGCCTCAATGCTATCGCGAGCACGCGCACGATCGGAAACAGCAGCATAAGCAATAAGCCGCCAACCCAAAAATCCACTTGCCGCTTCGCCTGGAAAGTCATGATGGCGCGGATGCTCCATCTGTCTGCTTTTCAAATATCAGGCCACGCTCGCCGAAATTGAGCCACACGCCAAAGCTGGGCAGGATATCCAGCGGCAACCTCAATCCGGTCTTCACCTGGGCATGCCGTGCCAGCGCCTGGAGGCTGACGAGTTTCCAAGGGTAGAAGCTATCCGCAAGACGCCAGCCCGCTTGCTGCCACATGCGGGTCAACCCGGACGTGCTGTAGAAAACCCAGTGGTCGGCGCTGTCATGCGGCCACGCCCTGCCCATGAGGCGCCTTGGCAGACAATCCGCGACGGGCAGTACCAAAAGCGCCCGCGATCCGGGGGCGGTGATTGTGTTGAGGGTACGGAGATGGGCGATCGGATCGAGTATATGTTCGAACGAATCGAGGTACAACGCGAGGTCGAACTGCAGACCCGCAAACTCGGCCAGGTTTGTCTTGATCCGATCCGCTTCGATACCGCCG
>Ga0335072_10003653_pt1 | contig 23099 bp, 18 predicted proteins | sample Lox_Sample_21_FD_206725 | JGI IMG/M metagenome (GOLD analysis project Ga0335072, IMG submission 206725) | Soil microbial communities from Loxahatchee National Wildlife Refuge, Florida, United States - Lox_Sample_2.1 | ecosystem: Environmental > Terrestrial > Soil > Wetlands | place: USA...
CGACCGTGCTGCGCGGGCCCATGGGCTACGGACATTCGAGCCGGCTCCATACCGCGAAGATCCTGCGTCTCTCGGAGGATCTGCCGCTGGTGATCGAGATCGTCGACAGCGAGGCGAAGATCAACGCGTTCCTGCCCATGCTCGACGGCATGATCGGAAGCGGCCTCGTCACCATGGAGAAGGTCCAGGCGCTCGCCTACGGCAAGGCGGCGCGAAAGCTGCCCGCGGCCTAAACGCGCGTCGCGATCAGCGGCCGGCACCTTGGCGCCGCATCCAGGCGAGCGCCTTCTCGGCGCTGCCCTCGAGCATCTTCGCCCATTCGACTTCGCGCACGGCGCGCGCGCGGTCCGGACCCCACCAGCGCTCGATCACGACCAGGAGCGTCCAGCCGCCCTTGGGTGCGGCGTGGCTCAACCGATGCGTCTCCACCTGAAATGAGACCGCGTCGCCCCAATAGACGTGGCGCTCCTTCACCCATGCGACCCCGTCGACGCTCCAGCGGTCCGCGCGATGGGCCGGATTGGACGCGTCGTAAAGCGCGTGCCACGCGTGGCGGAAGGATGCGCTGTTGAGTCCTCTCAACTGAGTGCCCTCATGGCGGCGGCTCCGGCGCGAGGATAGGCCAATTCGATTCGGCTTCAAATCGTCACGATCGTCGCGACCGGGCCGGCTCCCGCGCGAGAGCGTCGAGCACGGCGTCCGTGTCGCGCCCGAGCGCGGGGGCCTCGAGATCGGGCCGCGCCGGCTCGGCCGCGAAGCGGATCGGCGAGGCTATATGGCGCCGCCCGCGCGCATCCTCGAGCACCGTGCCGCGCGCGCGAAGTTGGGGATCGGCCAGAACCTCGGGAAAATCGAGCACCGGGCCGAAGCAGAGATCGAGCGCCACGAGCTCCTCGACCCACGCCGCGAGCGGCTTGGTGCGGAACAACGCCTCGAGGAACGCGATGACCGGCGCCTGATGCGCACCCGGCCCGCGAAGGCACGGCTCGATCAGGTCGGGCCGGCCGAGCTTCTCGAGAAATGCCCGCACGAACTTCTCCTCCTGGCCGCCGAGGACCAGATGCCGCCCGTCCGCGGTCCCGTAGATGCGATAGAAGGCCGCCCCACCGGTCGAGCGTTCGAGCTTCGCCGTCTGCTGGCGCTTCCCGGCGAGCGCGGGGCCGAGCACGTTGACCGAGGCCGACAGCATCGCATCCTGCATGGAGATGTCGATATGGTCGCCCGCGCCCGTCCCGGCACGGCGCAACAGCGCCATCAGCACGGCCGCCAAGCCTTGGAGGCCCGCGACGATGTCGGCCGTGGGCACGCCCGGGATCGCGGGCTGGTCGTCGTTGCCGCGCGTGACACTCAAGGCGCCGCTTTGGGCCTCGATCGCGAGATCGTGCGCGGGCCGGTGGGGATGCGGGCCCGTCTGGCCGAAAGCGGCGATCGAGCAATAGACGATGCCGGGATTCTCGGCGCAGAGGCGCGCGTAATCGACGCCGAGGCGTGCCGCCACGCCGGGCCGGAAGCTCTCGACGAACACGTCCGCCGTCGCCGCGAGCGCGAGGAGCCGCGCGCGCGACGCATCTTGCTTCAAATCGAGCACGACGCTCTTCTTGCCGCGGTTCACGTTGCGGAAGAAGACCGACATCCCATCCTCGAAGGGACCGATCGCGCGGCCCGGATCGCCCGTCGGCGGCTCGATCTTGATCACCTCCGCGCCATGGTCGGCGAGAAGGAGCGTGAGATAGGGCCCAGGGAGGAACGTCGAGAGATCGACGACGCGGAGGCCCGCGAGCTTCATGGCGGGGCTAGTCGCCGGCGCGCGTACGCCGCGGCGTCGCGAGCAGCGCCGCATTGTCCGCGCCGAGCGCCGATGAGACGCGCGAGCCGAGGCGCTCGCCGTCGATCTTGAGCGGGCTCGCGAGCAGCTTGAGCGCCGCGTTCTCGGGATGCGCCACCTCGCGCACCATGCCGATGCGCTCGACGAAGGGATTGTCGAGCGCGTCCTTGAGATCGTACACGGGTCCCACCGGCAACAGGCCCGAGAGGCGCGCGAGCCAGGCCTCGGTCGTTTCCTTGCGGAACTCGGCGTCGAGCGTTTCGCTCAGCGCGTCGCGGTTCGCCGCGCGCGCGGCGTTGGTCGCGAAGCGCGCGTCCGCGCGGAGGTCAGGCCGGCCGAGGGCATCGGTGAGCGCGGTCCAGAATTTCTCGGTCATGCACATGACGAAGATCCAGCCGTCCGCGGTCGGGAAGGTCTGGACCGGCGCCACCGAGAAATGGGCGCTACGCGGCTGGCGTTCCGCGGCGTCGCCGTGGTTCAGGTACCAGGTCGCGGTATAGCCCAGCTGATGCAGCCCGACCTCGAACAGGCAAGTATCGACGTCGCAGCCCACGCCCGTCGCGCGCGCGCGCAAGAGAGCCGCGAGCAGGCCGACGATGCCGGTGAGCCCGGTCATGTAGTCGACGATCGAGGGGCCGAAGCGCGCGGGCGGCGCCGCGGGCTCGCCGGTGATGCTCATGAGCCCGGCCTCGGCCTGCATCAGGTAATCGTAGCCGGGCCAGGATTTCCGCTCATTGTCGCGCCCATAGGCCGAGATGTGGAGGCAGACGAGCGCGGGATTGAGCGCCTTGAGGCTCCGGTAATCGATGCCGAGCTTCGCCGGCTGGTCGCCGCGCAGATTGTTCACCACCGCATCGGCCCCGGGCACCAATGCCAAGAACGCCTCGCGTCCCGCGCGCGACTTGAGGTCGAGGGCGAGACTGCGTTTCCCGGAGTTCCAGGTCTGGAAATACTCGCTGTCGGCCTCGCCCAGGAGATGCGGGCCGGTATAGCGCGCGGGATCGCCGCCGGTCTCCGGATTCTCGATCTTGATCACCTCGGCGCCAAGATCGGCGAGGAACGAGGTGCCGTAGGGCCCGGCGCCGAACTGCTCGAGCGAGAGGACGCGTACGCCGTCGAGCGGCCTCATGACACGGGATTCCGCTTGAGCCATTGCTTCGCGATGATCAGGCGCTGGATTTCGTTGGTGCCCTCGCCGATGCAAGTGAGCGGCGCGTCGCGATAGAGGCGCTCGATGTCGTATTCCTTCGAGTAACCGTAGGCGCCGTGGATGCGCATCGACTCGATGCTGTTCTCGAGCGCCGCCTCGGACGCGAAGTATTTCGCCATGCCCGCCTCGAGGTCGCAACGCTCGCCGCGGTCGAACGCGGCCGCGGCGTCGAGGGTCAGGAGCCGCGCCGCGCGCGCGCGCGTCGCCATCTCGCCGAGCTTGAGCGCGATCGCCTGATGCTCGGCGATGGGCTTCCCGAAGGTCTTGCGCAACTGCGCGTAGGAGGTCGCGAGCGCCAGCGCCCCCTCGGCGATGCCGACGCCGCGCGCGGCCACGTTGATGCGCCCGAGCTCGAGCCCGCCGGTCGCCTGGAAGAATCCTTGCCCCTCCCGCTCGCCGATCAGATGGTCGGCGGGAATGCGGTAATCCTCGAACACGAGCTCGGCCGAATCGATCGCCTTGTAGCCGAGCTTCTCGAGCTTCTTTCCGGCGCGCAGTCCCGGCCCCGCGGGCGCGATGAAGAGGCTCATCCCCTTGTAGCGCGGCTCGGCCGCGGGATCGGTCTTGACCAGGAGCGCGAACACCGAGCCCTGGATGCCGTTCGAGATCCAGATCTTGGTGCCGTTGATGACGTAGTCGCCGCCGTCGCGACGCGCCGTCATGCGGATGCCCTGGAGGTCGGTGCCCGCGTCGGGCTCGGTGAGCGCAAGGCCGCCGCGCAGCGCGCCCGAAGCGAGACGCGGCAGCCAGGTCCGCTTCTGCGCCTCGGTGCCGAACTTCTCGATCGCGAGGGCGAGCATGAGATGGGAATTGAAGATGCCGGTGATCGCCATCCACACGCTCGAGATACGCATGACGATGCGCGCGTAGGTCGCGGCCGGAAGGCCGAGCCCGCCATACTCCGGGCTGATGGTCGCGCCGAACAATCCGAGCTCGGTCATCTGCGCCACGATCTCGGCGGGCCAGCGATCCGCGTGGTCGTACGCCTTGACCACGGGGCGCACGTCGCGCTCGAGCCAGCGGTCGATCGTCGCGAGGAGCGGCGCCTCGTCGGCCGGGTCGAAATTGCGCCGTGACGCGAGTTCGTTCATGGCACTCTCGCTTTACGCGGTCTCGTGGGGCGCGATCTCGTGGGAACGATGCCTGGCGGTCTAAAGAGTTCGGCGCGACGCGACTTGGCCGCACAATGTTCCGCCTTGGCGCCTTCTTACGCCTTCCCGGACGCCGGAACAATGGCGGCCGGCCCGGCCCCCGCCGCCCGGGCCGGCCGCGGCCGGGCTCGACGGCGTTGACCCGGGGTGGCAATGCAAGCCACTCTATATATGCCATGGCCGAGATGCGGCGCCCGGCGCGGCGGCGACCCTATCTCGGCGCGGGTCCGAGGCGAATGGAGAGAGCGTCATGATTACTGCGATCGTGCTGTACCGGCTTCCCCCCTCGATCGGCTACGAGGAATGCCGCGCTCATTTCATCTCGATCGCGCCGGATTTCCTCAAGGTCCCCGGCTTCCTCCGCAAGCACTTCATCTACGACGTCGAGGGCGGAGTCGCGGGCGGCACCTATCATTGGGAAAGCCTCGAGGCGGCGCGGCACTTCTACAACGGGCCTTGGCGCGAGGGCATTCGCGCGCGTTACGGCGTCGAGCCCGAGATCACCTATTTCGAGACCTTCGCGATCGCCGACGCGCCGTCGGGCAAGGCGGGGCCGATCGAGGCGTTCTTCCCCCGGCGCGCGAAAGACTCGGCCGCCTGAGCGCTCGCGCGGTCGCGCGGGCTCAGAGCCATAGAATCTCTTTGCGGTATTCCAAATCCTCGAGCAAGGCTGAAGCCGGGCCTTGATGGAACACGGCGCCGCGCTCGAGCGCGAAGACGCGGTCGGCCAGCGCCAGCACGAGATCGAGATTGTGCTCGACGATCACGATCGACACGTGGCGGCGCAACCGGTCGAATACGCGGAAGAGATCGAGGATGACGGTGGGCGCCAAGCCTTCGAACGGCTCGTCGAGCAGCAAGAGCCGGACGTTGCCTGAAAGCGCGCGCGCCACCGCCACCATCTGCTGCTCGCCGCCCGAGAGATAGTCGGCCGCGACGTTCATGCGCTCGCGCAGGCGCGGGAAATAGTCGAGGATCTGCGCCTCGCTCCAGACCACGCCGCGGCTTCCGTCGGTGCGCCGGGCGAGACGGCCGAGGGCGAGATTCTCGGCCACCGTCATGCCGGCGAACAGGCCGCGGCCCTGGGGCACGTAGCCGATGCCGAGGCGGGCGATGTCCGGCGCCGGCAGGCCCGCGATGTCGCGCCCGTCGAACTCGATGCGGCCCGACGCGGGCTTGACCAGTCCGGCGAGCGTCTTCAAGAGCGTCGACTTCCCCGCGCCATTGCGGCCGAGGAGGGCCACGATCTCGCCGTCGCGCACGTCGAGGGTCGCGGCGTTGAGGATGTGGCTCTTGCCGTAGAAGGCGTCGACCCCCTCGAAGCGCAGCAGCGGCGCGGCGGATGCGGCGTCCGCAGCGCGCCCGACCACCGGCGGCGTTCCGCTCCCGGTATAGATTTCCTGCACGCGCCGGTCCGCGCGCACTTCGTCGGGCGCACCCGCCATCAGCACCTCGCCCTGGTTCATCACCGTGACGCGCTGGGAGAAGCCGAGCACGCGGTCGATGTCGTGCTCGACGATGAGCACGGGGACGCTCGCGGCGATGCTTTTCACGAGATTCGAGACGCGCTCGCGCTCCGCGGCCGCGAGGCCGGCGAGCGGCTCGTCCAGGAGCAGCACGCGCGGCTTCGAGCCGAGCGCGATCCCGAGATCGACGAGCCGCTGGCCGCCATAGGAGAGGCCGCCGCTTTGCACGTCCTCGATCCCTTCGAGGCCCAGAAAGCGTACGAGTTCCGCGGTCTCGGCGTTGATCTCGGCGTAGCTGTCGATGTCGCGCCACGGATTGAAGCGCGCGGGATGGCGCGCCTGTAGCGAGAGCCGCAGATTCTCGTGGACCGAAAGATTGCCGAACAGGCTCGTGATCTGGAACGAGCGCGCGAGGCCGCGGTGGCAGATCTGGTCGGGCGTCAATCCCGAGATCGCGCGCCCCTCGAGACGCACGTTGCCCTCGTCGGGCGCGAAGCGGCCCGAGGCCATGTTGAACAGGGTCGTCTTGCCGGCGCCGTTCGGCCCGATGAGCGCGTGAATTTCGCCGGCCCCTAAGGCGAGGCTCGCGCCGGCGACCGCGCGGATGCCGCCGAAATGCTTCGAGACCGCGTCCAGCTCGAGCACCGTGCCCGCGTCCTGCGCGCGCCGCAGGAACGCGGGCAACGCCAGGTCCTGGTAGATTCTGCGCTTGCTCATCGCCGCCGCCTCGGTCGGCGCGGGGCGCCAGTGCCGGCTGAGCTTGGCCCAAATGCCGGCGAGCCCGCTCGGCGAGAACAGCACGAAGCCGATGAAGGCGAGCCCGAACCAGAGCAGCCAATCGGGCGTCCAGATCGAGAACAGCTCGCGGAACAGGATGAAGAACAAGGCGCCGAGCGCGGGGCCGAGCAAATCGTGCATGCCGCCGATCACCACCATCGCCAGAAGCTCGCCCGAGAGCGGCACCGACACGGCCTCGGCCGAGACGAGGTAGATCTGGAACGCGAGCAAGGCGCCCGCCAAGCCGGACACCACCGCCGCGATCACGAAGGCCGCGAGCTTGTAGCGATCGATGCGGTAGCCCTGGAAGGTCGCGCGCAGCTGATTCTCGCGGATCGCGACGAGGACGTGCCCGAACGGCGAATGGATTACGCGCAGGAGCGCATAGAGCACCGCGAGCCCGACAATAGCGACGAAAACGTAGTAGGCCCACACATTGTCGAGATGGATCGGGCCGAGCGTGCCGCGTTGGAGATTGCCGAGTCCGTTCTCGCCGCCGGTGACCGCGGTCCAGCGAAAGGCGATCGTGTAGAAAAGGGCCGAAAGGGCCAGCGTGAGGAGCGCGAAATAGACGCCGCGCCGGCGCAGGATCACGAGCCCGACGAGGGTCGAGAGCACGGCTACGATCGCCATCGAAAGGAGAATCGGCAGCACGATCTCGCCGCCGAGCCAATGGAGCTGGATGAGGGCCGCGGCGTAGGCGCCGATGCCGAACCAGGTGCTGTGGCCGAACGAGGTGAGCCCGGTATAGCCGACCAGGAGATTGAGCCCCATGGCGGCGATCGCGAAGATCACCACGACCGACGCCGTGTCGACCGTGAGGCCGAGAGGCGGCATCGCGAGCGGCAGCAGGACGAGCGCGCCGGCGGCGACCGCGAGAGACCGGTATTTCGACCGCTTGCGCCCGTCGCTCATTCGAACTTCTCGATGCGCTCGCCGAGGAGTCCGCGCGGGCGCACCAGCAGCACCACGAACATGAGCACGAAGATCGACGCCTCGCCCGCCGCCGGGAGGTAATTGATCGTGATGCCGCGCACCACCCCCACCAGGAGCGACGCCAGCACCACGCCCCAGAAGCTCCCGAGACCGCCGATCACCACGATCACGAACGCGACGGTGATGATGTCGCCGCCCATCGCGGGCTCGACCACGGTGATGGGCGCGAACAGCGCTCCGCCCAACGCCGCCATCGCGACGCCGAGCACGACGATCGCGGTCATGTAGGGCTGGAGGCGGATGCCGAGGACGGCCACCATGTCGGGCCGCTGGATGCCGGCGCGCACGACGCGGCCGAACGAGGTCTTGTGGATCAAAAGCCACACGGCCCCGAGCACCAGGACCACGACCCCGAGCAGCAAGAGCCGGTAGCGCGAGAACAGGAAATCGCCCACGAACACCGCACCCTTGACCGCGTCGGGCATGTTGGCGGGCAGCGGCGCCGCGCCCCAGATCATGCGGATCGCCTGCTCGACCACCATGGCGAGGCCGAAGGTCACGAGGAGGCTCAGGATCGGATCGGCGTTGTAGAAGGGGCGCAGGAGAAAGCGCTCGAACAGGATGCCGAGAATGCCGACCGCGACCGGCGACACCACGACCGCCGGCCCGAAGCCGAGATATTGGGTGAGCTGGACCGCGACGTAGGCGCCGAGCGCGTAGAAGGCGCCGTGGGCGAGATTCACCACGCCGCCGATGCTGAAGATGAGCGAGAGGCCGAGCGCGATCAGGACGTAGTAGCCGCCAAGAACCAGGCCGTTCATCACCTGTTCGAGCAGAAACATGCGCCCAGTCTCGGCCGGTTAACGCGGGGCGGGTCGGCGGCGCCCGAGGGGACGCCGCCGTCCCGCTTGGCTATAGCTTACAAGTATTCTGCTCTTTGGTCGGATAGATCGATTCGAGCGGCTGGTTCGCCGCGGGAACGGCGGGGCCGAGCTTGAGGAAGTCCCACTTGTCGGTGACTTCGCTCTTCGGCCGGACCGTGAAGGTATACGCCTCCTGGATCAGCTGGTGGTCCCAGGCGCGGAACCATCCCTCGCGCGCCTTGAGGAGATCGAACTTGGCGCCCTTCTCGAAGTTGGCGATGAGTTTCTCCGAATCGGTCGACTTGGTCTCCTCGATCGCGCGCACCAACATCTTGAGGGTGATGTACTCGATCCAGGCGTGGTTCTCGGGCGGCTTGCCGTACTTCTTGATGAAGGCGGCGACGAACGCCTTCGAGTGCGGCAGGTCGAGCGTGTGGAACCAGACGGTCGGCCAGGTGCCGCTCAGATTGTCCGGCCCCGCGGCCCAGGCGTCGGCGGTGTTGAGGTTGAAGCCGACGATCGGATAGGGAATGCCGAACTCGGCATATTGTTTCACCAGGTTGGTGACCTGGTTGCCGGCGAGGTTCGAGCACACGATGTCGGGCTTGGCCTGGCGGATCTTGAGGAGATAGGGGCTGAAGTCGGTCACGTCGGTCGCGACCAGCTCGTCGCCGATGAGATCGGCGCCGTTGGCGGCGAAGAACGCCTTCGCCGCGCGCAGGAGATCGTGGCCGAAAATGTAGTCGGCGGTGAGGCAATAGAACTTCTTGCCCTTGACCATGTGCTCGCGCAGGAGCGACGCGCCGACCGCGTTGACCTGGACCGTGTTCGGAATGTCGCAGCAGAACATGTAGCGCGAGCAATTGGCGCCGCGGAGCGCGTCCGAGCGCGGGCCGGTCGCGAGGAAGAGGTGCTTGTTGCGCGCGGCGACCTGGGAGATCGCAAGGGCCGAGGCCGAGTTGATCTCGCCCAGGAGGACGGCGGCGCCGTCCTGCTCGAGCATGCGCTGGGCCTTGGTCGCGGCGGTCGCCGGATTGACCGAGTCCTCCGACATCACGTCGAGCTGGCGGCCCATCACGCCGCCGGCCGCGTTGATTTCCTCTGCCGCCATCTTGATGCCGAGCACGGCGTATTGGCCGAGTGCGCCCAAAAATCCGGTGAGGGGCGTCAGATGCCCGATCTTGATCTTGTCCGATTGCGCGCGCCCGATCGCCGGAAAACCGAGCACACAAGCGCCCGCGAGCGCGGCGCCGGTCTTGAGCACGCGCCGCCTGTTCGTCATTGCCGTCATGGGTCCCTCCCGTCGGTCCGTTCCCGGTTTCCCCGGCGTCGATGCCGGTGCGTCTGCCGGATTCAGTTCTTTGCCCCGCCCCACCCCGCGGGCGCGCGTCTCAACGCCCGACGGCAGCCTCGGCCGAAGCGGCAGGATCATTTCATATCGCCGATTATTTTTCTACAATATTAAATTATTGGGCTGGCGGTGCCGGCGGCCAGTTGCCGAACCGACGCCCGGCGCGCGCGATTATGATAAGTCCGTCAAACGGATCGCGGCAATTGGCGCGCCGGACCTGCCTAAGCGGCGCCAGCCGACGGCGGCCGCGCGAGCCCTCGAATTTCAGATTGTCGAATCTAGATTCCAGTCGCGAAACCGGGCGCGGCCTCAGCCGGCCTTGGCGGCGCTGCGCGCAAGCGTGCTGCCGAAGCCGAGCTCGCGCGAGAGCGCCTCGGCCGCCTCGCGCACGCGCTCGGCCTTGTCCTGGAGCGCCTGGATCGAGAGGCGCCAAATCGGCCCCGAAATGCCGATCGCCCCCGCGACCCGGCCGGTAAAGTCGCGCACCGGGACCGCGACGCAACGCGTCTCGGCATCGTACTCGCCGTCGTCGAAGGCGATGCCGCGGGCGCGCACGCGCTCGATCTCGCCCGCGAGCTCGGCGCGATCGACGATGGTCCGGGCCGTGTAGCGCTCGAGCGCGCGCGTCGAGAGCTGGCGCTCGAGCTGATCGGGGGTCAGGCTCGCGAGCAGCACCTTGCCGAGCGCCGTCGAATGGGCCGGGCGCACCATGCCGACCCGGTCGTTCGCCTGGAACATGCCGGTGCCGGTGGTCTTGGCGATGACCACGATCTCGTCGTTCGAGCGCACGGCGAAATGGCCGCTCTCGCCGGTCGCGTGGCTCAGCGCCTCGAGCACCGGCACCGCCATGCTCGCAAGCTCGATCTCGTCGACCGCACCGGCCGCGAGCGTGAAGAGCCGGCGCCCCATGCGGTAGCGCTTGGTCTCCTTGACCTGGTGGATGTAGCCGAGGGTGAGCATGGTGCGCGCGAGGTGGAAGGTCGTGCTGTTGTGGAGCCCGACGCGCTTGCTGAGCTCGGCGAGGCTGATGCCGTCGCGATGGCGCGCGATCTCCTCGAGGATCGCAAACGCGCGCTCGATGGACTGCACGCCGCCGCCGCGCTCGCGCCCCTCCGCCGCGGCCGCGCCCGCCGCGATCTCGGGAACCCGGCGCCGATTGCCGGCCGCAGATCGCTCCATGGCCATGGGTCCCTCGATTATGGCGCGCGCCGCACCCCGTGGTGCCGCCCGACTCAGGGCTTCAGTATAGCGGATTCGACCGCCAATGCAGCCTTTCGAGACCGCAAAGCCTTCGGCGCGTGGCGCCCGCGGTCGTGCCACGGCCCGGGATCAGAGATTGAACAGGACTAGGCGCTCTTCGGTCAGGTCGCGCATCGCGTAACGCGGCCCCTCGCGCCCGATGCCGCTCTCCTTGACGCCGCCATAGGGCAGCTGGTCGGTGCGCCAGGTCGAGGAGCCGTTGATGATCACGCCGCCGAATCGGAGCGTGCGCACCGCCCGGAGTGCGGTTTCGACCGATTTGGTGAAAATGCCGCAATGGAGCCCGTAGCGCCCGGCATTCAGGTGCTGGAACAGCGCGTCCAAGTCGCCATAGCGCTGCACGGTCGCCACGGGGCCGAACACCTCCTCGCACACGACGCGCATGGCGGGATCGACGTCGACCAGGACCGTGGGCGCGAAATGAGCGCCCATGCGCCGCGCCCCGGTGAGGGCCTTGGCTCCATGCGCCACGGCGTCGGCGACCCAGCTCTCGACCCGGCGCGCGGCGCTTTCGTCGATGAGGGTGCCGATATCGGTCTCGGGGTCGAGCGGATCGCCGAGCTTGAGCGTCTTCACCTCCTCGACCAGGCGCTCGACGAAGCCGTCATAAAGGGAGTCGTGGACATAGACGTTCTGCACCGAGATGCAGCTTTGCCCGGCGAGGCGCATCGCGTTCCGCGCGCAGACGGGTGCCGCTTCGGCGATCGAGGCGTCGGCGTGGACGATGGTCGGCCCGTTGCCGCCGAGCTCGAGCGCCACGCGCTTCAACCCGCTCGCCGCCTTGATCTCGGCGCCGACCCGGCTCGAGCCCGTGAAGGTGATGAAATCGACGCGCGGATCGCGCACGAGCGCGGGCCCGACCGCGTCGCCGAACAGGAGGTTCACGAAGCCCGGCGGCGTGCCCGCGTCGACGAACAGCTCGACCAGCTTCGAGACCACCCAAGGCGATTGCGGCGGCGCCTTGAGCACGATCGTGTTGCCGGCGGCGAGCGCCGGGCCGATCTTGTGGCAGGCGAGATTGAAGGGCGCGTTGAAGGGCGTGATGCCCGCGACCACGCCCACCGGAAAGCGCAGCATGACGGCGAGCTTCCCCGCCCCCATCGCACTGCCGTCGAGCGGCACGTGCTGGCCCTCGATGCGGATCGCTTCCTCCGCCGAGAGGCTGATCGTGTCCTGGGAGCGGACCACCTCGCCTTTCGCGTCCTTGACCGACTTCCCGGTCTCGCGCGCCATGATCTCGGCGATGGTCCCGGCGCGCTCGACGAGCAACGCCGCGACGCGCCGCAGCAGGGCCGCGCGCTCGTAACCCGGCATCGAAGCGGCCTTCGGCTTCGCCGCGCTCGCGGCCGCGAGGGCCGCGTCCAGATCCTCGAGGGTCGATTCCGGTGCCCGCGCCACGACGGCGCCGCGATAGGGATCGACGATGTCGCGTAGCGCCGAGCCGCGGCGCCAAACGCCGTCGATCAGCATCTTGAGCTCGACCGGTGCCGAGGCGGACGGGCGCGGATCCTGGGCTCGCTGGGTCGTGGGCTCGGAGATCGAGGTCATGGCGGCCTCTCGGGGGCAAGCGCGCGTCGGGGAATTCGCGCGCGCTCGAGGAGGCTATTCTCCAACAATGTGAGAAGTCAATTCGTATTGTCGTTTATTCGCGAAGGCGCGAGCGGCGGCTCCACGAGCCGCTTATGGGCGAAGATCAACGCACTTCGGAATGTATGCGCGCTTCAAGGACCTAACGCTCGGCCTCCCGAGGCGCCGTCCGGCCGGACTCCATTTCCGATAGTGTCGGTTGACATCCTGTAATATGAAAAATACTCTCCGCGCCGAATTCAGGCCGCCCATTGCGATCGCCCATCGCGATTCGAGCGGAGCGGCCGGCTGCGCCAGGGAAACGCCGCGCGATGACGAGCCTGTCGAGCGCCTTCGCCGTCAACACCTACGCCTACATGCAAAGCCGCGACGCCGGCGATTGCATCGCCCATTTGGCCGCGCGCGGCTACCGCGCGGTCGAGCTCATGTTGTTTCCGGGGCATCTCTGGCCGGCGGAGCTGAGCCCCGGCGCGCGGCGCGATCTCCGGCGCGCGGCCGAGGCGCTCGGCGTCGCCATCACCACGCTCAACATGCCCAACATCGACATCAACGTCGCGGCGGCGGCCGAGGAGATGCGACGCTATTCCCTCGATCAGCTCGCGGCCTCGGTCGAGCTCGCGGGCGAGCTCGGCGTCCCTGCCCTCCTGATCGGACCCGGGAAGCCGAACCCGCTCTTCCCGCTCCCGACCGAGCGCATGATGGGCCATTTCTTCGCGGCCCTCGACCGGCTGGTACCGCTCGCGGCGCGCCACGGCACCTCGATCGCGATCGAGAACCTGCCGATCGCGTTCCTCCCCGGTGCCGACGATCTCATGGATGCGCTCGCGCGCTACGGCGCACCCGGCATCGACATCGTCTACGACCTCGCGAACGCCGTGTTCCATCGCGAGGATCCGGCCTGGGGCCTCGGCCGCGTGCGAGACCGGTTGCGCCTCATCCACCTTTCCGATACTGGTCACGAGGTCTATCGTCACGATCCGGTCGGGCGCGGCGTCGTGCCGTTCGCGCGCATTCCAAGCGTGCTCGACGCGATCGGCTATCGCGGCCCCTCGGTGCTCGAGATCATCAGCCCGACGCCGGACGCGGATATCGAGGCGAGTGCCGCGGCGCTCGTCTCCCTCGGCTGGGCGCCCCGGCCGCATGGTGCAACAGCCTAACGCGAGGAATGTCGATGCTTCCCAATTCCGTTGACGTGGCGATCGTGGGCGGCGGCAACGCGGCGCTGTGCGCAGCGCTCTCCGCCGCCGAGCATAAGGTCTCGGTGCTGGTGCTCGAGCGCTCGCCCGAGGACGAGGCGGGCGGCAACAGCCGCTTCACAGCGGGTGCCATGCGTTGCGTCTATGACGGCGTCGAGGACTTGCGCGCCCTCATGCCCGATCTCTCGGACGAGGAAGTGCGCATCACCGATTTCGGCACCTACACCGAGGACCAGTTCTTCGACGACATGGCGCGGGTGACCGAATATCGCGCCGACCCGGACATGGTCGAGCTGCTCGTCAAGCGCTCGCGCGACACCATGCGCTGGATGCACGCGAAAGGCCTCCGGTTCGTGCCCATCTACGGGCGCCAGGCGTTCAAGGTCGAGGGCAAGTTCAAGTTCTGGGGCGGGCTCACGGTCGAGGCGGTGGGCGGCGGCCCGGGCCTAGTGCAGGCGCTGACCGACGCCGCGCGCAAGAACGGGATCGCGATCGAATACGGCGCGCGCGCCTTGAGCCTGATCTCGGGCGACGAGGGGGTCACGGGGCTCCGCGTGAAGCAGGCCGGCCGCACGCGCGAGGTCAAGTGCAAGGCCGTGGTGCTCGCGGCCGGCGGCTTCGAATCGAACGCCGAGTGGCGCACGCGCTATCTCGGGCCGGGCTGGGATTTGGCCAAGGTGCGCGGCACCAGCTACAACACGGGCGACGGCATCCGCATGGCGCTCGAGGCGGGTGCGATTCCGTGGGGCAACTGGTCGGGTTGCCACGCGGTGGGTTGGGACCGCAACGCCCCACCCTTCGGCGACCTCGCGGTGGGCGACAATTTCCAGAAGCACTCCTACCCCTTCAGCATCATGCTCAATGCCAATGGCGAGCGCTTCGTCGACGAGGGTGCGGATTTCCGGAACTACACCTACGCGAAGTACGGGCGCGTGATTTTGAGCCAGCCGGGCCAGTTCGCCTGGCAGATCTTCGACAAGAAGGTGCTGCACCTGTTGCGCGACGAGTACCGCATCAAGCAGGTCACCAAGGCGTCGGCCCAGACCCTCGAGGAGCTCGTGACCAAGCTCGACGACGTGAACCCGAAACGCGCCCTCGAGACGATCAAGGCCTACAACGCTTCCGTCATGACCGAGGTGCCGTTCAATCCCAACGTCAAGGACGGGCGCGGCACGCGCGGGCTCCCGATCCCGAAGTCGAATTGGGCCAATGTCCTCGATCAGCCGCCCTTCGAGGCCTACGCCGTCACCTGCGGCATCACCTTCACCTTCGGCGGCGTCAAGATCACCACCGGCGGCCAGGTGATCGACACCGAGGGTGCCCCCATCGCCGGCCTCTACGCCGCGGGCGAGATGGTGGGCGGCATCTTCTACTTCAATTACCCGGGCGGCACCGGCCTCATGTCGGGGGCGGTGTTCGGCAAGATCGCCGGCGCCAGCGCCGGCCGCGTCGCCGCGGGCAGGAACGCCTGACGCCGAAAGGCCCCATGAGCGCTGCCGCGGACGAGAGCTTCGACGTCGTGGTGGTGGGCGGCGGCGGCGCCGGCCTCGCCGCCGCGATCGAGGCGCGCACCGCCGGCCGCAGCGTTCTCCTGATCGAGAAGAACCCGCGGCTCGGCGGCTCGACCGCCTGGTCGATCGGCTCGGTGAGCGCGAGCGCCACGCCGCACCAGATCGCGCGCGGCATCGAGGATTGCCCGGCCGACCATTGGGCCGACATGGCGCTGTTCGCGCCCGAGCTCGCCGCGCGCGACAACGCGGCCCTGCGCCGCGTGCTGTGCGACGAGATGCCGGCGACCTTTCGCTGGCTCCTCGAGTCCGGCGTGCGTTTTTTCGGCCCCATGCCCGAGCCGCCGCACCGGAAGCCGCGGATGCACAACGTGCTGCCCAATTCGCGCGCCTACATCTATCATTTGGAGCGCCGCGCGCGCCGCGCCGGCGTCGCGATCCGATTGGGAACGCGCGCGAAACGTCTCATGGTCGAAGCCGGACGCGTCGTGGGCGTCGCGTGCGACGATACGCGGGGCGAACGTCGATTCCGCGCGCGCGGCGGTGTGGTGCTCGCGGCCGGCGATTTCACCAGCGGCGCCGAGCTCAAGGCGCGTTATATCGGCGACCGGGCGGCCAAGGTCGAGGGCGTCAATCCGACCGCGACCGGCGACGGCCAGTCCTTGGCGCTCGAGCTCGGCGCGCGCATCGTCAATGGCGATCTCGCCCTCGGCCCCGAGATCCGCTTCATCCCGCCGACGCGGCCGACGCTCGCGCAACGCCTGCCGCCCTGGCGCGCGCTCGCGGGCTTCATGGCCTGGTCGCTTGCCCATCTGCCGCAAGCCCTTCTGCGGCCGTTCGTGATGGAGTTCGTGACCACGGCGCTTGCGCCCTCGCCGAGCCTCTTCGCCCAAGGTGCGCTCCTGGTCAACAAGGAGGGGCGCCGCTTTTGCGACGAGCACGGCGAGCCGGCCTACGCGTTGCCCGATCAGCCGGAGAAGATCGGCTACATCGTGATCGACGCGCGACTTGCGGCGCAATTCTCGGCCTGGCCGAACTTCGTCTCGACCGCGCCCGGCGTCGCCTATGCCTATGTCGCGGATTATCGCCGCAACCGGCCCGACATTTACCGCGCGGCGAACAGCCTCGCAGAGCTCGCGCAGAAGCTCGGCATGGATCCGTCACGCCTCGAGGAAAGCGTCGCCGCCAGCGCGAGCGCCCTCGCGACGCCACCTTTCGCGGCCCTCGGCCCGGTACGCGCGGTGTTCGTGCATAACGAGGGCGGGCTCATGGTCGATGCCGAGCATCGCGTGCTCGGCGCGGAGGACCGGCCGATCCCCGGCCTCTATGCGGCCGGCGCGACGGGGCAAGGCGGCTTGCTCTTGAAGGGCCACGGCCATCATCTCGCCTGGGCCTTCGTCTCGGGCCGGCGCGCCGGGCGCAACGCCGCCTACGAGGCGGTCACCGCCGACCTCGCGCGTTAGGGCCGCTCAGCATTCCTGGGCCGGAATTGCCGCCACGATGGCGCGAGCGCCGTCTACTTGTCCTCGGCCGGCGTCGTGACGACGATGCCCCAGACGCCGGCTACTTGTCCTCGGCCGGCGTCGTGACGACGATGCCCCAGACGCCGGCTACTCGTCCTCGGCCGGCGTCGTGACGACGATGCCCCAGACGCCGGCTACTCGTCCTCGGCCGGCGTCGTGACGACGATAAAGGTGAGATCGCCCAAGCCCGAATTATGGATCGCGTGCTTGACGCCCGGCGGGATGAAAATCACGTCGTGCTTCCGCACCACCCGGCGCGCGCCGTCGATCTCCATGAGCCCCTCGCCGTCGAGCACGTGATAGACCTGCTCCTGCACCTTGTGGGAATGGAGCTCGACATGGGCCATGGGCTGGTAGGTCGAGATGCGATAGTCGAAGAGGCGCGTGTCGGTGTCCTCTTGCGTCACGAGCGGCTTCGAAAGAGCGCCGCCGAAATGCCCGGGATATTCGCGCCACGCCACCTCGGCGATGTTGCGGATGAGCGCCTTGCGTTTGGATTTCTCGGCCATGGCACCTAGACCTCGCCGGGCACGAACTTGCCGCCGAACACGGGCTCCTTGTAGGGGGTCGGCGGCAGCGCCCAGGTTCCGGTCGCGGGCGGACGCACATTCGCGTCCACATGGACGTCGAGGAGGCAGGGCTTGCCGAGCTTGATCGCGTGCTCGAGCGCACCCTTGAAGTCCTGGGACTTGGTCACGGTCAATCCTTCGACGCCGCACGCGCGCGCCCAGGCCGCAAAGTCGGGATTGTAGGACTTGTTGTTGGGCCCTTCGTAGAAGGCGGTGCCGATCTCGCGGCCCCCGAACATGCCGTATTGGATGTCGCGGATCGCCGCCCAGGCGAAATTGTTCCACACCACCCAGACCGCCGGGATGTCGTACTCGACCGCGGTGCACAGCACGTGCGGCACCATGGTGAAGCCGCCATCGCCGCAGATCGAGACGCAGGGGCGGTCGGGGGCCGCGAGCTTGGCACCCAGGATCCCGCTCGGCCCAAAGCCCATGCCCGAGAAGCCCCAGGTGTTGAGCATGGTCTGGGGCCGCCGCGCGTTCCAGAACTGCATGAACCAATTATGGTGCACGCCCGAATCGAGCGAGATGATGGCGTCGTCGGGGAGCACCTGGCGGCAATCCTCGACGATGCGCTCGGGCCTGATGGGGGACGTGTGGAGCGAGAAGTTGGGCCGCACATAGGCCTCCCACTCGGCGCGCCATTTCGCGATCTCGGCGAGCCATTCCGGATAGCGCTTGCCGCGCGCGACACCCCGCGCGTCGATCTCGGCCAGGAGCTGGCGCAGATAGGTACGCGCATCGGCGAGAATGCCGAGGTCGGGCGTGTAGTTGCGCCCGATCTCCGCATGGTCGACGTCCACATGGACGAGCTTCGCGGGCGGAAAGTTCCAGGAATAGCCCGGGAGCCACGAAGAGGAGGAGCGGTCGTCGAAGCGCGCCCCCACCCCGATCACGAGGTCCGTGTGGCGGCCCGCCTGGTTCGCGGGATAGGCGCCGTTGCGCCCGATGAAGCCGAGCGAGAGCGCGTCTTCCATGTCGAGGCAGCCCATGCCGTTGGGCGAGCTGATCACCGGGACGCCGAGCCGGTGAGCGAGCGCGGTGATCTCCTTCCCCGCTTCCGAGAGGGTGACGCCATGGCCGATGAAGAACACCGGCCGCTTGGCCGCGAGCAGCATGTCCGCCGAGCGCGCGATGTCGTCGGGAGACGCGCCGCTGCGCCGCGCGTTGAATCCGTCCCAAGGCGGCTCGAGCCCCACCTCGGCCTCTTCCTGGAAGAGGTTGAACGGCACGTCGACATTGACCGGCCCGGGCCGGCCGCTCGTCATCGTGGTCGCGGCCTGGCGCAGGGCCAGCGGCAGCATCTCGACGCGGCTCGGCTGGAAGCTGCGCTTCACCACCGGGCGGATCACGTTCGGGAAGTCGGCCTGGTTGTGACGGTTGAGCTCCTGGAACGGCGAGCGGTTGAATTGGGAGGTGGGTACGTTGGCGGTGATCGCGAGGAATGCCGACGAATCGGTCTGCGCCACCGCGAGCGCCATGACCAGGTTCGAGGAGCCCGGGCCGCACGAGGTGAGGGTCGCGACCGGCTTGTGCTTGACCCGGAAATAGGCGTCCGCCATGTGGCCCGCGACCTGCTCGTGGCGCGGCGAGACGAGCTTGATCTTGTCGCGCACGTCGTAAAGCGCGTCGAGGAAGCCGACATTGCCGTGGCCGCAAATGCCGAACACGTAGGGGATATGCTCCCGGACCAGGAATTCGGCGATCAGCTCGCCGCCCTTCTTGCGCGCCATGGTTTGCCACCTTTCTCGATGAATCCTTCCCCCGAACGCGCCGCGTTCGCAAGCAGGCGATGGCGGCGGGGGAAGCGAGCTCGCGCGGGAGCGGTTCGTTCCGGCGCGCGGTTTTATAGAATTCTATATTACGGAAAGTCAACCGACTATGCAGAATTGCCTCATGGGATCGCGGCACGGGGCGCATGCTCGGGAAAATGCCCTATGGGCCGAAATGACCCGAAATCGGTCACTTCCCCGGGCGTTGGCCGGTAACGCCCGGCCTCGCGGCCTAAAGGCCCGCCGATCCCGCCCGAGCGCCAAATTGCGCATATTTTTCATATTGAGAAATCATCGATAATGATGTGAGATGATCATCGGCCATGCGGATGGCCGTCCGCCGTCCGCTTTCTCTTCACCCTCAATCATGCGGGAACCATCGACGTGATCGAAGTCGCCATCGTCGGGCTCGGGGAATGGGGCCAGAACCTGGTCCGGTCAATCCAAGGCAAGAGCGCCAAGCTCCGCTTCGCGGCCGCCGCGACGCGCACGCCCTCCAAGGTCGCGGCTTTCGCCGCCGAGCATGGAATGGCGCTACGCGGCGATTATCGCGCGGTGCTCGCGGATCCGGCGCTCGCCGCCGTCGTGCTCGCGACGCCGCACACGCTCCATGCCGAGCAGATCGTCGCCGCCGCCGAGGCGGGGAAGCCGGTCTTCGTCGAAAAGCCGTTGGCACTCACGGGGGCGAGCGCGCGCGCCGCCGTCGCGGCCTGCGCCAAGGCGGGGGTTGCGCTCGGCGTCGGCTACAATCGGCGTCATGCGCCCGCGATGATGGCACTCAAGCGCATGGTCGACGAGGGAACGCTCGGCCGCGTGCTTCAGATCGAGGCGAATTTCTCGTCGAACTCCGGCTATCGCCAAGGGCCCGCGGCCTGGCGCGCCAATCGCGCGGAATCGCCGGCGGGCGGCATGACGTCCCTCGGCGTCCATGCGCTCGACGCCATGATTCACCTGGGCGGCGCGATCGGCCGGGTCGAGGCGTTGAGCCGGCATCTGGCGCTCCCGATCGACATCGACGACACGACCGCGATCCTGTGCGAGTTCCGCGCGGGTGCGCTCGGCTATCTCGGCACCGTCTACGCGTCGGCGCCGTTCTGGCGCTTGCACGTCTTCGGCTCCGAAGGCTGGGCGGAGATGCGCGGGCTCGACACGCTCGTCACCATGAGCCGGGCCGGGAAGACCGAGGAAATCAAATTCCCCGCGACCGACACGGTCCGGCTCGAGCTCGAGGCGTTCGCCGACGCGATCGCGAGCGGCGCGCGCCTCACGATTCCCGCAAGCGAGCTCGTCAACGGCGTCGAGGCGCTCGAGGCGATCAACCTTTCGGCCACGAGCGGGCGCGCGGCCGCGATCGCGACCGATTGACCGGCGCGCGTGCGCCGTCGCGAGGATTGCGGTTCAGTGCTTCCGTCTCCCCGCCGGTCCCGGCCGACCCATCGCACCGGACCGGCACGATCGAGGTCGCGCCGCAAGGATCGGCTCATGGTCGCGCAATTCCCCGACCGCTATCCGGCGTATCGCAAACGCACGAAGATGCTGGTGCCGTTCCTCTACTGAGCGGCGCGTCAGAGCTTCGCGAACGCGTCCTCTTTCGGCAACGGCAGGCGCGGCGCGGGGGCGATCGGCTCGCGCCACGGGTCGGGATCGATCCGGCTCCCGTAGCGGCGCAGGATGTCGCGCACGGCGGGGGCGAGATCGGGCCGGCTCAAGGCGAAGGCGAGGTTCGCCTCGAGGAAGCCGATCTTGTCGCCGCAATCGAAGCGCCGTCCCTCGAAGCGATAGCCGACGAAGGCGTCCTCGGCGAGCGCCTTCGCCATGGCGTCGGTGAGCTGGATCTCGGCGCCCGCACCCGGCTTCAAGCGCTTCAGGTGCCGCAGCACCGCAGGTTGGAGCACGTAGCGGCCGATGACCGCGAGGCGCGACGGCGCCGTCTCGGGCTTGGGCTTCTCGACCAGGCCGCGCACCTCGACGACACGCCCGCGCCGCTCGCCCGGCGCCACGACGCCGTAGCGCGAGACCTGATCGAGCGGCACGTCCATGACGGCGATCACGTTGCCGCCCGTCGCGTCGTAGACGTCGAGCATCTGCTTGAGACACGGCGTGCGCGCGAGCACGAGGTCGTCGGCCAGGAGGACGGCGAAGGGCTCATCGCCGATCAACTCGGCGGCGCAGCCCACGGCATGGCCGAGGCCGAGCGGGCGCTGCTGGCGCGTATAGGTGATAGCGCCGGGCGGCGGCAGCCAACGCCGGATCGAGCTGAGCTCGCGCAGCTTGCCGCGCGCCTCGAGCATCTCCTCGAGCTGACTCGACTGATCGAAATGGTCCTCGATCGCCGTCTTGCCGCGCCCGGTCACGAAGATGAATTGCTCGATCCCCGCCGCCTGCGCCTCCTCGACCGCGTATTGGATCAGCGGAATGTCGGCGACGGGAAGCATCTCCTTGGGCATCGCCTTGGTCGCGGGAAGAAACCGCGTGCCGAGCCCGCCCACCGGAAAGACCGCTTTTCTCACGCGCTTGATCATGTCAGCCACCCGCCCTCGACATCCGGAAAAAATGGCGTCCGGAAAAAATCCCATGCTCGCTCGACGCATTCGGCGCCGCGGGCCGGACCGCGGTGACTTTTCCGTGACCCGGGACCGTGGCCGGCGATCGTCGCATCGCCCGCGCGAGCGCGCGTCGGAGAAGACGGCCGCGCGCGCGAGCGACTGCAAGATGGACGAGGGCCGGGCGCGTTTATTCCGCCCGGCCGCGGACGCCGGCGTGTCGTCCCGCGCGGTGCCCGCGGAATAATGTCGCCGCTCTTGCGTCTTGCTCACGGGATGGAAACAGACTTCGGGCCGCATCCGCAAAACGCGGCGGGCCGACCCGCTCGCAACTGCGAAAGATGTCGACGACGGAGGCCGACCGGCGGCGCGGTGCGCTTCGGCCTTCATGCGCAAAAAGGCTCCCCGATGGGATTCGGAAAATGGGCGAAATCGTCCGACTGACGCCGTCGAGCATCGACGCGAGCGAGCTTCACGCCTATGTGGACGGGCGTCTCGCGCCGGCCAGCGCCGAGCGGGTCGCGTTGCATCTGGTCCTGAACCATGCCGATGCGCGCCGCGCCAAGGCCTATGCCGAGCAGAACCTCGCCCTACGCCGGCTTTACGCGATGCAAGAGCGGCCGCTGCCGCCGCGCATCGCCGAGCTCGGCTGGCGCCTCGGACCGCAATTGGTCCGCCGCGAGCGCCATGTCCGCCTGCGCCGATTGGCATTCCGCTCCGTCGCGGCGGCGCTCATAGCGGCCGCCGCCTGGGTCTATCTTCAGGCGCAGTTCTACATCTGAGGAAGCGAAGCCGGTGAAGAAGCGAAGCCGGCGGCTGAACGCGGCGCCGCGTCAGAGGCCGTAGGACAGGCTCACCAGGAACACGTCCCGCCCATAGCCCGCGCCGCTCGCGTTCGTGTCGCGCTCGTCGTGGGTGAAGCCGGCGCTGAGGCTCACGCCGTTGTCGATCAAATAGCGCGCGGAGGTGCCGACCAGGTAATCGTCGTCGGTGCGGGAGATGCCCGTGAACTCGCTGTTGGTATAGCCGGCGCGCGCCGAGAGGATGACGTTCGGCAGGAGCTCGTGGTCGACGCTCACGGTCCCGCCCGTGTCGTACTCGGCGGCCGCACCCTGCAGCGTCGTCGGCGCCGTGTCGCGCGCGATGTCGGCCTTGACGGTGGTGAGCCGCGTCACGTTCCAGATTCCGTTCAGGCCCGCGCCGAGGCCGTTGACCGTCTGGAGGCGCGAGTCGGCGTAGCCGACCGAGAGATAGCCGACGTGCCCGGTGACCGAGAGCACCGTCGTCAGGTCGACGGTCATGCCGGTATCGAGCGTGTAGCCCTGGGCGTTGCGGTTATAGCCGTAGCGGTCGCGGTCCTTCTCGTAGGTGTTCTGCTGCAGCGCGCCGCTCACGAACGCGGTGTAGTCCGGCATGAACAGATAGCCGACCTGGAGCCCCTCGCTCGTGTCGTAGCGGTTGCGGTCGCTGTTGGTGATGGTGCCCGAGGAGGGCGGGATGCTGGTCGAGGTCGCGGTCACGCTGTCATAGGCGAGATGGTCGAGATGAAGCTGGGCGGCGCC
>Ga0335072_10003654_pt1 | contig 23094 bp, 16 predicted proteins | sample Lox_Sample_21_FD_206725 | JGI IMG/M metagenome (GOLD analysis project Ga0335072, IMG submission 206725) | Soil microbial communities from Loxahatchee National Wildlife Refuge, Florida, United States - Lox_Sample_2.1 | ecosystem: Environmental > Terrestrial > Soil > Wetlands | place: USA...
GATCGGCGGCGACGAGCTCGACCAGGCGATCATCAACTTCGGCAAGAAGGAGCACTCGCTCATGCTGGGCGAGCGCACCGCCGAGGAGATCAAGGTCGCGCTGGGCAGCGCCTTCCCGAGCGCCGACGAGCCACACGCCGAGATCCGCGGGCGGGACCTGGTCTCCGGCCTGCCGAAGACGGTCGTCATCTCCGCCGCCGAGGTCAGGCGGGCGATCGAGGAGCCGGTCAACCTCATCATCGACGCGGTCAAGACGACCCTCGACAAGTGCCCGCCCGAGCTGGCCGGCGACGTCATGGACAGGGGCATCGCGCTGACCGGTGGCGGCGCGCTGCTGCGGGGCCTGGACCAGCGCATCCGGGAGGAGACGGGGATGCCGGTGCACATCGCCGACAGCCCGCTTGACTCGGTCGTGCTCGGCACCGGCAAGTGCGTCGAGGACTTCGACACGCTGCGCCAGGTGCTGGTCCCTGATCACCGGCGGTAACCCCTAGCCCGGAGCGGGTCCTGGTTTTAGCGAGCGAGCCCTGGTTTCCGGGCAAGCGGGAGGTACGGCACCTTGCACGACAATCGCTGGACGCGCCTGGTCCTCGCCGGCTTGCTCATCGCGGCCGTCGCGCTGATCACGGTCAGTTACCGCGACGGCGGCCCCAACGGCGGCAGCGGGGCGGGCAACAACATCTTCGGGCCGGTCGAGGGGCTAGCAGGCGACGTGACGACGCCGGTCGCGGGCTTCTTCCACGCCGCGACTCACGACGACGCCGGCGAGATCGCGAACCTGCAAAGGCAGAACGACATGCTGCGGGCCGAGGTCAGCAGGGAGCAGGTCGCGAGCACCGACTCCAAGCAGCTCCAGCAGTTGCTCCAGCTCGACGCGAAGGGCGGCTACAAGGTCGTCACCGCGAGCATCATCGCGGTCGGGGGTGACTACTCCGACACCGTGACGATCGACGCCGGGTCGCAGGACGGCATCGCGGCCAACGAGACCGTGCTCAACGGCGACGGGCTCGTCGGCATCGTCACGGCCGTAGGCCCCGCCACCTCCACCGTCGAGCTGGCCACCGACGCGTCGTCGGTCGTGGGCGTCCGGACGGCCAAGACCGGCATCATCGGCGAGGTCACCGGGTCAGGGCAGTCGATGGCGGGCAATGACACCATGCACCTCACGCTGTTCAACGCCACGGCCATCCTGACGGCGGGGGAGCAGCTGGTAACGCTCGGCTCGGTGGGCGGTAAGCCCTACGTGCCTGGCGTTCCGGTCGGCTACGTCCAGTCCGTCACCAGCGCCCCTGGGGCGCTCACCCAGACCGCGCTGATCACCCCGTACACCGACTTCACCGGCATCGGCGTGGTCGGCGTGGTGGTCGCACCGCCGCGGACCGACCCGCGCAACGCCGTGCTCGGCGGCCTGCCCGCGTCGGTGAAGCAGGGCGCCCAGTGACAGGGGCCCTCCGCCGACTGCTGGCCCCCCCGGCCCTGCTGGTTCTCGCCATCGCCCTGCAGGCCACGATGGTCAACCGGCTTCCGCTTCCCGGCAACGGGCAGCCGGACCTGGTGCTGCTCATCGTCCTCGCGCTGGCCGCGGTAGGCGGCCCGGTGCCGGGCATGCTGGCCGGCTTCATCGGCGGGCTCGCGCTTGACGTCGCGCCGCCAGGCAGCGACCTGGTCGGCGAGAAGGCCCTCGTGTTCTGCCTCGTCGGTTACGGCTGCGGGCTGTTCGGTGCCTGGCAGCGCCAGGAGGAGACCAACCTGCCGCCCATGGCGGCGCTGCCGATCGTCCCGATCTGCGCGGCCGTCGCGGAGGCGCTGCTCGCGGGCCTGGGCCGGATGCTCAGCGACCCCAGCATGACCATGCCGGCCATCGACCATGTGCTTCCGGCCGCGGTCGTCTATGACATCTTCCTCAGCCCGGTCGCGGTGCTGGCCGTCTACGCCCTGCGGGGCGGGCCCAAGCCGGCCTACACCCCGTTCCCGCCGCGCCGGCGGGGACAGGCTCCCGGCGTCGCCGCCGTGCGCGCCGCCACGAGCGCCCGGGTCCTGGCCGGTTCGGTGCCCAGGATCAGCTTCGCGGGCTCAAGGCCGGACCCCTTGCGCTCTGCCACCCCCGCCGTCCCTTCCTTCAGAACGTCCGCGCCTACCCTCGCACCGACCTTCTCAGGCCAGGGGCCGAGCGGTAGCGCGTTGCGGAGCGCCAGCGGTGGTGGGCTGCGCCCCGGTGCCCTGCGCGGCTCGGGCGGCAGCGCGCTGCGCGGGGCGGGTGGCAGCGCGCTGCGGGACGCCGGCGGTCCCCGCGGGAGCCGCTGGCTGCGCGACGGCGGTTCCGGCGGGACATCGCGGGTCGGCGCCGCGGCCGCGGCCGGCGACCCCCGCAAGGGGCCGCGCGGTGACCGTGGCCCCGCGGGCGGCGACTGGCTGCGTAGCCACGGCGGGCCCAGCAGCCTGCCTGCCGGGCGGCGCGACGGCGCCATCGGCGGCAGCGTGCTCGGCGGCGGCCTTGGCCTCCGCTCGCACGGCAACGGCGGCTTCTCCGGGGCGCTGGGTCCTTCGCTGTTCGCCGCAGCGAGCTCTCGCGGGCCTGGCCGCGGCTGGCGCAGGCGCGGGAGGCTGCGGCTACACCAGCACTCAGCGGCTGCGACGACGTCCGCCCGCCCGCGATTCGCGTCCGGTGGGACAGCCGGATGGGCCCGTTCTGCCCGTGGGCCAGGGAAGGGCTGGCTGCGGACGAGCGGCCCGGCCGGGGTGGCACGGGGCGCGTCCGGGGCCACCTGGCCTAGGCGCGGGCAGGCGTCGTCGCCGGGCAAGGGCTGGATCAAGCCGTCCAAGCCGGTCGCCTACGCCCCGCGCCGGACGCCGGGACGCGGCTGGCTGTCGCGCAAGCCGCCCAGGATCATGTTCCAGCGCAAGCACAAGGGATTTGGCAACAAGAAGACGGGGATAGGAGGACGCCGATGATTCCCCTGCACCGGCGCCGGCTGATCGTTCTGTACGTGCTTACAGTGGCGATGCTGGCAGTGCTCGGCGGGCGGCTGTGGTACGTGCAGGTGATGAACGGCCCCCAGTTCAAGACGCTCGCGGCGCAGAGCCAGACCCGGACGATCGTGGTCCCGGCGCTGCGCGGTGAGATCCTCGACGACGAGGGCGACGCGTTCGTGACCAACCAGACCTCTCTGGTGATCTCGGTCAACATGATGCAGCTGTCGCAGCAGCCCGACGGCGGGTCGGCGGTGCTGCGCCAGCTCGGGCAGCTGCTCGGGATTTCCTACAGCGTGCTGAAGGCGAAGACGACGCTGTGCACCCAGGGCGTCAAGCCGCCCTGCTGGTCCGGCTCGCCCTACCAGCCGATCCCGGTGGACGAGCATGTAAGCGGCCAGGTCGCGCTGCAGATCATGGAGGAGCCGAAGGTCTACGTCGGCGTCACCGCGCAGGTCCAGCCGGTCACCTACTACCCGTCGCCTGACGGGGCGGACCCGGCCCAGGTGCTTGGCTACCTGCAGCCGATCACGTCGGCGGAGGTCGCCAGCCGGCACCTGACGGTCACCGGCTTCTCCGGCGTGGACCTGGTTGGCCAGGCCGGCCTCGAGGCCGAGTACGACCAGCAGCTGCGCGGCGTGCCGGGCAGCCAGACCGTGTCGGTGAACGCGGCGGGCGACGTCACCGGCACCCAGGGCCAGGTCGCGGCCAAGCCCGGCGATGACCTCGTCACCAGCATTAACGCGAAGATCCAGGTGGTCGCCCAGAACGCGCTTAACAGCGCGATCGCCAAGTCCCGGGCGTCGGGCAACGACGTCGGGCAGGGCGCGGCGGTCGTGGAGACAACCAGCGGCCGGATCGTCGCGATGGCCAGCTACCCGGACTACAACCCCAACATCTGGACCAACGGCATCACCGAGTCTGAGTTCAACACGCTGTTCGGGCCGGCGAACTCGACCGGGAGCGCCTCGTCAGGCGCGCCGGTCCTGAACTACGACACCCAGGGCCAGTACTCACCCGGCTCGACGTTCAAGATCGTTTCCACGGCGGTCGCGGTCAACAACGGGTACAGCATCAACGGCCAGTACAACTGCCCCGCCAGCTACAAGATCGACGGGCACTCCTACGCCGACGACGGCGAGCCGGACATGGGCCCGATCTCCTTCCAGCAGGCGCTGATCGTGTCCTGCGACACGGTCTACTACGAGATCGGCTACCAGATGTGGCGGGCTGACAACCAGTCCGCCGACTTCAAGGCCAATCCGAATGGCCCCGTGCAGAAGATGCAGGCGGGCGAGCTGGCCTGGGGGTTCGGCAAGTCCACCGGCATCGACCTGCCGTCGGAGGCATCCGGCACGATCCCGACCAGGCAGTGGCTGTACTGGCTGTGGAAGGACAACGCCGACAAGGGCCAGCAATGGTGCAAGAACGGCAAGAAGAACGGCTCCTACGTCCAGCAGATCGAATACCAGGACTGCCAGAGCGGGTACATGTGGGAGCCCGGCCTCGCGGCCATCGCCGCGATCGGCCAGGGCTACATCAGCGCGACACCGCTGCAGCTCGCCAACGCCTACGTGGCCCTGGCCAATGGCGGCACGCTCTACAGCCCGCGGATCGGCGAGGCCCTTGTCACGACGTCAGGCCAGCTGGTCCAGAGCATTAACCCGCCGGTGCTCAGCCACGTCCCCGCCTCGGCGTCCACGCTGGCCTACATCCGCAACGCCCTGGCGGGCGTAGTGACCCAGGGCACCGCCCAGGGCGCGTTCGGCGGGTTCCCGCTGGGCAAGGTCTGCGTGGCGGGCAAGACCGGTACCGCCGAGTCCTTCGGCTCGAAGTCCACCTCGGTGTTCGCCTCGTTCGCGCCGTGCAACAACCCGCAGTACGTCGTGGTGGTCATGCTGCCCGACTCGGGCTACGGCGCTGACTCGGCCGCCCCGGCGGTCAGGCAGATCTATGACGGGATCTACGGGCTGGAGGGGCAGAAGGCGGCCGTGGCCAGTGGCCGGGTGCCGACCGGGCTGCCGAAGATGAAGCGGGCGGGCATCATCGTTCCCAAGAAGCCCACGCCACACAAGACCGCGGCCACGCCGCAGGCGACCCCGACCGCGACGCAGCCGGCGGCGACGCCATGAGCGGCCTCGGCTTCCGGGGCGGCGGCTCGCAGATCCCCGGGATCAGCGGCCTGAAGCCGCTCGGGGTCGGCGGAACCCGCAGCCCCGCCTTCATTAGCCCCTCGGCCGACCGGCCGGCGCTGGCCCGGGCCTTCGCCAAGGATGGTCTCGTCCGCCGCTACGACTGGTTCCTGATCCTGGTCACGCTCGTGCTGACCGGGGTCGGCACGGTCCTGGTCTGGGCGGCGACCGAGCCGAGCCTGCGGCAGGCCGGCGCGAATCCGGACTCCTACCTGTACAAGCAGATACTCAACGACGTGGTCGGCATCGGGCTGATGCTGGTCGCCGGGAGCCTGGACTACCGGAGGTTCCGCGCCCTGACCCCGTGGGTGTACGGGGCCGCGCTGCTGCTGCTCGCGGCCGTGATGACGCCGGCAGGCAGCACGGTGAACGGGGCCAAGGCCTGGATCGCGCTACCCGGCGGGTTCCAGATCGAGCCGTCGGAGTTCGCCAAGCTCGCGCTCGTGTTGTCCACGGCGAGCCTGGTGTCGCGGCGCCCCACCATCGGTGGGACGGGCGGCCGGGCGCGGGTCGGCAGGCCGGGGATCGGGTCCGTGCTCTGGGCCGGGCTGGCGGCGCTCCCGTTGGTGGGCCTGGTGGCGATCGAGCCCGCCCTCGGCGTCACGATGGTCCTGGTATTCGCGTTCGCCGGGATGGTGATCGTCTCCGGGCTGCGGCTTCAGTGGATCATCGGGGCGCTGCTTGCCGCCGCGGTGACGGTGTACGCCGGGGTGTCGGTGCACCTGATGAAGGGCTACCAGGTGACCCGGCTGACCGCCTTCCTGCACCCGCAGCAGGACCTGGCCGGAGCGGGCTACAACCTGATCCAGGCCAAGACGGCGATCGGTTCCGGCGGGATGTTCGGCGCCGGGCTGTTCCACGGCTCGTTCATCGCCAACAACTACGTGCCGTCCCAGCAGACCGACTTCATCTTCACCGTGGTGGGGGAGGAGTTCGGCTTCGTCGGGTGCGCGGTCGTCATCGGCCTGCTGACGGTGCTGATCGTCCGGGCCGTCAGGATCGCCTTCCTGACCGATGACCTGTTCGGCATGCTGGTCGCCTCGGGGATCGCCTGCTGGTTCATCTTCCAGACGTTCGTCAACGTGGGCATGACGATCGGACTGGCGCCGATCACCGGCCTGCCGCTGCCGTTCGTGTCCTACGGCGGGTCGGCGATCTTCGCCGACATGATCGCGATCGGCCTGCTGCAGTCCGTCCGGCGTCACCACTCGGTCTTTGAGTGAGCACTTGCTCTCAACGAGGCGGCGCTCGTTTCTGGGGGCCGCCACTTCGCGGCGCTGAGTATTCTGGTTGGATGCCAGTCGAGTCTGTCTTCCCGCGCCTTGAGCCGCTGCTGCCGCAGGTCCGCAAGCCGGTCCAGTACGTTGGCGGTGAGGTCAACGCGGTCGTCAAGGACTGGGACGCGGCCGACGTGCGCTGGGCGCTGCTGTACCCGGACGCCTACGAGGTCGGGCTGCCCAACCAGGGCCTGGCGATCTTGTACGAGGTACTGAACGAGCAGGACGGGATACTCGCCGAGCGGTGCTACAGCGTCTGGCCTGACATGGAAGCGCTGATGCGGGCCTCAGGCGTGCCGCAGTTCACGGTGGACGCGCACCGGCCGGTTGGCTCGTTCGACCTGCTCGGCGTCAGCTTCTCGACCGAGCTCGGGTACACGAACCTGCTCACGGCCCTGGACCTGGCCGGGATTCCGCTGCTTGCCGCGGACCGGTCTATTACCAACCCCGTGGTCGTCGGGGGCGGGCACGCGGCCTTCAATCCCGAGCCGATCGCCGACTTCCTCGACGCGGTCGTGATCGGCGATGGCGAGGAAGCGGCGCTGCTGATCAGCTCGCTGGTGCGCGCATGGAAGCAGGCCGGCTGCCCCGGCGGCCGGGACGGGCTGCTGCTGTCCCTGGCCGGCACCGGCTCCGTGTACGTGCCGCGGTTCTACGACGTCACCTACCTCCCGGACGGGCGGATCGCGTCCACCCGGCCGAACCGGCCGGGCGTGCCCCAGTCGGTGCGCAAGCACACGCTGATGGACCTGGACGCCTGGCCCTACCCGAAGGCCCCGGTCGTGCCGGTGGCGGAGACCGTGCATGAGCGGTTCAGCGTGGAGATCTTCCGTGGCTGCACCCGCGGCTGCCGGTTCTGCCAGGCCGGGATGATCACCCGCCCGGTGCGGGAGCGGTCGATCACCACGGTCGGCGCGATGGTCGCCGCCGGGGTGGCCGCCACCGGGTTCGCCGAGGTCGGGCTGCTGTCGTTGTCCAGCGCCGACCATAGCGAGATCAACGAGATCGCCATCGACCTGGCCGACTGCTATCAGGGGACCAACACCGGCCTCTCGCTGCCATCGACCCGGGTGGACGCGTTCAACGTGACGCTGGCCGACGAGCTGTCTCGCAACGGGCGGCGGTCCGGGCTGACGTTCGCCCCCGAGGGCGGCTCGGAGCGGATGCGCAAGGTGATCAACAAGATGGTCACGGAGGATGACCTCATCCGCACCGTGTCGACCGCGTACTCGTCGGGCTGGCGGCAGGTCAAGCTTTACTTCATGTGCGGGCTGCCGACGGAGACCGATGAGGACGTGCTCGCCATCGGCTCGCTCGCGCGGCGGGTCATCGAGGCCGGCCGGTCCGCGAGCGGGCGCAAGGACATCCGCTGCACGGTGTCGATCGGCGGGTTCGTCCCCAAGCCGCACACGCCCTTCCAGTGGGCGGCCCAGTGTGAGCCGTCCGTGGTAGACAGCCGCCTGAAGGCCCTGGGGGCGGCGCTGCGCTCCGACCGGGCCTACGGCCGGTCGATCGGGTTCCGCTACCACGAGGGGGAGCCGTCGCTCATCGAGGGGCTGATGGCGCGCGGTGACCGGCGAGTCGGGGGCGTGATCCTCGCGGCCTGGCGAGGCGGTGCCCGGTTCGACGGGTGGAATGAGTACTTCTCTTATCAGCGGTGGACTGATGCCTGCGCGACCGGCCTGGCCGACACGCCGGTAGACCTGGCTTGGTACACAACGCGAGAACGTGACTACGATGAGGTACTGCCCTGGGACCACCTGGACTCCGGCCTGGACCGTGACTGGCTCTGGCAGGACTGGCAGTCGGCCGTGGCGGCCGACGGGGCCGGAGAGGTGGAAGACTGCCGGTGGACCCCGTGTTATGAGTGTGGGGCGTGCTCCGCGATGGGTACACACATCCAGGTGGGGCCGACCGGTGAGCGGATTGACCCTGCTCGGATGCTGCCAGTGCTGTCCGTGACGGGCAGTGTTGCCTCAGGACAGGGGAGTTGACGCGTGGTGAAGCCTGAGACCGTGACGGGGGAACCCGGTTCGCGGCCGGGCCCGCCCGCGGCGCCTGGCGCGGCGTCTCCCGTACAGCAGCTGGTAGTCCGGTATGCTAAACGAGGAAAGATGCGTTTTGCCAGCCACCGGGATGTGGCGCGTGCGTTCGAGCGGGGAGTGCGGCGGGCAGGGGTGCCCATCGCGCACTCAGCCGGGTTCACCCCGCATCCGAAGATCTCCTATGCGGGAGGGGCGCCGACCGGCGTCGCGAGCGAAGCGGAGTACCTCAGCCTCGCGCTGACGAGCCGGACCGACCCCGCGGTGGTGCGAGACGGGCTGAACGCAGCACTGCCGGATGGGATAGAAGTGATCGACATAGCCGAGGACGCTGGAGGGCTGCCAGCCAGCCAACTAGTCGCGTCGCAGTGGCAGGTCATTCTTCCCGGCTTGCCGCTCGGGCACGTTGCCCCGGCGGTACATGAGTTTCTTGCCCTAGAGCACGCTGAGGTAGAGCGGCTCACGAGCAAGGGAATGCGCCGCATGGATGCCCGGCCCGCCGTCGTCACAATCGACGTGACGTCTGCCGGGGCCGATGACACGGCGCTGCGGATGATCGTGATGCACACCGTTCCCGCCATCCGGCCGGATGACGTGCTGAACGCGATCCGCCAGGTTTCAGGCGTGACCCCGGATGTTCCGCCGTTGATGACACGGCTGGCGCAGGGGTCAATCAGTGAATCCGGGGTGGTCATGCCATGACCGCCCATCAGACCAGGAATCCGATCATGTCTGCTAGGTACCGTGCGAGCGGTCCCGTGCGTGCCCGTTTCCCGCACGGTAGCCGAGCCCGCGGCCTGGGGATGAGAACACTACGAGCTTCCGCGCGGCGCACCGCCGTCGTCGTGAACACGGTCGCGGTCGTGGCGACCGCCGTCATCGTGGACGCTGATGTCGTCCTTGGATGCGGCGCTGCCCCGAATGCCGCCGTCGTCCCGCGAGCGGGCACCCGGAAGCCTGACTGGAGATTGCCCGTATGCTCGACAGCGAGCTCAACAACAATGGTAACGAGAACACCCCGGTAGCCAGCGGCGAGACTGGGGACCAGACGCGAGACAACGCGGCCGAGGGTGCAGGAGACCCGGGCGCGTTCTCGGGTCAACCGTCGGCTCGCAGCGGGCCGGCCTTCTCTGATGAGCCGGCCGATCCAGTTCCCGCGCCGGTCGTCGCCGTCCCGGCCGTGCTGTTCCAGCCGCCGCAGGTCCTGTTCCAGCCGCCACAGCCGTTTACCCCGCCCACTGGGACATCAGCGGCCACGGCAGCCTCGGGCAACGGCTTGGGCACTGGCGGGACCGACGACGAGGCCGGACCGGGCGGGACTGAGCGAACGACGGGACGTCGTTCGACCGGTCGCGCCGCCAGGACCCGTAGCGCCCGCGAGGCTCGCGACGCCAGGCAGGCGCGCGAGCGTGAGCTCGGGGACGCGGAGGCCGGCGAGGCCGACGAGGACGAAGCGGCCCTGACCGGTGCTCCTGCTCCCGTCACCGAGGTGGCCGACGTCGTGGCCGCGGACGAGGAAGCCGAGGAGGCAACCGGCAGCCGGCGCAGGCGCCGGCGGGACCGCCGCAGCCGCGGCCGGGCCGAGGCGGAGCTTTCCGTCGTCGACCATGGCGTGACGACCGAGGCCGACGAGGAAGCGGCCGAGACCGATGCCGATGCCGATGCCGATGCTGAGGAAGGCGAGGGCGCGAGCACGAGCCGCCGCCGGCGCCGCAAGCGCCGCCGCGGCACGGCCGATACTGACGTCAGCGCCCCCGACGACCCGCCGGACACGGTCGTGCACGTGCGGGAGGCGCACAATCCGGCTGACGACGTCCGCGCGGTCAAGGGGTCGACGCGGCTTGAGGCCAAGAAGCAGCGCCGCCGCGAGGGCCGGGAGTCCGGCCGCCGCCGCCCGCCGGTCGTCACCGAGTCCGAGTTCCTGGCCCGGCGCGAGTCCGTCGAGCGCACGATGGTGGTCAGGCAGCGCGGGGACCGCACCCAGATCGCCGTGCTCGAGGACGACGTCCTGGTCGAGCACTACGTGAACCGCACCACGCACCAGTCCTACGTTGGCAACGTCTACCTGGGCAAGGTCCAGAACGTGCTGCCGTCGATGGAGGCCGCCTTCGTCGACATCGGCAAGGGCCGCAACGCCGTCCTGTACGCCGGCGAGGTGAACTTCGAGGCCAGCGGCCTCGAAGGCCAGCCGAAGCGGATCGAGTCCGCCCTGAAGCCGGGCCAGTCCGTCATCGTGCAGGTCACCAAGGACCCGGTCGGGCACAAGGGCGCCCGGCTGACGAGCCAGGTCAGCCTGCCTGGCCGCTACCTCGTGTACGTGCCGGGCGCGTCGATGACCGGGATCAGCCGCAAGCTGCCCGACACCGAGCGGAACCGCCTCAAGCACATCCTCAAGAAGGTGACGCCGGAGAACGGCGGCGTCATCGTGCGCACCGCGGCCGAGGGCGCCGCCGAGGCCGAGCTCGAGCGCGACGTGACGCGGCTGGCCGCCCAGTGGGAGAACATCGAGCGGAAGGCCAAGACCGCTTCCGCCCCCGCCCTGCTCTACGGGGAGCCCGACCTCACGATCCGTGTTGTCAGGGACGTGTTCAACGAGGACTTCAGCCGGCTGATCGTCTCCGGTGACGATGGCTGGGAGACCATCGACGAGTACGTCAGGTACGTGGCGCCGCACCTGGCCGAGCGGCTTGAGCGCTGGGGGCCGGAGGTCGAGTACGGCGGCTCCGCGCTGAACTCAGACGACGTGTTCGCCGCCTACCGCATCGACGAGCAGCTGGGCAAGGCGCTCGAGCGCAAGGTGTGGCTGCCCAGCGGCGGCTCCCTCATCATTGACCGGACCGAGGCGATGACGGTCATTGACGTCAACACCGGGAAGTTCACCGGCCAGGGCGGGAACCTGGAGGAGACCGTCACCCGCAACAACCTGGAGGCGGCCGAGGAGATCGTCCGCCAGCTCCGGTTGCGCGACGTCGGCGGCATCGTTGTCATCGACTTCATCGACATGGTCCTCGAGTCCAACAGGGAGCTCGTGCTGCGGCGGCTGCTTGAGTGCCTGGCCAGGGACAGGACCAAGCACCAGGTGGCGGAGGTCACCTCGCTCGGCCTGGTCCAGATGACGCGCAAGCGAGTCGGAGCCGGGCTGCTTGAGGCATTCTCCGAGCCGTGCGAGCACTGCAACGGGCGTGGCGTGATCGTCCACCTCGAGACGAGCGAGGCGGGTGCTCACCACGCGCCGCGGCGCGGCGCCGGCAATGGCAACGGTGCCGCGGGGACCGGGGCTGGCGGCAACGGCAGCGGCGGGCACGGGGCCGAGCACAACGGGCGGCGAGAAGTCACCGCGGATGGCGAGCCCACCCTGGCCGATGCGGCGGACGCTGCTTCAGGCGCGGTCGCGCGACCGGAGCGCGGTGGGCGCCGCAACCGGCGCGACCGGGACCGCGGCGCCCGCCCGGCGGCGGCCGTCGCCCACGCGATCGCCGACGTGGCCTCCGCGTCGCTGGCGCCGTCGGACACGGGAGTGATCTCGGTGGAGACGCCGGGCGCCATTGACGAGACCGCGACCGCCGACACGCCCGCGGCCCGCGCCGCTGGCACGCTTGAGCACTCCGGCCTCGGAACCGCTGAGCGCACCGCCGCTGGCGAAGCGGCCCCGGCTCAGGAGCCCCCGGTGGTCGTCGCCGATGTCCCGCCGGCCGCCCCAGGCCGCCGGACCCGGGCCGGGCGGGCGTCCGTCCGCCGCATCACTACCTCCGACGAGCCGGCCGCCGTGGTCGTGACCGCTGCGCCCGCAGCCGAGCAAGCCGTCGCCCCGGCGGAGCCGGTCGCCCCGGTCACCGAGTCGGCCCCGGCCGCGGAGTCAGCCCCAGTCATAGCGCCGGCTGCCGCGCCCGAGCCGGTCACGGTGGCCGAGCCAGCCCCAGTGACCGAGGCTTTCCCCGCCCCCGCTGACGTAACTCCAGCGGGCCAGGAAGCGGCGGCGGAGACCGCCGCGGCAGCCGAGGCCGTGCCAGCCCTCGCCGATATGGCTCCAGCTGACCTGGAGGCGGCGGTGGAGGCGGCCAGGCTGGCCGTCAACGTCCCGGGCGTCTCGGACGCGGCCCCAGCGGTAGCCGAGCCCGCGGTGGAGGGCATCCCCGTGGCTGATGCCGTCTCGGCCTTTGTCGACCCGATTCCGCTGGAAGCCGAGCCGCAGGCCCAGCCCGCCCCGGCGGCTGAGGCGGAGCCGGAGACCCAGGTCGACAGCGTCAGCACGGCCGAGCCGACGGCCGAGACCGAAGCCGTCAGTGGTGCCTGGCCCGTGGCTGAGCCCGAGGCCGAGGGCTTCCCCGTGGCGGCGGTCGAGCCGCCGCAGGCCACCGGGGTCCTCCCCGCGACCGACGCTGAAAGCCAGGCAGCCGCCGAGCCCGCGTCGGCCGCCGAGCCCGCCACCGAGCCCGAGGCCCAGCCGGCCGCCGAGCCCGAGGCCCAGCCGGCCGCCGAGGCCGAGCCGGACGCGGAGTCAGAGCCGGTCACTGCGGCCGTGGCCGAACTGCCCGTCGGGGAAGAGGATGCCGCCCCGCCGCAGCAGGAAGAGCCGCAGCACGAAGAGCCGCAGCACGAAGAGCAGCAGGGTGACCTAGGCGAGGATCCGGGCTTCCTCTTCAACACCTGAGGCCTCCTCCTGACATGGACGCTGTTGATTGTGCCGCGTTTTTCGGCACAATCAACAGCGTTGGTACATATAGGTCGTTATAGCAGGCAACTGCTGTGACGCGACGGGTTCCTGGTGGCAACGAGCCAGCCGCGCCCGACCGGCCCGAGCCGGCCCGCGCCCCAGATCGGGCCGCGCCCGACCGGCCCGAGCCAGGCCCCCGTCTCAGGCGGCGGCAAATCGGGAGCTGGGGAGCTGGTAGGCTGTAACCCAGCGATCCGGGGCCGGAGTATGCGGCCAAGAGGATCGCTTCGTGCGCGTAAGATGGCATGTCACGTTAAGTTGATGTGCTAGGTGGAAGGCGAGCTTGCCGCGCCCGCGATGACCGAAGCGTCGAAGCCAGGAAGGTTTCGGCCTGTGCGGTATCGCTGCAGGTACGGGGCACGCACAAGGGAGAAGAGAGTTCTCGAGTGTACGCGATTGTGCGCTGCGGCGGCAGGCAGGAGAAGGTCGCCCTCGATGACGTGCTCACCATCGACAAGCTGGCGACCGAGGAGGAGGGCGCGACCATCACGCTCCCCGCGCTGCTCGTGGTTGACGGCGAGACGGTGATCACGGACGTGAGTGGCTACCAGGTGACGGCTGAGGTCGTCGGCCCGGCCGCTGGCCCGAAGATCAACATGATCCACTACCGGAACAAGACGGGCTACAAGCGTCGTCAGGGACACCGGCAGAAGTACACCCAGATCCGGGTTACCGGGATCGAGAAGGCGTAGCGAAGACATGGCACACAAGAAGGGCGCGTCGTCCAGCCGTAACGGCCGTGACTCCAACGCGCAGCGACTGGGCGTCAAGCGGTTCGGTGGCCAGGCGGTCAACGCTGGCGAGATCATCGTCCGCCAGCGCGGCACTCACTTCCACCCGGGCGACAATGTCGGCCGTGGCGGCGACGACACGCTGTTCGCGCTGGTCGCCGGAGCGGTGAAGTTCGGCAAGGTTCGTGGCCGCCGCGCCGTGAGCATCGTCCCCGACTCAGCCGAGTAAGGCCTCAGTAAAGCTCAGCGGGAGACGAGCGTGGCTTGAGTTACAGCCGCGCAGGAATTACTGAAGGCGGGCGGGAGTTCCCCGACCCGCCTTCAGCCATGTTCGTTAGGAGAATCAATCATGGCGGAGTTCGCTGACCAGGCCGTGCTACGCGTGCATGCCGGCGACGGTGGAGACGGCTGCGCCTCGGTTCACCGCGAGAAGTTCAAGCCACTCGGCGGCCCCGATGGGGGCAACGGCGGGAGCGGCGGCGACGTGATCCTTGAGGTCGACGGTTCCAGCTCGACCCTGCTTGACTTTCACCGTCGCCCCATCCGCAAGGCGGGCAACGGCAGGCAGGGGTCGGGTGCCAACAGGAACGGAGCCGACGGCGGCGACTTGGTCGTCAAGGTGCCGAACGGCACTGTCGTGCTGGACAAGGGCGGCGCGATCCTTGCTGACCTGGTCGGGACGGGCACCAGGTTCGTCGCCGCGGCCGGAGGCAAGGGCGGCCTGGGCAACGCGGCCCTCGCCTCACCTCGGCGCAAGGCCCCGGGCTTCGCGCTCAAGGGAGTGCCAGGACAGGAGCGCGAGCTCACCCTGGAGCTGAAGACGGTTGCCGACATTGGCCTCGTCGGCTTCCCTAACGCGGGCAAGTCCTCGCTGATCGCCGCCATGTCCGCGGCCCGGCCGAAGATCGCTGACTACCCGTTCACCACGCTCATCCCCAACCTCGGCGTCGTCGAGGCGGGCGACGTCCAGTTCGTCGTCGCCGACGTGCCCGGGCTGATCCCGGGCGCGAGCGAGGGCAAGGGCCTGGGCCACGACTTCCTGCGCCACGTCGAGCGCTGCTCGGCCCTCGTGCACGTGCTCGACTGCGCGACTCCCCTGCCGGGGCGCGACCCGATCTCCGACCTCGACGCGATCGAGGCCGAGCTGAAGGCCTACGAGGAACTGACGGCCACCGGCACTGGCCCAGCCACCCCGCTGGCCGGCGTGCCGCTGTCGCAGCGGCCTGCGCTGGTCGTCCTGAATAAGGTAGACGTTCCTGAGGCCAGGGAGCTGGCCGAGCTTGTACGGCCCGAGCTTGAGCGGCGCGGGCTGGCGGTCTACGAGGTGTCGGCCGCCACCACCGAGGGCCTGCGCGAGCTCGGCTTCGCGATGGCCGGGATCGTCGCGCAGGCACGGGCCACGCGGCCTGAGGCCGAGCCGACGCGGGTGGTGATCCGCCCGGCCGCGGTCAGCGGGCTGGAGTTCGAGGTGGTCAAGACCCCGGAGGGCGCGTACTTCATCCGCGGGGAGAAGCCCAGGCGGTGGGTGGCGCAGACCGACTTCAGCAACGAGGAGGCGGTCGGGTACCTGGCCGACCGGCTCGCCCGCCTGGGCGTCGAGCAGGCCCTGGCCGACGCGGGCGCACAGCCCGGCGATGAGGTTCTCATCGGCGAGCCTGACGACGCGGTCGTCTTCGACTGGGACCCGACCCTCGAGACAAACGTCGGCCACGTCCCTGGCCCGCGTGGCACGGACGGTAGGCTAGCGGGCTGGTAGGCGCACTCCTGCCACGACCGAGAAGGCGGCCGAGAAGGCGACCGAGAAGGCGACCGGTGAGTCGGCCAACGAGGCGGCCAAGAAGGCGTACAGCAGAAGAGGCTGGGTTGTTGTGGGCGAGGTACGGGAGGACATCGCGACCGCCCGCCGCGTGGTCGTCAAGATCGGCTCGTCCTCACTGACGACCAGAAGCGGGGCAATCGACGACACCCGCATCACGGAACTGGTCGGAGCGCTCGCCGACCGGGCCAGCGACGGCGGGCACCTGCTGGTCGTGTCCTCAGGCGCGATCGCGGCCGGGATGGCCCCGCTCCGGCTGACCAGGCGGCCCAGGGACCTGGCCACTCAGCAGGCGGCGGCCAGCGTCGGGCAGGGGCTGCTGATCGCGCGGTACACGGCGGCCTTCGCCGCACGTGGCCTCGGCACCGGGCAGGTCCTGCTCACCGCCGACGACGTCATGCGCCGCGGGCACTACCGCAACGCGCAACGCTGCCTGGACCGCCTGCTCGACCTGGGCATGGTCCCGGTCATCAACGAGAACGACACCGTAGCCACCGAGGAGATCCGCTTCGGCGACAACGACCGGCTGGCCGCCCTCGTTGCCCACGTGAGCCGGGCCGACGCGCTGATCCTGCTGTCCGACGTGGATGGGCTGTACGACGGCGATCCCCGCAAGGGCGGGGCGCGGAAGATCACGACGGTGCGCGGCCCGGCGGACCTGATCGGCATCACCGCGGGCAGGACCGGTGCTGGCGGCGTCGGGACCGGGGGAATGGCCACCAAGGTCGACTCCGCCCTGATCGCGACGCAGGCGGGCATACCGACGGTGCTGGCGTCCGCCACCGACGCCGCCCGGGCGCTGGCCGGGGAGGAGACGGGGACCTACTTCGCGCCGGCCGGGCCACGCCCGGCGACACGCCTGCTGTGGCTGGCGCACGCCGCCGTCGCCCGGGGCACCCTGACCCTGGACAGCGGCGCGGTGGCCGCGGTCGTGCAGCGCCGTGCCTCGCTGCTCCCGGCGGGCATTACCGGGATCACCGGCACGTTCGACGCGGGCGACCCGGTGAACCTGTCCGGCGAGGACGGCACGGTCGTCGCCCGCGGCCTGGTCAACTACGACGCGTCCGAGATCCCCGGGCTGATGGGCCGCTCCACCCGCTGGCTGGCTAGCAGGCTTGGCGCCGAGTACGAGCGTGAGGTCGTCCACCGCGACGACCTCGTGCTGCTGCCGCGCTAGCTGGACAAGCCAGCCCCAAGCGGCTCACGTCAGCAGCCGCCGTGCCGCCGCCTCAATCTCGGGCTCGCTGACCAGGACAAGCTGGGCGGCGTCGCCGAGCGGGATGAAGGTGTCGGCGGCACAGACGCGCCCGATCTTGCCCTGGTACCCGCCGTCGACCAGCGCGGCGATGACGCCCTCCGAGACGCCACCGGAGCGGCGAGTCTCATCGACGATCAGGACGCGCCCGGTGCGGGTGGCCTCCTGGCGCAGTTGCCCGGCGGGCAGTGGCGCGATCCAGCGCAGGTCGAAGACCCTCGCGCGGATGCCATCGGCGGCGAGCCTGTCGGCCACGCGCAAAGACATAGGCACCCCATTGCCGAACGAGACCAGCGTGATGTTCTCCTGGCCGCCCCCGGGGTAGACGTGACCCTGCCCGATCGGGACATGCTCATCCGGCCACCGCTCGGGTCCCGCGTAGCGCGACAGCCATTCGCCGTCGCCCGGTTCATGCAAGTCCCTGGTGTGGTAGAGGGCTATCGGCTCAAGGAACACCGATACGGTACCGTCGGCCTGGGCGGCGGCCAGGCAGGTGCGGAGCATCGGCGCGGCGTCCCGCGCCCGCGCCGGCACCGCGATGACCAGCCCGGGGATGTCACGCAGGACGCCAAGCGCGTTGTCGTTATGGAAATGGCCGCCGAACCCTTTCTGGTAGGCCAGCCCCGCGACCCGCACCACCATCGGATTACGGTACTGGCCAGTGGAGAAGAACCGCAGGCTGGCCGCCTCGCCGCGGACCTGGTCCTCGGCATTGTGCAGGTAGGCGAGGTACTGGATCTCCGGCACTGGCAGCAGCCCGGACAGGCCAGCGCCGAGGCCGAGGCCGAGGATCGACTGCTCATCAAGGAGCGTGTCGAAGACGCGGCCCGCGCCGAACCGCCGGGACAGGCCGCGGGTCAGGCCGTAGACGCCGCCCTTGCGCCCGACATCCTCGCCGAAGGCCAGCATCTCCGGATAGCGCGCGAGCGCGTCCGCCAGTGCCCGGTTGATCGTGTCCGCCAGGGTCAGCGGGCCGGCGTTCTCCGGCAGCCTGGCCCCGAACGCCGCCTCCCGTTCCTCCTGCGACGCCGCCAGCCCCGCCAGCCTGGCGACCTCGCCGGGGCTTTCCGGGGCCAGCGGGGCCATGACCTGCGCCCGGCTGGCCAGCGGGCGGCGGGTCGTCGCCTCGTCGGCGGCCTTCCTGACCTGGTCCCTGATCTCCTCATACCGGTCGATGACCTGCCCAGGGGTGAGCGTGCCCGTGGCCACGAGCAGCCGGGCGGTGCCGAGCAGCGGGTCGCTGGCGTAGCCGGCCGCGATCTCGGCCTCGGTCCGGTAGCTGACCTCCGCGTCGCTGCCCGCGTGCCCGAGGAACCGGACCACCGTCACGTGCAAGAACGCCGGTGAGCGGGTGGCCCGTACATGATCGGCGGCCGCCACGGCCGCGTCGTAGCAGGCCTGCGGATCCGAGCCGTCCGCGCTGAAGTAGCGCAGGGCCGGGCGCCCGCGGTGCGCGGCTTCCACCCAGCCATCCGGGGTACGGACGCTGATGCCCAGGCCGTTGTCCTCGCATACCAGCAGGAGCGGGACGGGCAGCCCCGCATACGCTGTGCGGCAGGCGGCGTTGATCGCGCCGGTCGCGGTGGAATGGCTCGCCGAGGCGTCACCGAAGCTGGCGACGGCGATCGCGTCAGCGGGCCAGCCGCCGGGGATGCCGAGCTTGGCCGCGCGGGCGATCGAGAAGGCCACCCCGACGGCGCGTGGCAGGTGAGAGGCGATGGTGGACGTCTGCGGTATCACGGCGAGGTCGTGGTGGCCGAAGACCTTGTGCCGCCCGCCGGCGATGGGCTCATCGGCCGCGCCGACCAGCCCGAGCAGCACGTCCCTGATCGGGGTGGACCCGGGCACCTGGGCCGCGCGAGCCAGGTAGAAGGCGCCGGAACGGTAGTGCAGCAAGGCCGGGTCGGTCGGCCGCAGCGCCATCGCGACGGCGGCGTTGGACTCATGCCCGGCCGAGCCGATCGTGTAGAAGCCGTGGCCCTCGGCCCGCAGGTACCGGGCCGCCAGGTCCAGGTGGCGGCTGCCTGCCTGGGCGTCGAAGAGGGTGCGGAGCTGCCCGGCTGACAGCGGCGCGACACAAGGCGCCAGCTGGCCTGGCCGGTCGCGCACGGCGGTCAGGAAGCGGTGGTCAAGCTCTTCCTCGAAGGTGCGCGCTGCCACGTCGGTCCAACCCTTCAGTGCAAGAAACCGTGCCGCCAAGAAAGCCCGTGCCCTGCTGCCGGTCGGCAGCAGGGCACGGGCGAGGCAGTGCCTGGCTCAGTTATCGCTGTTGTCGCTGTCCGAGCCGCCGCGGTTGTTGCCGCCAAAGCGGTCGAACAGGCCGCCGACCGTCCGTGCGCCGGTCTCGGCGACGCCGCGCAGGATTCCCGCCAGCGGGTCCTCCGAGCGGTTCCATGTCTCCTGGTAGGACTTGGCCGCGTTGCGGACCTCCTCGCCGAAGGACGCGCTCCTGTCGTCGTCCCGGCGCGGGTACTCGCCGCCGAGGATCCGCTCATAGTCGCCATCGGTCGCCCAGCGGTCGAGCTCGGCGAACCGCACCACCGCGTGCGGGTGGGTGTTGCCCTGCAGTTGCAGTAGCTTCAGGATGCTGTCCCGCAGGTCGGGCGCCGCGTCGTACTCGTGGGCCTGGTCGCGGAACGCGTCCGGGTTGAGCTCAGACAGGTAGGGGCCGCCGGCCAGCTTCATCAGGCTGCGGCGGGCCGCGTCGGCGTCCTGGCAGGCCAGCAGGCCGGCTCGGTCGCAGGACAGCTCGGACTTGCGGAACCACTCCTCCAGGCCCCAGATGATGGCACGCAGGCCGATGGCCCCGATTGGCATCCAGGACAGGCGCGCCGCCAGGCCGATGAGGATGAACAGCATCGTCCGGTAGACCGCGTGGCCGGACAGGATGTGTCCAAGCTCATGCCCGACGACGAACCGCAGTTCCTCCTCGTCGTGCAGGTTGACCAGGCCCGTCGTGATCACGATGAACGGCCGGTCCCGGCCGATCGCCATCGCGTTCACCTCGGCGCTCTGCATGACGTAGCACTCAGGCACGTCGTCCAGGTCCAGGATGTAGGCGCCGTCCCGCACCAGGGCATAAATGTGCGGGAACTGCCGCTCGGACACCTTCACGGCCCCGGCCAGCACGGAAAGCCGCAGCGCACGCTCGTTGATAAGGCCGAAAAGCTTGCTCAGGAGCACGTCGAAGCCGCTCAGCTTGCGCAGGGCCACGAGCGCGGAGCGATCCGCGGGGTGCTCGTAGGCTCGGGAGCTGATCCCCGCCAGGCGGACGCGTGCGCGATCAGGCACAGTCATACTCGCATGGTAGTACCGCGTTGGACCGGTGGACAGCACCAGGGCTAAATTCGCGGTATATCTCGACTTTCATTACGGCTAGCAGCCGAATGTGAGCGAGAAGTAGCAAATGTGGCAGTGGAGGAGACGGCTCTTGACCAGTCAGAACGGGCACCGCCGGATTGGTGTGATGGGCGGCACATTCGACCCGATCCATCACGGGCACCTGGTCGCCGGGAGTGAGGTAGCGCACATCTTCAACCTCGACGAGGTGATCTTCGTGCCAACCGGGGAGCCGTGGCAGAAGGAGGGGAACGGAGTATCCGCGGCCGAGGACCGGTACCTCATGACGGTGATCGCGACGGCGTCCAACCCCCGGTTCAGCGTCAGCCGGGTCGACATCGACCGGCCCGGGCCGACCTACACGATCGATACCCTCCGCGACCTGCGCGCGGCCCACGGGCCTGACGCCGACCTGTACTTCATCACCGGTGCCGACGCGCTGGCCAAGATGATGACCTGGCACGACGTCGATTCGCTTTTCTCGCTGGCCCACTTCGTCGGCTGCACGCGGCCCGGGCACCGGCTGACCGGGGCCGGACTGCCCGAGGGCAAGGTCTCCCTGGTGGAGATCCCGGCGCTGTCCATCTCCTCGACCGAGTGCCGCGCCCGGGTGGCGGTGGACGAGCCGGTCTGGTACCTCGTGCCTGATGGCGTCGTGCAGTACATCGCCAAGCGGGCGCTGTACCAGCGCAAGCCTCGAGAATTACCCGCGCGAGCCCCCCAGAACGCCAGCGGGGGCGGCCCGGCCTGGACCGCCCCCGCTCGCCTTGCCGGCTCGGCTTCCTACTTGATCGACCCGGCGGTCAGGCCGCCGACGACCCGGCCTTCAATGAGCGCGAACAAGATGAACACCGGGATGGTGGCCACCACGGAGGCACCGAACAGGTGCTGCCAGTCCACCGTGTACTGCCCGATGAACGAGTCGAGCCGTACGGTCAGCGGATAGTCACTGCCGTTGGTGGTGAGCGTGAGCGCCGAGATGAACTCGTTCCACGCCGCGATGAACGTGAAGATCAGCGCGGTGACGATGCCCGGCATCGCCAGCGGGACGGTCACGTGGAACAGGGCGCCGAGGCGGCCGTGCCCGTCGACCATGGCCGCCTCCTCAAGCTCAGCCGGGATCGACCCGATGTAGGCGTTGAGGATCCAGATGGCGAAGGCGAGGTTGAAGCCGGCGTTGACCAGCATCAGCGACCAGACCGGGTTGATGTTAAGCAGGCCGAAGCTCAGGAACTCCTTGTAGATGCCCACGATGAGCGCGGTTGGCTGCAGCATCTGGGTGGCCAGCACGAGCAGCAGGAACGCGCCCCGCCCGCGGAACCGGTGCCGTGAGGTGTAGTACGCCGCGGGCAGCGCCACCAGCAGCACCAGCGCCGTCGCGCCGCCCGCGATCTCCAGGCTGACCCGCACGCTGTCGAGGATTCCGTAGGCCGAGCCCCACATGTTCGTGAGGTTGGACCAGGCGAAGTGCTGCGGCAGGTAGTCCTGCCCGTACAGCTCCTTGGTCGGCCGTACCGACGTGACCAGCATCTCCAGGTAGGGCAGCAGGAAGATGACGGCGATCACGTAGGCGACGAGCGCGACGACGGCGGTCTTCCACGACGGGGGCCTGCGCGGCGGGCGGGTCCTGACGCTCGTCGCGGCCGGGGCCACGGCTGTCACGGTTGTCGCCGCCATCTCAGCGTGCCTCCTGCTTGTTCCAGCCGTTCACCCGCAGGAACACCACGATGATGATCAGGACGAGGGCGAAGTTGATGATCGACATCGCGGCCGCCTGGCCGACGAAGGTGCCTTTAAGGTCGTACATGAACACGGTGGTGGTGGCGGTCTCATAGCCAGGCCCACCGCGGGTCATCTCCCAGATGATCGGGAACGAGTTGAACACGTTCATCAGGTTGATGACCGTCGCGACGGCGAACGCGGGGCGCAGCAGCGGCAGCGTGATGGCCCGGTAGGCGCGCCACGGGGACGCGCCATCGACGCGAGCCGCCTCGTAGAGGTCGCCGGGAATGGACTGCAGCCCGGCGAGCAGCACGTAGGTCGTGAACGGCAGGGAGACGAACACCGCGACCGCGATCATGCAGGCCATCGCCGCGTCCGGGTTGCCAAGCCAGTCCGGCGTGTTGGTGTTGAACTGCGAGATCACGCCGATCTGGTGCAGGAACAGGTAGATGACGCCGCTGTCGGGCTGCAGCATCCAGCGGAAGATCAGCGCGGTCATCATGACCGAGGCCGCCCACGGGGCGATGATGGCCCAGCGCACGTAGCGCCGCCCGGGGAACCGCTGGTTGAACAGCTGGGCCAGCCCGAACGACGCCAGCATCGTGATGGCGACGACGGCGGCTACCCAGATGACGGTGCGCACCAGGATGCCGGGCAGGTTCAGGTTCTGCAGGACCGTGCTGAAGTTGCTCCAGCCGGCCGAGCCGATGTTGATGCCGAGCGGCGTGATGTTCTGGAACGAGGTCTGGATCATCGCCACGATCGGCCAGATCACCACGACCGCGATGAGCGCGATCGCCGGGCCGAGCCAGAGCAGTGGCTGCAGGCGCCGCAGCCAGCCCGGGGGCCGCTGTCGGGCGCGGGGAGCCGACAGCCCGGCCCGCGTACGCGGGCCGGGCTGCTGGGGAATGTCGACCGCCATCAGCTGCCGCTGGTCGCCGTCTGCTGGATAGCGCCGAGGACCTGCGACGGGTTGCCGGTAATGGCCTGGCCGATCGTCGTCTTGATCTGGTTCTCGACCGTGGTCCAGTTCGAG
>Ga0335072_10003655_pt1 | contig 23093 bp, 17 predicted proteins | sample Lox_Sample_21_FD_206725 | JGI IMG/M metagenome (GOLD analysis project Ga0335072, IMG submission 206725) | Soil microbial communities from Loxahatchee National Wildlife Refuge, Florida, United States - Lox_Sample_2.1 | ecosystem: Environmental > Terrestrial > Soil > Wetlands | place: USA...
GCAGGGTAAGTTCCGTCACGGACGGCCTCCTGTTGGTGTGATGACAACCCAACTTTGGCACGCGATGCCGTGGGGCCGTCCACACCAACACGTCTTTGTCTTTTCTGCGGAAACCCTGCAAAGACGTGCTGGTGTGGACGGCGGCAGGCCGCGACTAACGGCGCTTGTCGCGGCCACGACATAAAACAAAATTCCCCCTGCCGCCCTAAGTTAGCGAAGCGGTCCCGCGCCCATCCTGCTCCCTCCCGGCACGCCCTCGACGAGCACCCGCCGCATCACGCCTCAGTCTTCGCCATTGGCGAGGCGGACCTTCGTCGCGACCGGGCCGGCCGCGCCCTCCTCCTCCACGTAGTGAATGGCATCGCCGGGCGTCAGATCCTCGAACCGGCCGTTGGTCACGCTGTCGCGGTGGAAATAGAGCTGCGAGCCGGTACTGCCCAGGATGAACCCATGGTCCGCGCCCGGCTCGATCAGCGCCACTTCGCCGCTGAGAGCCGAGGCGCTGGGCGTCGAGGTATCGGAGCGCACCTTCCCCTTGAAGGCCTCGAGTTGCCGCTCCGCGGCATCAAAGGCATCGCGGATGGAGGCATGGATGTCCGCATTGGCATGACGCTCCTTCGCCTTCTGCGACTGGCGTGATACGGCAAGCTCGCGGCCGGGCAGGCCAAGCGTGATATGGACTTCGAACAAATTGCCGGTGCGGTGCTGGTTATGTTGCTTCTCGACCGAGACGCGGCAGCCAACCAGGCGCCCGAAGCGCCGCTCCAGCTTGTCCACCCGCCGGCGCAACTCCGTTTCGACGGCGGTCGACGGTTGCAGATTGTGGAAGGCGATTTCCAACGGTTGATCCATGAGGGCGATTCCGTCTCCGGTGCAATCATCGGCAACCCCCGGAGACCGGGTCGGGTTGCCGCCCGTGGTCAGAAAATAATGGGTCCTCAGGAGATCGTGTGGGTAATGGAGCCAGAACTCGCGAGGGCAACACCTGCGACGCAGGACGCATGCGCGATCGGCTTACAACGGTCGTGCGTCATAAGAGATTTGAAACCGCGGATGAACGCCAATGAACCCAGCGCGGCCTGTGGCCGCAACCAAATCGTCTCTGGCTGGCAAATCCAGCGCCACCGTCGAAGTCAACAGGAGCAGCAACCGATCGGGTCGGTATGCGATATCCGCGTTCATCAGCGTTCATCTGCGGCAAATTTTGCTTCGCCGCAGGCCCCGACTCCCTTCGAGAGTACCCCGAGTAGTTTGTATCGCATGCAGCATAAAATAATTCTGCCGCAGATGAACGCTGATGCACGCAAATGGTTCGATACTCTTGCCAGCTTCGTGGGTCACCTTGGAGCATATGCCCAGAAAGCCACCCCGTTGACTCCGGACATGCCCGAAACACAGCACGCTTCCTGTTCAAAGCCTCACAAACGCTGCACGCGCCTCCTCACGTACTGTTCGTGCGGCACGCCCTGCTTTGAGATTCTAACCCGGAGAAAACGGAGAACCACTGGAGAACCACGGAGCGAGCCATCAGCTGGCATCAGGGCTGGCTCCGCAACCATCAATTTACTGCAAGCCGCAGGTTCGCTTCAGCGCGGTTCACTGGGAAAGCTGCTCCGTGCACACCGTGGCCTCCGCCTGACTCCGTGCTAAAATATAAAGCCAGACGTCGCCGCACGAACGCCGCGTCGCGAGACCACAGCCCCCTCGTGCAACGCGGTTGCGCCGTCCGACACGGTCAACCTGAATGGAAAAGCAATCCAAGGTCAGCAACAGCCTTTGCGGTCCGCGACGATTTCGACGATCGTTGATGTGCCGCAGGAATCGCGTGTAATTGGCTTGCGTTTTATGCCTCGGCCCCAAAAGGGCACCGGAGGAATCTCTAATTAGACATTCACCGCCATGGCAAATGTAGCGTTATAGGCGAGGCACCGATTTCATCGTTTGTTCTGCTCGAAAAGTGCGTGGTGCAATCGCTGTTTAAACCCTGAGTCTGGCTGCAGCCGCCCACACGATCTCCTGAAGACAAAAATACTTCCCCCCACCGCGGCGCGCAGGCCCGCGCCACGGTTCGCGTCCCGCGCCAACCTGCCTTACAGAGCAAGCAGGGCAGAAGGACCACGGCACATGCCACACCACCACCTGATCTTCCGCGACGCCGTCGTCTTCGACGGCACCGGCGCGCCCCGTTTCACCGCCGATGTCGGCATCGACGACGACCGCATTGCCGCGGTCGGCGACCTCGGCGCCGCCACCGCGGACCGCGAGATCGACGCGGCCGGCAAGGCGCTCGCACCCGGCTTCATCGATGCCCACACCCACGACGATCGCGCCGTGCTGTGTGGCCCCGCATGCATGCTGTGCAAGATGTCGCAAGGCGTCACCACCGTCGTCGTCGGCAATTGCGGCATTTCGCTGTCCCCCGTCCGCATGCGCACGCGTCCCGTGCCGCCGCTCGATTTGCTCGGCGATGAAGAGTGGTGGACGTTTGACAGCTTCGGAGAATACGCAGAGCATTTGGCGCGCGATCCTGCCCCGGTGAATACCTGTGCGCTGATCGGCCACATGTCGCTGCGGGTCGAGGCAATGCAGGGTGACACGCAGCGCCCCGCCTCCGCCAAGGAGGCCGCCCATATGCAACGCCGCCTGGCCGAAGCGCTGGCGCAGGGCGCATCCGGCTTCTCCACCGGCCTCTATTATCCGCCAAACATGATGGCAACGACTGACGAAGTGATCGCCGTGGCCGAAGCGTTGCGCCATGAAGGTGGCCTCTACGTCACCCACATGCGCAACGAGGGCGAGGACGTATTGCTCTCGATCGAGGAGACGCTGCAAATCGGCCGCGCGGTGAATGTTCCGGTGGTGATCAGCCACCACAAATGCGCAATGCCGGAAAATTATGGCCGGTCGGTGGAAACCTTGCCCCGCATCGATGCCGGTGCGCGCCAGCAGCAGGTGGCTTTCGACGTGTATCCCTATAACGCCGGTTCCACGGTGCTGATGCCGCAACGGCTGCGCCCGGATGTCGCGGTGCAGGTGACGTGGTCGGTACCGCATCCCGAAATGGCCGGCCGCATGCTCTTCGACATCGCGCGCGATTGGAATATGCCGCCGCGCGAGGCCGCCGAGCGTTTGCTCCCCGCCGGCGCGATCTTCTTCCAGATGGATGAGCAAGACGTGCAGCGGATCATGCGCCACGAGCTGGCCATGATCGGCAGCGATGGACTGCCGCACGATACCTATCCGCATCCACGTCTGTGGGGCACCTTTCCACGCGTGCTCGGCCATTACGCGCGCGACCTGGGATTGTTCTCGATGGAAGCAGCCGTACGCAAGATGACCGGTCATACGGCAGAAGTGTTTGGGCTGGTCGATCGCGGCGTGATCCGGCCCGGCGCCTATGCGGACCTCGTCTTGTTCGATCCCGTCACAGTCCGCGACACCGCGACCTTCGATGCGCCGACGCTGCCGGCGGCGGGGATACTCGAGACCTGGGTGAACGGCCGCATCGCCTATGCCCAGGGTTCAGGTGCGACGGCGGAACGTGCCGGCCGCCTGGTCACGCGAAATCGCGCCTGACCGGCGGACACGAAAATCCTGCCATCGTCGGATACGTTGCCGGCTTAATTCGCCCTCCGCCTCCGCCTGGTGCGGAACTCGCCGGCGACCCCCCGCACGGCGCATCCATCCTCAACTACTGCCAGTAACGCCGCGCCGGTACCGTCCCAAAGTCCGGATCGCCCCGCCAAGCGCTGCGGGCAAACCGCGGCTAATCCGCCGTCCCGCGGGCCGGGAACGTTGCATCCGCCGCCCCTGCGCTTGCCACGGCGGGACCGCTGCCTCGCGCCGCCAGGTCCGCCAGCAGCGACCAAACGCGCGTAGGGTCCAATGGTACGTCCGGATCGTTCAACAGGTGGTCAAGCTCGTCCAACTTCCGGGCGTACTCGTCCTGGGTCATCGCTAGCAAGTCTCCTGCACGTACAGATCGCGCCCAGTCTCCGCGGAACCATGGCGGCGATTGGGCGCGACTGTAGAAATAGGAAGGTTACCCAAGAGTTAATCGGGACCGGTCCATCACACCGGCGACAGCACCGCCGGCGCCAGGGCTGGCAGCCGTGCGGCGGGGTGGCTCGCGTTGCGAAACCGCAGCTCACCCTCAGGTGAGCTGTCCCGCGCAAGCCCGAGCAATTCAAACCGTGAGGCGCAGCTTACCGCGACGACGGCCCGGGCCGCGGCTCCCACCAGGAACCGGCGGGCCTCGACCTCCATCTCAAGCCTCTCGAGCAATGAACGCCACTCGGCACGGTCGATGTCCTCGACCAGCATCGCCAGGATCCCCGGCCGCGTCCCGGTCAGCCGCGTCGGCGGCAGCGACGCCATGCGGCGGCAGACGGCCGCGCCAACCTCATTGGCGCGTCCCGCCCGGGCAGCCACGGCAAATGCGCCTTTCCCGTCCCCGCCCATCGTGACGCAGAGATGCACCTCCGGCCCAAACTCCTGGCGAAGCCCGGCAAGCAGCGCCTGTCCCCCCGATCGGATCAAAGCCCCCGGAAGCGGATCGAGGCGAAGCACGCCGGCCGCATCGTCGTCGCGCCGGCAGCCGCGCTCCAGCATCCGCCGGACGCGACTGTGCAGGCTATGCGGCGACGGGCTGCCGGTTGCCTCTTCAGCACCTTCCCGCAGCCCTGATGGCAGCGTAATCCGCAACAAATAGCCGCCGTCATGGCGCGCCAGCCAGCTTTGCATGGCCGGCTCGATCCGGTCGGCGAAATCGTGCCAGGCGGCCCGCTGCACGTCGCGGCCCGTGTCGGCGGAGACGACGTCGCACGCGACCTCCGCCGTGATCCCCCCGCGCGACAGCAGCAGATCGAACGGCTCACCCTCGCACAGACCGGCAAAATGCACGCTGAAGCCGCGTTGCTCCTGCAACTCCGCGATGCGGACCAGATGAAATATCGGCACCAGGGTCCCGTCCCCGGTCAGCCCTGCCTGTATCGCTTCCGCCAGCCGACAGCGTCCGGCCGGCGGCAGCCGGCGCTCCAACGCGACCACCGCCCCGATCAGCTCGGAAAGCCGCTGCGCCGCCGGCAAGGGCCGCGGGGTCATCGGTCCAAAGGGCAGCCGATCGATGGTCAGTTCAATGGCATGGCGCTGACGAAGCAACTGAGCAATGCGCGTTCCGCACTCCGCCCGGCGCGAAATGTCGCGCAGCCTGCCCGCCCAGGCCTGCGTGCCCACCAGCGCAACGAAGGCATCGCGCAGGCTGGCCTGGGACGGCGCGGGGGGACACAGCAGGACTGTCGATGACATCGCTCATTGGACGCCACCATCGCGCGACTTATTCCCGCCAGGCGCAAATCAGCCGCCAGCCACAACGTTATCCGATGAATCGCACCAGCCGGCCGCCCGGCTCGCCCAGCACTTCGTCCTCCCGCATCACCACGGTGCCGCGCACGATCGTCGCGACCGGCCATCCGGTGATGTCCATGCCGGCGAATGGGCTCCAGCCGCAGGGCGAGACGATCCAGTCATCCTCGATCCGCCGCTGCTTTTTCATGTCCACCAGGGTGAAATCGGCATCGTAGCCAGCGGCGAGCCTGCCCTTCCCCACCACGCCGTACACCCGAGCGGGTCCCGCGCACATCAGGTCCACCAGCCTGGTCAGCTTCAGCCGTCCTGCGTTCACGTGGTTCAGCATGACCGGAACGATGGTCTGCACGCCGGTCAGCCCCGCCGGGCAATCCGGCCAGGGCAGCTTCTTCTTGTCCCGCGGATGCGGCGCGTGATCGGAACCGACCGTGTCCACCGTGCCGTCATTGATGGCGCGCCAGCACGCCTCCCGCACCTCCGGCCCACGGATCGGCGGGTTCATCACCCCAAAACCTTCCAGCCGGTCATAGCAGTCAGGCGCCGCCTGGGTGAGATGGTTGACCAGCACCTCGCAGGTGGCGAGGTCGCGGAAATCCTTCAGGTAATCCAGCTCCTCGGCCGTCGACACATGCAGGATATGCGCCGGCCGTCCGGTGGCGCGCGCCAGCGCCATCAATCGCCGCGTGCCGAGAAATGCGCACTCCACATCCCGCCACTCCATATGTCTCCGGTGCGGGTCGCCGCGATGAAACATATGCTTGCGGTCCTGCAGCCGGTACTCGTCCTCCGAGTGATACGCGATGCGCCGCCGCCCGGAACGCATCACGCGCTCCAAATGCTCGTCGTCCTCCACCAGCAGATCCCCGGTGGAACTGCCCGCGAAGATCTTGATCCCGCACACCCCGCGCCCGAGTTCCAGCTTCGCCAGTTCCGGGATATTGGTCTTGGTGCCGCCAACGTAGAGGCCCATGTCGCACCAGGCCTCTTGCTCCGCATAGTCCTGCTTCCAGGCCAGCCGGTCCGCATCGGTGATCGACGGCGCCGTGTTCGGCATGTCGAATACCGCCGCCAGTCCGCCCAGCACGGCGGCGCGTGTGCCGGTAGGGATCGACTCCACCGCCTTGTCGCCCGGATCGCGCAAATGCACATGCGGGTCGATCAGGCCGGGCAGCACGTGCAGCCCCTTCGCGTCGATCGTGTGCTCTGCGCCGGCGCCACCGTCGACCCCGAGTGTCACGATGCGGCCGCCGCGCACGCCGACGTCGATCGCCTCCGCGCCCCAGGGCAGGACGCAAATGCCGTTGCGGATCAGCAGGTCGTAATGCTCTGACATGGGCGCGCGCCTACCTGGTTCGGGCGCCAGAATCGTCCTGCCGCCGCGAAGGTCAAGACCGCCGCGGCGAACTAAGGCAGCGCCAAATCCTGTGCGGCGTTAACCACATGCTAGCTTCTTCGGTGCATTGCTGCCTCCGGCGGGAGACCCAAGGGCGGCCTCCGCCAGACGACCGCTGGTGAAATCCGAGCCGAGGTGCGCAATGCAGTTGCCGACAAACGGTCCGGTCGGGCGGGCCATCCGCTGGGTGTGGGTGCCGCTTTTCCATCCCGAGTACCGCCGCCTGGTCATCCATAGTTTCTTGCTCTCCGTCCGGCTTGAATTGCTCTGCGCCATGTTTGCGCTGGTCTCGCCGTTCGCCTCGCCGCGCCTGTTGCTGCTGCTGCGCCACTGGTTCGAGAACCTGCGCGCGGATGTCGCCGAGTTTGGCCGCACGGTGCGTGCCCGGCCCGGCATGGCAACATCGATGGCGGCCGACGCGGCTGTCGGCGCCAGCGTCGGCGTCAGCAACGCCGGCAACGAGTTCCAGAACCCCTGGCTCTGAACCGCAGACCCGGGGCCGGCTCCGGCTGAATTGCATCCCGCTCCCTCGCGACAGAGCACGCGCGCGGACTGATACCAGGCCGCGCCATGTGTCATGCCCGGTCACGATTAGACGCGTGCAGCGCACGCGCCGTTTGCGTATGATCCCCGGTCTCGCCCAACCAGCGGAGAGCACCTCTGTCATGCGGGGTTTGATCCTGGCGCTGATGCTCCTGGCGTGTCGCGCCGCCGCGGCCGCCCCGCCCGACAACCCCGACCCTGCTCTCGCGCCCTGGTACAACAATCTGCGCCAGCCCTGGACCAACGCCCTCTGTTGTTCCATGGCCGATTGCCGCCCGACGCAGTCACGCCTGCGCAACAATCACTATGAGGCTTTCATTGACGGCCAATGGCGTATCGTGCCGGACGACAAGGTATTGCAACGCAGCGACAATCCGACGGGCCACGCCGTCGTCTGCTGGACAGAGCAAGCCGGCGTCCTCTGTTTCGTCCGCGCGCCCGAAAGCTGATCCGCCCCGCATCAAAGGACACAAGCACAATCAATACAGGGACCAGAAAAGCAAAGACCCCCGCACGCATTATCGCGTTTGAGCGGGGGTCGGTTTGCGAAGTATCTAACTTCGCGCTCGGGCCTGATTGCGCCCGGCTATTTCTTGGTCTTACGGGTTACGTTGCCGACGCCAAGCAAGCCGACAACCCCAAGCATCCCAGGTGGAGTCATGCGCTTTATGCACCCTCCCTTCTGTTGATGACAGTATCATGATGTGCTTCCCGAGGCCGAATGTCAAGCGCTGTTGCGCGCCCTCTTCGCAAAAGACCCCCGTACACCCCGCACCATCACATCCACCGCCCGCCTCCATATCGTGCCGCACGGATCGGCTGACCGTCCGCTCAACCACGCAACCCACACGTCCCCGCCCTCAAATCCGGGTTGCCCGTGTTTGGCCGACACCTTACGGTCGCTGTCCGGAAGGATTCGCTGCGAGATCCTGTCGGGGAGGAAGTCCTGTCATGAACCATGCGAGACTGGCGGCTGCCATGTTGGCGCTCGCGGCACTGGCGCCAATCGGCGCCGCGGCGCAGACCGTTAAACTGGGAATCGTCGATAGCTATTCCGGCCCAATGGCCGGCGTCGGCGAGCAATTGGACCGCGGCATCCGCCTCTATATGCAGCAACACGAAAAAGACCTGCCGCCCGGCGTCAAACTCGAGATCATCCGCCGCGACGATACCGGCCCCAACCCCGCCGTCGCCAAACGACTGGCACAGGAACTCATCACGCGCGACCACGTCCAGCTCCTCGCCGGCGCCATCTTCACGCCGAACGCCCTTGCCATCGCCCCGCTGGCAACCGAAGCCAAGGTGCCATTCATCGTCATGAATGCCGGCACCTCCATGATCACCACCAAATCTCCCTATATCGCCCGCGTCTCGTTCACCTTGTGGCAATCGAGCTATCCGCTGGCGGAGTGGGCGGCGCAACACGGCATCAAAAAGGTGTATTCCGTGGTCTCCGACTACGGACCGGGCATCGACGCAGAGCAAGCCTTTACCAAGGGATTTACCGGCGGCGGCGGACAGATGCTGGGCAGCGTCCGCGTGCCCCTGGATAATCCGGACTTCGTGCCATTCCTCCAGCGCGCCAAGGACGCCAAACCGGACGCGGTGTTCTCCTTCGTCCCCGCCGGCAAGCAGGCGACCGCGCTGATGAAGGCATTCGGCGATCTCGGACTGCCCGCGGCAGGCATCAGGCTCATCGGCACCGGCGACATCACCACCGACGAGGAACTGCAGAACATGGGCGACGTGGCTTTGGGCGTCACCACGATGTTCCACTACTCCGCCGCCGGCAACCGCCCCGCGAACCTCGCCTTCGTAAAGGCATACAAGGCAATGTTCGGACCGAACCAGGTGCCGAGCTTCGAAGTCGTCGGCGGCTATGACGGCATGGCGGCGATCTTCCACGTCATTCAGGCGCAGCACGGCAAAATCGATCCGGACAAGACCATGGACTTGCTCAAGGGATGGAAGGACGACGCCAGTCCCCGCGGTCCGATCTATATCGACCCGGAGACGCGCGACATCGTGCAGAACGAATACCTGCGCCGGGTGGAGAAAGTGAACGGGCAGCTTGAGAATGTCGAACTGGAGACCATTCCGATGGTGAAGGACCCATGGAAAGTACTGAATAAGCCGAATTGACCCCCGTCCGTGCGTCGCACGCGCTTGTGCCGCGAACTTGATGCCCCGCGCCTGGACCGTGACGCGAAGCCGCGTCAGGCGCGGAGGATTTAAGTGGACGCCGCTGTCAGCATCCTGTTTCTCGGCCTCGCCTACGCGATGATCCTCTACCTCGTCTCGGTCGGCCTCTCCGTGACGATGGGGCTGATGGGCTTCGTCAACCTCGCCCACGGCGTGTTCGCCATGGTCGGCGGATACATCACCGTTACGCTGATGAACCGCTATGGCGTCTCCTTCGGTGTCGCATTGCTCGCGGCATGTGTCGGCACGGCATTGCTCAGCGTCATCCTCGAACGCACCCTCTATGCGCGCCTCTACGACGCCACCGAGCTGGAGCAAGTATTGTTCACCATCGGACTTGTGTTCATGGCCGTGGCCATCGTGCACAAGCTGTGGGGACCGCTGCCGCAGCCCATCAAGGTGCCGGCGATTTTGAACGGCCAGATCAACCTCGGCTTCCGCTCCTTCCCCAGCTACCGCTCCTTCCTGATCGCGGTGAGCCTGGCACTGACCGTGACACTCTGGCTCGGCATCGAGCGCACCAACTTCGGCGCCCGCCTGCGCGCCGCCGTCGATAACCGGCGCATGGCCGAATCGCTCGGTATCAACACCGGCCAGTTGTTCACGCTGAGCTTCGCGCTGGGCTCTGCTCTGGCCGCGCTCGGCGGCGGCCTCGGCGCCGACATCCTCGCGATCTACCCCGGCTACGCGATGGAATACCTCGTGTATTTCCTGATGGTCGTGGCGGTCGGCGGCCTTGGCTCCATCCGCGGCCCATTCGTCGCCGCCCTGCTGCTGGGCATCGGCGACACCGCCTGCAAATACCTGGTGCCGCAACTCGGCGCGTTCTTCATCTACCTCACCATGATCGCATTGCTGTTGTGGCGCCCCGCCGGCTTGTTCGGACGAGTCTGAATGGCGCCGCCTCCTCCGGTCGCGCAACTCATCCGCGCGCACCGACTGCGCCCGATCGAACTGCTGCCGTGGGTATTTGCCATCGCCGCATATTTCACCTTCGGCAGCTACCTCCAGCTCGGCGCCCAGATCATGATCATGATCCTGTTCGCGCTGTCGCTGGACCTCGTCCTTGGCTACGCCGGCATCGTCACGCTCGGCCAGGCCGCGTTCTTCGGCGTCGGCGCCTACGCCGCCGGCATCTACGCCGTCCATGTCAGCGGCGAACCGCTCTCCGGCTTGCTCGCCGGTGCCGCCGCCGCGGCCATCACCGGCTTCGTATCCGGCGCGATCGTGCTGCGCACCAGCGGCCTGACCCTGCTGATGCTGACCCTGGCAATCACCTTATTGCTGGAAGCCGCCGCCAACGACGCAACCTCCGTCACCGGCGGCAATGACGGCCTGCAGGGCGTCGCCATCAACCCGATCCTCGGCCGCTTCGACTTCGATCTCTACGGCCACACCGCCTATCTCTATTGCCTCGCCGTATTGCTCTTGTCCTGGTGGTTCCTGCGCCGCCTCGTGCACGCGCCGTTCGGCCGCTCGCTGGTGGGCATCCGCGAAAACGTCGGGCGCATGCATGCCATCGGCGCGCCGGTGCGACGCCGGCTGCTGACCGCCTATACCATCTCCGCCGCGTTCGCCGGCATCGCCGGCGCATTGCTTACCCAGACCACACAATTCGTCGGCCTGACCGTGCTCAGCTTCGAACGCTCCGGCGAAATCGTCATCATGCTCGTGCTCGGCGGCACCGGCCGGCTGTACGGCGCGTTCATCGGCGCTGCGGTCTATATGATCGCGCAGGACCAGCTTGCGGAAGCCGATCCGATCTTCTGGGATTTCTGGATCGGCCTGCTGCTGGTGCTGATCGTATTGTTCGCGCGCGGCGGAATCCTCGGCCTGGCCGACCGCCTGCTGCTGTCGCTGCGGCGCCGATGACCACCGCGCTGCAAACCATCGGCCTGTGCAAACATTTCGGCGCCGTCGTCGTCGCCAACGACGTCCACTTCCGTCTCCAGTCCGGCGCGCGCCACGCGCTGATCGGGCCGAACGGCGCCGGCAAAACCACCTTCGTCAATTTGCTCACCGGCCGCCTCGCACCTTCGGCAGGACGCATCCTGTTGAATGACACCGACATCACCCGCCTGCCGCAGGCAGAACGAGTCAAACGCGGACTGGTCCGCACCTTCCAGATCAACGCCTTGTTCCGCGGCCTCACAGTGCTCGAAAATGTCTGCCTGGCCGCCGCGGAGCAAGCCGGCTTCGGCGGCCGCATGCTCCGGGCAGCCGGCGCGCAACGCGACACGGTAGAGCAATCGTTCGCGTTGCTGGAACGGCTGGGCATCGCGGATGTCGCGGGTTTGCCGGTGAAGGAACTGCCCTATGGCAAGCAGCGCCTGGTTGAAATTGCCATCGCGCTGGCACTGCAACCCACCGTGCTGCTGCTGGACGAACCAGCCGCCGGCGTGCCCGCGGCGGAAAGCACTGTCATCCTGGACGTCATCGCGCAACTGCCGGCATCGGTCGCGGTGCTGATCATAGAGCATGACATGGAACTGGTCTTCCGTTTCGCGGAGCAAATCACCGTGCTGGTCCAGGGCGGCGTGCTGGTGGCAGGCGCACCGTCCGAAATCGCCGCCGATCCGCGGGTGCGGGAAGTCTACCTCGGCGAACGTCACCATGGCTGACAAATATCATCGCACGCCGAAGCCGATCCCGCCCACCAGCGACGGTGCACCATGCCCGACGCCTTGACCCTCCGCGGCGTCCTCGCCGGCTACGGTGAGACCGTCGTGCTCCACGGTGTCTCGCTGGCGCTGTCGCAAGGCGAGACGATGTCGATCCTGGGCCGCAACGGCGTCGGCAAGACGACATTGCTCGCCTCCGTGCTGGGACACACGACGCTGCATGCCGGCGAGATCGCCTTCGCCGGCCGGCCGCTCGCCGGGTTGCGGGCATTCCGCCGAGCCCGGCTCGGCATCGGCTATGTGCCCCAGGAACGTGAGATCTTTCCCTCGCTCGACGTGGAGGAGAACCTGACCGTCGCTGCTCGCCGCCAGCGGCGCGACGGCTGGACCGTGGATCGTGTCTACGCGTTGTTCCCGCGTCTCGCGGAACGCCGCCGCAGCATGGGCAACCAGCTTTCCGGCGGCGAGCAACAGATGCTGGCGGTGGGACGGGCGCTGATGCTGAACCCCTCCTTGCTATTGCTCGACGAACCGCTGGAAGGTCTGGCGCCCGTGATGGTGGACCGCCTGCTCGACGCCCTGGTGCGCCTGCGCTCCGAAGCCGCATTGACGATGCTGCTGGTGGAGCAACATGCCAGGCTGGCACTGGAGTTTTCACCGCGGGCGGTGGTGCTGGACCGGGGACGCATCGTCTACGACGATGCCTCCGGCCCATTGCTTCAGGACCCGCAGCGTCTGGCATCGCTGATCGGAGTGAGCAAAGCCGCCGTATAAAGATTTCTGTGTCATGGCCGCACTCGTTGCGGCCATCCGCAGCGTCTGGCATCGCTGATCGGAGTGAGCAAAGCCGCCGTATAAAGATTTCTGTGTCATGGCCGCACTCGTTGCGGCCATCCACGTCTTTGCCGCGTTGTCCGCAGAAAAGACGCGAGTACCCGGCCTTCGCCTCGGCCATAGATCACCGCCCGGCGCCTTAAATTAGCGCCGTGGGCTTGCCCTGAGTGCGCGCCCGGCCAGCGCGCTCGTCATCAATTCTGACGCGCGCGCCCGGCCGGGCAACGCCTCACGCGAGTTGAATATCCGACACCATCTGCGTGCCCTTCGTCTCCGGACTGAACAACATGGCGGTGGCGACAGAGCAAGACGCAACGATCGTGCCGATCAACATCGGTATAGCAAACCCCAGATGCCAGGTGGTGGCGAAATACGTCACCACCGGCCCGACCAGGCCTCCGAAAATCGCCCCCTGATGGTAGCAGAAGCCGGTGGCCGTCGCGCGCACCTCCGTCGGAAAGCGCTCGGAAAGATAGTGCGGCCATTGCGTGTGCATGCCGCCGCCACCGAAGAAGCCCTGCAAGGTGAAGAACACCACGATCATCGTGTAGTCCCTGGTCAGCAGATACAGCGGCGCGATCGGAATGGTCATCAGTGCCGTTATCATCAGTGTCTGCCGCCGGCCGAACCGATCGGCGACCCAGCCCCACAGCACCGCCGAGAGGAAGAACATCAAACTCTGCAACATGATCGGCAGCGCGACGTAGCCGGTGGGAAGCCCAAGGTCCTTTTGCAGGTACGAGGGGAACATGCCGCCGACCGAGTAGCCGACGACAAACGCGCTGGCCATCATCCAGCACGCCGTCAGGGTATTGCCGAGTACGCCCCGCTTGAAAATGCTGAGCAATGGCGCACGGAACTCGCGGTTCTGGGCGCGCTGCTTGCGCCGGTTCTCGATCCAGATCTCCGGCTCTTTGACGTACTTGCGGATATAGACGATCAGCAGCGCGGGCAGCACGCCGATCAGCAACAGGCCCCGCCAGCCGATCGAATCGAACAGCAATGCGTAAGCGGCGCTGGAGAGCAATGCACCAAGGCCCCAGGAACCTTGCAGCACCGATCCCATGAAACCGCGTGAGCGTTGCGGCCACGTCTCCATCGCCAGCGCCGCACCCGCCGGCCATTCCGCGCCCATGCCGATGCCCAGCGCGGTACGGAACAGCAGCAGCAGCAGGAAACTCGGTGATAGGCCGGCCAGGAGATTGCAGACCGAAAACCAGGCAATCGAGATCATCAACGGCTTCTTCCGGCCGATCCGGTCGGAAAGCCAGCCGGAGGCAGTGGCGCCGATCAACCGCATCCACAAAGTGAGGGCGAAGACGATGGCGACCGCGGTGAGCGGCACGCCGAACTCCTTCGAGATCGGTACCATCAGCAGCAGGAAGATCGTGAAGTCGAAGGCATCGAGTGTCCACCCGAGCCAGGCGGCGACCCAGGCCAGCCATTGATCCTTGGTTGGCTCCTTCCACCAGGGAATCGAAGTCGTCGTCGATGACATTGAGAGTCTCCCTGTTCATGTTATGTTCTATTTCTGGACGGACTTCTGCTCCGCATCGGGGAGCGGTGCACCACGCTGAATGGTGGTGACGGAGCAGCAATATTGTCCGCGATCACGAAGTCGCAAGTGGCCGGCTTGATGTACCCGCCGATGTCACGCAAACGCGAGCAGCGGGCACCCGGCCTGCCCGGAAGTGCGTCGTTACCTCAGCCCGAGTAGGGAATGCCCCCCAACGAAGAGACAGCCAGTTGTGCCCCGACACGGTAGTGACTCAGTTTGAGCGGCCTTGAAAATCACCCTACGCCGTGTGCGCCGCACACCTCAGCGAGCCGCGGCAACTCTGGGCCATTCCGAAACAAACCAGGCTCCCCCGAGACCCGAACCAACTCGCAAGGCCGATCGTTGACCTGGTACCTCTGCACCGGAATTTAGACCTGTTGATCGTCCGAGGGACCTCGCGCTTGCTGGTGGCCAGCAAGCCTGGGCCCGGCGCATGTCCGCCCAAGGCACGGAGGTGACGGGCACACCACTACACCACGTAGCGGCGGAGGTCATCCATCAGTCTGGGTGCGTTGAAATTCAGCAGCAGGCCGACGCGGACGCCGCTCATGCGGAGATAGGTCCGCAGTTGCATCTCGTGTACAGTGTGGATTGTCGCAACAGACTTGATTTCCAATATGAGCTGACCGGCTACGACAACGTCCGCCTTGAAACCATCCCCCACCGGCTCACCCTTGTAGAGCATCGGAACAGGCACCTGCGGCGCGAATTCGAGGCCTGCCTGCCGCAGTTCGACGCACAGGCATTGTTCGTAGACGGCTTCAGGCAGTCCAGGGCCCGTATTACGGTGCACCTCGATCGCCACCGATGACTTGCTCGGTAAGTTCCTCGGCCAGAAGCATGTGCGACTCCGTGTTCCCAGTGGCCTCCGCGCTTGCTCCGTGCGAATCAAAAATAATCTGTTAACGCACGGGCCGTGGGTGGGAGGGCGCATGGCGCGGCTTGCAGCGGGCCGCCACACATCGTGCGATGGTACGAACCGTTGCATTTTTGATTCGCACGGAGCAAGCGCGGAGGCGACGGGGAACACGGAGGGGATGCTCGCACGGCCGCTCGACGGACCCCGCACCGGTCATAATCAGTGCGGGCAATACTGTACAACGCGCCGCCGAGCCGTGGAAATCCTATGCGTCGCTCGGCGTCGCACCAGGTGACGCCACACGAGGCGCTAGTTATTTATATTGACATACCGTTAGTTTTCATGCATACTGCCCCTCATGGTAACCGCGCTCGACACTTCTCGCTCTTTCTTCCCACCCCGCTACGGAATCGCTTCGCGCCTCCTCCGCCGCTTCGGCGGCGCCGTGCGCAACGTCATAGCCGGCGGCTCCTCTCTCGCCGGCGCCCTGCGGCGGCAATCCGCATCGCAGCCCGGCATCGGCCACACCATGGCCCGAAACGCGGTCGCGCGTCCCGCACCGAGGCACGCGCAATCCCCGCGCCGCCCCCGCGCATCTCATCCCGTCCAGCCATCCCTGCCAGCCCGTCCCGGCTTCCTCCCGCGCTGGCTCGCCCGCCGTGCCCGCCGCCGCGCCGCGCGGATCAGCTCCGCATGGTTCCCCGCCAACCCAGACGTGCCGTTCACCCCGGAATCCTACCCCGGCCTCTGCCCCGAATTATGCGCGATCCTCAACACCCCGCTCGAGGATCTGGACCCCGCAATCTTGCGCATCATGTTAGAATCACTGGCAAAGACCATCGCCGAAATCATGCCACCCGAGGCTGGCCTGACCGACGCCGATTCAGTGTTTTCCACCCTGTGGACCCGTCTTGCCGGCGCGCTCGAGGAACCCACGCCGGATCCCTCGCCGGCTGCCACCGCGCCAATAAATCACCCCGACCTATCGCCATCGGTGCCCGCGCGATCATCGGTCCCGGCGTTCCCCCGCGTGCCAACCGAGGCGCACTGCGCGCCAACATTCCTTCCGCTTTCGACGCAAACGCCACGCCCGCCGCAGCCCGCGCCAATCGCCTCCCAACAGGCGACAGCCATCTCGCACCGAGGCCGCCACATCCCGCACCGCCGCCCGTCGTTCCGATATAAAATCAACTCGACCGTCGCGTACCGCGTCCGGCTCCTCGCCCCCTGCGCAGAACTTTTCCGCCACCGCCGCGAAGATTTCCTCGAATTCACGCGACAGCGCCCGCCCGCGCGGCCCCGCTGCTACGCCGCCCGCGCCAGTCCGGCCTGAGCAAGTCCGCGCCCGATCGGGCGCTCTTCTCCGCAGCACTTCACGGGGCCGCCACGCGGCGGTCCCGCCATCCTGATTCGCGCCATCTCAACAGCCTGAGCCTCGCATCGGACCGCCCGCAATAAGTTCCACCGCGGGCTCGATCGGCTGACCGCGACAAGCCGCACGACGGCTCCCGGCCGCCTCGCTCAGCGACCGCGATCGCAGCCCACGCGACCCCCAAAACTCGATCCCACGGTTTCCCCCCGCCGCGCCACGGGTTACACCCCGTACATGGCATCCGTCCCTCGTGCCGAAGGCGCCTCGCCCGCGATGGCGCAGTGGTTCGCCGCCAAGGCCGACCACCCCGACGCCCTCGTCTTCTTCCGCATGGGCGATTTTTACGAGTTGTTCTTCGCCGACGCCGAAGCCGCCGCCGCCGCGCTCGACATCGCGCTCACCCAGCGCGGAGAGCATGCAGGCGCACCCATTCCGATGTGCGGCGTCCCCTATCACGCCGCGGAATCCTACCTCGCCCGCCTGATCCGCCGCGGCTTCCGCGTCGCCGTCGCCGAGCAAATGGAGGATCCGAAAACCCGCAACGGCAAAGGCCCGATCCGCCGCGAGGTCGTGCGTCTGATCACCCCCGGCACGGTGACGGAAGAAAGCTTGCTCGACGCCGGGCGTCCCAACCTATTGCTCGCGCTCGCGCAAGGACAGGACGGCATCGGCGCCGCCTGGCTCGACGTCTCCACCGGCTTGTTCGAGACCACCGTCTTGCTTGCCCCCGAGCTTCCCGCCTTGCTGGGCCGGCTGGAACCGGCCGAGATCCTGGCCGCTGCCACCACCATCGCCCTGGGCGATTGGGCGGACAAACGCGCGCCTGAACCGGTGGCCTCGCCGCCTTTGGTCGCACGCCGCCGCCTCGCGGAAACCTTCGGCGTCGCCAGCCTGGACGCCTTCGGCAGCTTCACCGATGCCGAGGCGGTCGCCGCAGCCCTTGCCCTCGACTACGTCCGCGCCACCCAGGCCGGCAAACTGCCCCGCCTCGCCCGCCCCGTCCCGCAGGGCCGCGCCGGCGTCATGGCCATGGACGCCGCGACCCGCGCCAGCCTGGAAATCCAGCGAGCCCGCGACGGCGGCGATCGCCACACCTTGCTCTCGGCCGTCCAGCGCACCACCACCCCGGCGGGCGCCCGTCTGCTGGCCGGCTGGCTTGCCTCGCCACTGACGGACCCCGCTGCCATCGCCGCCCGACAGGACGGATGGTCCTGGTCGCTCGCCAATGTCGAAGCCGCGCAGAAACTGCGCACGGCGCTGCGCCAGGCGCCGGACATGGCGCGCGCTCTGGCGCGGCTGTCGCTTAACCGCGGCGGACCCCGCGACCTGGCGGCACTGCGTGATGCACTGGCTTCGGCGCGGCACGCCGAGGCGGCCCTGGAAGGGCCGTTGCCCGCCGTCCTGGCACAGGCCCGCACCGCGCTGGCCGTCGATCCGACGCTGGCGCGGACATTGGCGGACGCGCTGGCCGATCCCGTCCCCCACCGGCTGGAGGATGGCAACGTCATTCGCTCCGGCTTCGATGACGAACTCGATAAGGAACGGGCGCTCCGCGACGACTCACGCCGCGTGCTGGCGACAATGCAGCTCGATTGCGCTCAGCGCTACGGCCTCGGCAGCCTGAAAATCAAACACCACGCGCAGCTTGGCTACGTCATCGAGGTGCCCGCCGCCGCGGTGGAGAAGTTACGTGCCTATCCGGAACTGACCCTGCGCCAGGGCATGGCCAACGGGGCGCGCTTCACCACGCCGGAGTTGTCCGAACTCGATCGTCGCATCTCCGAGGCCAGCGAACGTGCCGCCGCCCGCGAGCGCACGGTCTTCGGCCATCTCGTCCGCACCATCCTGGATCGGTCCGAGATGCTCGCGGCCGCCGCCGATGCTCTGGCCCAGTTGGATGCAATGCAATCGGCGGCCACGCTGGCGCAATCCGGCACCTGGTGCCGCCCGATCGTCACCGACGGCGAGGACTTTGAAATCCGCGCCGCCCGCCATCCTGTGGTGGAAGCGGCCCTGGCCGGCCACGCCGCCTTCATCCCCAACAATTGCGACCTCTCGCCCGACCGCCGGGTGCTATTGCTCACCGGCCCGAACATGGCCGGCAAGTCCACCTACCTGCGGCAGAATGCCCTGATTGCCGTGCTGGCCCAGGCCGGTCTGCCGGTGCCCGCCGACGCCGCCCGTATCGGCGCGGTCGACCGGTTGTTCTCGCGCGTCGGCGCCTCGGACGACCTGGCGCGCGGCCGCTCCACCTTCATGGTCGAAATGACCGAGACCGCGGCGATCCTCCACCAGGCGGGGCCGCGCTCGCTCGTGGTGGTGGACGAGATCGGCCGCGGCACCGCCACGCTCGACGGACTGGCCATCGCGTGGGCCGTGCTCGAGGCGCTGCATTCCGCCGTCCGTTGCCGCACCATTTTCGCCACACATTTTCATGAGCTTGCGGAACTGGCGGATCGGCTGCCGAGGATGAAACCGCACACCATGCGCGTGAAGGAATGGAAAGGCACCGTGGTTTTCCTGCATGAAGTGGCCGAGGGCGCTGCCCGCCGGTCGTGGGGCGTGCACGTCGCCGAACTGGCCGGCGTGCCGGCGCCGGTCGTGCGCCGGTCGGCGCAACTGCTTGCATTGATGGAAAAACATGGCGGTCCGCTCGGCGCCGGCGCCCCCCTCGGCGCCTTGCCCCTGTTCTCGGCCGCCGGCGATGAGGCGCCGGAACCGGAGCAATCCGATCCGCTGCATGATGCGCTGGTCGAACTGGATCCCGATTCCCTGACGCCGCGCGAGGCATTGGCCGCGCTTTACCGCCTCAAGGCGCTGCTGCCAGTTTCCGCGCCCGCCGGGACATAGTACGGTTACCGCGATGTCGATGGCTGCCACCCTGACGAAGACGCCGGAATCCGCTGCCGCGGTGCTGACGGACGCGCTTGCCGCGCTCGGCGACGAAGGCGGCGCCGTGCCGCGCGATGCCGCTCTCGGCGCCTTCCGCCGCCATCTCGCGCGCATCCAGAACCACGTGCAGAACGCCTTCGAACATGAGCAATTGACCGGCCTGCAGGCCGCGCGCCTGCTGGGAAAGCTGGTCGATGGCGTGGTCGCGACGCTGTATCAGCACGCCACATCGCCATCCGGTCTGGGCGATCCGGGGGGACAACTCAGCGTGGCGGCCACCGGCGGCTATGGCCGTGGCGTGCTCGCACCATTCAGCGACATCGATCTGCTGTTCCTTACCGCAGAGCAACCACCGCCGCAGACGCTGCGGGTGGTCGAGTACATGCTTTACTTCCTGTGGGACCTTGGCCTGAAGGTCGGCCATGCCACGCGCTCGATCGAGGATTGCCTGGTCGAGGGCGGCAAGGACACCACGATCCGCACCGCATTGCTCGATGCCCGGTATCTTGCCGGCGATACGCGGCTGTTTGCCGAATTCCATCAGCGTTTCCGCCAGGCCTGCAAGGAGGCGGGCGTCGCCGAGTACATCGCCGCCAAACAGGATGAACGCGCCGCCCGCCACCGCCGCTTCGGCGACAGCCCGTTCCTGGTCGAGCCAAATATCAAGGAAGGCCGCGGCGGCCTGCGCGATCTGCAGACGCTCTACTGGATCGCCCGTTACGTCTACGACACCCAGACCATGGGCGAGCTCGCCGATGTCGGCGACATCCTGACTCAGGCGGAAGCACGCCATGGGCGGCGCGCCTGGGAATTCCTCTGGACGGTCCGATTCCATCTGCACTACGTCGCCGGCCGTGCCGAGGAACGCCTGACCTTCGACATGCAGCCCGTGGTCGGCGCGCGCATGGGCTACACGCGCCACGGCAAGCAGGACGGCGTCGAGCGCTTCATGCGCCACTACTTCCTCACTGCCCGTGAGGTCGTGCGACTGACGCGCATCCTCGAACCTGGCATCCTGCGGAGTGCGCTCGGACCGCCGGCGATCACCGCCGAGACCGATTGTTCGTTGGTGGAGGCCGGCTTCTTGCTCGCGGAAGGCAAGCTGTTGCCGATCCCCGGCCGGGATTTCGACAGCGTGCCAATCCAGATGCTGCGCATCCTGCAGGTGGCACGCGACCGCGGGCTGGAACTGCATCCGCTCGCGCTGCGCTCGATGATCCAAAACGAGCGTCGCGCCACGGACCTGCGCGGTGACAGGGAAGCCGCGGACATCTTTACCGACCTGATGTGCGGCCACGAGCCAGAGCATCATCGTGGCGGCATGGTGTTCGGTCCGCATCCCGACGGCGCGCGCTGGCTGGCGATCATGAACGAGACCGGCTTTCTCGGCCGCTTCATCCCGCCCTGGGCACGCATCGTCGGGCAGATGCAGTTTGACACTTACCATATCTTCACTGTCGATGAGCATACGATCGAAGCGATCCGGGTGCTGAACGCAATGGAGCGCGGCGAACTGTCGGAAATCGCACCCGTCGCCTCCGATCTGGTGCAGCATCTGCAATCGCGGCGCTCGTTGTATCTGGCGATGCTGATGCACGACATCGCCAAGGGCCGCGGCGGCGACCATTCGGAAATTGGCGCTGAACTGGCCCTGGAAGTCGGGCCGACTCTGGGACTGACCGCAGAGGAGACGGAAACCGTTTCCTGGCTGGTCCTGCACCATCTCATCCTGAGTCAGACCGCATTCAAGCGTGACATCGACGATCCGAAGACGATCCTCGATCTTGCCGACACGATTCAATCGCCCGAGCGTTTGCGGCTGCTGCTGATCCTGACGGTTGCCGACATGCGTGCGGTGTCGGCGAAGGTGTGGAACGGCTGGAAAGCGACGCTGCTGCGGGAACTCTATGCGCGCGTGGCCGAAGTGCTCGCCGGTGGTCTTTCCACCACCGAACGCGACGTGCGCGTCCAGCGCGCCAAGCATGCGGCAGCGGCGATGCTGTCGGATTGGCCGCAGGCGGATCTCGATCATTTCCTCGATCTTGGCTACCCGGGCTACTGGCTGTCGTTCGATCCCGAGACACATCTCCGGCATGCTCGCCTGGTGCGCGAGGCAGAGCAACGGCAGGCGCCGCTGACTGTCGACACCGAGCCTCTGCCGGCGCGGGCAGTCACCGAGGTGACGGTGTATTGCGCGGACCACGCCGGATTGTTCAGCCAGATCTCGGGTGCTCTGGCGGTCGCAGGCGCATCGATCGTCGATGCGCGCATCCACACCATGACCAATGGCATGGCGCTCGATACCTTCTGGATTCAGGACGCCGCCGGTGGCACGTTCGACGCGCCGCATCGCCTGGCGCGCCTGGCCGTGCTGATAGAGCAATCGTTGTCGGGGCGCCTGCGCGTCTCGGTGGAAATTCGCAAACTGTCGAAGGCATTGATCGGGCGCCGCATGCGAGCGATCCATGTGCCGCCGCGCGTGGTCATCGATAACCATGCGTCCAACACCTACACCGTCCTGGAGGTGAATGGCCGCGACCGGCCGGGCCTCTTGCATGACGTCACCGCGGCCATCAGCGAGCAAGGGCTGCAGATCAGCTCGGCGCATGTCACGACCTATGGCGTGCGGGCGGTGGACGTGTTCTACGTGAAGGATGTCTTCGGCCTTAAAATCGAAAATGAACGGAAGCTGACGCAGTTGCGTGACGCTCTGTTGGCAGCGCTTGCGCCGCCGGAGGATGAGGAATCGCCGCAACCGGTGCCTTTGCCCAAGCGGCGGCGGGGAGCGGCGGTGCAAATTGGCTGACCGCGCGGTTGCTCGCCCGCGCTACAGCAGCCGCGGCACCAGGGCTGCGACATTTTGCCGATATAGCGCATACGTCTCGCCGAACTGGCCCAGCATATAGCGTTCTTCGATTTGAATCTTACGCAGGAATGCACCGGCAATCAGAGCCAGCGCGACCAGTTGGCGCCATTCGCCCGATGCGATGACGCCTCCCAGCACGGCAAGCAGAATGCCGGAATAGATCGGATGGCGAACGAAGCGATACGGGCCGCTGCGCGTCAGAGTATGGTCCACTTTCACCGTGACAGTACTGCTCCAGTTACCGCCGAGATGGCGTCGGGCGGCAACACTGATGAGCAAACCCGTCAATAACAGAACGACGCCAAACCAGAACAGTACTGCGGATCGTGGCAGGAATCGGCCATCGAGCATGGATTTGGCAACACGCGGCGAGATCAGCAGGGCAATTCCGAGCAATAGCGGCACGTAATGCGTTAGCCGCGAGGCAACGCTCTCGGTGCGTCGGACGGGTTTGGCAGCAAGTGACGCTCCGAACCAATAGAGACACCAGATGAACCAGGCCGCGGGGAACAGCAGATTGTAGACGTTACGCATGGCGGGGATGGTAACATGGTGGGTAGAGCATTGCGATCCATCGCGTCCGCGC
>Ga0335072_10003657_pt1 | contig 23089 bp, 23 predicted proteins | sample Lox_Sample_21_FD_206725 | JGI IMG/M metagenome (GOLD analysis project Ga0335072, IMG submission 206725) | Soil microbial communities from Loxahatchee National Wildlife Refuge, Florida, United States - Lox_Sample_2.1 | ecosystem: Environmental > Terrestrial > Soil > Wetlands | place: USA...
CGTGGCCCCGAAGAACGGCGGCATGACCATTACCATCGCCGCGCCCATGTCACGGGCGGCCCGGCTCCGGGCGGCGGCGATCCGGGCGCTGTAGTGGCTGGTGGTGACGATCACCGGGACCCGTCCGGCGACGTGGTCAAGCAGCCGGCCCGTGATCTCGTCCCGCTCCTCGTCGGTCAGTGAGAACTGCTCGGAGTAGTTGGCCAGCAGGCACAGGCCATCCACCGACGCGTCCAGCAGGTAGTCCACGACTCGCGTCGTGCCGTCGAGGTCAACGCCCTCGTCCGCGTGGAAGATCGTCGGCACGACCGGCACGACGCCGGCCAGGGGAGTGTCCATGATGGCGATGGTAGGCCGGCCCGTCCGGCCGTTACTACTGCAGGTGCTGGCCGAGCAGCGCCAGGTCGGCCGGGCCGAGGCGGTCGCGGGCGGTGGCGAGCTGGTGCCAGTAGGGGTAGGCCAGGGCCGGCGCGCTGACCTTGTCCAGGGCCACCCGCTCCTCGGCGGTGAGCGTCAGGGAGGCCCCGCCGAGGTTGTCCCGCAGCTGCTCCTCAGTGCGTGCCCCGATGATCAGCGAGGTCACCGCGGGCCTGCCGAGCAGCCAGGCCAGCGCGATCTGGGCGGGCGAGGCGCCATGAGCCGCCGCTACCTCGACCACCGTCTCAATCGTGTCGTACAGCTTCTCCCGGTCGCGGACCGGCGGCTCGTGCCACTCGCCCGACAGCTGACGTGTGTGCTCCGACGGTGAGGCGTGCCGGCGGTACTTCCCTGACAGCAGGCCCCCGGCGAGCGGCGACCACACGAGGATGCCAAGTCCCTGGTCGACGGCCAGCGGGACGAGCTCGTACTCCGCGTCCCTGCCCTCAAGCGAGTAGTAGATCTGCTGGGCGGCGAACCGCTCGAAGCCCTGGTCATCGGCGACCGCGAGCGCCTTCATCAGCTGCCAGCCGGTGTAGTTCGACGCGGCCAGGTAGCGTACCTTGCCCGCGGCGACCAGGGTGTCCAGGGCGGACAGGGTCTCCTCAAGCCGGGTCTGACCGTCCCACTCGTGCACGTGGTAGATGTCGATGTACTCGGTACCGAGCCGGCGCAGGCTCGCCTCGCAGCCGCTGATGATGTGGTGACGGGAAAGGCCAGCGTCGTTCGGCCCGTCGCCCATGGCCATCCTGACCTTGGTCGAGAGCAGCAGGGAACTGCGCCGTCCCTTGATCACCTCCCCGGTGATCTCCTCGGCGACTCCGCCCGAGTAGACATCGGCCGTGTCGATCAGGTTCACCCCGGCGTCCAGGCACATGTCGAGCTGCCGTCGCGCGCCGCCGGCGTCGGTCGTGCCGACGGCACGGAACCCACCGTGCCCTCCGAACGTCATCGTGCCAAGCGTCAGCGCCGATACTCGCAGCCCGCTCCGGCCCAGCTGGCGATACTCCATTGCTAACCGCCTCTCGTCGTGCTCGCCCCGTAACCCTATGCCTTGGGGCCGGGGTTGCCGCCGGGTGCCCCGGGGCCAGGGTCGAGGCATATGCCCGTTGCCGTGCGACAATCGGGATATGTCCGAGCGACTAGAGGTACAGCGGGCGGTGGCGGCGTCGCCGGGTGAGATCTTCGCCGTGCTCACCGATCCACGGGGACATGTTGCCATCGACAGCTCAGGGATGCTGATGGAAGCCAGCGGCGATGTGGTCGGCAGGGTGGGAGACACCTTCGTCGTGCACATGGACCGGGAGGCACTGAACGACTATCCCCTGGGCTTGTACGACGTGACCGTCGAGATCGTCTCGTTCACCCGGGACCGCGAGATCGCCTGGACCATCCGCGGCAACTTCAACATCGGCCACGTCTACGGTTACCGGCTTGCGCCGATTGACGAGGGCACCCTGGTCACGTCGTACTACGACTGGTCCACCATCGAGCAGGAGTGGAGGGAAGCGGCGATCTTTCCCGTGATACCGGAAAGCGCGCTGCGGGCCACGCTGGGGATCCTGGCCCGCACCGTCGCGCCCGGCAAGCCCCGCCCGGTCCACGCCCCCAGCTGACGAGGCCACCGCGCCACCCGACGGTCATGAGGCGCGGGGCTTCTTGGACCCGGCGGCGATCCCGGAGCGGATGGTGCGACGGGCCTCCTCATCGGGCAGGCCGCAGCAAGCCGCGGCGTCGGCGAGTGCGGTCATCACCGGCAGCGGGGGCAGCAGGCGCGCGGCCACGAGCTGACCGAGGCTGAAGGCGGCACGGTTCAGGGTGTCGTTGCGCGTCCCCGGCCGGGCGGCCGCGACCCTGCGCGTTTCCTCGCGCAGCGCGGCCAGCGCGTAGGCCCTTCCCTGGGCGCCAGGAAGCGGGACGGGCACGGCCGGCGGCAGCGGGGGGCGGTCAGCCGCGAGCCGGGCAAGCCACCCGGGAAGCGGCAGCGTCAGCGGCAGGACGTCGCCTCGGGCATCGTAGCTGCCTGAGGCGGTCCGGCTGCCTGCCCCGACCACGTAACCGCCGTCGGCGCGGATGTCGATGCAGGGCCCGATCTTCCCGGCGGAGTTGCGGACCGGCGTCGTGGCGGCGGTGAAGTACAGGTGGCATCCACCCGAGGGCGTGTCCACCGTGTAGGTGCCGGCCGGGTAGCGCTGGCCATGGACCTGGCACAGCAGCTGGAGGCTGGCCACGCCTGATCCGGGGCCGTCAGGTCGCCTGGCCGGGTCGTGGCCGTCGGCGACGTCGAGGTCGACGACCACGAGGGCGGATGGGCCGCACGCGATCCCGATGTTGTACTCCGGGCCAGCCCACCAGGAGCGGATCCGGTCAGCGTCGGTGGTCGCGAGGTCCTGCCAGTTCCCCTTGAGCGCGGGCCGCTTCGACCCGGGGGCGCACGGGAAGACGTGCCAGCCAAGGCCAGCGGCCGCGAGCGCGGATGACAGGAGCCATGGTCCGGTGCGGCTCAGGCCAGAAACGCTCACCTAAGCTTCATGCCCTCGAACAGATGTCCGGTAACGTAATGCCTGGGGCCTAACCGCCCGGATATCCGGATACCGGCGTGGGGGCGGGGCCAGGCGGCCGGTAAATATTGCCTTTCGCCTCTTGCTGCATCATCTCGTTTGCTTCCCTGATGCCCGCCACGAAAGCGGCAGGGGTGGGCCCGTAGCTGGCGAGCAAGAGTGCCCTGGCCGTCGCCACGGTCTCGAGTACGTCCTCCGTGACGCTTACCGCCAGCATCATTTCCGCGTTGAGCGGGTTATCTGGCTGCGTGGCCAGAAGCTGGGCCGCGGTGTCCCGGGCTGAAGTGCTCACCTCGGCGAAGCGTCGGAACGACGGCCCGAACTCCCGCTCGGCTTCCTCGGCATAGCCCGTGAAGGTCCGGATCGAGATCTCGTGCTGCGGTCGCTTATTGGCCATATTCCTGGCGCCGATCGCCCGATTCGCGACCTCCAGGCACGCGTTGGTGGCCGCCACCACCTCGCCGCACGCGGTGGCGTAGAGGGGAGCCCAGTGAGCGGTTGCCTCAGCGGCCGCCTTCGCTGCTGCCCGGATGTCTTCGTCCTCGAGTGCAAGGAGAATCTGCCCGGCGCCGTCATGGCCGAGATCATGTGCCCGCTGGAACGCAGCTTGCGCGTCCGGGCGCCTCCCTAGCTTCAAGAGCACTCCGCCGAGGCCGAAGGCAGCGTTCGCATCGCCGAGACCGGCACCCCGCCGATAGGCCGCTTCGGCTTCCGTGAGATCGTCCCGAGCCTCAAGGAGCCTTCCGATGGCCCAGGAAGCGACTGGGTCGCCGTTGTCTTGCGCTACGCGCAAGTGCCCGAGAGCCTCGTCAACGTCACCCATCTGGGCCAGCATCAGCCCAAGGTTCAGCAGGGCATCGGTACTTCCGGCCGCTATCGAGCGTAGGTACGCGGATTTCGCGCCGTTGACATCCCCGCGGTCGGACAGCAAGTTGCCCAGACATGATCCCGCTTCCCGGTGTCCGCGAGATTCGGCGCGTTCGAAGGCATCCACTGCCCCTTCCGCATCTCCACGCCGCTTGAGCACCAGGCCAAGACGGATTGCTCCCTCCGCATCGTCCAGCTCATCGGCTTCTCGATAGGCCGCCTCAGCCCCCGCCAGGTCGCTGGCCCCCTCGCATTCGCCGCCCCGTTGCAGCAAATCCTGAACCGTCATTCCCCGCCCCCTCGGTCCCGTTCTGTACTGCTTTGACGCGTAGGGCAGCCGCTTGGATTACCGGTGTCCTGGCCGGCCCGCCCGGGCCGGCCAGGACGTCAGGGCACGTTAGCCCCAGGAGGTGCCGCCGGCGAAGTCGCTGTCGAACGTCGCGTTGACCGATGACTCGATGGACTGGTCATTGATGATCAGCCCCAGCTCCCTGTTCTCGGTCAGGGATGTCTTGGAGAAGTTCTGCGAGCCGATGAAGATCCGGGCGGATGACTGGCCGTAGTCGGCGAGGATCGCCTTGCCGTGAATGTAGAACCCGGTTGAGGAGCTGTAGTAGCTGATCTTGACGCCGCAGCCGGCCAGCCGGTCGTACGCGCTGTCGTAATCGCCGTCCTCGTTCTCCCCGACGACCTGAACGTCGACGCCGTTGCGGGCGGCGCCGCAGAGGGCGTCGACAACCGATGCGTCCCCCATCTCCTCGGAGAAAACCTGGAGGCTGTGCTGGGCGCCGTTGATGACGCCGAGCAGGTCGGCCTGGGCCGTGGTCGGCGACCAGACGAGGTCGTCTCCGGCCGCTGGCGTGATGGCGTCGTGGGCATAGTCGGCGGTGAAGACCTTCACGATCGCGGCCACGTCGCCGGCGTCGCTGTCCACCACGGCGAAGTCCCGGCTGGTGGAGTAGTACTCACTGGTGAGGTTGAGCGTCATGACATCGGCGGTGGAATCGTCGAACACGATGGACTTCTCGTGCGTGTAGTAGTACTGGTCCCACGACCAGGCGACGCCGACGCCGTGCTCGCTCAGGTAGTTATACGCGGCCTCGTTGGTGGCCTGCTCCCGGCCGTCGAGGATCACCTTGACGTCCACCCCGCGCGCCTCGGCCGCCGCGAGATCGCCCTCGGCCGTGGTGTCGGACAGCTCGTACATGGTCATGTCGATGCTGGTGGTCGCGTCGTTGATCTGGTTGTAGAGCCAGCTGAACCCGGCGTCGGGCTCGGTGTACACGGTCAAGCCGGAAGTAGGTGCCTGGGCCGGCCGCGTCGCGGCATGGCCACTACCGGGGGTGAGGCCCAGGGCCGAGATGGTGGTGAGTACCGCCGCCGCGGCGAGCCCGGGCCGGATCAGTCCGCGCTGGAACATGAGGTTTCCCTTCTGTCCGCGCCACGAGGACTGGTGGTGTCCCCGGGGCGATGAGCCGCTCCCGTGCCTATCGTGACGGCAGGTGCGCTCGTTCCGCAGCACAACGGGTGATCACTCGGTGACAATCCGATGGCCAGTTGGCGAGCGCGGAGCTGGCAGCGCCTGGAGAACTAGCGGCCAGCCCGAGCCAATCCCCCCGGAAGTAGCTTCCATCTAGATAGATTCTATGGAAGCATATTATTTGGGATGCACGTAAGGGCGCAGAAGGAGGCGGTGACGGTGACGACGATCGGGATCATCGGAAGCGGGCACGTCGGCAGCAACCTTGCCAAGGCGGCGATTGCGCACGGGTATGAGGTCGTGCTCAGCGGGTCGGGTAAGCCGCAAGAACTCGAGGGCCTGGCCGGCCAGCTCGGGCCGAGGGCGCGAGCGGCGACGCCCGAGGAGGCCGCACGGGCGGGAGACTTCGCGATCGTCGCGACGCCTATCGCGGCCATCGGCTCGATCCCCGTCCAGCCGCTGGCGGGCAAGGTCGTGATCGCCACGATCAACTACTTCCCCGAGCGCGACGGGCACGTCTCCGAGATCGACGACGGCTCCATCACGGTGCCGGGGCTGCTGCAGCGGCACTTGCCCGCCAGCCAGGTCGTGCGGGCGTTCAGCATGATCGACGCGGCCGACATGTCAGGCGACGGTCATGGCAAGGGCGACCGCAGGCGGCGGGCGATCGCGATCGCCGGGGACGACGCCGCGGCCCGGCAACTCGTGGCGGGACTGGCCGACGAGCTCGGCTTCGACGTGGTGGATCTGGGCGACCTAGCCGAGAGCTGGCGGGTGGACCCGGGGCAGAAGGGCTTCGTCACCCGGCAGACCGCCGCTGAGCTGCGCGCCAACGCGACCGCAGCCGAGCGCTGACCATGACGCGGGCACGGATCATCGCGATGGCCGCCGACAGGCCCGCATGATGGAGGAGCGCGACGCCGTGTCACCGGACAAGCCACCCCCGGAGTTCATGAGCGCGCTGGTCACCGAGCACTTCGTACTCCAGGGGACATCCAGCTCGACGATCAGCGAGAGCGGAAGCCGGGTGAGCATTTACCTTTCCGCGCTCTCCAGCGGGCTGGTGGCCATCGGGTTCGCCAGTGGCTCGCACCGGGCGCTGGAATCGCTGTCGTTCACCGTCTTGCCGACGGTGTTCGTGCTCGGCTGGTTCACCATCGTCCGGCTGATTGACTCCAGCGTTGCCAACATCGTCTCGCAACGGCGGATGGATCAGATCAGGGGATACTACGCATCCCTGCACCCGATCGCGGCACCGTACTTCGTGGCTGGCGACCCGGCGGCCACCAATCATGGCGTCCGCTACGGCCGCTGGTCATTCCTGTACACGATGGCCAGCATGGTAAGCGTGGTCAACTCGGTCGTGGGCGGGGCCACCACCGCCTTGGCCTTCGCCCTCGCCGTCCGGGCGACGGCGCCGCTCCCGGTCATCGCGGGAATCCTGGGAGGACTCATCGTGCTCGGCCTGAGCCTGCACTACGAGCACCGCCGGATCACCCCGATGGTGCTGCAGCGCGCGGAAGCTCCCTGACCGGCCACCGCGTCCGGAGGTCACTCAACCCGCCCACCCTGCTCGATGCGAGCCGGGCCGCAGGCAACGGCAAGCGCACGTGATCATGGGAACTGGGCGGGAAGAAGAGAGGATGCCAGGACTAGGTGCCTTCGAGGAGGCTGAGTGCCCGATGTGATGAGCCATGTTGAGTGGCGGCAAGCGACGATCACCCCCGGGTGCGCCGAGCGGTCCTTCCTGGTGCGCCGCCCCGCCGGCCCCGTGCCCGGCGTGCTGTGGTCACCCGGGACCGCCGCACCACGGGCAACGGTGCTGCTCTTCCACGGTGGCAGTGGTCACAAGCGCAGTGAGCGGCAGCTGCGGCTGGGGCGATGGCTCGCCTCCGCGGCCGGCCTTGCCGTCATCGCGATTGACGGCCCCCACCATGGCGATCGCGTGCCCGCGCCGCTGACGCCAGCTGCCTACCAGCAGCTGATCGCGGATGAGGGCATCGAGCGGGTCACGGCCAGGATGACCGCCGACTGGCTTGAGACCGTTTCTGTGCTCGCGGGCCTTGGGCTGGCGGATGGCGCGCATGTCAGCGTCTTCGGGATGTCGATGGGCGCCCGGTTCGGGCTGCCGGCCGCGGCCGCCCTGGGGCCACGCCTGCAGTGCGCCGTCTTCGGCAAGTTCGGCCTCCGCCAGGCCGAGCAGCTCCATCCGGGGCTGTGCGCCCCCGGCCTTATCGCGGCCGAGGCGGCTGCCATCCGCGGTCCGGTGCTCTACCAGGTGCAGTGGGACGACGAGATCTTCCCCCGCGACGGGCAGTTCGAGCTATTCGAGGCGCTGGGCTCGGCCGACAAGCAACTGCTCGCCCGGCCAGGCCCGCATGCCGGGTCACATCCCCAGGACGAGAGGTCGTGGCTGGACTTCCTCAGGCTTAACGCAGTGCCCGCAGGCCGGCCGGAGATGGCGGCCGGCCTCGCGCAGGCCAGCGACCCGGGCGGGCGGCCCTGAGCGTCTGCGTCAGGACTGCGAGGACGTCACGTCGAGGCCATCGGGCCACCAGCCGCGGGCACGGACCTCGGCCAGGGCGGGCGGATCCGCGCCCGGGCGGGTACAGGTCAGGGCGGCGACCGCGACGGCGGCCCGGAGTGCCGACTCGACCAGCGCCGGGTGCTTCAGGTCCTCGACGCTGCGGCCGCTCTCGGTCCACCAGGCCAGGAACGCCCCGCCAAAGGCATCGCCCGCGCCGATGGTGTCGGCCACCGCGACCGCGGGGACCTCGGCGGTGAGCACGCCGTCAGCCATGTACGCCGTGGCCGGACGCGGGCCGTCGGTGACCAGGACGAGCGCCGGGCCGGCCGCGAGCAGCGCGGCCGCCGCCTGCTCAAGACGGGCGCCCGGATAGAGGTAGGCCAGGTCTTCCCTGCTGGCCTTGACGATGTTGGCGCGCGCGGCGATGCGCTCGATGCGCGCCTGGTATGCGGCCAGGTCGGTGATGGCGCCCGGACGGCAGTTGGGGTCCAGCATGACGAGCGCCCCAGGCGGGACGTCGCTCGCTATCAGCCGCTCGATGGCCGATCCGGATGGCTCCAGCACGAGGGCGAGGCAGCCGGTGTGCACGGCGGTGACATCGCGCGGGAGGGCGGCCCGCAGTTCGGTGTAGGCCAGGTCGGCCGCGGCGGTGCCGTCCAGGTAGAAGCTGTAGCTCGCGATGCCCGCCGCGTCGACGTCAGCGACCGCCAGGGTGGACGGCGCCGCGCTCGGCTCCGGCACGCCGAGGACCACGCCCTCGGCCTCAAGCCGGCCGCGCAGCAGGCGGCCGAAGCCGTCGCCTGACAGCCGCTCGAGGAACGTGGCCGGGCTGCCCAGCCGGGCCAGCGTCCTGACGGTGTTATAGCCCGCACCACCTAGGCGCGCGTCAACCTGGCCGTCGGGTGTGACGACCAGGTCGAAGAGTGCCTCGCCCGCAACGGCGATCAACTGCCCTCCCGGTTCAGGATGGTCTGATGTGCCACTTTATCCCCTGGCCGGCCCGTACCCGCCGCAGTGCCTCGCCGAAGCCGTCAAGCGGCAGCGGCTCGGAGAACAGCGGGCGCGGGTCCACCACGCCGCCGGCGATCAGCTCGGCCGCCGGCGCGAAGCTGCGCAGGATCGCCATGGAGCCGGTCACCGTAAGCTCGTCATTGTAGACGCGGAAGGGCGAGAGGCTGATGGAGGCCTCGGCCGGAGACACGCCGAACACGAGCAGCCGTCCACCCCGGTCGACCAGCGCGACGGCCCCGTCGATCACCGCCGGGACCCCGGTCGCGTCCACCGCGATCTCGAAGCGCTCGCCGTCGAGACCATCCAGGCCGCTGGCGACGCGGGCGGCACCGAGCTTGCGCGCCACCGCCAGCCGCTCACCGACCCGGTCGACCACGGTAACCGGCCCGGCACCCGCGTGGACGAGCAGCTGGAGCAGCAGCAGTCCCATCGTCCCTGCCCCGGTCAGTAGGACCGTGTCACCGAAGACGGGCCCGAGCCGCCGCAGGCCGTGCACCGCGCAGGCAAGCGGCTCGACCATCGCGCCGAGCTGCCCGTCGACGCCGTCAGGCAGCCGGTGCGCGTTGACCGCCGGCACCGCGACGTACTCGGCGAACGCACCCGCCACGGTGTCGCCGATGGCCGCCCAGTTCTCGCACAGGTTGTCCCGGCCGCTACGGCACCGTCGGCAGTGACCGCAATACAGCGACGGATCGACGGCCACGCGGGCACCGACCGGCAGGTCGATCGAGACATCACTGCCGAGGGCCGCGACCGTGCCCGCGAACTCGTGCCCCGGCGTGATCGGGTACGGCGTCGGCGGGAACTCGCCGTCCATGATGTGCAGGTCCGTGCCGCAAACGCCGCAGCACTCCACCTTCACGACGATCTGTCCGGGTCCTGGCGCTGGATCGGGCAGCTCCGCCACCCGGAAGCTGCCCGGCTGGTCGAGCACGATGGCCCTCATGAGACCTCCATAACTGCGGCTAGGGAGCGGGACCTAGCCCGCGAGGCGGGCGCCGCTGGCGGGGTGGAACGCGAAGACGTCGGCGGGCTGGACGCGGAAGGAGACCCGCGTCCCCGGTGCGGGAGACCGGCGGCCCTCGGCCCTGGCCACCACGGTCCCGCCCTCGTCGGCCAGCCGGACGTGCAGCAGGGCGTCCGCGCCCAGCTCCTCAACCAGCAGCACCTCGCCGGCTAGCACGGCGGTGGCTGCCGTGCCCGGCTGCTGGCGGCCGGCCGGGTCAGCGTCGGTCAGGTGCAAGTGCTCGGGCCTGATGCCCAGGACAAGCTCGGTCAGCTTGTCCCGTGCCACCGCCGTCCGGACCTCGGGCTTGAGCGGGACGACGGTGCCGGCCAGCCGGGCACCCCCGTCGGTGAGGGACGCGGTCTGCAGGTTCATCGCCGGGGACCCGATGAAGCCGGCCACGAACTGGTTCACTGGGTTGTCATACAGTTCGCGGGGCGACGCGAACTGCTGAAGCTTGCCGCCGCTTAGCACGGCGACCCGGTGACCCATGGTCATCGCCTCGACCTGGTCATGCGTGACGTAGACCGTGGTGACACCCAGCCGGCGCTGCAGCTCCGCGATCTGGGTGCGGGTCTGCACGCGCAGCTTGGCGTCCAGGTTGGACAGTGGCTCGTCCATCAGGAAGACCTTAGGCTCCCTGACGATGGCCCGGCCCATCGCGACGCGCTGTCGCTGGCCGCCGGACAGCTGCTTCGGCTTGCGGCCGAGCAGCCGCTCGTCGAGGTCAAGGATGCGGGCGGCCTCCCTGACGCGGCGGTCGCGTTCCGGCTTCGCGACATGCTGCATCTTCAGCGCGAACCCCATGTTCTCCGCGACCGTCTTGTTCGGGTACAGCGCGTAGTTCTGGAACACCATCGCGATGTCCCTGTCCTTGGGCTGGACGTCGCTGATGTCGCGGCCGGCCAGCACGATCTGCCCGCCGTCGAGCGGCTCAAGGCCGGCCAGCATCCGCAGCGCCGTGGTCTTGCCTGAGCCCGACGGCCCGACGAGGACCACGAACTCGCCGTCGTTGATCGTGAGGTCAAGGGCGTCAACCGCGGGCTGGGCGCCCTTGGCGTACACCCGGCTCGCCTGCTGGTATTCCACTGCGGCCATCATGAACTCGCTTTCACTTGATTGCGCCCATGGACAGGCCGCGCACCAGCGACCGCTGGGCGATCCAGCCGACGATGATCACCGGCACCGAGGCGACTGTCGCAGCCGCGCTCAGGTGGGCGATGTAGAGCCCTTCCTGGGGAACGGAGCTGATCAGGAACATCGGCATGGTCGCCGCGTTCGTGACGGTGAGGTTGAGTGCCAGGAACAGCTCGTTCCAGGCGAAGATGACGCAGATCAGCGCGGTGGACACCAGGCCGGGGGTGACAACCGGCATGATGACCTCGACGATTTCCCTGATCCGGCCCGCGCCGTCGAGCCTTGCCGCCTCGAGCATCTCGCCGGGCACCTCGAGCATGAACGAGCGGATCATCCAGATGGCGAGTGGCAGGTTCATCGCCGCGTAGAGGATGATCAGCAGCCAGATGCTGTCGAGCAGGTGCGATTTGAGTGCGATCACGTACAGCGGGCCGATGGCCGCCACGACTGGCAGCATCTTGGTGGAGATGAAGAAGAACAACGAGTCGCGCCACTTGCCGACCGGGCGAATCGACAGCGCGTACGCGGCGGGCAGCGCCAGCACCAGCACCAGCACGGTTGAGCCCGCGGTAGCGATCGCCGAGTGCTCGATGAACGGGCCCATCCCGCCCCAGACCAGCCGGAACTCGCTGAGAGTGGGGCTGAAGGTGAACTGCGGCGGCCAGGTCTCGGCGGCGGACTCCGGCTTGAACGCCGTGATCACCATCCACAGCACCGGGATGAAGAAGGCGATGCCCACCACCCAGCCGAGTACCGTCCAGCCCACCTGGCCTGACAGCTCGCGGGCACGCCTACTTTGCCTCGGCGTCCTGGCGGGAGCGTCGGCGGCCGTTATCGCGGTCACTGTGCCTCCTTCCTCACGGGCTTCACGGGGGCCTTCCTCGTCATCAGGCATCCTCGAACTGGAAGACGCGGGCGAACATCCGCAGGGCGAAGCTGGCCACGATGATCGTCAGGATCACGGTCACCACGCCCGCCGCGGCCGCCCCGCCGATGTCGAAGGCGAAGTTCACCTTCTGGTACAGGTAGAAGGGCAGCGTGGTGGTCGAGGTCCCCGGCCCGCCGTTGGTCATCAGCCGCACCTGGTCGAAGGCTGTCACCAGGTATATCGAGCCGAGCAGGATGCCGAGCTCGATATACGGACGCAGGTGCGGGAGGGTCAGCTCGCGGAAGGTCGCCCACGCGCTCGCCCCGTCGACTTTCGCCGCCTCAAGGATGTCCTGGGCCTGGCCCTGCAGGCCCGCGAGAACGATGAGGGTCATGAACGGCGTCCACTGCCAGATCATCACCACGATCACCGACCCGTAGGCGTGGGTGGTCAGCCAGGCCACGTGATGCACCCCAAAGGGCTGCAGGAGCCAGTTGAGCAGCCCGAAGCTCGGGTCGAGCATCGGCCCTGACCAGATCAGCGCCGCCGCCGCTGGCATCACAAGGAACGGCGTGATGATCAGCGTGCGGACCACGCCGCGCCCGTAGAACTTGCGGTCGAGGAGGATCGCGAGCAGGACGCCGAGAAACATGGCGACGATGACCGCGATGGCGGTCATCGTCACCGAGCGGACCAGGGCGGAACGGAAGTTCGGATCGGTGAACACTTCCTTGTAGTTGGAGACCCCAGCCCAGTGCGCGCTGCCGGGCTCATTCCAGAAGTAGCTCTGGAAGCTGTACCAGAGCGTCACCAGGAACGGGACCTGGGTCACCACGATGGTGTAGATGAGCGCGGGCAGCAGCGGGAGGCGCCGCTGCCATCGCTCGCGCCGGCTCACCCCCCGCGGCCGAAGCCCGGTCGCGGGAGGGGAGGTGACGTCCTCGAGAACAGCCATGTCGCAGTCCCGGTCAGTTGCTGCCGGACAGTTCTTGCGGGGTGTAGGCCGAGGCCGCGGACTGGGCCGCCTGCAGCGCCTGGCTCACCGATTCTGTGCCGGCGATGGCGCCCGCTATCTGCTGGCCGACCGTCAGGCCGAGCGTCTCGAACTGCGGGATGTCGACGTACTGGATGCCCACGTAGGGCACGGGGTTGACCGTGGGATGATCTGGGTCGGTGGAGTCGATCGACTGCAGCGTGATGCCGGCGAACGCGCTGGCCGCCGTCGTGTAGTCCGGGTTGCTGTACAGCGAGGTCCTGGTGCCGGGGGGCACGGCCGACCAGCCGTACTTTTGCGCGACGAGGGTGTCGTACTGCTTGGAGGTCGCCCAGGAGAGGAACTTCCAGGCGGCGCCCTGGTCACTGACGCCCTGCGGGATGCCGAGCGCCCAGGACCACAGCCAGCCCGAGGACGAGGTCTTGTCGGTTGGCGCGAACGCGTAGCCCGTCTGCGCGTAGACCGCGGGGAACTCCGAGGCGATCGAGGTCGCCGCGACCGTGGCGTCGTACCACATCGCGCACTTGCCCTGGCCGTAGAGCGTCAGCAACTGGTTGAAGCTGTCGTTGGAGGCGCCAGGCTCGCCGTAGCTCTTGACCAGGTTCACGTAGAAGTTGACGGCCTGCGTGACCGCGGGCGAGGTGAGCTGCGCCTGCCAGCTCTGGTTGTACCACTCGCCGCCGAAGGTGTTGATCACCGTGTCGAGCGCGGCCATGTTGTCACCCCAGCCCGCCAGGCCACGCAGGCAGATACCCGCGACCTTGCCCGGCTGGTTCGCCTTGGCCGCCGCGGCGGCGACCTGCGTCCAGGTCGGGTGGGCCGGCATGGTGACCCCCGCCTTGGCCAGCAGCGTCTTGTTGTAGTAGAGCATCGACGACTCGCCGTAGAACGGGGCGGCGTACAGGTCGCCGTTGTACGACAGTGCCTTGGCGACCGGCGGCAGCAGGTCGGAGGCGTCATAGGACGGGTCACTCGCTACGTATTGCTTGGTCAGGTCGACCAGCCAGCCGTTCTTGGCGAACAGGGGCGCCTCATACGGGCCGATCATGACCACGTTGAACGAGTTGCTGTGCGTGCTGACATCCTTCTCGATCGCCGCCCGCAGGTCGCCCTCGGTATAGGTGGCGAACTTGACGGTGATCCCAGGGTTCTCCTTCTCGAACACCGACTGGGTCAGCGGGATCATCTGGCCGGTGATCAGCGGGTTGGATACCACCGCCACCGTGACCGTGCCGGTGTTGCTGTTGGCGTTGCTCGCGGTGGTGCCCCCACTGGAGCATGCCGCCGCTGTCATGACCACCGCGGCGACACAGCCGGCCACCGCGAGCTTGCGCTTCCTGAACCTGGACGAACTCATGAATGAACCTCCACGCCACCGACGACGTTCCGGCGCCAAGCGCCGCCCGACCTTTGCACCCAGGTATGCTCACTTGAGCGTTTGCCGCTCAAATGATCGTGACTTCACACTGAACTGGCGGCTAGGCAAAGTCAAGACAAGCTGCAAATATGAGATCTAGGTGCTCAAATGAGCAGGGGGTGGGGGCGTGATGGCCAGCTTGTCGGCAGACCGTCCGTCAGAAGTCGTGCTGGCGGCCCGAGTGGCGCGGCAGTTCTACCTGGAAGGTGTCTCCAAGGTTGACATCGCCGACCGGCTGGGGATCAGCCGGTTCAGGGTCGCCAGGCTGCTGGACTCCGCGCGGGAGAGCGGGCTGGTGCGCATCGAGATTGGCCTGCCAGGGGGCATGCTCGACGCGGGCCTGTCGGCCGAGCTGTGCTCGGCCTTTGGCCTGAAGCAGGCGTTCGTCTTCAACTTCCCTGAAGACGAGTCCGCGCTGCGCCCGCGCCTTGGCGAAGCGGTCGGGCAGGTCCTCATGGACCTGATCAAGCCAGGGGACGTGCTCGGCCTGTCCTGGTCGCGCACGCTCAGCGGGCTGACTGCCGCGCTGACGCAGCTGCCGCCATGCCAGATCGTGCAGCTGACCGGGGCAGTGCCGCCGCCAGACGGGCGCGACCTGCTCGACCTGGTGCGCAGCGTCGCCAGGATCGGCGGGGGAACGGCCCACGTCTTCTACGCGCCGATGCTCGTCGATGACGCGCAGATGGCCTCGGCGATCCGCCGCCAAAGCGACATCGCGGAGGCGTACGCCCTCATACCCGGCGTGACCATCGCGGTCGTGTCCATCGGCGCCTGGAGTCCCGGGCTGTCCACCATCTACGACGCGGTGACGCCGCAAGAGCGCAGCGCGCTGACCGCCGCTGGCGTCCACGCGGAGCTCGCCGGGGTGTTCATCGGTGCGGACGGCAGGCCCATCGAGACCGAGCTGGACGCCAGGATGATCGTGACGCCCGCGCCGCTGCTCACGGAAGTACCGTTCGTCCTTGCAGTCGCCTACGGTGCCGCCAAGAGCCAGGCGGTGTGGGCCGCGATCCGAGGAGGGCTTGTCCATGGCCTCGTCACGCACACTCGTCTCGCCCGAGCCTTGCTCAGCCTCGCGGCCAGCCGCGACGGAGGTTCCTAGGCCACGCTGTGGCTCCTATCCTGATGGGCAGCCGCTGCCCGGCGGCACCGCCAACCGGGGCCGTGTCGTCCGCATCGGGGACACGGTGTGCCGTCCGCTCGCGCCCTGCTGGCGCTCCACCCACGCACTGCTCGACCACCTGGCCTCGGCCGGATTCGACGGAGCCCCTCGCGTGCTCGACGCCGGCCCGGCGGTCGAGAGGCTGACCTACATCGAGGGCACGGCGGCCGTCGCGCCGTTTCCCGAGGAAATGCTCACTGACCAGGCCCTCGCGAGCGTGGCGGACCTGCTGAGCCGCTATCACCGCGCCGCGGCCTCCTTCGACCCAGTCGGCTACGCCTGGCCGCGCGCCATCCCGGCCCGCTTCCGGACCGGCCTGGTCAGCCACAACGACGTGTACCCGGCCAACCTGGTGTTTCGCGGCGAGCAGGCGGTGGCGCTCATCGACTTCGACCTGGCCGGGCCGGGCAGCGCCGTATGGGACTTCGCCGCGGCCGCGCGCTCGTTCGTCCCGCTGCTCGATGAGGCCGACGTCCCCGACAGTCGTCAGGGCCGGGCAGTTGACCGGTTCAGGATTTTCCTCACGGGCAGTGGCCTGTCCCGCACCGATCGCCGCCTGGTCGCTGAGGCAGTCATCGCCAACCACGACTGGACCTACGCGATCGTCACCGAGGCCGCGGCGGCCGGGCACGCGGGCTTCTGCGACCACTGGCGCGCGGTGGCCCCGGTGGCCGCCCGCGCCCGTCACTGGTGCGAGCGGCACCGCGCGGCGCTAGCGGCCGCGGCGGCCGGGACCTGACCAGCCGGCAGCCATTACCCGGGCGCGTCGCCGATCAGGGCGTGCCGGGTCGACCGCACCAGGCCGTCGCTGACCTGGAAGAGGCTCAGCCCGCGCAGCGTCGCGTCCCCCGGCATCGTGCCGGTCCAGGTGGCCGCCACCGTGTCGCCATCCGGCACGAGCGCGTCGATCTCGTAGCTGATGAGGCCGCCGGCCATGTTGACCGCCTGATCATAGTCGTCGCGTGCTCCGCCGGGCCCGATCCCCGGTGGCGTGTGCCCGTAGTCGACGTAGTCGGGCGCGACGTACTGGTCGAAATCCTCGGGGCGCCCCTTGGTGTAGCAGTCAAAGAACTTGCGCACAGTCTGCTCGGGATTCATTGTGGTGCTTTCCTCTCACGGGTCAGCCGGGGGAGTACGGGCTGCGGCCTTAGGGCCGCCGGGTTCCTGGGTCCGAGGGCGGCCACTCCTGGTCCGGCAGGCCCTGGCGCAGCTCCTCCTCAACGGGAGGCAGCCGGGTCTCGCGCATGTTCTCGGCGAGATCGGCGTGCCGGTGATGGCGATGCTGGTAGACGCGTTCCGTCTCGCTCAGCTCGGGTGAGGGCTGGGCGGGCACCGAACGGAGCACCTCGGCCAGGTTGGCGTAATCCCCGGTCGGCATGGCCGCAAGGGCACGGGCCGCGTCGCTGCGGGCGCCCGACCGGCCGCGCGCGTGCTCCACGATCTGCTCCTTGCTGGCCGGAAAGCCCAGGTCGTTGAGCACGCCTCGAATGTCATCTAGGTTCTGTATTCTCACTGGGTCCCGCTACCCAGTCACCGCCATCTATGCGCTGACCTGCGGATAGGCGCTATTCGGCCCGGCCAGCCCGCTGCTGTCGTGGTCCGAGGTGCTGGCAGAACCAGCCGGCCGCCAGCTCGGTCACCTGGTCAAGCGCCCCCGGCTCCTGGAACAAGTGGGTCGCGCCCGGTACCGTGCGGATCTCGCTGGGGCCGCCCAGCTGACGGGCGGCCGCCCGGTTCAGCTCGGCCACCTCGGGATCCCGGCCGCCGACGATCAGCAGCACCGGCAGGCCGACCCGGCCGAGGGTCGGGCCGGCCAGGTCGGGGCGGCCGCCGCGGGACACCACCGCGTGGACGCGTCCCGGGCGCGCGGCCGACGCGGCCAGCGCGCCGGCCGCTCCGGTACTCGCGCCGAACAGCCCCAGCGGCTCGCCCGGGGGCTGACTTGCGTCCAGCCAGTCGATCGCGGCGACCAGCCGCCGGGTGAGCAGGCCGATGTCGAAGCGCAGCGCGGCGGTCTGAGTGTCGGCGCGTTCCTCATCGTCGGTCAGCAGGTCCAGCAGCAGCGTCCCCAGGCCCGCCCGGTTCAGGCCCGCGGCCACCGTGCGGTTGCGGGGGCTGTGCCGTGAGCTTCCGCTGCCGTGGGCGAACAACACCACGCCGGCCGCACCGTCCGGCCTGACCAGGTCACCAGGGAGGCCGGCGTCGCCGGCATCGACGATGACCATGGCCCCAGCGGCCGGCTCGCCGGGCGGCGCGAATCCTTGGCTTTTGTCGTATTTCATGGGCAATCTCCCTGATCAGGCGGGCAGTCACCAGGCCTGAGGCCGCTGCCTTCCCCCGGCGGGGAAGTTCACTCGCCCGTGCGGGTCCTCCAGGACGCGGCTACCTTCCTCCGGCTGGCGGCAGCAGCGCGGCCGGCCGGGTCAGGTAGCGCTGGACCGAGGGGGCGACGGCCGCCACAACGTCATCGGCAGGCATCGAGACCAGCGCCTCGAACCGCAGGATGTAGCGGCACAAGGCCAGCCCGAGCAGCTGCGCCGAGATCAGCGTGCCGCGCTCGGCCGCCTGCTCGTCGCCTAGGGCGGCAATCGGCTCGGTCAGCAGCTGGCTGACGACGCCCTGAAGTTGCCCGGCGACGGTTTCGCTGGTGACGCCGGTCCGCAGCAGGGCGATCATCTCGTCGCCGTGCACGGGGTCCTCCCAGCGGTTGATGAAATAGCGGACCAGCAACTCGCCCCGGCGGCTGGCCGGCGTCGACCGCAGGTCGGGGACCCTCAGGTCCATCGTGACGGCCGCCATGAACAGGCCTGCCTTGGACTGGTAGTAGCGCATGACCATCGACGCGTCGACGCCGGCACGCGCGGCGACAGCGCGGATAGTAGTCAGGTCATAGCCCTGTGCGGCGAACATGGCCCGGGCGGCACCGAGGATGGCCCGACGGGTGCCCTCGGACCGCGGTCCGCCGGTCCCTGGCACCGGGCCAGCCGTGCTCGCGGACGTTGTCGCCGCGTGACTGCTGTCCATTACGCCATCGTAGCCTCCTTTGTCAACATCCGTTTGCCAACGGATGTTGACAAAGGGATGGATTGCGCCTAATGTTGTGCCAACAGACGTTGGCATTTTAGGGGGGACTCAGGTGGCGGCAAGGCGCGTAGAACACGCCCGGAGGTATCGGGCCCCGTACCGCGCGGTGGCGGCCTTCATTGTGGTCAGTGCGACCTTCGCCGCGATCTTCGTTAGCCTGACGCTGACGGGCTTCCACAAGCCGGCACCGCACGACCTTCCGGTCGGCCTCGTAGGCCCGGCCGTGGTGACCAGCCACATCGAGCAGGCGCTGGAGAGCGCGGCACCGGGCGCGTACAGCTTCCGCGGCTATCCCACCCAGGCCAGCGCGGCGAGCGGCATTACGCAGCGCCAGGTCGACGGCGCGCTGGTGGCCACAAGCCCCAGCCTGCGATTGCTGGTCACGCAGGCCGGAGGCACTGGCCCGGAGCAGGCCCTCATCGGGACCTTCAGCGCCGTGGCGGCGAAGACAGGGCATCAGCTGAGTGTGTCCGATGTAGTTCCCGCCCGGGCTAACGACAGTCAGGCGCTCTCGTCGTTTTTCATGGTCCTTAGCGTGCTGATCCCGAGCCTGGCCGCTGGGTCGGCATCGGCGATGGTGTTCCGCCGCGCCAGGCGATCCTGGGCGGTGGCCGCGCCGGCCGGCGCGGCCGTCGTCATCGGGCTGGCCGTCGCTGGCATCGCCGATGGCCTGGCCGGCCTGGGCAATTACCCGGCCATCGCTGGCATCCTGGCCCTGTTCTCGCTGGCGGTGTCGGCCCCCACCGCACTGCTGGCTCGAATCAACCCGCCGCTGACCGCGCTGGTCGTCCTGGTATTCCTCGTCCTGGGCCTTCCGGTCAGCGGCGGCCCGGCCAACCTGGAAAGCTTCATGCCCGCGGGCCTGCGCGCCCTTGACTTTGTCCTGCCGCTAGGGCTGGGGGCCGGCGCGGTCCGCAACGTCGTCTACTTCGGCGGACATGACGCCACACAGTACCTCGTGACCCTCGGCGGGTGGGTCCTCGTCGGCATCCTTGGCATCATTGCTGTCACGGCCTTCCGGCGTCCCGCCCCGGCCCCCGATTCAGCGGCGCCGATCGCCGCGGCCGGGCCGGGAGCCGTCCTCCCGGCCCGGGTTGCCATGCCTAGCCCCCGCGAGCCGGGCACCGCGCAGCCCATCACCCTGATCGTCGGCTTCGATGATTCCGAGCCCGCGCGGCGGGCGCTCATCTGGGGCGCGGAAATGCTACGGTCTCGCCCGGGAACCCTGCACGTCGTCTACGCCGACCACGTGGTCGTCGACAGCGACCTGTCCGGCTTCGCCCACGAGGAGATGGAAGAGGCCCGCGATGAGCGGGCCGCCAGCGTGGCCAAAGCCGCCGAGGAGATCGCGGCGGCGGTTGGCGTGCCGTGCACGTTTGAGCGCCGCCAGGTGGCGCCCGCCGAGGCGGTCCTCTACGCGGCCAGCCTGCACGCCGGCGCCGAGCCCGCCAGTACGCCCGTCATCGTGACCGGCCGCTCTCATCATGCCGCGCACCACGTCATCGGCTCGGTGCCGGTCCGGCTGCTGCACCAGTCGCCCTACCCGGTGCTCACCATCTCCTGACCGCCGGAGCGGGCCGCGGGAACGGCACGTTCCACGGAATATGGGCCGTGCGGCAGCCTGGAGTAGCATGTCGTTTTCAGGGTGGCGACTGAGGTGGAGGCGACGGTGGAGCTATTCGATCCGGCCAGGCCGAACATCGCCAGGGTCTGGGATTACTGGCTCGGGGGGAAGGACAACTTCGCCGCTGACCGGGAGCTCGCCGAGAAGATGCTGGCGGTCCACCCGGTCTCCGCGCGGATGGCCCGGGAGAACAGGCAGTTCCTGGGGCGCGCCGTCAGCTACGTAGCGGCGCGCGGCGTCCGGCAGTTCATTGACGTCGGCGCGGGACTGCCTACCGCCCTGAACACCCACGAGATCGCCCAGCGCATCGACCCGGAGGCGCGCGTCGCGTACGTGGACAACGACCCGGTCGTGATCTCCCATGCCCGCAGCCTGCTGGCCAAGAGCTCGGGGGTGATCGCCGTGCCTGGCGACATGCGCGATCCGGCCGCCATTCTCTGCGACCCGGGGCTGACCGGGCTGCTCGACCCAGCTGAGCCAGCGTGCGTGATCCTGTCCGCGATCTTGCACTTCGCCGACGCCGCGACGGCCCGTGACGTGGCCGGCACCTTCGCCCGGGCACTGGCCCCCGGCAGCTACCTGATCATCTCCGTAGGCTCAGGCGACGCCTCAGAAGGGGAGAAGTTCACCTCGGCGTACACCGCCGCGCGGATCTACATTCACTCGGCGGAAGAGATCGCGGGCTTCTTCGATGGCCTGCGGCTCGTCCCTCCCGGAGTCGTCGCCGTGCGATCCTGGCACGGCGACGAGCTGATGCGGGAGCAGGAGGCACCGACGGCCACCTTCCTGTGTGGCGTGGCACGGAAACCGTAAGGCGACAGACATCAACATCTTCCCTTGACAGGGCGGAATGCGGCGCCCAGCGTGGTCTCCAAGACGCGCCCCCCTTCCGAAAGAAGACAGTGATGTCACCTCAGTTCGGCAGAAGGACGATCCTCCGCCTGGGCACCCTGGCCGGGGCGGGGGCCCTGCTCGGCGCCGGCGCGCGATCCGCCGCCGCCACCACTACGCCGCGGCTTGGGCAGGACGCTGCCGCGGACCGGATCCTCGCCTCGGTGCGCAGGCCGCGCTTCCCTGGCCGGGTCTTTCCCGTCACTCGCTTCGGTGCGGCAGGCGACGGGGTGACGATGAACACCGCGGCCTTCGCCGCCGCGATCAGCGCCTGCAGCCGGTCGGGCGGCGGGCACGTGATCGTGCCGCCCGGGCAGTTCCTCACCGGCGCGATTCACCTGCTCAGCCACGTGGACCTGCACCTCGACGCGGGCGCCACAATCTTGTTCAGCCAGGATCCGGCGGACTACCTGCCCGTCGTCTTCACTCGCTGGCAGGGCATCGAGCTGATGAACTACTCGCCCTTCATCTACGCCTACGGGCAGCGCAACATCGCGGTGACCGGATCCGGCACGCTGAACGGGCAGGCCGACGCGAACCACTGGTGGAACTGGAAGAACCTGGAGAACGACGACTTCACCACGCTGGAGACGATGGCCGACGACGACGTGCCGGTGTCCCAGCGGGTGTTCGGGGCCGGGCACTTCCTGCCGCCGCAGATGGTCCAGCCGTTCTTGTGCGACACGGTCCTGCTGGAGGGAGTCACGGTCATCAACAGCCCGTTCTGGCACCTGAACCCCAACCTGTGCCGCAACGTGACCGTTGACGGCCTGACGATCAGTTCCTCGGGACCCAACACCGACGGCTGTGACCCGGAGTCCTGCGCCGGGGTCGTGGTCAGGAACGTCACGTTCGACACCGGCGACGACTGCATGGCCATCAAGGCAGGCCGCGACGCCGACGGGCGCCGGGTCAACGTGCCCTGCCAGGACGTCGTCATCGAGAAGTGCAACTTCGCCAACGGCCACGGCGGCATCACGATCGGCAGTGAGATGACCGGCGGGGTGAAGAACGTCTACGCCAGGGACCTGACCATGAACAGCGCCAACCTCCAGGCCGGGCACCGGGTCAAGACGAACACGCTGCGGGGCGGGTACGTGCTCAACACGAACGTGTACCGGGTGACCGCCGGGACGGTCGGCGGCCCGCTGCTGCTGATCCAGGGCAACTACAACGCCCAGACCGGGAACTTTCCGCCCGACGTCACCGGCATCACCCTGCGGGACTGGAGCGTGCAGGACTGCGAGGGCATCTGGTCCATCGTCGGCGCGTCAGCGGCTGACCCGGTCGGGAGCGTGACGCTTGAGGATCTCGCCATCGCCACGTCAGCCACGCCCAACTCGGCCCAGTACATCTCGGACCTCGTGGTGCGGGACGTCACCGTCGCCGGGGTCCCGGTGACGACCTGACCCTGGCGCCACCGCCCTGGCCGATTCGAGGACGGCCTCTCGCGGAGCCTTGACATGACCCCGCAGGCGCCTTACGTTCCGGGCGTTAGCGCTCACATCCAGTTTCGCCTGGACCGGCGAGAAGCCGATCCTGGCATCTGTTGACAAGAGGTGAGTCATGCATGTTAGCGGTATCAAACGAAGGCTTAGCCTACTGGTGAGCGCGGTGGTGCTCGTGGTCGGGGGACTCGCCGGCTCGGCCATCGCGACGGGGCTTTCCGCCGCGCCAGCGACCTCCGGCCCGTCATCAGCCCTGGCCGTGGCCGCAGGGGCGAGCGCGGGGCCGTGCGACATCTACGCGGCCGGCCGTACCCCCTGCGTGGCTGCCTACAGCACGGTCCGCGCGCTGTACCGGGATTACCACGGGCCGCTCTACCGGATCACGCGCGTGTCCGACGGCGCGAGCACGGACATCGGGGTCCAGTGGCCGGGCGGCTATGCCGACGCGGCCAGGCAGGACGCCTTCTGCGCCGGGACCGTATGCACCATCACCCGGCTGTATGACCAGAGCCCGGAGCACAACGACCTTGGCATCGAGCCGATCGGCGGCAACGGCCCGCCGGACGTCGCCGCCATCGCCAACGCGCTGCGAGTG
>Ga0335072_10003659_pt1 | contig 23084 bp, 25 predicted proteins | sample Lox_Sample_21_FD_206725 | JGI IMG/M metagenome (GOLD analysis project Ga0335072, IMG submission 206725) | Soil microbial communities from Loxahatchee National Wildlife Refuge, Florida, United States - Lox_Sample_2.1 | ecosystem: Environmental > Terrestrial > Soil > Wetlands | place: USA...
GCGCGCGAGCGCACGTGGGAGGTCTCGAACGACGCCGCGCATGACGGCGCCGGCGCCGACACCCGCGAGAAGTCGTACGTGCTCGAGATGCTGCCCTACCCGAGCGGTGAGCCGCACATCGGCCACCTGAAGAATTACGCCCTCGGCGACGCGATCGCACATTTCCACCGCCGGATCGGGCGCCGGGTCCTCCACCCGATGGGCTACGACGCCTTCGGTCTGCCCGCCGAGAACAACGCGATCAAGACCGGCATCCACCCGAGGATCGCCACCGAGCGCTCGATCGCGTCCTACCGGCACTGGTTCCACCGTTGGGGCATCTCGATCGACTGGAGCCGCGAGATCGCCACCCACGAGCCGTCGTACTACCGCTGGACCCAATGGATCTTCCTGAAGCTGTTCGAGCGGGATCTGGCCTATCGCAAGAGGGCGGCGGTCAAGTGGTGCCCGGTTGACCAGACGGTGCTGGCCAATGAGCAGGTGATCGATGGATGCTGCGAGCGCTGCGGCTCGCTGGTCGAGATCCGTCAGCTCGAGCAGTGGTTCTTCCGGATCACCGACTACGCCGACCGCCTGCTCGACGACCTCGACACGATCGACTGGCCCGAGCACGTCAAGGCCATGCAGCGCAACTGGATCGGCCGCAGCGAGGGAGCGGAGGTCGTGTTCCGCTGTGAGGACCTCGGAATCGACTACCCGGTGTTCACCACGAGGCCCGACACGCTGTTCGGCGCCACGTTCTTCGTCATGGCTCCGGAGCACCCCGACGTGTTCAAGCTCGCCGAAGGCACCGAATACGAGCAGGACGTCCACGAGTACGTCAACCACGCGATCACCGAGTCGGTCGAGCTGCGCGGCGATGTCGACAAGCCGAAGACCGGGGTGCCGCTCGGGCGCACGGTCACGAACCCCGTGACCGGCGAACAGGTCCCGATGTACGTGTCCGACTACGTGCTGATGGAGTACGGCACCGGCGCGATCATGGCGGTCCCGGCACACGACCAGCGCGACTACGACTTCGCGAAGGCGTTCGACCTCCCGATTCGCCAGGTCGTAGCCCCGGCCAGCTCCGACGGCGACGCGGAGGGCGGGACACAGGACCAGGCGTTCATCTCGCACACTGAGAACGAACAGCTCATCAACTCGGGTCAGTTCTCGGGCATGAACGCGGTCGAGGGACAGCGCGCAATCGTCGAATGGCTCGACCGCGAGGGCAACGGCCACTTCTCGGTGAGCTACAAGCTCCGCGACTGGCTGGTGTCGCGCCAGCGCTACTGGGGCTGCCCTATCCCGATCGTGTACTGCGAACGGTGCGGGATGGTCCCGGTCGGCGAAGACGACCTGCCCGTCGAGCTGCCCGAGATCGAGGACTACCAGCCCAAAGGACGCTCCCCGCTGGCCGCGGCCGAGGACTGGGTCAACACGCGCTGCCCGGACTGCGGCGGCCACGCGACGCGCGAGACCGACACGATGGACACCTTCGTCGACTCGAGCTGGTACTACCTGCGCTACTGCGACGCCCGCAATGACCACGCCGCGTGGGACCGCAACGTCCTTCGCAGCTGGATGCCCGTCGACCAATACATCGGTGGCGTCGAGCACGCGATCCTGCACCTTCTGTATTCGCGCTTCTTCGTCAAGGCGCTGGCCGACATTGACCTGATGGACATCCAGGAGCCCTTCCAGGCGCTGTTCACCCAGGGGATGATCCTCGGCCCAGACGGCAACAAGATGTCGAGCTCGAAGGGCAACGTGATCGCCCCGAGCGAGATCATCGAGCGCTACGGAGCGGACGCCGCGCGCTGCTACGTGCTGTTCATCGGCCCCGCCGACCAGGACGCGGCATGGTCTGAGACCGGCATCGACGGCGTCTACCGCCGGCTCCTGGCTCGGCTGTGGCGCCTCACGGACGAGTTGTCGGAGACGAACACGCAAACCGCGGAAGCCACGTTCAACTCAGCCGACCAGCCAGAAGCCCCCCAGGGGGATGACCTGAAAATCGTGCGCAAGGCGAACTGGGCGATCGAAAAGGTGACGAGAGACGTGGCCGATCGGTTTGCGTTCAATACCGCGCTGTCGGCGATCATCGAGCTGATCAACGAGATCTACCGCTATCCCGATGCGGATCCACAGGCCCGGCGGTTCGCGGCGGCCACCGCGGCATCGCTGGTGTTCCCGTTCGCGCCCCACCTCGGCTCAGAGGCCTACGAGATGCTCACCGGCCGACGCGTATGGGAGGAGGTGTGGCCCGATGCCGATCCGAACATGCTGCAGACCGAGACGTTCGTGCTCGTCTGTCAGGTGAACGGCAAGGTCCGCGACCGGGTGAGCGCACCGACCGGAGCCGGAAAGGACGAACTCGAACGGCTGTGCCTCGAGTCCCGCGGCGTCAAGGCCCGCCTCGACGGCCAGGAGATCGCCAAGGTGATCGTCGTCCCCGACAAGCTGGTCAACGTCGTCGTCCGCTGAGCGGCCTTGGCGCACCGGCCGTATGTCGCGGTCGTCGGTCCGAGCGACGCGACCTCGCAAGAGAAGCGCGCCGCCGAGACGATTGGCCGCGGCCTCGCTGAGGCTGGCGCGATCCTCATCACCGGCGGCCTTGGGGGCGTGATGGAGGCAGCCTGCCACGGGGCGAGCACGGCCGACGGCACCACCGTGGGATTCCTCCCGGGCACGGACCGTACGAGCGCCAACGACTACCTCCAGATCGCGTTGCCGACCGGCCTCGGCGAGCTGCGAAACGGCCTGATCATCAGGGCGGCGGACGTCGTGATCGCGGTCGGCGGTGCCTACGGGACCCTGTCCGAGATCGCGCTCTCCCTCAGGACCGATGTCCCGGTTGTCGGTCTGGACACCTGGGACGTTGAGGGGATCGAGCGGGTCGACACCCCGGCGGAGGCCGTGAGCCGCGCCCTGCGGCTCGCCACCGCCCGGGCCGACGCGACCGACCGGACCGGCCGAACCGATTCATAGACTCAAAGACAAATGCCTGCCTTCAAGTCCGCCTACCTCATCCACGGAGACGATCACGGCCGGATCGCCGAGCGCCGCCGGCGACTTCGCGCGCTCGCCGAGAACGAGAGCGGGACCCAGGGGATCGAGGTCCTCGAGGGCGAGGGCGCCACTCCCGAGGCGGTCGCGAACGCGCTGAACGCCCTCACGTTCGCCATCGGGCGCAGGTTCATCGTCGTCGACGGCGTCGAACGCTGGACCGACAAGCAGTTCGAGCCGCTCGAGGCCGCCCTCAAACAGATCCCGGACGACACGACGGTCGCTTTCTTTGCGCGTGAGGACAGCAGATCGAAGGCGCCCAAAAAACTCCACGACGCAGTGAAGAAACTCGACGGCGACATCCGCGCCGAGGAGAGCGTCAAGCCCTGGGAGCTGCCGAAGTGGGTGATCGCCCAGGCCAAACAACTTGGTCTCCAGCTGGAGCCCGACACCGCACGGGCGCTGATCAGCCACGTTGGCGACCGCCAACAGCGGCTGCTCCGCGAGCTCGAGAAGCTCGTGCTGTACGCGGGCGCGGGCGCGCGCATCGATCAGGCGATGGTCGACGAGCTCACCGCTCCCTCGGCCGAGCACAAAGCGTGGTCGCTCGCCGACGCCATCCTGTCCGGCGATGGGCAAGCCGCCACGCGCGAGTACCTGACGCTGCGCAGCCAGGGCGAGCGCCTGCCGAGCCTCCTGTATTGGATGAGCCAGCGCGTCCGCACCGCGCGCGAGATCGCCACCGCCCTCGAGGCCGGCGAACCACAGGCGCAGATCAAGCGAAAGCTCCGGATGCCCTCCAGGGCGGCGGACCGGCTGATCGCCGATGCCAAACGCGCCGGCGCCGGGAACCTCGAGCGCACGATCGAGGAGCTGGCCGATCTCGAGCTCGCCTCGCGCGGAGGCGGCAAGAACGCCGGCGGCGAGGACACCGCGGCGCTGCTCGCCATTGGGCGGGTGGCCGCAGCGGCCTAGAGGATGTGCAGCAGGAAAGCGGCGACGATCGCGATGAAGATCACCACGAGCGCCGGCAGGAAGTGAAGGATTCGGCTCGACTCCCGCCGGAACGCCGGCGGGGCGTTGGCCGCGTTGCGCATGACCATCGCGGCGCCACGGGACGCGACGGCCTCGTCGCGCTCGGACCGGAGTTGCTCGAGCGTCGCCGAGAGCGCCTCTCGTTCGGCCGCGGTCCGCTCGTTCGCGGCCACCGCGCCGTCGCGGACGCGAACCGCGTCGTCTCGGTCGCCGAGCAGGGCGTCGCGCTCGGCGGCGACCTGATCGCGCGCATCGAGGGCGGCGTCGCGTTCGGCCATCGCCGCTGCGCGGGCGGCCTGCGCTGCGTCGAGCTGGGCGGCGAGTTCGTCGCGGGCGTCGATCGCGGCGCGGCGCTCGGCAAGCGCCTCGTCGCGGGCGGCCATCGCCGCATCCCGCATTCGCAGAGCTTCGGCTCGCGCGCCAGCAGCCGCGTCCCGTTCAGCCGCCGCCTCGTCGCGCATTTTCAGCGCCTCGCCGCGAGCCTGCGCGAGGCGGTCGTGCTCGGCCGACGCGGCCTCGCGCGCCTCCCGGGCGGCATCGCGCGCGCCTGACACTTCGTCCAGCTTGGCGCCGCGCCGCTCGAGCTCGGCGGCGAGCTCCGCCAGCTCGGCGTCCTTGCGCTCGAGTTCGCGCTGTACGCGGTGCGCCTCGCGCCTGGCCTTGACCAGCTCAGTCGACGGCTGACGGGGACGCCGGGGTGCGGGGGCGGGGCTCTCGGACGCCTCTCCACGCCGGGACCCCATCGACGCGCCCGAAGCGCCCGAAGCGCCCGAAGCGCCCGAAGCGCCGGACGCACCCGACGCGCCCGAAGCGCCGGACGCGCCCGAGGACGACGATGGCCGCGACCGTCGCCGGCGAGAGCGTGCAGCGCCCGGCAGCGAAAGCGTGATCGTGATGTCGGGTGCGACGTTCAGCTCGGCCTCGACCCAGCTCCCGTCGTCCTCATCGCACGGGAACGACGCCTCCCACGGCTGGCCGTCCTCGGCCGCCCACGGCTTGTGCTCGAGGTCGGCGAGCAGGCGCCGCTGCTCGTCGTCGGCGACCAGCGTCAGGCTGGGCCGGATGAACCTCCGTCCGCGCACGCCGAACCAGCGACCGTTGACTTCGAACCGATCTCCGTCGGCCAATTCGAATCGGTCGAGCTCGAACCCAACGCGGTTCGTTCCGGTAGTTGCCGGCTCGAGGACCTCTGCCATGCGGATCACAAGTTACTCGGATCGGCGATCCGACCGCGCGCTCGCAAGCAGATTTGCAGCGCTAAAGCGTCTAACCGCGCCGCACGCGCGCCGCGCGTGACTTCTTGCGCGCGCCGGCGTTGCGATGCAGAGCGCCGCGCTTGACGGCCTTGTCGATCGCCTGGACGAGTTCGCGATGCTCGGTGTCGGCCTGCGCGCCGTCACCGGCCGCCACCGCCGTCTCGAGGCGGCGGAAGAACGTCTTGATCTTCGACGTGTAGCGGCGGTTCTCGAGTCGCTCGCGCTCGGCGCGGAGGATCCGCTTCTTCTGTGACTTGATGTTGGCCATAAGCAGGAGGAAGCCGCGGCCCTCGCCGCGGCGCGCCCTACTATAGCCAGCCCTGGCCCAGATCGACACACGAACCGGGACGTCCGGCAACGGCGTCCCACCCCGACATCCCGAGGGACCGGGTGCACCGCCCCAGGGACCCGGCGCCACCAATCCGCCGCGCCGGCGCATTGCCGTCAACACGGCCATCTTCGCGTTCGCCACCGCGCTCTCGCGAATCGCCGGGCTCGGGCGCGAGGTCGTCCAGGCCGCGTACTTCGCCACGTCGGCGGCGGCGTCGGCGTTCACGCTGGCCTCCCAGGTTCCGAATCTGTTCAGCAACCTGTTCTCCCAGGCGGCGCTGTCGGCGGCGTTCGTGCCGGTGTTCACCGAGCTGCTCAGCAAGGGGCGTAAGCGGGAGGCGTTCCGCGTCGCCTCGACGCTGTTCTGGGTGATCCTGATCGCGCTCGGCGCGCTCACGGTGCTGTGGACGCTCGTCGCCGGTCTGGTCGTGCCGGCGTTCACCGGGAGTCACATTCCGAACGCGCTGACCGCGGGGCTGTCGCGCGTGCTGTTCCCGGTCGTGCTGCTGCTCAGCCTCACCGGCCTGCTGGTCGGAATCCTCCAGTCCTACGACGAGTTCACGATCCCGGCGATCGCGCCGGCCGTGTGGAACCTCGTGATCCTGTTCGGGCTGGTCACGCTGTATCACCGCTTCAACGGCGAGCAGCGGATCTACGCGTACGCCATCGCGTGGCTGGCGGCGACCGTCGTGCAGTTCCTGATGGTGTTCGTCGCGCTCCGCAAGGTCGAGTTCAAGGTGTCGTTCGTCTGCGACTGGCGGGACCCGCGCGTCAGGCAGGTGCTGATCCTGTTCATCCCGGTCACGATCAGCGTCGGCATCATCAACCTCGACATCTTCCTGAACGCCGGCTTCGGGTCGCTGGTCTCGAGCGCGGCCCCCGCCGCGATCAACGACGCGTTCCGGATCTACATGCTGCCGCAGGGGATCTTCAGCGTCGCGGTCGCGACCGTGCTGTTCCCGACGCTCAGCCGCATGGCCGCGCGGCGCGACGCGAATGGGATGCGCAAGACGGTCGGGAACGGCACGCGCCAGATCAATCTGCTGCTGATCCCGTCGGCGGCGCTGATGCTCGTGCTGGCGACGCCGATCACCGAGCTCGTCTACCAGCACGGCACGTTCCACTCGACCTCAACCCACCTGGTCTCGACGGCCCTGTTCTGGTTCTCGTTCAGCCTCCCGTTCGCAGGCGTGAACCTGCTCCTGAGCCGCACGTTCTTCGCACTCAAGCGTCCGTGGATCCCGACCAAGCTGGCCGCGATCAACATCGTGGTCGACGCGATCGTCAGCATCGCCCTGTACAAGCCGCTGGGCATCGCCGGCCTCGTAATCGGGACCGCGGTCGCCAACATGCTGATGACCGTCCTCCAGACGTGGCGGCTGCGGATCGGGTTCAACGGCTACCTCGAGGGCGGCCAGACGCTGATGATCACCGTGCGAATCCTCGTGGGAACGATCATCATGGCCGCGATCGCCCGGGGTATCTGGGTCGGGCTCGACCACCTGCTCGGCGAGTCGCTCGTGGCGCAGATCTTCTCGGTCGGGATCGCGTCCGCGGTCGCCTGCGCTATCTACGCCAAGCTCATGCTCACGATGCGCGTCCCCGAGGCCAGGCAAATCCAGGCCCTGGTCATGGCGCGCCTCCGATCGGCGTAGCCTCACCGGCGATGAGCCTGTACGAGCGTCATTTCTCCGATCCCCAGCGCGAGCGCGCGTTCCTCAGCGCCGTCGGGTTCACGACTGCGTTCGCCACCGCGCGTGGGATCACGCATGCGATCAGGGCCGGTGTCGGTCCGTTCCGCAACATCTCTGAGGGTGGTCGCCACATCCACCACTCGACGTTTGGGATCCTCGGGCTACTCGGGATCGGCTACATCTGGACCTACCAGCTCGGTGTTGGCGTCGGCGAATGCCGGCGCTGGCCTTCGCGGGTCAGCGCATCAACGTACGGGATCGCGGCGGCGCTGACGCTCGACGAGTTCGCGCTGTGGCTCGACCTCCACGACGACTACTGGGACAAGCAGGGACGCAAGTCGATCGACGCGGTGACGGTCTTCGGTGGCCTCCTCGCAATCGGGGTCGCCGGCCGTGGTGTGCTGAAGGAGCTGGGCCTGCTCCCGAAGGCGCTCGAGCGCTTCGTGGATTAGGAGGGGCCGCCTACGGCGGCGTCCATGGGGCCAACACCGCCCGGCATCCGTGCCGGCGGCGGCGGACGCGCTCAGACCGGCTCCGCCTGGACCAGGCGGGCGGCGATCTGGCCGCGACCACGGCTGAGGCGGCTCATGATCGTGCCCTCCTTGGTTCCGAGCGCAACCGCCGCGTCCCGGTATGACAAGCCGATCACGTCGACCGCAACCACGGCCTCGCGCAAGGGCCGGCTCAGCTCGCCCAGTGCCTGGTACACGGGCGCGATCTCAATCGAGTCGGCGATCAGGTCGCGGTGGGCGCCGAACTGCTCGAGCTCGTCTGCGGCGGCGGGCACGGTCAGCACTCGCGTTGCCCGCCCTGAGCTGATCCAGGTGTTGCGCATGACCTTCAGGAGGTAGGCGAGATCCCCGTCCCGGCGCACGAACCGCGGTCGGCGTAGGACCCGCTCATAGGTGTCCTGGACGAGATCTTCCGCGTCCTGCCTCGACCCGCATAGTCCGTATGCCGCCCGGTAGAGCCTCTGTACATGGGTCCCGAGCGAATCGGGGTCGAGCCGGCGCGGCTCTTCGTTCGCTGTCACTCGGGCATCGTTGCGAGCGCGGGCGGATCGCACATCGGGCAAACGCACATTTATCTGCGGATCGCTTTAGTCGGCTGTTTAGAAACCGATCCGAAATACCCTTGTACTCATGGCCGACCAGGCTCACATCCGGAACTTCTCGATCATCGCCCACATCGACCACGGCAAGTCGACGTTGGCGGACCGCATCCTCGAGCTCACCCACACGGTCGACCCCCGCTCGATGCGCGCCCAGGTGCTCGACTCGATGGAGCTCGAGCGCGAGCGCGGGATCACGATCAAGGCCCAGGCGGTTCGGGTGTTCTACGAAGCTGGCGATGGTCAGGCGTACCAGCTCCATCTGATCGACACGCCCGGGCACGTCGACTTCACCTACGAGGTATCGCGGTCGCTGGCGGCGTGCGAGGGCGCTCTGCTCGTCGTGGACGCCTCGCAGGGCGTCGAGGCGCAGACGGTCGCCAACACGTATCTCGCGATCGACTCGGGGCTCGAGCTGATCCCGTGTCTCAACAAGGTCGACCTTCCGGGCGCCGAACCGGAAAGGGTCGCCGAAGAGGTCGCCGAGCTGCTCGGAGAACCGGCCGACAACGTGCGCCGGATCAGCGCGAAGACCGGCGAGGGCGTGACCGACGTGCTCGACGAGCTGATCGCGCGCGTGCCGCCGCCGAGCGGCGACCCCGATGCACCCGCCCGCGCGCTGATCTTCGACTCGGAGTTCGACCAGTACCGCGGCGTGATCGCGTACATCCGCGTGGTCGACGGCACGTTCACGAAGGGCGAGGCGATCCGCGCGATGCAGGCCGGCACCGAGGCCGAGATCGACGACATCGGCTTCTTCACGCCGCAGATGACGTCCGCGGACGCACTGCACGCCGGCGAGGTCGGGTTCCTGATCACCGGGATCAAGGACGTGACCAAGCTCCGCGTCGGCGACACGCTGACGACCAAGCGGGACGCCGCGACCGAGCCGCTCCCGGGCTACCGCGAGGTCAAGCCGATGGTGTTCTGCGGGCTGTTCCCGATCGACTCCGACGATTACGCCGACCTCCGCGACGCGCTCGAGAAGCTCTCGCTGAACGACGCCGCGCTGAGCTGGGAGCCAGAGACCTCAGACGCGCTCGGGTTCGGGTTCCGGTGCGGATTCCTCGGGCTGCTGCACATGGACATCGTCCGCGAGCGCCTCGAGCGTGAGTACGACCTCGAGCTGCTCGCGACGATGCCGAGCGTCGAGTACGAGGTCACGCTCACCGACGGCGTCACGATCCCCGTCCACAGCCCGAACGACATGCCCGAACCGACGCGCGTCGCGGTCGTCCGCGAGCCCTACATCCGCGCGTCGATCCTGACCCCCAAGGAGTACATCGGGCAGATCATGGAGCTGTGCCAGGAACGCCGTGGCGACCACGCCGGCCTGCACTACCTCTCGTCCGAGCGCGTGCAGCTCACCTACGACCTGCCGCTGGCCGAGATCGTGCTCGACTTCTTCGATCAGCTCAAGTCGCGCACACGCGGCTACGCCTCGCTCGACTACGAGCTGATCGGCCTGCGCGAGTCGGATCTGGTCAAGCTCGACATCCTGCTCGCGGGCGATCCGATCGACGCGCTGTCGATGCTCGTGCACAACAGCAAGGCCTACGACGCCGGGCGGACGCTCGCGGAACGGCTTCGCAAGACGATCCCCCGCCAGCAGTACGACGTCCCGATCCAGGCCGCGATCGGATCGCGGATCGTCGCGCGCGAGACGATCAAGGCCTACCGCAAGGACGTCACCGCCAAGTGCTACGGCGGCGACATCACGCGCAAGCGCAAGCTGCTCGAGACACAGAAGAAGGGCAAGCAGCGGATGAAGCAGGTCGGCCGGATCGAGGTGCCCCAGGAGGCGTTCCTGACCGTGCTCGAGCTCGGCGAGAAGAGCTGAGGGCAGCGGCCGCTAGCCGCGCCGGCTGCTGTCGTGGCCGCGCTCGCCCCGGCGCTGCATCCAGCTCGCGAACTCGTCGAGGCCGTCGGCGAGGATCTTCCCGAGGCTGTCGTCGGTCTTGATGTAGCCGAGCTCCTCGTCGGACGGGCGGTCGGCGCGCTTGGCCTTGGAGGTCGCGGCCGCGGCGGCCTCGCGGGCGGCGCGCTGGGCGCGCTCGCGCGCCACGCGGGCCTTCTCGCGGAGCTCACGCTCTAGACCGGCCAGCCGCTCCTCCACGTCCGGGCTGGTCGGAGGGGGCGGGGGTCCATAGGAGGGAGGGGTCGGACTTCTGCGGCGCTGGCGCATGATGCTTCCGTACGCCTCCTGGACCTCCTCGAACCGCCGCGCGGACTCGATCGAGCCGCCGTTGTGGTCGGGATGGTGGACCTGGACAAGCCGCCGGTAGGCGGCGCGCAGCTCCTCGTCGGAAACCCCCGGCTTGACGCCGAGGACGGTGTAGGGATCGCGGCGCAGGGAACTCAGACCCAGGGACGCGGCCTCGGGCCGCTCGGGCGGCCGGCGGGCCAGCGACCGTACGCGTGCAGCGAGCGGCGGTAACGATTGCCGTAGTGGCGATGGCCGCGCCCGAACACCCACCAGGCGGCAGCCAACACGACCGCCCAGGCCGTAAACAGCGTCGTGATCACGACCACCGCCGCAATCAGCATCGAGACGATCACCGGCGCCAGGAACACGATCAAGACGATGATTGCCGGGTGCGGAATCGAAAGCGACCGTGACGGCTGGCGCCGGCGGACCGGCGGGGCGCCCGGCAAGTCGGCGACGACCGCGTCGAGCTCTCCGTACGTGCGAGCGGAGAACACGGCTTCGAGGCGCTCCTCGAGCTCCTCGGCCAGCAGCCGGCCCTCTCCGGTCGCGTGGCGCAACCGCTCGGCGACCTGTTCGCGATCCGCGTCCGATGCCCTCAGGGTCGCTCGCCTAGCCATCTCGCTCTTGCTCCTCGTTGCCGGCTGGTAAGTGTGCGACGAGGCTACCGGGCCCCGCGGCTACCGACAAGCGTACTGCCCCGCGATCGTGGGCGACTTCTAATATGCCTTGACAGACATATAGCCGAGTAGTTATATTTGCGACGTGTCGTCCGCCTGGTCCGCACTCGCCGATCCCCACCGCCGCGCGATGCTCGAGCTTCTGCGGGAGTCGCCTCGACCCGTCGGGGAGCTCGTCGCGCGGACCGGCCTGACCCAGCCCGGGACGTCGAAGCACCTGCGCGTCCTCCGTGACGCGGGCCTCGTGATCTCGCGCGCCGAGGCCCAGCAGCGGATCTACGCGCTCGACGTCCGGCCGCTGGCCGAGCTCGACGCGTGGCTCGAGCCCTACCGCCAGGTATGGGAGCGCAGCCTCGACGCGCTCGAACGGCACCTCGACCGGAACCCGAAAGAGGAGGACTGAAAGGTGTACGGCAACTACGCCACGACCGAAGACACGCCGACGCTCATGTTCGCACGGCGCCTGTCCCATCCGGTCGACCGCGTGTGGAGCGCGATCACAGAGCCCGACGAGCTCGGACATTGGTTCCCGTCGAAGGTCGTGGTCGACGAACTGGCCGCGGGGGCGGAGATCAGCTTCGAGTTCGAGGACATGCCACTCGACGCCCCCGCGACGATGACTGGGCGCGTTACCAACTTCGAACCGCCAAGGGTGTTTGGGTTTTGCTGGGGCGAGGATCACCTGCGCTTCGAACTCGAGCCCGACGAACAGGGGTGCACCTTGCGCTTGACCGTGGCGCTGGGGACGCGCGACAAGGCCGCCCGCGACGCGGCGGGCTGGCACGTCTGCCTGGACCGCCTCGAGCGGGAGCTGGGCGACGCGGGGCTAGGCGGCGAGTGGCGCGACTACTACGACGAGTACCAGCGCCGCGGCGTCCCCGCCGGTGCGCCGATCCCCGGCTCGGGCGAATCCGGCGCGAGCGGATAGGGCTCCCGTTTCGTATCGGGCCGGATTCGCTTAAGGGAATCCGGCTCGAGACCTGTGTGCTCCTTCACGCGACGGAGCCGGATTCCCCAGGCTCAGACCAGCACGCGCCGGCGGAAGTTCCGCAGCCCCAGCCACAGGAACGCTGCGGTAAACGCGATCAGCACCGGATAGATGATGAACAGGTGCAGGTGCGAGAACGGGGTCAGCCCGGCGCGCATTCCTTCGGTCACGTAGATCAGCGGATTGATCAGTACGAGGATCTGGAGCCAGTGGATGCCGGCGACCTCCACCGGGGCGAGCTTCGTCCACTGGTAGTAGGTGCCGCCGAGGAACGTGAGCGGGAGCACGACGAAGCCCCACATCAGGCCGATGTTGCGGGGCTCGAACGTGGTGCCGAGGACGAGCCCCAGCGAGGTCATGGCCAGGCAGGCGAGCGGGATCAGCGTGAGGATGACGGGCCAGTGGACGTGGAGGTGGGCGTTGACGCCGCCGGCGTGGACGACAGCTGCGATCGGGAACACAATCACTGCCGCGAGGATCCCCTGGACGCAGCCCGACAGGACCTTGGCGATCGCCACGAGCGAGATCGGGCACGGTGCCTGGACACGGTCCTCGATCTCGCGCGTGTAGCCGAACTCGGTCGACATCGGCAGCGCCACGGCCTGGATCCCCTGGAACATGATCGAGATCCCGACGACGCCGGCGACGAGCACGGTCGCGAACGCCGACTCGGCCGCGGGGCCACGGCCGCCGCCGATGCCCTGACCGATCGTCGGGAACACGTACAGGAACACGAACACGAGCAGGAAGGGCTGGATCAGCGTGCGCACGATGAACTCCGCGAGGTGCTTGCGGAGCACGGTCAGGTCACGCAGGATGAGCGCCCACAGTGCCGCCCGGCTGGCGGCGAACATCGACCGGGTGGGGCTGAGCGAGATCGCCGTCTCCGGAGCGGAAGCGGGCGCCTGTGTGGCGGTGGTCATTCGCGAAGGTCCTTGCCGGTCAGGTTGATGAACACGGTCTCGAGCGTCGGCTCGGCAACCGAAAGGTCAAATAGCTCGTACCCGGCCTGCTCGGCGGCGGACACGACGCGCGGGACGATCCGCTCGGCGCCCGTCACGTGGAGTTCGACCCCGCCGTCGATCACGCGCGTGCGGGTACGCCCTCGACGTGGGCCTCGAGCGCCTGCGCGAGCTCTTCTCCGTCGCCGGCAGCCTTGACGGTCACGATCGTGTCCGCGCCGACCGACTGCTTGAGCGCCGCCGGCGTGTCGAGCGCGAGGATCTTGCCGTGATCCATGATCGCTACCCGGTTGCACAGCCGATCGGCTTCCTCCATGTAGTGGGTGAGGAGCATGATCGTCTGGCCGTCGGAGTTGAGCTCGCCGAGAATCTCCCAGAGCGCCAGCCGGCTCTGCGGGTCCAGGCCGGCCGTGGGCTCGTCCAGGAACAGCACGGCCGGGCGGTGGAAGATCGCGCGGGCGACCATCAGCCGCTGGGCCATCCCGCCTGAGAGTGCGTAGACCGACGCCTTCGCCCAGCGGCCGAGGTGGAACTGCTCGAGCAGCCGGTCCGAGATCCGCCGCGATTCGGGGGCCGCGATCCCGAACAGGCGGCCGTGGAAGTACAGGTTCTCCCACACGGTCAGCTGCCGGTCGAGCGTGTTCTGCTGGGACACGATCCCGATCAGCTGCTTGGCGAGCGCGGGGTGGGCGATGACATCGACCGTACCGACGTGGGCGCGTCCGGCGGTGGGGACGACGCGCGTTGTCAGCATGCCCGCGGTCGTGGTCTTGCCGGCGCCGTTCGGCCCGAGCAGGCCGAAGATCTCGCCGGCGTTGATGCTCAGGTCGAGCCCGTCGACGGCCTTGAAGTCAGTGTCCGGGTATTGCTTGGTCAGGCCGTCGGTGCGAATGATCGCGGCGCCGGCATCGCCGTTCTCGGTGGCGGACGTCATGGAAGAATCACCAAGTATGGACCTCGGCCTCCGCGATCGTGCCTGCATCGTCACGGGCGCGTCCGGGGGTATCGGCCGGGCCGTCGCGGTGTCGCTCGCGGCCGAGGGTGCATCCGTTCTGCTGGTGGGGCGGCGGTCGGAGACGCTGGCTGACGTTGCCGGCGAGTGCCGGGCGGCGGGCAGCCTTGCGGAGCCGCTCGCGCTCGACGTGACCGCTGTCGACGCCGGCGAGCGGTCGGTGCAGGCGTGCCTCGAGCGGTTCGGAACGATCGACGCGCTCGTCAACGGCGCCGGCACGAGCGCCGTGCGATCGGTCGAGCAACTCACGGACGACGAATGGCAGGCGCAGTGGGAGCTGCACGTCATGGCGCCGATGCGGCTGATGCGGGCCGCCGCGCCGGAGATGGCCTCGCGGGGGTGGGGGAGGATCGTGAACGTGGCCTCCTCGTCGGGCAAGCGCCCGTCGTCGACGAACATGGCGTACTCCGTGACCAAGGCGGCCGAGCTGTCGTTGTCGCGATCTTTCGCAGATCTGTATGCGTCCCGGGGAGTGCTCGTGAACTCGGTGTCACCGGGGCCGATCGGCGGCGATCTGTGGCTGTCGGAGGGGGGACTGGCCGACCAGAACGCTCGCGCCCGGGGGGTCACCCGGGAAGAGGCGCTCGAGTCAGTTGCCGGGCGCCAGCCGATCGGGCGACTGGGCACCGAGGAGGAGGTCGCGGCCGTGATCGTGTTCCTGTGCTCGGAAGCGGCGTCGAACGTCGCCGGCGCGTCCTGGTCGGTAGACGGCGGCGCCGTGCCGGTGATCATCTGAGAGACTGCGCCGCCGTGCCTGCCAACACCGACGCGATCGGCAAGAGCTATCCGGTGACGACGTACGCGGTCGGCCGCGAGAAGGTCCGCGAGTATGCCCACGCGGTCGGCGAGACCAACCCGGTGTACCTGAACGTCGACTCCGCCCGGGCCGCCGGGTACGCCGACGTCGTCGCGCCGCCGATGTTCGCGGTCGTGTACCAGGGCCGCGCGATCACGCCCGCGCTGTTCGACCCGGAGGTCGGGATCGACTTTCCGAGGATGCTCCACGGCGGCCAGCAGTTCATCTGGGGCCCCGTTGTCGTGGCAGGAGACGAGATCGAAACGACCACGTCCATCAAGGACATAAGTCAGCGGGGCGGGATGAACTTCTTCGTGTTCGAGACCGACTCGCGCAACCAGCGAGGCGAGACCGTGTGCACCGGCCTCTGGACGAACATCGTCAGGGAGGGCTCGTGAGCCTCGAGCAGGGCGATCCAGTCCATCTCGAGGTCACCCCGGACCGGTTCGTGACCGTGCGCTACGCGGGCGCTTCCGGCGACTTCAACCCGATTCACATCGACGAGGAGTTCGCTGTGAGCGTTGGTCTCCCGGGCCGCATCCTCCACGGGCTGTGGACGATGGCGCAGGTGGCGCGCGCGCACACCGACGCTGGCGGCGGCCCGGAGAGCCTGAAGCGGCTGTCGGTGCAGTTCCGGGGAATGGGACGCATGGAGGAGCCGATCGTGGTCTCGGGCTCGGTCCGTGCGGTTGAGGATGGGATCGCGATCGTCGACTCGCAGGCCGAGCAGTCGGGGCATCGGATCATCCGCAACGCGGTCGGCGAAATCTCAGTCGACTGACTGAAGATCTCCGGTCGGTGGCGATCAGGGTCCGACCTACAATCAAGGTTTGATGCTCACTTCGCGTCAAGAGCTCGTGCTGCGCAGGGTCGTCGAGGAGTACCTCGATGGTGGGCTGCCCGTGGGGTCCAAGGCCCTGGCGGTGAACGTCCGGTGGGGGCCGTCGACGATCCGCAACGAGCTCGCGAGCCTCGAGGAGCTGGGGCTGCTCGCGCACCCGCACACGTCCGCCGGCCGCGTTCCGACCGAGGCCGGATATCGGTACTTCGTGGACCGGCTGCTGCCGACAAAGGAACTGGATCCCACCCACCCGCGGCTGGCGCTGTCGCTCGTGCGCCGCGAGCTCGACGAGGCGATGAAGGTCACGACCGAGGCGCTGTCGCAGGTCACGAACCTGCTCGCGATCGTGACCGCCCCCCCGATCGAGACATCGACGATCCGCCACATCGAGGTGCTGGTGCTGCAGCCCCAGGTGCTGATGGTCGTGGTGATCACCTCGACCGGCGGCGTCACCAAGCGCCTGTTCACGTTCGCGAGAGCCGTCGACCCGGGCCTCGCCGACTGGGCGGCGAGCTATCTGAACGAACGTCTCGTGGGCCTCGGGCTCGGCGCCCGGATCCTCCAGAAGCGGCTGCACGACCCTTCTCTCGCGCGCTCTGAGTCGGACTTCCTCGAGGCGCTGTCTCCGGTGTTCACCGAGCTCGAGGACGGCTCCCACGACATGTTCTACGTCGAGGGCACGGGGCGGCTCCTGCGCCCCGACCGGGTCGGCGAGGTGACGGAGTTGAACGCGCTGATGGACATGCTCGAGCGGCGTGTGACCCTGCTCGGGGTCCTGCAGGCGGCGCTGAACGAGCGCGACGTGCTCGTCCGGATCGGCGCCGAGAGTGGCGTTCCCGGGCTGCGCTCGATGGCGCTCGTGGCCGCCGGCTACGGCCTACCGCAGCGCCGGCTCGGCACGGTGTCGGTGATCGGTCCACTGCGGATGGACTATGGCCACGCGATCACGTCGGTCCGGGACGCCGCGGCGCAGCTGTCGAGCTTCATCGCCGAGGTCTACGACGAACGATGAGCGCGCTAGATGAGTAGCACCCGCGACTACTACGAGGTCCTCGGCGTCACCCGCGACGCCGACGAGGCGACGATCAAGAAGGCCTTCCGCCGCCTGGCGCGCGAGCTTCACCCCGACGTCAACCGGCACGACCCGGACGCCGAGGAGAAGTTCAAGGAGGCCGCCGAGGCCTACGAGGTCCTGTCGGACTCCGACCGCCGCGCGACCTACGACCGGTACGGGCGCGAGGGTCTGCGCAGCGGCGGATACGCGCCGAACTTCGAGGCGTTCGGGTCGGTATCGGACATCTTCGAAGCGTTCTTCGGCGGCGGCAGCGCGTTCGGCGATCTGTTCGGCATGTCCGGCGCGCGCGGCGGCCCCGCCCAGGGCGGCGACGTCGCTGTCACCGCTGAGATCGATCTCGTCGAGGCGGCGGCCGGAGCGAAGGTCGAGGTCAGCTACGAGGCCGTCGAGGTATGCGAGCACTGCCACGGGAACGGCGCCGAGCCCGGCACGCCGATCGAGACCTGCCCCCGCTGCCAGGGGAGCGGTCAGCTCCAGGCGGTGACACGCACCCCGTTCGGGCAGATGATGCGCACGGCCGTGTGCGACGTCTGCCACGGCGACGGCAAGGTCGCGCGTGATCCGTGCAAGGTGTGTCGCGGCCGTGGGCGCAAGGTCGATCGCCCGAAGGTGAAGGTCGACGTGCCGGCGGGCATCGCGGACGGACAGCGCATCCGGATCGCCGGGCGCGGCCACGCCGGCGATCGCGGCGGGCCTCCTGGTGACCTGTACGTGCTCATCCGGGTCCGCGAGGATCCGCGTTTTGTCCGCGACGGCGATGATCTCGTGACTGCGGTCGACGTGTCGGCCCCGCTGGCCGCGCTCGGCACCAAGGTCGAGGTCGAGACCGTCGATCGCGGGCCGGTGGAGGTCGAGATCCCGGCGGGCACGCAGCCGCACGAAACAGTGATCGTCCGCGGCGCCGGGATGCCCTCCCTGCGCGGCCGCCACTCCGGAAACCTGCGTGTTCTCGTCAACGTCGTCGTCCCCCGCCATCTGAGCAAGGAACAGCGCGAGCTCGTCGAGCAGCTCGCCGACTCCATGACCGATCACAACCTGCGTAACGACGAGGGCCTGTTCGGGAAGCTGAAGCGGGCCTTCGGCGGGTAGTGGTCCGCCTCGCGGTTCGCGTCCGGCGCGATCAGGCCGAGATCGTGCTCGCCGAACTGCTGTCGGTTGCGCCGTCCGGCGTCGAGGAGGTTGACGTCAGTGCGGGCGTGGTCGAGTACGCCGTGTACGGCGCGCCCGGCGAGCTACCGTCGCTGCCCGACCTGACCGCCGCCGCCGGCGGCGCCCTGGTCGAGGTTCACACCTCGGAGGTGGCAGACGACTGGGACCGGCGGTGGCGCTCGTTCCATCGGCCGCTCGTGCTCGATGGGGGGCTTGTTGTGCGGCCGCCGTGGGAGGACGCGATCGGGGCTCCGGTCGAGATCGTGATCGACCCGGCGCAGGCGTTTGGGACGGGTTCACATGCGACCACCCGCCTTTGTCTCGAACTGATGCTTGAGCTGGCGTCCGGCGTGCCGGACGAGCCGACCACGCGCCCGGACGCCCGTCCGCGCCTAGGCCCCTTCCTCGACCTGGGCTCCGGGTCCGGGGTGCTCGCGATCGCGGCCGCGCGGCTGGGATGGGACCCGGTGGTGGCGCTCGACTACGACCCGGCCAGCGTCCTCGCCACCGCCGACAACGCGGACGTGAACGGCGTGCAGATCGAGGTTGCTCGGCACGACTTGCGCGTCGATCCCGTGGCTGTGGCGCCGACGGTGGCGGCGAACCTGCTGAGACCGCTGCTGTTGACGTGGGCCGAGCGGCTTGCCCGCGCCACCGATCTCCCGGAGCGGGTGATCGCCAGCGGCCTGCTCGCGGGCGAGGCGGACGAGGTTGCCGGCGCGTTCGCGGGGGTCGGGCTGGTCGAGGCCGCGCGCCGCGAGTCCGGCGAGTGGGCGGCGCTCTTGCTCCGCCGCACGGGCTGACCGGCCGGTGCTCCTGCTCCGGCGCTCGGGCTGAGCGGCCCGGGTGGGCCCCGCGGCCCCGGCCGCCACCGTGGACAAGCTCGCGATGCCAGATCTTGTCCACCGGGCCGATGCCGGTCCTGCCCGCGTGGCGCATGCTTCACCGCGACGTTGCGATCCCGGAAGAAGAAGAACTTTGGAAAAGGAGGTGAAGCCAGTTGCCCAATCCGCTTGCGATCGGCGTAACGCTCGGTGGCCTGCTCCTCGATGTGGTTGTGCCGCGGCCAAAGCCTCGCGCTGGATTTGCGCATGAGTCCTTTCTCCTCGCTCCGCGCGCCGGCTCGAGGACACCAAGGCACGAAGCCGCACACGAGGAGTACGAGACTCCGCCGGCCGCGGGCGTGAGACTCAACTGAATGTGAGGTGTCCACGGTGGCCGCGCTAACGTGCGGCCACCGTGGCGTCGTTCGCTGTCAAGTTCCTCGGGTGCAAGGTCTCGCAAGCTGACGCGATGACCGCCCGGCGGGCGCTGCTCGAGGCCGGGCACACCGAGGTTTCCGAGCACGAGGCTGAGTTGCACGTGATCAACACGTGCTGCATCACCAGTGAGGCGGAGGCCAAGTCGCGCCAATCGGTTCGCCGCTCGCTGAAGACCGCGGGCGAGGTGCTGGTGTCTGGGTGCGCGGTCAACTTGAATGCGGGGCAGTTCGCCGAGATCGACCTCCGCGTGAGGCCGTTCGTCGGGCCGGCCGAGGCGGTCGCCGGCGACATGGCGCAGGCGCTCGGCGCCTGTGCCGACCTCGACCACGATGTCCTCGCCCGGCAGTCGTCCGCTCAGGCTTCCCGTACGCGCGGCTTCATCAAGGTCCAGGACGGCTGCGACTGCCACTGCGCCTACTGCATCATTCCCACGGTCCGCGGCGACGCCCGCTCCCGGCCGGCTTCGGCGGTGCTCGAGGAGGCGCGCCGGCGGGTCGATCAAGGACAGCCGGAGATGGTCCTGACCGGTATCAGCGTGGGGGACTATCACGACCCCGAGAGGGGACTCGAGCTCGGCGAGCTGATGGTCGAGGTCGCCCGAGTCCCCGGCGTCGAGCGGGTCAGGCTGTCGAGCGTCGAGGTGATCCACGTCAAGGACTCGCTGCTCGAGGCGCTCGCGACCGAGCCGAAGGTGTGCCCGCACCTCCACGTTCCGATGCAGTCGGGCGACGATGACGTTCTGCGGGCGATGGGCCGCCACTACACCGCCGGCGAGTATCTGGAAAGCGTGAGAGCACTGCGCGCCGCCGTGCCGCACGTAAACGTCACGACCGACGTAATCGTCGGGTTCCCGACCGAGAGCGAAGACGCCTTCGAACGGACCCTGAACGCCGTCGACGCCGCCGGGATCACCAAGGTCCACACCTTCTCCTACTCCCCGCGTCCCGGCACGGTGGCCGAGGCGCTCGGCGACCGGGTTTCGCCCGAGGAGAAGAAGCGGCGCTCGCGCGAGCTGCGCGGACGCTCGGAGGTCCGCTCGCGGCACCATCGCGTCACGAAGCTCGGAGGCTCCGAGCGGGTGCTCGTCGACAAAGTGGCCGACACCCAGTGCTCGGGCTACACCGCTGACTACACGCGTTGCTATCTCCCCGGCGGCGCCGCCGCGCGAGGTGAGATCATCGACGTCGCATGCTTGGAGCTGCAGGCGGACGGGATTCGGTGCCGGTCGCGGGATACCACGGGGCTATCCTGAAGGTGTGAGCTTCATCGATCAGGTTCGCACCGACATGACCAGCGCCATGAAGGCCGGCGACCGAGAGCGCGTCGGCGCGCTGCGTCTGGTGCTGTCGGAGCTGCAGAAGGACGCGAAGGACGGCGGGACCGACGAGCTGGCGGTGTTGCGTCGCGAGCGCAAGCGCCGGCTCGAAGCCGCCGAGCAGTTTCGCGAAGCCGGACGGACTGAGCTCGCCAAGGGCGAGGAGGCGGAGGCCCGGATCATCGAGGGTTACCTGCCCACTGAGCTCGACGACACCGAACTCGACGCGATCGTGAAGGACGCGATCGCAGAGACCGGCGCCAAGGACCCGAAGGACATGGGGCAGGTGATGAAGGCCGTGATGGCCAAGGCCGGAGGCCGCGCGGACGGCAAGCGCGCATCGGCCCGCGTCCGCGAGGTCTTGAGTGCCTAGCACCGATAGTCGGGACAGGGTGAGTGCGTAGGCAGGTAGAGCTCGAGAACGCGATTGCCGCCGAGTTGGCCGGCAGCAAGGACGCGGTGCTGAGGGCGCTCGAGGGTCATCTCGACTGTGACGTGTTCCTGCGCGGGAACGTGCTGACGCTGGAGGGCGACGAGGCTGCGGTCGACGCCGCCGCCGCGGTCGTGCACGAGCTGGCCGACCTGATCGTGCAGGGCCATGAGATCGCGCCGGGGACGATCGAGGCTGTCGCCCGCGCGCTCGACGCGCACGAGTCGCCGGGCGCGATTCTCGACGACGTCGTCTGGCGCCATCGCGCCACTAAGGTATCCCCGAAGACCGTCAACCAGAAGCACTACGTCGACTCGATTCGGAACAACACGATCACGTTCGGAATCGGCCCGGCGGGAACCGGCAAGACCTTCCTCGCGGTCGCGCTCGCGGCGGCCGCGCTGAGCCGCCGAGAGGTCAACCGGATCATCCTGACCCGCCCCGCGGTGGAGGCGGGCGAGCGGCTCGGCTTCCTTCCCGGCGATCTGATGGCCAAGGTCGACCCGTACCTGCGGCCGTTGTTCGATGCCCTCCACGACATGCTCGAGCCCGACCGTGTCTCGCAGCATCTCGAGCGCGGCGTGATCGAAGTGGCGCCGCTCGCGTTCATGCGAGGCCGCAGCCTCAACGACAGCTTCATCATCCTCGACGAGGCCCAGAACACGACACCCGAGCAGATGAAGATGTTCCTCACGCGGCTCGGGTTCAACTCCAAGATGGTCGTGACCGGGGACATCACCCAGATCGACCTTCCGCGCGACCAGGGTTCCGGACTTGTGATGGTGGCGGACGTGCTCCAGGGCGTCGAGGGAATCGAGTTCGTGCGCTTCGGCGACGAGGACGTCGTGCGCCACAAGCTCGTGCGCCGGATCGTCGCGGCCTACAACGACCACGCGCAGCGGCAGGCACCGGAACTGCGCCCGCGGGCAGCCACCCCGAGGGCCTGACGGCCGAAGCCGGTGCTCGAGATCGAAGTCATCGGGATCGAAGGGATCGCGGTCGACGTGCCGATTCCCGACGAGCTGCGGTTCCCCACCGCGGCCGAGCTCAAGGGGCTGTGCGCGCTCGCGATCTCCTCCGCCGGGATCGAGGACGGACATGTCGCGATCGAATTCGTCGATGCCAAGCGAATCCGCGAGCTCAACCGCGAGCATCGCGACGTCGACGAGCCCACGGACGTGCTGTCGTTCGCGGTCGACGGCGACGGAGCCTCCGCGGGGCCGCGCGAGCTCGGCGACATCGTGATCTGCCCGGAGCACACTGTCGACCTCCGCGAGGCGGTCGTGCACGGCGCGCTCCACCTGACTGGAATGGACCACGAGACCGATGACGGCGAGATGCTCGCTCTCCAAGCCGAACTGCTGCGCTGGGCGCGGTGAGCTCGCGGCCGACGCGTTCGGGCTTCATCGCGCTGGCCGGCCGTCCCAACGTCGGCAAGTCGACGCTCGCCAATGCGGTCGTTGGCGCGAAGGTCGCGATCGTCTCTGACAAGCCGCAGACGACCCGCAGGGCGATTCGCGGCGTTGCGAACGGCCCGGGCTGGCAGCTCGTGCTCGTCGATCTGCCCGGTGTCCAGCGTCCGCGGGACGCGCTCACCGAGCGCATGCAGCGGCGGGTCGAGCACGAGCTCGAGGACGCCGACGGGTGCCTGTTCGTAATCAACGCCGAGGAGGGCGTCGGTCCGGGCGATCGGTTCATCGCTGGGCTCCTTCAGGCCACTCGGGTGCCGGTCGTGATCGCCATCAACAAAATCGATCGCACGAACCGCTCCGGAACGGCGGCAGCCCTCCAGGCCGCGGCCGACCTCGACGTCGCGGAGGAGGTCTTCCCGGTCTCGGCGGCGACCGGATCGGGCGTCAAGCCGCTCGTCGACTCGCTCGTGTCGCTGCTGCCAGAAGGCCCGTTCTACTTCGAGCCCGAGCAGCGCTCGGACCAGACCGAATCGGTGCTG
>Ga0335072_10003660_pt1 | contig 23081 bp, 17 predicted proteins | sample Lox_Sample_21_FD_206725 | JGI IMG/M metagenome (GOLD analysis project Ga0335072, IMG submission 206725) | Soil microbial communities from Loxahatchee National Wildlife Refuge, Florida, United States - Lox_Sample_2.1 | ecosystem: Environmental > Terrestrial > Soil > Wetlands | place: USA...
CGACCAGAAGCTCTGGTGCGTTCATCCACGCCAGGTGGATCACAGCCGCGGTCAGGGTTAGTGTCCACATCACGATCAGGCAGACCAGCCCGAAGGTGCCGGGTGCATCCAGCAGGAAAGCGGGAGTGGCCGTACCGGCAATGAGGAAGAAGATCATCGCGTGATCCAGGCGCTGCAGGCGCCGCCTCCCGGCCTCGGTCCAGGTACCGCGATGATAGAGCGCGCTAATCCCGAACAACGCGGTCACGCTGGCTGAGTAGACGGCGACCGCCGTGATCCGCGCGGCTCCGTGCCTGCCGGCCAGCAGCAGGGGGCCGGACACCAGCGACGCTCCGAAGAAGAGCAGGTGCAACCAGCCGCGAAGGACGGGCTTGGCGTAGTACACGCCACGCCGGGCGTCGTAAAGCGGCTGTACCGCTGAGGAATCCGTGGCCGTCACCGTCGGCCGACGATCCATGCGGTGCTGCTCATAACCGGCTCCTCAGTCGATAGCGAATCTCGTGTGCCCGGCAGCCGGTCTTGCAAACGCAGAAAATCCGGATCCCGCGCTGCGCCCGCGATATGCACGGGGCAGCTGCCGGGGTCCGGGGCAGCGCTTTGAGCGTACGCTCCGCCCGGCCCCGCGAACAGGGCTTACCGCCCTCACGGCGCCAGCGGCGCCAGAAACGACTCCACCAACGACGTATAGCGGGACCGGTCGGTGTTCCACGACTCCAGATGGCCCGCGCCCGGGAACACCTCGAAGATGACGAGGGAGGGCTTGAGCTCGTTCAGCCTGACGCTGATCGAGATCGGCACCCTGAGGTCGTCGTCGCCGTGAGTGACGAGTGCGGGGACCTTGAGCCAAGTCGTCTCATCGAGGTAACTCATAGCGGGCCAGTCGACGCCGAAGCGCGCGCTGGCGATCCTCTTGGCCATCCGTATCAACGGAGCCGGGAGACGCCCGATGACCGGAATCAGGTGCCGGTCGACCTGGTAGTCGATGGCCACGTTAAGGTCCAGCATCGGGGCGTCTAGCACCACGCGCGCCACCTTGGGAGCAAGCGATGAGCGCTTCAAGAACGCGGCGACGACGCCCGCGCCCATGGACTGGCCGACCAGGACAACACTCCGGGCGCCCTGCGCAAGCGACCATCGCACCGCGGCCTCGATATCGCTCCATTCCGTTTGCCCGTGCCGGAGGTAACCCGACGGATCGCGGGCGGCGCCGAGGTCGTTGCGGTAAGTGACCGCAAGAGCAGGAAATCCCATGCGGTACACGATGTCGATAACGCGCAGCACGTCCTTCCGGGTGCCGTTCTGCCCGTGTACCCCGATGATGAACGTGCTACCTGGTCCCGGGAAGTACCACGCGGGAAGCGGCCCGAGCGGCCCCGGCACGACTACGTCCTGGACGGGAATTCCGAGCGCCGTTCCCGGATCGCTCAGGAAGTACGACCTATCGAGCGCAGCCAGCTGCCCCACGGCGGGAGCCGATCCGCATTTCACTGTCAACGGGCGGGTGACCACGCCACCGGACACAGATGCCACCGCGCCCAAGTGCCCGATGCCGCCCGGCCAGGCAATGCCATAAAGCATCGGCTTGAGCAGGGCCGACCGGTCGCCGACCGGTCGCAACTGGACCTGCTCGGACGACACTCCTACGAACTGCGCGTCGTCGTACGCGGGCATCGCCGGGCCCGGCCCGACCGCCAAGGCCTCCGAGCGGATCCTTTCGGCCAGGTACCAGCTGCTGCCGAACAAGGACGCAGCTACCAGACTCATCCCGCCTGGGACCAGGGACCACGCCAGTTGCCGCAAGTTCCGCAGCTCTTTCTTCACCGAGGCGACCGAACGAGGATAAGGGCCGATCGAGCGGCCCGGCGCTCACGCGCTGATCGAACGTTACCCAGTAATCCAGTGGTCAGGCACGCCTGGCCAGGCATTTCCAGGCCTCAGGAATCGATGTCGGCCTCCGGGACGGTGAGGACCGGGCACGGCGCGTTGCGGAGCACGTACTGACTGACCGTATCCAGGACCCTCGCTATCCCGCGGCGCGCCGTAGAGCAGCGGTGCGATCGCGCCGAAGGTCTGGGCGATGGCGAAGAACACCGCGATGGTCTCGGCCCGGATCTCGATCGGGAAGATCTCGCTGACGGTCAGGTGCCCGGCGCTGGCCCCGGCCGAAGGGAAAAAGAAGATGACGATCCAGATGAAGGTCTGGCCCGCGGCGTTCAGCACGCCCGTGTCGAACAGCCAGGCGCTGAAGGCCAGAACCGCACCGGAGATCAGGTACGTGCCGGGCCGTCGAGGATCCAGGCCGTGCCGAGCCCCAGCACCAGCCGGGTATGGAACGGCGACCATCGCAGCCGGTCCAGCCGGGCCGGGATGGTGCTGCGGACCGGCTACCGCTGCTGCTCCTGCTTCGTGGCTACCGTAGCCATGGCGAACTTTCCTTCTCGCCCGGGAGCGACAGCGGGGCCCCGCCCGACGCGGGGCCCCAGCACACGCGACTACGGCAGCGGCACGATTCCTTGCGCGCCGCGCGGGAACTTCGCGAGGGTCTCCTCGGGAATGTTCAGGTGGGCGGACACGAGCTTGGGCGGCAGGTGGCTGAGCCAGTTGGACAGCGAGACCTCTTCGTAGTGGTCGCTGCGGAACGTTTCGACGAAGATCAGGTCGTCGTCGCCGGTGTTCTCGACGTAGTGGCCGAAATTGCGCGGGACCACGCCGATATCACCGGGCCGGAAGTCGGTGGTGTTGGCGTGCGGACCGGTGTTGAACACCGTGACCCGGGCGGAACCTTGCATGAAGTACGCCCACTCGTCGGCGTTCGGATGCCAGTGCAGCTCCCGCATGCTGCCCGGCTTGACCGTGACCAGGCCGGCCGCGACCGTCTTGGCCGCCGGGAAGTTCGTGCTGTCCGCGATACGGATGCTGCCGCCGCTGTTCTCATACACCGGCTTGGACTGCGACATGCGGAAGATCACCGGCTCCGGCCTGCCCCATTCCACGCCGGCCGCGACCTGGTCCGCCTCCAGATCACCCGGCTCCTCACCGGGGAAGATCCAGAGGTTGTGCAGGGGAATGTCGTCGAAGACCTCCTGGGCCACCCGGAAGTTCTTGGCCAGCACCTCGGGCGGGGTGTGCGCGAACCAGTCGGTCAGCAGCAGCGTGTTGCTCTCGGACTGGTCGCCGCTGTCGAACGCGATCACGAACTCCGCGCCGTCCGGGCCCAGGCCCTGCAAGGAGTGCGGCAGCCCGCTCGGGAAGAACCAGAGGTCTCCCTTGAAGACATCCTCGACGCTCGGCTTCCCGTCCCGGCTCAGGGTCGTGACCCGGCACTTGCCCTTGGTCATGATCGCCCACTCTGCGGTCTGGTGCCAGTGCAGCTCCCGGATGCCGCCCGGCTCCAGGTACATGTTCACGCCGGCGATCTCGTCAGAAATCGCGAAATCGTGCTGGGTGACCTCGCGCGCCCAGCCCCCGCGCTGCTGGCGGCGGGGCGAGATGTTGAACGAGGACCAGACGAACGCCTGAGTGCCGATGTCCGTCCCCGGCGCGTTGAGCGCGTTGGGGAACTGGCTTTCCAGGGCCGGGTTTTGTGGCCCCGTCATCGTCGCGCTGGCCGGATCCCCGGTGGTGGTCTGCATGCCTTCCTGGGGCAGATCCGGATTCCCGAGGGTGGAGATCTCGTGGTGGGGGACCTGGGATTCGTTCGGGCCCATTACGCTTTCCTTCCTGATACCTTGACTCGCTGACTTCCCGGTCAGTCTCAGGGCTGGCTTGGTGAGCGCGAATCACCAGACCATGTGATATCTGCTCAGCGGCGGAGTGTGAGGCCCGGTGCGGGCGCTGGGCTGCTCGTAAGCCTGCCGGCCGGCTTTGTCGGCGCGAATCACCAGACCATGCGATGCCTGCTCATCAAGCGGAGCGCAAGGCTCAGTGCTGCCCATAGCGGACCAGTGACCACGGAGAATCCATGACCGAGTTGACGGCCAGGGAGGCAGGCTTTCAGGAGCCCTTGCTGAGCGCCGGCCCGAGCGCGCTTGACCGGCTGCTGGCCCGCGGACGGATCCGGGGCGTGCTGGCCATGCTGGGCCCGGCGTTCGTCGCGTCGGTGGCCTACGTGGACCCCGGGAACTTCGCGACCAACATCCAGGGCGGGGCGCAGTACGGCTACCTTCTGCTGTGGGTGGTCCTGGCCGCGAACCTGATGGCGATGGTGGTGCAGTACCTGTCGGCCAAGCTGGGCATCGTCACCGGCCGCGCGCTACCCGAACTGGTCCGCGACCGGCTTCCACGGCCGGCCACCTGGGGCATGTGGGTGCAGGGCGAGGTGGTGGCCATGGCCACCGACGTGGCTGAGTTCATCGGCGCGGCGCTCGGGCTGAACCTGCTGTTCGGCGTGCCGATGCTGCCGGCCGGGCTGATCACCGGGCTGATCACCTTCGCCGTCCTGGGCCTGCGGGCCCGGGGCCGGCGCCGCTTCGAGGTGGCGATCATCGCGCTGCTCGGGTTCGTCACCGCCGGATTCTTGTATGAGACCCTCCGGCTTGGCCCGTCCGTTCCTGGTTCGCTGCACGGCCTGGTGCCCGGCCTGGATGGCGTCGGCTCGCTGTACCTGGCGGTCGGGATCCTCGGCGCCACCGTGATGCCGCACGTCATCTACCTGCATTCGGCCATGACCAAGGACCGCACACCCAGCCGCGACGACCGCGACCGCAGCCGCCTGCTCCGGTTCCAGCAACTGGACGTGCTCACGGCTCTGGGCCTGGCCGGCCTGGTGAACATGGCGATGCTCGCGGTGGCCGCCCGCGCCTTCCACACCCCGGCGCTGGCCGGGCTGGACACCATCGGCCAGGCGCACGCCGAGCTCGGCCGGCTGGCCGGCGGCGGCGCGGCGCTGGTGTTCGCGGTGGCACTGCTGGCCTCCGGCGTCTCCTCCTCCAGCGTCGGCACATACGCGGGCGAGGTCATCATGGCCGGATTCGTCCGGCTCCGGGTCCCGCTGCTGGCCCGCCGGGCGGTCACCATGCTCCCGGCGCTGGCGATCCTGGCGGCTGGGATCAATGCCACCAGCGCCCTGGTGCTCAGCCAGGTCGTGCTGTCCTTCGGTATCCCGTTCGCGCTGGTGCCGCTCGTCATCCTGACCAGCCGGCGCGACGTGATGGGCCGTCATGTCAACCAGCGCGGGACCATCATCGCGGGCGGCATGTGCGTGGCAGTGATCATCGCTCTGAACGTCCTGCTGCTGTTCCAGCAGTTCGGCCTATTGTGAAGGCAGTCATGACCGGTCCTCGGCGGGCCATGACCGACCCTAGGCACGAGACGACCGAGCACAGCGAGCCGCCAGTGCACCACCGGCGTGCTGCACGACCTGCCCGCTCCTGCTCAGACGGCGATATCGGCCGGGACCGCGGGGGCGGGGCGACGGGACACGCGGCGCATCCAGAACAGGCAGCCGAGATGCTGCTCCATCTCGCGTGCCGCACCGTCGGCGTCCCCGGCCCGGAACTGCGCCAGCAGCCGGCGGCGCGAACCGGCGATGATACCGCTCGACGCCGGGCCGACCGCGACCATCAGGTCATGCAGCGGCCCGTGAACGTCGCTGGCCAGCCCGGCTAGGGCCGGGTCTCCCACCACGTCGGCCAGCAGGTTGACGATCTCCGCGTGCGCAGCGGCCTTCCGGTCCCAGTCGAAGCGACTCGGCAGGCAGCAGGCCTGCTCGACGCTGTCTTGCAGGGCCTTCAGGTACCGCGGAGTCATCCGCTGGCAGGCGGCACGAGCTGCCAGCGCGCACACCCGGATCAGCTCGTCGTCCATCACGCGATCGCCAGCAGTTCCGTGGCGATGGCGTGCCGGATCTGGCTGACGCCGAGTGGGTCGCTCAGCTGCCGGGCCGACGCGAACAAGGCGTCGGCCTGGAGATCGCGGATGCTGCGCGGGTACATCATCGGCTTCCCCTGAAGGCTCGGCAGCCCGGCCTGGGCCGGACCGGGTAGGGACGTGAGGTCAATCGTGCCAAGCCTGTCACCGGGTCTGGTGAGCCGGCATCACATGGTCTGGTGATTCGTCCGGACCTGGGCGGAAGCACCGGACCGCCTGGTCAGCTTCCGGCGGAGCTGAGGTAGGCCAGCACGGCCAGCACGCGGCGGTGATCGTCGGAGCTGTCCGGAAGGTCAAGCTTGCCGAGGATGCTGTGCACGTGCTTTTCCACCGTGGCCTCGGCGACCCAGATCTGCCGGGCGATCCCCCCGTTCGAGCGGCCCTCGGCCATCAGCGCGAGGACCTCCCGCTCGCGGGTGCTCAGCATGTCAAGCGGATCGCGGCCCTGCCGGGTGCGAACCAGGTCCCGCACCAGCGCCGGGTCGATCACGACACCGCCGTCGGCGACGCGCTGCAGCGACTGGACGAACTCCGTGACGTCTTCGACACGGTCTTTGAGCAGATAACCGATCCCTTGCCCACTGGACAGCAGTTCGACGGCGTGCTCGGCGTGCACAAAGGCCGACAGCACCATGATGCCGGTCTCCGGGAACTCCTGGCGGATGGTTGTAGCCGCGCTGAGCCCTTCGGTGGAATGGCCGGGTGGCATCCGGATGTCAACCACCACGAGATCCGGGCGCTGCGCCCGGACCAGGGCGATGAGGCCGTCCGCGTCCCCGGCCTGGCCGACGACCTCGAATCCCGCCCGTTCCAGCAGCCCCGCCACGCCCTCGCGCAACAGCACGTTATCCTCGGCCAGCACGACCCGCACCGGGCGGCCGGGGTCGCCTTGATCACTCACTCCAGTATGTAACCACGATGCCCGCTGGCCTGCGCGGGCGGACCGGCCGCAGGCCGTTGCCACTCCAGCCGGCCCACGCCGCCCCTGACGGCTAGGGGATGAACCGGATGATCGCGTCCGCTGACAGCGTGGCCTTGCTCAAGAAGCCCACCGCGCGACTGCCTGCCATGAGCTCGGCATAGTCGTCGTCCTCGTAGTGCTCGTCGGAGGAGATCAGGATCACGCTCCCGACGTAGGGATTGATTTCCCGTGCTACGTCGAAACCGCTCTCTGTGCCGAGCGAGATGTCGACCAGGGCCACGTCCGGGCTCAGCTCGCGTGCCTGGCGCAGCGCCTCGGTGCCGCTGCTGGCAATACCAACCACGGCCAGGCCCTGACGCTCCAACTTGGCCTGGGCTACCTTGAGGAATGGCTGGTAGTCATCGACGATAATGCACTGTAGCGGCATCCGCCCAGTGTGCCAGTACGGCCGCGCGCCCGCATCACCGCTAGCTTCTAACCTGGCCGGCCAGCTGGGGTGAACAGCTGGGGCTCGGCGTGGTCCAGCTACCGCCTCGCGGGCCCGGATCCTCGCGGCCGCGGACGAGACGCGCCAAACACGCGGACACGTCGGCGGTGGACATTGTGATCCAGGAGGCGGGCGGCATCATGACCGTGGACAGCCCGGCCGGGGGCCGGCACCGTCCTGACCCTGCTGCTGCCCGTCAACCACCGACGATCATTGACCCGAACGGGCCGTGGTGCATGCTTAAAAGGGCCCGATCGTGTATGGAGGCGCCGGATGGAGGCAGACAGGGTACCGCGGGGCCCGGCTAAGCCCGTGCCGGCCGAGATCGTGCACGAGAGCGGACGCACGCGGATCACCCGGCTGGCTTTGCCCGAGCACACGATCATCCGCAAGGAACCGCTAGGACCGGACGCGGAACGCCGGGTCCGGCATGAGGTGGCGATGCTGGAGCGGCTGCTCGATGTCGAAGGGCTGGCCCAGCTGGCGGATGACTCGCGGTATCCGGGGTCGGTGGTGCTGGCCGACGCCGGCCGCGTCAGCCTGGCCGAGGCGGCGAAGCCGCTAGCGGCCGATGAGGTGACCGGGCTGGCGGTGGGGCTGGCCCGCGCGGTAGCGGAGATGCATCACCGTGGCGTGATGCACCGGGACATCACCCCGGCGAACATCGTGCTCAGCGACGATGGCCGGCCGTGCCTGGTGGATTTCGCGCTGGCGAGTTCGCTCGCCGAGATCCGCCCGGAGTTCACGCACCAGGCCGAGATCGCCGGGACGCTGGCGTACCTGGCGCCGGAGGCGACCGGGCGGACCGGCCGGGCGGTGGATCAGCGGGCCGACCTGTACGCGCTGGGCGCGGTGCTGTACGAGCTGGTCACCGGCGCGCCGCCGTTCGGCGCCGGGGACCCGCTGCGGCTCATCCACGATCACCTGGCCCGGGTCCCGGTGCCACCCGCCGAGGTGAACCCGGCCGTGCCCGCGCCGTTGTCCGAAGTCATCCTGCACCTGCTGGAGAAGGAACCGGACAACCGGTACCAGACCGCTGACGGCCTGATTTACGATCTGGAGCGGCTGCAGGACGCGCAGACAGGTCCGGTGGCAGCCACCCCATGGGTCGGTGAGCATGATTTCCCGGTGCGGCTGCCGGCGCCGTCGCGACTGGTGAGCCGCGATGACGAAAGGGCGGCGCTGGAGGCCGCGTTCGCCGGTGCGCTGGCGGGCCAGTGCCGCGGGGTGCTCGTCGCCGGCCGGCCTGGAGTGGGCAAGACGGCGCTGATCGACCAGCTGCGGCCGGTGGTGACCGGCGCCGATGGCTGGTTCCTGGCGGGCAAGTTCGACCAGTACCGCCGGGACCTGGAGTTCGACGCGGGATATCAGGCGTTCCGGGCGCTGGGCCGGCTGCTGCTGGCCGAGCCGGAGGAGGAGCTGACCCAGCTACGGGAGCGGATCGTGGCGGCGGTGGGGCCGGGCGCCGGGCTGCTAGCCGCGGTGCTGCCGGAGTTCGCGGCGCTATTGGGGGCGCCGCCAGACGCGGGGGATCCGCTGACCGCGCAGGCCCGGGTGCAGCGGGCGGCCGCGGCGGCGGTGCGGGCGATCGCCTCACGCAAACGGCCGGTCGTGCTGTTCCTGGACGATCTGCAGTGGGCGGGGGGGACCCCGCTCGGCTTCGTCGACCTGGTGCTGACCGAGGAGCTGGTCGAGGGCCTGCTGCTGGTCGGCGCGTACCGGGAGGGTGAGGTGGACGCGGCGCATTCGCTGGCCGAGCCGCTGGCCCGATGGCGCGGACAGGCCGGGGTGCGGCACCTGCGGCTGGCCGACCTGGCGGCCGCCGGGGCCGTCACCATGGTGGCCGAGATGCTGCGTGCGGACGAGGCGGCGGTGGCGGGCCTGGCCGAGGTGATGGCTCCGCGCACGCGCGGCAACCCGTACGAGATCGTTGAGCTGCTCAACGCGCTGCGCCGTGACGGGCTGCTGACCGCGACCGCGGCCGGGTGGCGGTGGGACCCACCGGCAGTGGGCGCTCACCTGGGCCGATCCGAGGCGACCGGGCCGGCAGCGGGGCGGGTCGCGGCCATCCCACCCGCATCCAGGGCGATGGTGGAGGCGATGGCGTGCCTGGGCGGCCGGGCCGACCTGAGCCTGCTGCAGGCGGCCACCGGCGAGCCGGCCGACGTGGTGGATCAGGCGCTGGCACCAGCCCTGGAAGAGGGCCTGCTGGTGGCCGAGCCTGGGGCGCATCCGGCGGTGGGGTTCCGGCACGACCGGATCCGCGAGGCAGTTCTGGCCGGGCTGGACCCCGGGCGGCGGCGCACCGTGCAGCTGGCCATGGCGCGGCGGCTGGCGGCGGTGCCGGAGTTGTTCGCGGTCACGGCGGAGCAGTACCTGCCCGCCGTCGGCGCGGTGGCTGATGCCGCCGAGCGGCACCAGGTGGCGGGTCTGCTGCGGCGCGCCGCAGGCCAGGCCACGCTGACCGGGGACTACGCGCTGGTCCATGCGCTGCTGACGGCCGCGCTGACGGCGGTCGACCCGGGTGAGACCGCCACGCTCGCTGAGGTGCATGCTGGCCGGCACACCGCGCTGTACTGCCTGGGGCGGCTGGAGGAGGCCGACGAGGTCTACCGCACGATCGAACGGCTGTGCCCGGCCGCGGTCGACCGCGCCGACGCGACGGCGGTGCAGGTGCGCAGCGTGATGCACCGGACCCGTTATGCGGAGGCGCTCGGGCTCGGCCTGGAGTCGCTGCGGGAACTCGGCATCACCGTCCCGGCCGCGGGCCGGCTCGCCGCCGAGCTGGACCACCAGTTCGGCTCTTGGTACCAGTGGCTGGACCACACCGACGCCGCCGACGATCTGGCCCGGCCGGACCTCACCGACCCGACGCTGCTCGCCGCGTCCGGACTGATCAACGCGAGTCTCACGGCGGCCTTCTTCGCCGGCGACCCGGCCACGGTCACCTGGCTAAGCCTGGAAGCACTGCGGATCTACCTGGAGCACGGCCCGGCCCCGGCCCTGGTCAGCCCGGCGGCCCACACCGCTCTGGGTGCTGTGCTGCTGCGCGGCGATTACGTCGCCGGGTACCGGGCGGCGCGGCGGGTCCTGGCCCTGGGCGAAGCCCGCGGTTACGAGCCCGGCACCTCCCAGGTGCGCATGCTCTGCTCCATTCTCCGCTGCTGGGCCGAGCCGATAGAAAATAGCTTCGGGGAAGGTCAGCGGGCACGAGAGGGACTGATCGCAGGGGGTGACCTGGCCAACGCCGGCTACACCTACTACGCGGTGCTGGCCGGCATGCTGGACTGCGCGCCATCACTGGAGCGCTACCTCACCGAGGCCGAAGCGGCGCTGGCCTTCGTGCGCCGTACCGGCAGCGAGGAGGAGGTTCAGATGTTCGGCACCTACCGCTGGCTGGCTGGCGTGCTGCTTGGCCAAAGCACCCTCGCGGCGGGTGAGGCAGTTTCTCTCGACAAGTTCGCCGGCAACCCGGGCGGATATTTTCTTGCGCACCTCAATCAGGCGAACGCGGCCGCCATCTTCGGCGATCCGGCCGGCCTAGAGCAGCACACCGCGGCTGCGATGCCATTCGCCCCGGTGTTCCCGGGTCTCTACTCGACCGCTGTCGCCCACGTGCTGCGGGGGCTGGCCGTGGCCGGGCTGGCTCGCAGCGCGGATCCAGATCAGCGCGGGGGCCTGCTGGCCGAACTGGACGAGGTGATCCGGTGGGTAGCCGAACGCGCCGCAGATGCGCCCGGCAACTTCCGGCACCTGCTGCTCCTGATCGAGGCCGAGCGGGCCTGGGCGGCCGGCGACTTCCGCGCCGCCGCGCTAGCCTTCGACGCCGCCCGGCGCGAGGCCGACCAGCGCGAGCGACCGTGGCACCGGGCGCTGATCGCCGAACACGCGGCCCGCTTCTATCTCGCCCGCGGCCTGGAACACGCTGGCCATGACCTGCTTGCCCAGGCGCGCCAGGAGTACCTGGCCTGGGGGGCGACCGCCAAGGTCAGCCAGCTGGACTGGGCCTACCCGGCCCTGCGGCCGCCTTCCGACGGGGGCGCCACCGCCGGCGAGCAGCCCGGCGAACCGCCCCAGCGCCGTGCCGCCGTCACGGCCGGAACGGTCGACCTGCTCGGGATCCTCTCGGCGTCGCAGGCGCTGAGCTCCGAGACCAGCATCGGCCGGCTGCGCGACCGCGTGGTCGAGGTGCTCAGCGCGATGACCGGCGCCACCGGGGTCCACTTGCTGCTACGGAGCGAGGACCAGCATGGCTGGTTCCGGCCCGCACCGGACGGCGACGGCAGCACCGTCCCGCTCAGCCGCACCGGCCAGGAAGACGCGGTGCCGACGTCGGTGCTGCGCTACGCCCGGCGGACGCGCGAGCCCCTGGTCGTGGCCGACGCCATCCGCGACGACCGGTTCGCCCGTGACCCCTACTTTGCCGACATCACCTGCTGCTCGCTGCTGGCCGTACCCGTCCTCAGCCGCGGCGCGCTCCGGGCGGTGCTGCTGCTGGAAAACCGCCTGATCCGCGCCGCGTTCACGGGCGCGCAGCTCGACGCGGTCAACCTCATCGCCGGCCAGCTCGCCGTCTCCCTCGACAACGCCCAGCTCTACGCCGGGTTCGGCCAGATGGCCGGCGAGCAGGCCGCCTTGCGGCGGGTGGCGATGCTCGTGGCCCAGGCGGCGCCGCCGGAGGCCGTCTTCGCGGCGGTCGCCGCGGAGGCCGGGCGCCTGCTGGGAGTGGACGCCGCGGTCTTGGCCCGGTACGATCCGCGGGACTCGATCACGGTGGTCGGGGTGTGGAGCAGCACGGATGACGCCGCGCCGACCCTGGTCGGCAGCCGGCTGCCGCTGGGCGGGGATAACGTGACCACGCTGGTGTTCCGGACCGGCCAGGCGGCGCGGATCGACTACGCCGTCGCGTCGGGCGTGATCGGTGAGGTCGCCACCCGGGACAGGGGGTGGCGGGCGGCGGCGGGCGTCCCGATCAGGGTCGAGGACCGGCTGTGGGGCGCCATGGTCGTGACGCTGACTCGCGAGGAGTTGCTGCCGGCGGATACCGAGGCGCGGCTGGCCGGGTTCACCGAGCTGGTCGCGACCGCGATCGCCAACGCGCAGGCGCGCACGGAGCTACGCGGGGTCGCCGATGAGCAGGCTGCGCTGCGGAGGGTGGCCACGCTGGTAGCCCGGGATGCGCCGCCGGAGGAGGTGTTCGCCGCGGTTACCGAGGAGGCCGGGCAGCTGCTGCACGCCTATCACGCGTGGATGGGCCGTTATGACCCGGACGGCGTGAGAACGGCGGTCGCTGCGTGGAACAGCACCGGCGCCGCCACCGCCGTCAGCCGCCGGGTGCGCCTCGGGGGGCGGAACTTGGCCACGCTTGTATTCCATACTGGCCAACCTGCGCGGATCGATGACTACGCCGATGCCTCGGGTCCGGCCGCCGACATCGCCCACGAGCTCGGCCTCGGTCCGGGCGTCGGCGTGCCGATCAGCGTGAAGGGCCGTCTGTGGGGCGTCATGGGCGTGAATTCTGCGGGGGAACCGCTGCCGGCCGGTACCGAGTCGCGGCTGGCCGGGTTCACCGAGCTGGCCGCGACCGCCGTCGCGAATGCCCAGGCGCAGGCTGAGCTGACTGCCTCGCGAGCCCGGATCCTGACTGCCGCGGATGAGACGCGGCGGCGGATCGAGCGGGACCTGCACGATGGCGTCCAGCAGCGGCTGGTCACCCAGGCGCTGCTGCTCAGCGGTATCCGCGACCAAGTCCCGGACGAGGTGCGCGCCGCCGTGGACCAGGTACGGGACGAGATGGCCGCCACGCGGCGGGAACTGCGGGACATCTGCCAGGGCGTGCACCCGGCCATCTTGGTCGAGGTCGGCCTCGGGGCGGCCATCCGCACGCTGGCCCGGCGCTCACCGCTGCCGGTCCGCGTGCATGTGCAGGTCGGCAGCAGGCTCCCCGGCTCGTGTGAGACCACCGCGTACTATGTCGCGGCCGAGGCGTTCACCAACGCCGCCAAGCACGCCAAGGCCTCCGCAGTCGACATCGTCATCGAGGAGGCCGACGGCACGCTGACCATCCAGGTCCGCGACGACGGGGCCGGCGGCGCCGACGCCACCGGCGGCTCGGGCCTGACCGGCCTGCGGGACCGGGTAGAGGCCGTGGGCGGCAGCATGACCGTGGACAGCCCGGCCGGGGCCGGCACCGTCCTGACCGTGCTGCTCCCGGTCACCGCCGACGATCATTGACCCGAACGGGCCGTGATGCGCCCATACCCGGCTAGCGTGTAGCGGCCGCTTACCGCCAGCCAGCAGCGGCCGGTACACGCTGGTGACGATGATTCCGGCCGGAGAATGAGCAATAGTCGTGGTCATGACGTTCGCGGCTGGTAACACGATGACGGTGCCACTGGGTCCGGGCCTCAAGGTGACGGACATGAGCGAGAAGTCGACCGGCGATCCGGTTCGGGTGGCCGCAGGCGGGGTGGTCGTCCGTCGTGAGCTGTTCGAGCGGCTCGACCGGGCCGGACGCGTCACCGAGGTGTCGGGCCCGGCCGGGAGCGGCAAGTCGGTCCTGCTGCGGTCATGGATCGATGAGGCGGCCCTGGCCGAGCACGCCGCCCACGTGTCCGTGCAGGAAGAAGATCGCGATCCGCAGCGCTTCTGGCTTTCAGTGGCCGACGCGCTCCGGGGCACCGCGGCCGGTTCGGCGCTCGTGCGCCCCTTGACCGCGGCGCCGGATCTGGACGGGTGGCCGCTCGTCGAGCGGCTGCTGGCGGACCTGGGCCCGCTGCAGGACCGGATCTGGCTGATCATCGACGACGTGCACGCGCTGGGCTCCGCCGAGGCGCTACAGCAGCTCGAACAGCTGCTGATGCGCGCGCCGGCCGGACTGCGATTCGTGCTCGCCAGCCGGCACGGTCTGCGCTTGGGCCTGCACCGGCTACGACTGGAAGGCGAGCTGACCGAGATCCGCGCGGCCAGTCTGCGGTTCAGCCGCGACGAGGCGCGCGCGCTTTTCGAGGCCGCCGGGGTGCGGCTCTCCGAACCAGCTCTGGCCCTGCTGCACGAGCGGACGGAGGGCTGGGCGGCCGGGCTGCGGCTGGCCGCGCTGTCGCTGACCGAGCATCCCGATCCGGAACGGTTCGCGGCCGAGTTCTGCGGCGGCGAGCGCACGGTAGCCGAATACCTGCTCGCCGAGGTCCTCGAACAGCAGGACGAGGAGGTGCGACGGCTGCTGTCGCGGACCTCGATGCTCGAGCGGGTGAGCGGCCCGCTGGCCGACCTGCTGACCGGAGGGTCTGGCGGGGGCCGGATCCTGCACAAGCTGGAACAGGCCGGGGCGTTCGTGGTCGCACTGGACGCGCGGCGATCCTGGTTCCGCTATCACCGGCTGTTCGCCGACCTGCTCGAGCTGGAGCTGCGGCATACCGAGCCGGCTGAACTAACCGCCCTGCACGGTGCGGCGGCCGACTGGTTCGCCGAGCACGGGTTCCCGGCGGAAGCGGTCCGCCACGCCCAGGCGGCGCAGGACTGGGAGCGGGCCGGCCGCCTGCTGGCCGATCACTGGCTCGACCTCACCCTCAGCGGGCAGGGCGCCACCGCGCACCAGCTCATCACCTCATTCCCCGCCGACGCCGTCACCGCCAATGCGGAGCTCACCGCGATAGCGGCCGCCACCGAGCTGATGCGCGGGTCGCTGGAGGAGGGCGCGCGGTATCTGGCGCTCGCCGCGGCGGGAGAAACCTCGGTGCCCCCGGGGAGGCGCGAGCAGTTCCGTGTCACGCTGGCTGTCCTGCGGCTTTACCTCGCCCGTCAGCGCGGCGATCTCCAGGCTGTCGCCGAGGAGGTGGAGCAGCTCCAGCCGGCCGGCGGTCTGGACGCGGCGCAGCCCGGGCTCGGCGAGGAATTGCGCGCGCTCGCACTGGTCAGCCTGGGTATCGCCGAGCTCTGGTCGTTGCGAGTGCACGAAGCCGAAGCGCACCTGGAGCGAGGTGTCGCTCTGGCGCGCCGGATCGGGCGGCCCTTCCTGGAGATCAACGGCCTGGCGCACTGGGGAGCGGCCGCGAGCTTCCGGTCGTCCGCCCGGGCGGTGCAGCTCGGCCGGCAGGCGATCGAGCTGGCCCGGCGGCAGGGCTGGGCCGGGGAGCCGCTCGTCGCGATCGCCTATCCGATGCTGGCTGGCTCGCTGATCTGGCAGGGAGAACTGGAGGAGGCCGAACGGTGGCTCATGGAGGGGGAATACGCGCTCCACTCCGAAGTCGGGCCGACGACAGAAATGCTGTTCCATCTGGTTCGAGGCTTCCTCGAGATCGCCCGCGGCCGGGTCGATGTGGCGCTGGCCACGCTGCGTGCCGGCGGGCGGCTGCCCGGACGGCTGCTTATGGCAGCGGACCCGCTCACGACGGAGGTGCGCGCGTTCCTCTTGCACGTCCTCGTGCGGCTGGGACAGGCCGCGCAAGCCGATGCCGCGTTGACCGAGATGACCAAAGAAGAACGTGACAGGCCAGGTATCCGCACCGCGGTGGCGGCGCTGCGCATCGCCCAGCACGACCCGCGAGCGGCGATGGCCGAGCTCGCGCCCGTCCTCGCCAGCCCGGCCCCGGGATCCCGTCAGATGTGGCTGATCGCGGCCTTCGTGCTGGAGGCGAGCGCCCGGAACGCCCTCGGTGACCGGGAAGCCGCCGGACGCGCCCTCGAGCGAGGGCTCGATCTCGCCGACTCTGGTGGCCTGCTCTTCCCGTTCCTGCTGCACCCGGCGGCGGAGTTGCTTGAACGCCAGGCCCGGCAGCGCACCGCGCACTCCGCGCTGATCCGGAAGATCATCAGCGCGCTAAGCGGAAGGCCGGTCGCGGGCCTGCCGGCGCAAGCGACGCTGACCGCGGGCCCGGCAGAACACCTGCCCGAGCCGCTCAGCAAGGCCGAGGCCCGCGTCCTGCGCTTCCTGCAGACCAGCCTGTCCGCGCCGGAGATCGCCCGCGAGCTCTATGTGTCGGTGAACACGGTCCGGACGCACATGCGGCACCTGTACGACAAGCTCGGCGCCCACCGCCGCCTGGAGGCCGTCGACCGGGCCCGTGCTCTTGGCCTGCTCGGCCCCGTCCCGCAACGGGCCTTAACTCTGTGAGGGGGAGGGCCGACCATGGAAGGGTGGCCGATCACCCAGAGCGCTGCCGCTCCCCGTTCACCGAGCTCGAGATGCGCAAGATGTGGACGTACCGTGATGACGCCCTCACAGTCAAGGCGTACTGGCCGCCGGGTGAGGCCGCCGGGGCCGGAAGCTGGGTCCTGGTCGACCAGGCGACCGGGACTGTCCAGGGCGTGGTTCCGGCGGGAGAATTCTCCCGCCGGTTCCGGCCGGTGGACGTGTTCGCCGATGTGCCCGGGCTTCCCGGCTATCTGGGGACGGTTACCGCAACTGACGGTACGGCGCTGGTGGATCTCGTCCTCGATCGCAACCCTTTCGCCGAGGGCTACCGGGCGTTCAGCGCCGCCCTCGGCGGCGACGCGGTGCAGGTGGAACGGGACAGCACGAGGCTCGCCGCCGGGCTGCGCGCCGCGGCGCAGCCCTGGGGCGGTAATTACTGCTCCTACCAGCTGGGCGTGGACGGTCCCGGGTGGGTTATGCCGGCCCTGGGACCAGCTCAGGACGAGGTCAACCGGCGCCTGGCCCGAGCCGACGGCTTGTCGGCCGAGCCCGACCCGAGGCTGGGCGGGGCCATCAACCTGGTGCGGCCCAGCCTGGGCGATGAGGGGCGGCTGGCTGCGGCGCAACGGGCCACCACTGACCAGCGGGCCAGCTTCGAGACCTTCGCGGCCCACCGCGGACTCACGCGCTAGCCGTCCTCGTCCCCTGGGATGTCCGCCCCCTCGGCGTGCTGCTCGGGCGCGCCCTTGATCGCGATCGCGGCGCGGGACTCCAGGGCCGCGTCGAACAGCTCGGCCACCGACTTGCGGATCTCCTCGCGCACGGCCGCCCGGTCCGGGCAGAGGTTCTCGATGTTCCGCTGGTAGAGGACGAACCTGTTCCCGAAGGAGACGCGCGAGCGGGCCCTCGCGGCGAAGTCCCCGCCCAGCCCGCCGAACACACCGTCCGAATCGCCGCCCCCCGTGCTGGGCCCTTCCAGATGCCACCGGCGATCGGGATCGACACCGCGCTCGACCCGCGACTTGTCCGGTAGCAGCACCACGTCCGCCAGGGCGCCGGAGGAACCGCCCGTCTGGGCGTCATGAACCCTGATCTGCGCATCAGCCTGCGCCTGGAACTCAGCACCCGCCATCCGGTACGGCACCACCCAGGTGTCCGAACCGGAGCTCAGCGCCGCCGCGGCGGCGAAGTCAGTCCGCCCCGCCTCCGGGCTGCCCGCGTCGAGCCAGACCTTGACCTGGCCGCGGAGCGACCACCCGGGAGCGAACCGGCTGGCCCGTTCCACAACGTCGTCGAGGCGTTCACCCGCCTCCTCGAACCGGGCCAGGCGGTACAGCGCGACCGCCAGGCGCCACAGGGCCTGGGCCGACGCCGGATCGGCGTCGGCCGCCGCTTGGGCGGCCCGGCGTGCATCCTCAAACCGCCCCAGCCACCACAGCGCCTCCGAGGCCAGCACGAGCGACGCGATCCGGACCGCGGGCACCGGATCCCCCAGGTGGCGATGGGCGACCCACAGGGCCCCGACCGGATGATCACGGCAGCTGCGCGCGTGTTCCCGCAGCGTGGCCAGAACATCCTCCGCCGGTTCCCGGCCGATATGGCGGTGGCCGGGCGGAACAAGGTTGAGCCACCGGGCCGCGGCCTCCCTCAGCGGCTCATCCAGCTCGAAGTCGCGCGCCTTGGGGTTCGCCACATAGCCGGGGCCGGAGTGATGGGCGGGCCGGGACCCTGGACTAACAGAGGCTGTCACATCGTCTCCTAAGGGAACGGTCAGGGGCGGAAGTCCGGATGACCGAACAATCCCGGCAACCCTCCGGTGTGCATGAAGATAGTGCGGTCGTCGCGCTTGATGCTTCCGCTGGCGACGCGCGCGATCAGGCCGGCCAGAGCACGTGCGGTATAGGTGGGGTCGAGGAAGATGCCCTCGGTACGGGCGGCCAGCCTCATCGACTCCCGGGCGGCAGGAGTCACCGCGGCATAGCCGGCGCCGACCTGCCCGTGGTCGAGCTGCAGGTCCGCGCGCCGGACCCGCACGCCCGGCATGCCGTCGAGAAGCTCATTGAGCCTGGCGCGAGGGTCGGCGACGGCACCAGTGTCGATGCCGATGACCCGTTCGGCGCCAAGCCCGGCGACCAGTCCGGCCATGGTCGCGCCGGACCCGAACGCGACGATGACATGGTCCAGGCCCGGCAACTGGGCGAGCAGCTCGCCGCTGCAGTCCACGTAGGCCTGCGCGGCATAGGAGCTAGAGCCACCGTGCGGGATGACATGCGGGATCCCGCCGTCCTGCCGCACCTTGTCGGCCTGGCGCTGGACCTCGCGGCGCGCCTGTTCGGCTGTGGCCGGACCGGTCCAGACGAGCCGCGCGCCGGCCAGCAAGTCCAGGACCAGGTTGCCGGCGGGGACTTCCGGCTCCTGTCCTTGCAGGACCAGCACCGACCGCAATCCCAGACGTGCGGCGGCAGCTGCGGTCAGCCGGGCATGGTTACTCTGTGGCGCGCCGCTGGTGATCACCGTCGTCGCGCCGGCCGCCAGCGCCTGCGCACATGTGTACTGAAGCTTCCGGACCTTGTTGCCGCCGCCGCCAAGTCCGCTCAGGTCATCACGCTTCATCCACAAGGCATCAGCGGCCAGCCCCACCGCGGCAGCCAGACGCGGAGCAGGCTCCAGCGGGGTCGGCCAGCTACCCAGCAGGACAGGCGCTGGCCGCGCATCGGCAGGCACGACTGCAGAGTACCCACACCCAACCGCGCACGTGCTGCACTAGCTGGTGCCGACCGCTGCCGCCAGCAGCACCGCGATAGGCATGAGGACTATGGTCACCCACGGCGCTAGAGGGGCTATCATCCCGCACAGGCAAGCGCCGAACGTGACCGCATAGATCCATCTCATCTGGCCGAGCAGACCTCGCTGGATCTTCCGCGGTGCGCGCCGCGAAGCCACCGCGGCGGAAGGCCGAACGGTTCGCGACGCGGCATGGGCAAGGTCAGCGGTTAGATCGCGCAGCTCGCCCCACGTTGTGGCCGAATATGCCACGGTGGCACGTTCGTCGAGTTCCTCGCGGGTCAGTCGGCCGGCCGCGTAGGCCTCGCTGAGCAACCCCGCGGCGTTCTCGCGGTCCTGATCGGACGCGCGGATCCGGCGATTGTCGGCCATCTCGTCTGTCCGCACCTAGGGCCGGGACCCGGTCGGCGGGTGAGGTCGTGCAGGAGCGCCCTGGTTGTCAATCGCCGTCATCATGTTCCTGGCTGAGCGTCATTCCTCTGGTGTCCCGGATGGCCAGGTCGGTCGTTCTGTCGAAGAATTGCATGTCCTCGATGTCGACGGCGAAGGGCAGCTTGTCGCCGGGCTTGACCGGGGTGTTGGCTGCGACGCGGGCCACGCCCTCGCCATCCTTGACCGCGGCGGCCTCGTCCTTGTCGACAGCGCCCTCGGCCAGCACCCGGTTGGCGTCGATGGTGAAGTGGACCACCAGTTCGGAGCCGAGCGCCTCAACCAGTTCCACGTTGCCTATGAGCGTCGGGCCGGTGTAATCCGGAGGGGCGGCTCGCAGGTGCTCCGGACGCATGCCGACGACGACGTCCTTGCCGATGTAAGAACGCAGCGCCGGCCGCTTGATCGCGACCGTGTCCGGCAGGTCGACTTGCTGAGAGCCCAGCTTGATGGACTGGGCGTCCTCGCCGAGGACCGCGTCGTACAGGTTCATGGCCGGCGAGCCGATGAAGGCGGCCACGAAGACGTTGTCCGGGTAATCGTAGAGAGTCTGCGGGGTGTCGACCTGCTGTAGCATGCCGTCCCGCATGACGATGACCCGGTCGCCCATGGTCATCGCCTCGATCTGGTCGTGGGTGACGTAGATCGTGGCCACGTTGATGCGCCGCTGGATCCGCTGCACCTCGGCGCGCATCTGGACCCGCAGCTTGGCGTCCAGGTTAGACAGCGGCTCGTCCATCAGGAACACCGACGGCTCGCGCACGATGGCACGGCCCATCGCTACCCGCTGCCGCTGCCCGCCGGACAACTGGCCCGGCTTGCGGTCCAGCCAGTCGGTCAGGTCGAGGATCTTGGCCGCCTCGCTGACCCTGACCCGGATCTGGTCCTTGGGCAGGTGGCGTAGCGTGAGCGCGAACCCGATGTTCTCGGCCACGGTCATGTGCGGGTACAGCGCGTAGTTCTGGAACACCATCGCGATGTCGCGTTCCTTGGGCGTCCCGTCGTTGACGACCTTGCCACCGATGCGCAGGGTGCCGCTGGTGATGTCCTCCAGTCCGGCCACCATCCGCAGCGTGGTGGTCTTGCCGCACCCCGACGGGCCTACCAGGACCATGAACTCGCCGTCGGCCACCTCCATGTCCATGTCCTTGACGGCGTGGAAGCCGTTCTCGTAGACCTTGTTGACCTTGTCCATACTTACCGTAGCCATGATGGCTCCTGTGCGTAGTTACCAGGCGCGAGCCCGTGACCGTAGGAGGTTCATCCCTTTACGGCGCCCGAGGTCAGCCCGGAGATGATGTTCTTGCGGAAAATGAAGGCCAGGATGCCGATGGGGACGACAGCGACCACGCTGGCGGCGAAGATGGTCCCGTACGGGACCTCCAGCGCGGTGCCGAACGTGGCGACGCCGACCGGGATGGTCTTAAGGTTGATGTTGAAGGTCAGCGCCATCAAGAACTCGGTCCAGCACGCGGTGAAGCAGAAGATGCCCGCCGTGAACACGCCCGGCAGGGCCATCGGCAGGATGACCGACCACACCGTGCGCAGCGGCCCGGCCCCGTCGACCCGGGCGGTCTCCTCCATCTCCTTGGGGATGCCGAGCATGTAGTTGCGCAGGATCCAGATGGCGAACGGCAGGTTGAACGCGGTGTACGGGATGATCAGGGCTTGATAGCTGTTGAGCCAGCCGAGGTCCTTCAGCAGCGTGTACAACGGCGCGATCAGCGCGATCTCCGGGAACAGCGAGATGATCAGCAGGGTCACCATCAGGGTGAACTTCCCCCGCATCGGCAGCCGGCCCAGCGCGTACCCGGCCAGCGTCCCGAAGATCAGCACCAGCGCGGTGGCCACGATGGTCACGATCACCGAGTTAATGAAGTACTGGCCGAAGTCGTACTGGTTGAAGGCCTGGGCGTAGTTGGCGCCGCTCCACGGGTTCGGCCAGTACTGCGGCGGGCTGTTCCCCAGGGCGGGCGGGGTCTTGAAGCTGGAAATGATCAGCCAGTACAGCGGCAACCCGATGAACAGGACCACGACGAAGGCCGAGAAATTGACCCCGTTGATGACCTTGCGCCAGCCCCTTCGTGTGCGGGCGCCCATCACATTCCCTCCTTGCCGACCTGGACCTTGAAGCCGCGCAGCGAGATCAGGCAGCCGATCAGGACCAGCAGCGCGGTGGTGGTGGCCACCGCCGCCCCGGTCCCGAAGTCCAGGTTCTGGAATATCGCCTTGTAGCCGAGGATGGCCAGCGAGGTAGTGGACGTGCCAGGCCCGCCGTTGGTCATGACGAACGGCAGGTCGAACAGCCCGAAGGCCTGCAGCACGCGGAACAGCACGGCTATGGCCAGGGTGGGCCGCAGCAGCGGGACGGTGATCCGCCAGAAGGTGGACCAGCCCGAGGACCCGTCCACCTCGGCCGCCTCGTAGATATCGCCGGGGAGCATGACCAGGCCGGCCAGCACGATGATGGCCACGAACGGGGTGGTCTTCCAGATGTCGGCGATCATCAGCCCGATAATGGCCTGTAGCGGATTACCCAGGATGTCGTGCAGGCCGAGCAAGGCTCCGGCCACTCCGTAGGTCCCCTCGTAGATGTACTGCCACAGCTCGGCGTTGATGACGGTGATCATCGACCATGGGATCAGCAGCAGCGCCATCATCCAGCCGCGCCCGGCCACCAGCCGCTGGAGCACCAGCGCGATCAGCGTGCCGAGCACCAGCTCCACGAGGACCGTGATTATCGTGTAGATGATCGTGAAGCCGAGTGCGTACTGCCAGGTGGAGTTCTTTACCACCTGCACGTAGTTGCTGCCGGTCGCGCCGCCCAGCGTGATGCCGTTACCGCTTACCGTCACGTTCGACAGGCTCAGCACCACCGAATAGACGATCGGGAAGATCGTTACGGCGATGACGATGATGAGCGCAGGAGCGGAGAAGCCCCACCCCAGCCGCGCCATTCTCCTGCGGTTCACGTCCGGCCGGCCAGCCAGGCCCCGAGAGGCCGGAGCTCGCTCGATCGGTGTCGAGATGCTAGCCATGATCACACTCCTCCGGCGTCAGCGCCAGACTCACAGGCCGCCGGCCGAACTGGACAAGGCCGTGTTCGCGGCCGATTGGGCGGCGTTCATGGCCGCGGTTGGTGAGCTCGAGCCGGACAGCGCGGAGTTCACGTTCTGGTAGATCGCGCTGGACAGCTGCGGGTAGTTCGGCGTGCCCGCGGGCCGCGGGACCAGCTTGGTCTGCGGCACGATGGCCAGCACCGGGTTCAGCTTCAGCACCGCGGGAGAGGTCCGCACCGACTCCACGGTCGGGATCTCGGAGTACTGCTCGGACAGCACGTCCTGGGCCTGGGTGGAGGCCATCCACTTGATGAAGGTCAGGTCCGCGGCGATGTTCTTGCTGTGCGGGTTGATGTACAGGTTCCACCCGCCGATGTTGGAGTAGCCGGGGTAAGCCTC
>Ga0335072_10003662_pt1 | contig 23078 bp, 16 predicted proteins | sample Lox_Sample_21_FD_206725 | JGI IMG/M metagenome (GOLD analysis project Ga0335072, IMG submission 206725) | Soil microbial communities from Loxahatchee National Wildlife Refuge, Florida, United States - Lox_Sample_2.1 | ecosystem: Environmental > Terrestrial > Soil > Wetlands | place: USA...
CCTGGACGGAGCCGCCCGGCAGGTGCGGGCGGAGGACTTCGACGAGTTCGACCTCGTCGTGGCCATGGACTCCTCCAACCTCGCCGACCTCCGCCGCCTCGCCCCCGACGACGGCGCCCGCGAGAAGCTCGTCCTCCTGCGCGACCTCGACCCCGCCACCGCCGGCCGCGCGCTCGACGTGCCCGACCCCTACCACGGCGGCGCCCGCGGCTTCGAGCACGTCCTCGACATCGTCCAGGCCGCCTGCGCCGCGCTGCTGGAGCGGCTGCGGGCCGGGTTGCCGGCGGCCGCCGGCGAGGCGCGATGAGCCTGCCCCCGGGCGCCCGCGACGCGCGGCCCGTCGGCGGCGGCGACATCAACCAGGCCTACCGCGTCACCCTCGCCGACGGCCGCCAGGCGTTCGTCAAGACCCGCCCCGACGCCGCCCCCGGCGAGTACGCCGCCGAGGCCGCCGGCCTGCGCTGGCTGGCCGAGCCCGGGGCCCTGCGCACGCCGGCCGTGATCGAGGTCGGGGAGGACTATCTGGCGCTCGAGTGGGTCAGGCCCGGGAGCCTCAGCGAGGTTGGCGCCGAGCAGCTCGGTGCCGGCCTCGCCCTGACACATCTCGCTGGCGCCCCCCGTTTCGGCGAACCCGCGTTTGTGCCGGCCGGCGCCGCCGGCTTCACGAACGGCGACGCAGCCGCCGGCGCGGACGGCGACGACACCGCTCCCCTCGCCGCCGGCTTCGGCTCGCTGCGGCTGCCCAACGACCCCGCCCCTGACTGGCCGACGTTCTACGCCGAGCGCCGCCTGGGGCCGCTCGCCGGGATTGCCCGCGACCGGGGCGCCCTGCGCGACGCCGGCGCCCGCGCCGTCGAGGACGTCTGCGCCCGCCTGCCCGAGCTCGCCGGGCCGAAGGAGCCGCCGGCGCGGCTGCACGGGGATCTCTGGAGCGGGAACGTCATGGCCGACACCGACGGCCGGCCCTGGCTCATCGACCCCTCCTGCTACGGCGGGCACCGTGAGATCGACCTCGCCATGCTCCGTCTCTTCGGCGCGCCCTCGCCGCGAGTCTTCGACGCCTACGAGGAGCTCGCGCCGCTCGCGGAGGGCTGGGAGGAGCGGGTGCAGCTCTGGCAGCTGCTGCCGCTGCTGGTGCACGCCGTTCTCTTCGGCGGCTCCTACCGGGAGGCCGCGGAACGTGCAGCCCGGCGCTACGCCGGGTGAGAGAGAGCGCCCTTCGGGGCCGGCTGCGCCGGGGACTGTGCCGGCTGAGCCGAGCGCTCGTCCGAGGGCCGGCGCACGGCTTTACGCCGGCTGGGCGGAGGACTCGTCCACGGGTTCGGCCGCCGTCGCCGCCGTCGAGGCGTCGTAGGCTGGGATGGCGTCCTCGGCCGGCAGCGCCTCGGCCCCCGGCAGCGACACCCGCATCGCCGTCCCCCCGCCCGCCGGCTTCTGCACCGCGATCGTGCCGCCGTGCTGCTCGACGACCTGGCGCACGATCGCCAGGCCCAGGCCCGAGCCGGGCCGGCCGCGGGCCTCGGCGCCGCGGTAGAAGCGGTCGAAGACGTGCGGCAGGTCCTCCGCCGCGATACCCGCTCCGTGGTCGCGCACGACGAGCTCGCCGCCGGCCAGGGTGACCTCGACCGGCTGGCCCGCCGGGCTGTGCTTCAGGGCGTTGTCGAGCAGGTTGTTCACCGCCCGCCCCAGGCGGGCCGGCACTCCGGGCAGCAGCGTCGGCTGCAGGCTCGCCCGCAGCTCCCGGCCGGGGGCGCGGCGGCGGGCGCGCTCCACCGCCTCCGCGACGAGGACGTCGAGACGGACGTCCTCGGTCTCCGACTGGGCCGGCGGCTGCTCGCCGCGGGCGAGGTCGATCAGGTCGTTGACCAAAGCCGTCAGCTCCTCGATCTGGTCGACCACCTCCCTGAACAGCTGCTCCCGCTCGCCCGCATCCAGGTCGTGGGCCTGCTGGAGGATCTCGATGTTCGTCCGCAGGCTCGTCACCGGCGTGCGCAGCTCGTGCGAGGCGTCCGCCACCAGCTGGCGCTGGGCGTGAACCGAGGCGTCGAGCGCCGCCATCGAGCGCTCCAGCGCGTCGAGCATCGCGTTGAAGCTCGACGCCAGCCGTCCGATCTCATCCGCCCGGCCCTCCTCCTCGATCCGGCCCGAGAGATCGCGGGTGCGCGCCACATGCTCGGCGGCGCGCGTCAGGCGCCCCACCGGCAGCACCACCGCGCCCGCCACCAGCCCGCCCAGCAGCGCCGCCAGGGCGATGCCGCCGGCCGCGATCAGCACCAGGATCAGCCGCAGCCGGCTCAGCGCGTGGTCGACTTCCGTCAGCGGCTGGGCGAACTGCGCCGCCAGGCCCGGCCGGACGGGCTCGGCGTAGATCCGCAGGTGGATCCCGTCGACGCGGGCATCGCCGAAGAACGGCTGGCCCCCGTGGGCGGCGAGCGTCCGTGTCCGCGCGTCCACCGGCAGCGTCACCCGCGGCGAGCCCGACCGCACCAGCACCTTGCCCGCGGAGCTCACGAGCTGCTGATAGCCCCGCACCTGGTCCGGGCGCGGCGAGAGCCGGCCGAACGGATTCGGCCCCAGCACGCGGCCGAAGACGAGCCGGCGCAGCGGGTGGTGCTCCAGGCGGGCCTCGATCGCGTGCACCCCGTGCGCCCTGTCGCGCAGCTGGGCGTCGACCTGGCTGCGCAGCTCGTGCCCCACCAGAAGGTACGTCAGCGCCGAGGCCAGCAGCACCGCCACCGCGACGGCCGCCGCGACGAGGATCGTGATGCGGCGGCGAAAGCTCATCTAGCTCCGCAGCACATAGCCCACCCCGCGCACCGTGTGCAGCAGCCGCCGCTCCCCGCCCGCCTCCGTCTTGCGGCGCAGATAGCCCATGTAGACGCCCAGCGAGTTCGACGTCGCCCCGAAGTCGTAGCCCCACACATGCTCGAAGATCACCGAGCGCGTCAGCACCTGCCGAGGATGGCGCAGGAAGAGCTCCAGCAGCAGGAACTCCGTCCGCGTCAGCTCCAGCGGACGCTCCCCGCGGTACGCCTCGTGCGCCAGCCGGTCCAGCCGGAGGTCCTCGAAGGCCAGCGTCTGCTCCTCCTCGTCGGCGCCCGTCCGCCGCAGCAGCGCCCGCAGCCGCGCCATCAGCTCCCGCAGCGCGAACGGCTTGACCAGGTAGTCGTCGGCGCCGGCGTCGAGACCCGCGACGCGGTCGTCGATCTCGCCCCGCGCCGTCAGCATCAGCACCGGCGTCCGGTCGCCCGCCGCCCGCAGCCGGCGGCAGACCTCCAGGCCGTCGAGTCGCGGCATCGACACGTCGAGGAGGACCGCGTCATACGCCTCCGCCGTCAGCCGCTCCAACGCCTGGCGCCCATCCGCGGCCTGGGCCACCCTGTAGTGCTCGAGCGTCAGCGCCCGCGCCAGCGCCTGCTGGACGGCGGGCTCGTCGTCGACCACGAGGATGGCTGCCTGGTCGGTCATAGTGGATGTCATGGTGTCCTGCTTCGCGGGGGGCGGGCCCGTGGGAGCCTCGACACCATTGCCGACACTCAGGCTAATAAGCGGTGAAGAGAACGCGAAGAATCAGCGAAGAGACCCGCCGCCCCGACGGCGGCTCGACGGCCCGCGCCGCGGCGGGGGGTAGCGTGCAGGGCGGATCGCCGCCGGCGGTGGCGGTGCGGGAGCCGGAGGAGGCGGGGTTGGGGACACGCGAACAGCAGGTCATCACCGAGGGTCTCGGCGCCCAGTCGCGGCGGCTGCGCAACAGCATCATCAGTCTCGTCGTCTTCTTCGGCATCGTCGTCGCCCTGCTCTTCGGCGTCCCCGGCCTGCGCGCAGCCGGCGAGCGCATCACCGACGCCAAGATCCCTTGGGTCGTCATCGCCGTCGCCCTCGAGGTGCTCTCCTGCGCGTCCTACGTCGTGCTCTTCGGGCTCGTCTTCGGACGGCTCGGACGCAGCCTCAGCTCGCGCCTCTCGCTCTCCGAGCTCGCCGTCAACTCCGTCGTCTCCGTCAGCGGCCTCGGCGGCATCGCCCTCGGCGCCTGGGTCTTGCGCACCAAAGGGGTCTCCATCGAGCGGATCGCCAAGCGCTCGGTGCTCATCTTCGTCCTCACCAGCGCCGTCAACGTCGGCGCCGTCGTCCTCATCGGCCTGCCCATGTGGCTCGGCCTGCTGCCCGGCTCCCGGCGCGCACTGCTCACCCTGCTGCCCGCCCTCGTCGCCCTGGCGGCGATCCTCGGCACCCTCGCCGCCGCCCGCTGGGCGCGCCGCGCGCTGTCCGAGCGTCGCGCCGGCGAGCGGCACAGCCGCACCGCCGTCGCCCTCGTCGCCATCGGCGACGGCGTCCAGGACGCCGTCGATCTGATCCGCGCCCACGACTGGCGCCTGCTCGGCGCCATCGGCTACTGGCTGTTCGACAACCTCTGCCTCTACGCCGCCATGGCCGCCTACGGCGGGGCGCCGTCGTTCTGGGTCGTCGCCATGGCCTACCTCGTGGGAATGCTCGCCAACTCCATCCCCATCCCCGGCGGCTTCTTCGCCGTCGAAGGGGGCCTCGTCGGGATGCTCCTCCTCTTCGGCGTCCGCCCCGGCTCCATGGTGCTCGCCGCCGTCGTCACCTACCGCGCGATCTCGCTCTGGATCCCGGCGCTGATCGGCACCGCGGCGTTCCTCAGCCTGCGCGGGGAGATCGGCAAGCCCCTCAAGCCCCACGCCCAGACCGGGGCCTAGGGCTTGCCGAACAGCGCCCGGTCGCTCCGTTCGCTGAGGGCGGCCTGCTGGCAGGCGCGGCCCGGCAGGTGCCACATGGCGTGCTGCAGCGACAGCGGCTGCGAACCGCTCAGCGTCGGGCAGAAGACCGGCGGGGGCAGCGGCCTCGCCGCGGAGCCGGGGGCGTTGATCGGCCGCAGCAGCGCCACGGCCCGCATCGCGTCGGCCTCGTCGTCGGCGTAGACGTCGATCGCCAGGCGTCCGCTGTAAAGCTCGATCGAGTGGCCTTCGTCATAGACGATCGCCGGCACCCCGCGCAAAAGGGCGTTGCGGTGGGGGTTGCCGAGGGCGACGTTCTCCTGACGGCGGTAGTAGCTCGTCGTGATCTGCAGCGGCAGGACGCAGCCGTTGCCGTTCAGCGCGCTGCTCTTGCCGGGGACGCAGTTGCCGTAGTAGACCCCGTCGGTGCCCGCCGAGGCGTAGTTCTTGCGTCCGTCGACGGCCGCCAGTGGGTAGGACCCGAAACGCGGCCCCGTCCAGTAAACGGGGAAGTAGGGGAAGGTCTGGGCTTCGGCGAGCTCGCCGGCCGCGACGGGGTGGGGCTGCGTCGTCGCGCAGCCCGCTGCCGCAACGCAGGCCGCGAGCGCAGCCAGGCACGCCGCCAGCGCCCGCAGGGGGGCGACGATCGGGGCATCTCTCACAGCGACTTTCGGGCGGACCAGTTGTTGGAAAGGGTGGAAACCCGCGGGACAGGCAGGGACGTATCGCTTGCGGGCACGGCCGGGACCGGGTGGGGTAGCGCACCGGGTCCCGGCCGATCTTCCCACATCTCTCCTATATGGTGGATCGGTGGGCGCGCACCCCGCGACAGCCTCCGCGCCGAGTGGCCCGATGGCCGCCGCGCCGAGTGGCGCGACAGCCTCCGCCCCGACCGGCTCCCAGTCCTCCTCCGCCCCCGCCGGGGAGGCCTTCGCTGGGGAGGCCGTCACCCGGGAGGTCGCCGCCGGGGGGGTCGCCGCCGGGGGGGTCGCCGCCGCCGGTGGACGGCGACGCCCGGCGACGGCGCTGCCCTGGGGTCTGGCGACGGCGGCGGTCGGCGTGGTCGTCTGGCTGCTCGTGGATCCCCGCACGCCCGACCTCGCGGCCCAGGTCTACCGGGCGGACCTCTTCGGCGAAGTCGGCTTCACGGTATGGGACGGGCGCTGGTACGGGGGCCATGCGATCCCCGGCTACAGCCTCGTCTTCCCGCCGCTCGCCGCCTGGCTGGGGGTGCGGGCCGTGGGGGTCCTCGCGGTGCTCGCCTCGGCGAGCGTCTTCGCCTGGCTCGCCGGACGGATGTTCGGGGCGCGCGCCGCGCGCTGGGGGGCGGTGTGGTTCGCGCTGGGCGCCCTCGGGGACGTCTGGAGCGGGCGGATCACGTTCGCCCTGGGTGTGAGCTTCGCGATGTTCGCCGTGGCGGCGTCCGTGCGGGGGCGGGGGCGTGTGCGCGGGGGGGCGGGGGAGGGGCCGATGTCCGCGGGCTCGGCGGTAACGTCGGGGGTCCGGGGCCGGGGTGAAGGGTCGTTTCGTCGAGGTGTGCGCGCGTGTGTGTGTGCGCGCGCGACCGACGAGCCGGGGGAGAGTGGGACATCTTCGGCGGCCGCGGGGCGGGTCTGGACGGCAACCGCGGGGCTCGGCTGGACCGCGGCAGCCGTGGGGCTGGCGGCGGTCTGCGCCGCCTGCAGTCCCGTCGCCGGGGTCCTGCTGGGCCTGGCCGGGGTGACGTGCTCCGTGGTGGAGCGCTCGTGGCGCCCCGTGCTCGTCTTGGGGGCGGCGCCGGCGATTGTCGTGGGGGCTCTCGCGGGCCTCTTCCCCGAGGGCGGCTGGGAGCCGTATCCGCTGCTCTCCTTCCTTGCCACGGCGGCGGCGATGGTGGGCTTCATGGTGGCCCTGCCGGCGGGCCGGCGGCTGCTGCGGGTGGGGGGCGAGCTGTACCTGGCGGCCTGTGTGGCCTGTGTGGCGGTTCACACCCCGATGGGCTCCAACGTGGAGCGCTACGGGGTCCTGCTCGCGGGGCCGCTGCTGCTCTGCGCGGTGCTCGCCGACGCTGCTCCCCGCCTGCGGCCGCGTGGCGCCCTGGCTGGGGGGGGCTCGCCGGCTGTGGGGCGTTCTTCGGCCGCGGGGCGTCCGCTGGCGGGGTGGCGGTCGCTGGCGGGGTGGCGTTCTTCGGCCGCGGGGCGCCCGCTGGCGGTGGTGGCGCTCCTGGGCATCGCCGTCTGGACGGCCTGGGGGCCGGTGCGGGAAACGGCGGCCGTCGCCGGCAACCCCTCGACTGGCGCCGCCTACTACGCCCCGGTCGAGCGCTTCGTGGCGGCGCATGGCGGCGAGGGGGTGCGCGTCGAGGTCCCGTTCACCCGGGGACATTGGGAGGCGGCGTGGCTCGCCGCCAGGGTCTCGCTGGCAAGGGGCTGGGAGAAGCAACTCGACGAGCGCTACGACGGCGTCCTGCTCCGGCCGGTCCTGACCGCCGCCGGCTACCGGCGCTGGCTCGACGAGCAGGCGGTGAGCTACGTGGCGCTGCCCGACGCCCCGCTGGATCCCTCGAGTGCGCGGGAGGGGCGGCTGATCCGCGCCGGCCTGCCGTATCTGCGCCTGGTGTGGCGGACGCGGCACTGGCGGATCTATCGGGTGCTCGGCGCGACCCCGCTGGCGCAGGGGCCGGGGAGGCTGACGGCGATGGGCCACGACTGGTTCGCCTTGCGCGCCCTGGCGGCGGGGCGGTTCGTGGTGCGACTCCACTACACCCGCTACTGGACGGTGACGGGCGGCGCCGCCTGTGTCGGCGCGACGCCCGCCGGCTGGACAGAGGTGACGGTGGCGGGCCCCGGGGCGGTGCGGGTGGCGGCGAGCTTCTCGCTGGGGCGGGCGCTGGGGCTCTCCGGCGGCAGCTGCCGGACGTAGTCCAGCTGACGCGGCACGCGGGCCGGGCTGACCCGTGCTGCGCCGGCGTGGCCGACCCGCGGCGCGGCCGATCCGGGCGTGCCAAGGCTTCACCCGTCAGTGGGTGGGGGCGAGGTCGTAGAGCCCGGTCTCGCCGGTGAGGAAGATGCGTTTGCCGTCGCTGATGACGGGGTCGAAGGCGCCGGTGTCGGCGCGGTAGACGACGCGGCCGGTTGTGATGTTCAGGCCGTAGCTGGAGTGGGTGCCGAGGTCGGAGAAGTAGACGATGTCGCCGACGATCGTCGCCGAGCCGGAGATCTTGCCGCCGGCTTCGTAGGTCCAGTCGACGTGTCCGCTGCGGGCATTGAGGGCGTAGAATTTGCCGTCGTAGGAGCCGAAGTAGAGCGTCGGGCCGAGTCCGGGGGCGTTGGTGACGGCGGGCGAGGCGTAGACGTAGGCGCCGGTCTGGTAGGCCCAGTCCAGGCTGCCGGTGCGGGCGTCGTAGGCGTAGAAGCGCCCGTCGGTGTTGCCTAGGAAGACCCGCCCGTACATCACGGCGGCGGTGGAGTAGAAGGTGCCGCTGCCGAACAGGGCGCCTTCGGAGCCGGAGCGCCAGAAGCGTCTGCCGGTCTGCTCGCTGATGGCCTGGACGTGGCCGGAGTAGTCGCCGAAGTAGAGGACCCCATCCTGCAGGGTCGGGCTGGCCTTGACGGCGCCTTCGGCGTGGTAGGTCCAGACGGTGTGCCCGTCGGAGGCGTCCAGGGCGTAGACGGTGCCGTCTTCGCTGCCGAAGAAGATGCGGTCGTCGGCGAGCAGCGGCGAGGACTCGCTGCGACTGGGGAGGTCGCGCGACCAGCGGATGTGCCCGTTGGCGACGTTCAGGGCGACGACGCGGCCGGCTTCGTCGCCGGTGGCGCGGGAGAGGATCGTGACGTAGACGGTGTTGCCGCCGACGGCGGGGGCGGCGGCGGAGAGGGCGCCGAGGCGCTGGCTCCAGAGGAGCTTACCGGTGTACTTGTCGATGGCCGACAGCGTGGCGTCGTCGGTGAGCTGGAAGATCCGGTTTTCGGAGAGCACGGGCGGGAACTCGCGCAGGGCGGTGCCGTCGCGCTGCCAGACCGTCTTGTAGGGCGGGGCGAGGTCGGCGGGGAAGTAGCGGGTGTGGTTGGGGGTGTAGCCGTAAAGCGGCCAGGCGAAGCGTTCCCGCTTGTGCGCCGGCAGCTTGGGGTTGGCCTGGGGCACGAAGGGGGCGTGGGGGTGGTAGATGGAGCCGGTCCGGTTCTGGGCGTAGACGTAGCCGCCGACGGCGAGGGCGGCTATCACCACGACGGCGGCGAGCGCGATCCAGCGGAGCTTCACGCGGCGAGTCGCGAGGACGGTGAGGCCGAGCTGTCGGGGCGGTGTGCCTCTGCCATTTGGTGCGCCCCGGCAGCCTGGACGGCGGCGGAGCCGGGACCGGCTTCGCGGGTCGCTGCGGCGCCGGCGTGGCGGATGCGGGCGGCTCCGGTGCCGGCGGCGTTGCGTGAGCGCCGGGCGAGGGAGGCGAAGAGGTGGGCGACGGTCAGCACCGCGAGCCAGGCGGCGGCGATGGACAGCGGGATCAGGGTGACGCCGGCGACGAGAGCCAGCACGTCGTGGTTGCCGTCCACCGACCAGTTCCAGAGCAGGTAGTCCCAGAATGCGAGCAGGGCGACGATGGCCAGGGGCCGAAGGGGCCGATTGGTCACGCCCACAGGGTACCGGGCTGCTGGGACGGATGGCGCGGGGCCTATGATCGGCGGCGAGATGAGCGCAGGAGCGGGCGAGCTGGGGAGTGGCAGGGGAGCGGAGCCGGCGGGCGGCGAGGGTCGAGAGATCCTGGCGGCGGGCGCAGCGGTGAGCGGCCTGGGCGAGCCCGACGAAGGCACCGACGGCCCTGGCGAGTCGGAGGTCTTCGCGCCGGGCACCCTCGGCGGCCGGGTGGCGCTGGTGACGGGCGGAGGCACCGGCCTCGGCCGGGCGACGGCACTCGAGCTGGCCCGCTGCGGCGCGGCGGTGACTGTGGTGGGACGCCGGGAGGACCCCTTGCGGGAGACGGCGGCGGCGATCGGCCTGGAGCGGGCCCAGTGGCTGGCCGGGGACGTCCGCGAGCGCGGCGAGGCCCGGCGGCTGGTTGCGACGGCGCTGGAGCGCTGGGGGCGGCTGGATCTGCTCGTGAACAATGCCGGCGGGCAGTACTTCACGCCGGCCGAGGGCATCGTCGCCAAGGGCTGGGGGGCGGTGTGGCGGCTGAACGTGGACGGGATGCTCAACATGGCGCATGAGGTCTTCGCCCAGGCGTTCGCGGTGGCGGCCGGCGGTCTCGGGGGCGGGGGCGGCGGGGCGGCGGCGTGCGTGGGCGGCGACGCTCCAACGGCGGAACCTCGGATCGTCAACGTGACGCTGTCACCGCACCACGGGATGCCGGGGATGGCTCACTCGGGGGCGGCTCGGGCGACGGTCGAGGCGCTGACCCGGGAGCTCGCGGTCCGGTGGGCGTCGAACGGGGTCACGGTCTGCGCGGTGGCCGCGGGGCACTTCGACACGGAGGCGATGGGGAAGTACCCGGACGTGGTGCGCGCGGGGATGGCCCGTTCGGTGCCGTTGCAGCGGCTGGGGACGGTGCAGGAGCACGCCTGGCTCGTGGCGCTGCTGGCCTCGCCGCTGGGGGCGGCGTTCAACGGGTCCACCGTGACGCTGGACGGGGCGCGCGACAACTGGTTCGGGCCGTGGCCGCCGCCGGGGTTGGCCGATGCCGGGGGGGATGTGCCGACGGAGTCGCGGCGGGGTGGCGGCGGGACGGCCGCCTAGCGTCTGGCTCCGGTATACGATGGCTATCGGAGCCCGTAGAGCCCCGGTATGATGGGTGGGGCTTGCGGGCGAAGTGTTGTGGCTGCACAGAAGCCTTCCAAGCTTCTAGGGCGGGTTCGATTCCCGTCGCCCGCTTGTTGGGCCACGGGGAGTGGCGCAGTCTGGTAGCGCACCCGGCTGGGGGCCGGGCGGTCGCTGGTTCGAATCCAGTCTCCCCGATCAACAAAAGGCTCGTGTTCATGTGTCCATGGGCCTTTTGTGCGTCTGCGACGGGTTCGTTCGGGAGTTTGGGGTCCAATGTTGTACGCTCGTTCCGCCTCACGTCTCACCGCAGGATCTCGAGGACCGGCATTCACTCCGCGACCCAGTCGTCGCCGTGCTCGCTCCCCAGACGTCGGTCGTATCCCGCGCCGCGCCGTACTTCCGCTTCGGAGCTCTTGACGAGCGAGCGGCTCACGTCACCGCAGGCTCATCCTCCGAGCCGAGCACCAAAACCCCGCATGGTCGAAAGCGCCGCTAGACAGTATGGGCGGCGGCGTCCGTGCCGGCTGGTGAGCTGAAATCGTGGACGCTCCCGCGCATCGTAGGGCGCGGGCTGGTTACCGCATCGATGGAGAGGGAGCGTCGACATGTCTGAAGCTATCTGTTTTGCGGGTCTTGATGTGCATGCCAGGAAGACGGCGGCGGCTGTGCAGCTGGGCTCTGGTTAGGTGCGGAAGGCGCAGCTGGGGGGCTCCTCTGCGGCGGCGATCGAGTGGTTGCAGTCGCTTCCGGGGGAGGTGCGTGCGGTCTATGAGGCCGGGCCGACAGGGTTCGAGCTGGCAAGGGCCGCGAGGGATGCGGGCGTTGAGGTGATGGTCTGTGCGCCGGGTGCGATACCGCGTCAGCCGGGTGACCGGATCAAGGCAGATGCGCGTGATGCATTGAAGCTCGCCAGGTTGCTTGCGGCGGGTCAGCTACGCCCCTGTTGTTGTGCCGGCGCCTGGGCTCGAGGCGCTGCGTGACCTGGTGCGTGCTCGTGAGGACTTGCGCGGGGATCTGATGAGCGCCCGCCACAGGATCTCAAAGCTCCTGCTGCGCGAGGGGCTGATCTGGATGGGCCCGGGCGAGACATGGGCCGCGAGGTATCGGGGAGTTCCTCGCTACTCGGCGTGTGTCCGTCGAGTAGCTGGCTGATTTTCTTGGAAAGCGTGTCCGCCGGACATACCTAAGCAACGGCGACAGGATGAATGCTTGATGCTCCTCCCAGAGCAACGTGGTCAGCGAGTCGAGCGATCTCGAAAGCGCCACGAGCTCCGAAGGTGAGCCAGACGGTTCACGGCGATCAAGCGCCGATCCCTGTCCCGTCGACGAGCAACTCGTAGCTTCCTGAGTAAACGTTCGGCGGCCAGAGCAACGCCTGGACGCTTGAATCGGCAAACCGCGGAAGCCAGCCGGGCTGTTCGCCCTTCAGCGGCTCAAGGGTCAATGGCTGTGGATCTCCGCCGGACGCGCGTAGGGTTCCTTGTAGCCACTTGCCAGTATAGGAGCCGAGCGCAGCGATGCCCTTGGCCCAGATATTGTTGTCGTTCCTCTCAAACTGCGCTGTGATCGGCTTGTCCAACGGAGTAAAGACGACGTTTGGGGTCAGGGCACGCAACAGCTTCAGCGCTATCGCGAGATAGGCCTCGAGCTGCTCTTCCGTGACGCTTTCGTATTTGATGCTGTGTTCCCACTTGTTCGCGTTTGTAACACCCAAGCCAAGAGGATCGATTTCTTGGCGTGCGGCCTCGAAAGGCTCGCTCGGAAACTCCTTCGGAGGTGTGACGACGATGGCCACCCGTCCCCGTTCCGCGAAGGCAACCACGCGTGCCGGGAGTCGCGCAGGTCGCAATGCCGGACCGTAGGAGTTCCACGTCACTGACACGCCAGCGGCTGCAGCGCTCTTGAGGAAGGCATCAACCGACGCTTGAGCATGGGCGGGGAGGGTGCCCAAGAAATCCGCCTCGCTCACCGGCTCAGCTTTAGTGCCCACGGCACGGATCTCACTTACTCGTGGCTTCACTACGAGGCGCGGAACGAAGCATTCAGATGCGCCGCTGAAGAAGCCCACCTCGAGCCCGTAGACCATGTGGCCTTGGGCGTTGAGGTATTCCATGACCTTTTCTACGCCCTGCGGTATCAGCGGGGCCGCAACGACAAGACGAAACCGCCCCGTACTGAGCGACTGTTCAAGACCATTGAGTAGCGCGTCGTCGGCGGCTCGCGCATCTTGCTCAGGGCTGGCATGGCTTTGGACGTACTTCGCGACGTCTAGCGAGCCGTCGGTGGACTCACCGGACCCGCCAAGGAACGGTTCGAGCACAGCTCGACCAAACTCCTCGACACTGAGTTGCCAGAGCGCCGCCGCATAGTCGAGCAGTTGGGCGACAACTCGGCGGGTATCTGGGTTTCCTTCGTTCTTGACCTCGACGAGGCAGATCTGCCCGGTCTGGTCCACAAGCACCAAGTCCGCGTATCCGGATTCTAGATTAGCCTCTCGGCCAACGACCACGGGATCGCGGAGTTCGAGGTCATCCGCCGGCAGCAAGCCCGCATGCTGGGTCAGGACATCGTGAAGATTCTTCTCCGCCGGGAGGGGACTCTCCGGGATCATGGTTTCAGCGCCATCTTTGTTGCGGATGAGGACATATCGCATGGTCGCGAGTGAGACTATCGAAGCGGGCCTAGTCCAGTCGGTTGGTCTCAAGCTGAGCGTTCCGGCTCTCCGACTCGCTCGACTTGCATCACTAGTAGAGCGCAGGCAAAGTCCTCGCGTCGCACAAGCGGCATTGGACGACCGGAACGCGGCTTATGGAGCGTTTTTGGTTGCTACGGCGTCCGAACCCTCCGAGCTCGCGTTGCGCTCGGGCGTTGAGTTTCATCGGCGGGTTGTGTATCGTCGGCTATTACATCTCCTATCCCAAGCGAACTAAAGGGAGAGCGTCGATGACGCTGGCACCTCCAGCAACCGGGCTTGTAAGCAATTCTAACTACTTTATCACCAACAACTCCGCCCAATTTCTCAGATGTCGGGGCTGTTCCGCCGGTCCCTGTAGTGCTCATAACATTGCAGCCATCTGCCGATATTGTCGCCACCAACGGCTTCGGTATTCAAGTTAACGCATATTCCGCAAAAGGGAGTGCTGTCCAATCGCAACAATACGTAGTATGGTTGAAACCAAATGATACGAACTTGTATTGCCAGATCGACAATGGACGAGCATCTCCCAGCAGGAGATAAACAACCTGGTGACTCTCGCAACCTTGCCGGAGGCGGGTACGCTTCCTTCCAACTATAACATCGGCATCACCCTGATGGGGGATACCAATGACAACGTTTCCAGGGTCGTGTTTATATGCTTTGATGGTACGACGCGTTTTGGTACGCAAGAAATGATTTTGACCGATCTTTACATACTGCAGGGTCAGCAGGTGACTGAGGCAGACTTGGCGCCCATCGTTGCAGTGACGGTTGACCTCGTGGGCTATGGGAATGGCGCGGCGACCGAAATAACCTCTGGTGGAGGCAATATTCGCTACGCAAGTCCCAACTCAGTAAATATCGCGAATGCGGTCCCGCCCTGCGTTGCTCTTGATTATCAGACTGCGGAGACATTCGACGATCGCGCTCCTCCGCACTGATCGCGCCATTTGCCGCGTGCATCTCAAGGCGACGTACAGCATCTTCCCGTTCACGCTCAGTAGCGCGGAGGCCAGTCTGGCCGCCTCAATGCGCACGGTTCGGAAGCGTCCTACGGACTTCATCCAGCATCTGCCGGTTGACGGAGGCCTCGACTTGTGCCACCGCCAGGGCACGCTCGTCGTCATCAAGATACCCTTCGGCGCGACATTCCTCGATCACGTCGAGGACTCGTCGGCGATCGAGGAACGAGATCTTCTCGGACTCAGAGCGCGCTCGACCCGGTAGCTCCATGCCGCGAAACATAGCCCACCTGTCGGAATCGCGGGGTCGCCATTTCGGATGATCAGGCTCCTGTTGGAGGCACGAGGTCTGCGCCTGCGGCCAACTCGACGTCGTGGTGCACGGCCGTTGAGCATCGGCAGGGGTCCACAAACTGCTCAGCAACCCCTACTACGCCGGCTATGTCCTCCACAAGGGCCACGTCTACGAGGGACGGCACGAGCAACTCGTCAGCCAGGGGCTCTTCGACAAAGTTCAGGCCGTGCTCGCCTCGCACCGGCTTTCCGGCGAGCGTGATCGCAAGCACCTGAGCTACCTCAAGGGCACGATCCGCTGCGGCTCCTGCGGCAGCCAGCTCGTCTACTCCCGCCACAACGGCAATGGCGGCATCTACGAGTACTTTGTCTGCCCGAAGAACCAGCGCGGACGGTGCCAGCAGGGCTACCAGCCCGTCGACTTGGGCGAAGCGGCCGTCGAGGAGCATTACGCCACCGTTGGCCTCAGCGACGACGGACGCGAGCGAGTCCGCGAGGCGATCACGAAAGACCTGGGCGACCGCATTGCCCTCGCCCAGCAGGAGGTCGATCGCTGTCAGGGTGTTTTGGAGCAGATCAAGGAGCGCGAGCGAAAGCTGCTGCACATGCACTACGAAGAGCGCATCAGCGGCGGGCTCTTCGACGATGAGCAGGCCAGCCTGCGCCGCGAACGTCAGGAGACCGAGACGCTGATGGGCCGCCTGAACCTCAACCACGACGACGCCATAGCGACCCTCGCCCTTGCCCTGGAGATCATCGGCGAAGACCTCCACGTCCTCTGCCAGCGTGCCGACGACACGATTCGCCGGCTCATCAACCAGGCCATCTTCAAGGCCCTCTACATCATCGAGGAGGCCGTCACCACGGACGAGCGAGCCCTTCCTCCAGCTACGCACCCTCCAGGCTGCCATCAGTGCCCCTTCCAGCAGCAACGACAGAGCCCAGCTACGCGGCCGCTGCCCCGAAGACGCCAAGGGTCCCGACCCCTACCGGGGCCGGGAACCTTTCCGCGTTGGTTCGAATAGCGAACATCTGGTGCGCTCGAGTGGACTCGAACCACCACGGGCCGTGAAGCCCACAAGGCCCTCAACCTTGCGCGTCTACCAATTCCGCCACGAGCGCAGAGACGGGCGAGTATAGCCCGGCGGGGCTCGCCTCGGCCGGTCGCGCGATGCCTCGGCCGTAGCTCGGGCCGCGCCAGATGCCCGCGACGGTGCCTTCAGGCCCACGGTCTGCCGGCGCCGAGAGGCGCCCCGGAAGCGCAGCCCGCCCGTCATCCCTTGCATCCGTCCGCCACCGCCGCTACCTTACGAACACGTGTTCGTTCCATACCCCCAATCCATCGCTCCCGGGAGCTGAGCCACCATGGACCTGACCAAGCGTCAGCAGGAGATCTTCGACTTCATCCGCAAGTACTCCGCCAAGTACGGCTATCCGCCGACGGTGCGGGACATCGGCAAAGCCGTCGGTCTGGCTTCGTCCTCGACGGTGCACGCCCATCTCGCGAACCTCGAGAAGATCGGCCTGCTGCGGCGCGACCCCTCCAAGCCCCGTGCGATCGAGCTGCTCGACCGCGCCGTCGAAAACGCGGTGGAGGGCGTCCGCTCGATCGTTCGAGCCGACGGCCTGCCGCTGGTCGGCTCGGTCGCCGCCGGACAGCCGCTGCTGGCGGAGGAGAACATCGAGGAATACATCCCGGTGCCCGAGGTCGCCGGGGGCGGCGACGGGCAGTACCTCCTGCGTGTGCGCGGCGACTCGATGAAGAACGCCGGGATCCTCGAAGGGGACTTCGTCGTGGTACGCCCCCAGGAGGTCGCCCACGAAGGCGACATCGTGGTGGCCCTCCTCGGCGAGGAGGCGACCGTCAAGCGTTTCTTCCGCGAAGAGGACCACATCCGGCTGCAGCCCGAGAACGAGACGATGGAGCCGATCCGCAGCAAGGAGGTCAGGGTGATGGGACGCGTCGTCGGTCTGCTCAGGAGCATGTGATGAGCCAGGTCCTCCTCGATCCGCGGGCGGCGCGTCAGCCGCGACAGTCATCCCTCTTCGAGGATCACGGTCGCGTGCGGCTCGGCTGGCGCCTACCCGTTGCCGGGCGGCCGCAGGTGGGCGATGCCGCCTCGCAGCGCGAGAAGGGGACGTTGAACGACGTCATCGCGGCTGCCTGGGAGGCGCTGGTAGCCGGCGAGCGCGTCTCCTGCCCTGTCTGCGGCGGTCAGATGTCCGCTGCGCCCAGCGAGGCAAAGGCGCTCGGCCTCCCCGTCCTGGGCGCCTGCGCGGACTGCGGCACGTCGCTCTCCTAGCCGCGCCGCACGACGCTCCCGCTGGCCGCAATGGGGCGCTTCTGCGCTAAGTTGAGCGTGCAGGTCAAGCAGCCGCGGAGGCCTTGGGCCTTCGAGGAAAGTCCGGACATCACAGGGCGAGGTGGTCGAGGAATCGACCCGGGGAAACCCGCGGGAAAGTGCCACAGAAACATACCGCCGACGTCGGCCGTCCCACGTGAACGGCCGGCGGGCAAGGGTGAAATGGTGCGGTAAGAGCGCACCGGCGTCGCGGCGACGCGGCGGCCAGGCAAACCCCACCCGATGCAAGGCCAAACAGGACCGTTCGCAGGCTGCCCGCCGAGGTCCAGGTAGGCCGCTCAGATGGATGGCTGCTCACGACAGGATCCGGCTTACAGATCTGCTACGGGACAACCCCGCCTCGGCGGGGTTGTCCTATTCGGGGAGCGTCCAGACGGAAGCGCTTCTGTTAGCCTCGCACGCCAGGATGGGCGAGCGCTGTGGAGACGAAGCGCCTGAGAACGGGCCGGGGCCCCGGGAGCGGCTTCAGCGCTGCCACGTCGTGCTTGCGCTGCTCACGATCACTCTGCTCCTCGCCGGCCTCGGCTGCGCCGGCGCCCTCGCCGGCCCGGTGCGCCCGCTCGCCGCCTCCGCCAGCGATGGCGGTCGGCGCGCGACGCACGCCGGCGACGGCGCTCAGCACCGAACGCCGGCGCGAACCGCGGCGGGCATGACCCGGCTGCGGGGTGAGATCGCGCCCGAGCTTCGGCGGCTCCTGCGGGCCGGTACCGCGGGCTCCGCCGATCCCCGCGCTTCGCTGACGCTCACCGTGACGCTGCGCCGCGCACGCCAGCACGCCTTTGCGAGCTTCCTCTCCGCGCTCGACAGGACCGGCCCAAGCCACCACCGCCGCGACTATCTCAGCGACGCCCAGCTCACCGCGCGGTTCGGCCCCACGCGTAGCGCCTACGCAGCCGTCGCCGCCTGGCTGCGCGGCGCCGGTTTCAAGCTCGTGGCCGGCTCCAGCGACAGGCTCACGCTCACCGTCCGGGGAACCGTCGCCCAGGCCGAGCGCGCGTTTGCCGTTCGTATCGGCCGTCTGCGGGTGGGGGAGGGCAGCGTCTACGCACCGACACAGGACCCCGCCGTGCCGACGCTGCTCGCGCGCTACGTGGAATCGATCTCCGGGCTCTCCGACCTCGCCCAGCCGGCGGCGCCGCGCCCACAGCGGACTTCCCACGGGGCGCTCGGAGCGCTCGCCACGAGCCTGCCGCGATCCACGGACTCACTGCCCGCCGGCGAGCCGTCGGCCGCCTCGCTCGCCGCCGACGCCCCGTTGGGCGGCCCGCTCTCAGCCGGCCCCCTGACCGCCGGCCCGCCGGCCGGCCTGCCGGCGGGCCCGTTGACGGTGGAGACGTTCCAGAAGCTCTGCATCGGCGGCGTCGTCAGCGGCGTCACGTTCACCCTGAGCGGCTGGCTGAAGGTGCTCGTGGCGGCCTTCCAGAAGGGCATCGCCTCGCTCGCCGCCCAGCCCGGATTCGTGTTCGGTGTCTACTTCTGCATCACCCTCGGCGGCTACATCGGCGGGCAGTACGCCAACTGCATGAGCAACGCCCGCAGCGTCGGCGCCGAAGCATGGGCGGACCCCGAATGCGCGCAGTTCAAAGGCTTTCCCAACTTTGGCCACAACTTCGGCCATCCCCCCAAAGGAAAAGGCAAAGGCACGAAGGCCACGTCCGACCGCGCCGCCGCTGCCGGTGGCGCCACCGCGATGAAGGCCCAGCCCCAGACGAGCGGGGCACCCAGCGATGCCAAGATCGGGCTGCTGGAGTACGACACCTTCAACCGCGGCGACGTCAGCGATTGGCTGGAAGGCACCGAATCCTCCGCGAACATCGGCGCGCTCAGCGAGGTGGCCGTCAACGGCGGCGTCTCTACGCCCGGCGCCGGCGAGAGCGAGGTCCTTCTGGACATCGACACCGTCATGTACTTCAACCCCCTCCCCGGCACCAGCTACGTCGTCTACGACGCCCCTCCCGACACGAGCTTCCAGACGATGTTCAACACCATGCTCGACGACGGCGACACCGTCATCAGCAACTCCTGGTCGCAGTGCGAGGACCAGACCAGCGAAGCCGAAGCCCGCAGCATCGACTCCGTGCTCGCCCAGGCCGAAGCGAGCGGCGTCACCGTCGTCAACGGCACCGGCGACGACGGCAGCACCTGTCTCGACGGCGGCGCGAACACGATCGGCGTGCCCTCGGACTCGCCGCACGCGATCGCCGTCGGCGGCTCCTCGCTCGACGAACCCAAGAACGAGCTCGAAAGCCTGAGCTACCCCGGCGAGCGCTGGTGGAACGGCGCCGGCGAAACGCCCGCCACCGGCGCCGGGGGCTTCGGCGTGAGCCGCTACTTCGCCCGCCCCGCATACCAGGAAGAATTGAACGAATCGACAATGCGCTCCGTGCCCGACGTCGTGGCGCCGGCCGACCCGCGTGACGGCATCCTCCTCTGCCAGGCCGACGCCGGCGGCTGCCCCGGCGACGAGCGCTTCGGCGGCACCAGCTTCGCCGCGCCCCTCTTCGCCGCCTTCGCCAGCCTCGGGCACGGGCTGACCGTCTCCTCGCTCTACACCCTCGGCGAAGCGCCCGGCGTGTTCCACGACGCCGAAAGCATGGGCAGCGACTTCGCCCACGTCGGCCTCGGCTCCGTCGATCTCTCGAACCTGCTGGAGACGGCCGAGCAGGGCACGCCCGGATCGGTCAGCGCCGCCCACTCCCTCGCCGCCGCCGCGGGAGCCTCGCAGGCCAGCGCCCAGGCCACCACCGTCGAAGCGGCCGAGTCCGTGCCCGCCGACGGCAACAGCGAAGGGATCGTGCACGTCGTGCTGCTCGACGAACAGGGCTTCCCCGTCGCCGCCAAGCACGTCAAGCTCGTGCCCGCCGCGGGCAGCCACGTCACGGTGAACCGGGAACAGGCCACCACCGACGCCGACGGCGGCGCCAGCTTCACCGTGACCGACGCCAGCGTCGAAGACGTGGTCTTCACGGTGGAAGACGAAACCGACCACCTCACCCTGAACATGAAGCCCGAGCTGCGCTTCGTGGCGCCCGCGGCGACGGGCGCCCAGATCGACGCCGGGCCGACCCAGGTGCCCGACGACGGCACGACCGCGGCAACGGTGAGCGTCTATCTGCAGAACGGTCTCGGCCGGCCCTCCGCCGGCAAGACCGTGACGCTCTCCCAGAGCGGCGGCGGCGCCATCGCCGGCCAGGGCGCCGGTGCCTCGGGAGACACCGCCGTCACCGACTCCGCCGGGGAAGCGACCTTCGACGTCACCGACACGACGGCCGAAACCGACGTCTTCACCGCCGAGGACACCAGCGACGGGCTGCCCGTGCCCGGCTCGGCGCAGGTCGTCTTCTACGCAGGCTCCGTGCCCGCCTGCCCGAACGAAGCGACGACGATCGCCGGTTACTCCCTCTCGACGTTCGCCTCGCCGTTCACCGCCGACCCCTACGGTCAGCTGCTGCCGGGCAACTTCTCGATCGGCGCCTGCACCGGCGTCGACGCGCCCGCCTTCAACAGCTCCGGCGATGTCTACCTGCCCGACGACTTCACCGGCTCGATCGATGTGCTCGGGCCCGGCGGCGGAGTCCCCGGTCAGACCAGCGAACTGCCCGAAGCGAGCTACGGTCGCGACGACATCACGGGTCTCGTCTTCGGTCGGGAAGGAGACCTCTACGCGACCCTCGGCCTGCCCCCGCCCGACGGGGTCAACGACAACGAGGACCCCGAGGTGGTCCAGCTCGATCCGAGCACCGGAGCGATCGTAAGGGTGCTGGCGACGCACGCCCAGGGCGTGCCCTACTGCCCAGACCAGCCCGCGATCGATCCCCTCACCGGCGACCTGTTCGTTTCGGGTGGCTGCAGCGGCTATCTCTACAGCGGCCAGATCGTCCGCATCGCTGACCCCGCCGGCGCCGAACCGAAAGTCACCGACTACGCCAGTGTCGGCGGGATCGGCAGCGGCATCGCCTACCAGCTCGCCTTCGCCCCCAACGGAACGCTGTACACCGTCGTCGGCGGCACCGAGCTGGTACGGATCGCCGGCACCGGCTCCTCCGAACCCGAACCGCACAAAGCCAGCGAAGTGCTCCAGTACATAACGCCCAACGCGGACTACGGGGTCGGGCTGGCGATCACCTCCAGCAGTGGCGGCGAAGCCCAGACGCTGCTCGCCAGCGGCCTCGGCGGCAATCTCTACTCGATCGACCTCGCCGGCACGCCGAGCGTCACCAAAATCGCCGAACACGGCACCGCCGGCGGCTCCTTCGGCTACGAGCAGGTCGGCCCCGATGGCTGCGTCTACGTGTCGGCCACCGTCGCCGTCGACCGCGTCGGCGCCGGCTCCGGCTGCGGCTCCGCCGGCAACGTCTCCAGCGCGCCGTCGATCGAGCTCAGCTCCGGCGGGCCCTCGCCCGCGCCGTCCGGGAGCTCGGTGACGTTCGCCGCGAAGCTCGCCAACTTCCCCTCCCCCTCCGGGGCCTCCGTGCGGTTCGTGGTCGAAGGCACCAACGCCCAGACGGGCCTCGCCCACACGAACACCGGCGGCGAAGCGTCGTTCACCTACTCCGGCGTCTTCGTCGGCCACGACCGCGTGCGCGCCTACGCCCAGGGGCCCGCCGGCGAGGTCGAATCGGCGCCGCTCGAGCAGCGCTGGAGCGCCGGGCGCGACACGAGCGCGCTGTCGCTGAACACCAGCCAGACGGCGGCCCAGCTGGGGGCCCTCGTGACCCTGCGGGCCAACCTCACGGACGCCAGCGCCGAACCGGTGCGGGCGATCGCCGGAGAACAGGTGACGCTGTCGCTGGCCGGCCAGAGCTGCACCGCGAGCACCGACGCAAGCGGGAACGTCTCCTGCCAGGTGACGCTCGCGGGCGGCACGGGACTCGACGTCGCGAGCGCCTCCTACGCCGGCAGCGGCGCCTACACGCCGGCAAGCGCAACCAACGTCTTCCTCGCCGGCCTCGTCGGTCTCGCGCCCCAAGCCCCCGGCCCCGGCCCCGGCCAGAAAGGCCTGGAACCGATCTCGGCCAAGATCCTCCGCACACACAGCCAGCAGCCCGCGAGCCTGTGCGGCACCGTGCACGTCGACCTCCTCGACGTATTCCTGGCACGCCACCGGGTGCAGCTGGTCGGCTACGCCGACCCCAGCCTCGCCGGGAAGACCGTCACGATCCGCTCCACCTGGAACGGGAAGGTCGTCGCCCGCGCCACGGTCTCGGCCAGCGGCTACTTCAGCGCGGCCGCCAAGCTGCCCTCGGCGAAGCTGCGCGGCAGCGACCGCGCCCGCTACCAGGCGCGCGTCGGCTCCTTCCGCTCGCCGGCCCTGAAGCTCAGCCGCCGGCTCTACGTCTTCGACATCGCCCGAGCCGGGCACGGGCGCGTGCGCATCACCGGCCAGGTCGTAAAGCCCCTCGCCGATCCGCCGGCGAAGATCCGGGTGACGCTCCGCGACAGCTGCCAGACCGGGTACGAGGTCGTCAAGGCCAAGGTCAAGCTCAGCCGCCGCTCGGGCGACTTCACGATCTCCACCGCCGCCCCGCCCGCCGACGCGCCGGGAGCGGTGTACAGGCTCAGCACCAGGGTTCGCCTCAGCCGGACCGGTCGCGGCACGTTCGCGACCTACAGCCTGCCGCGCACGGTTGGACATTGAGGCCGGGTCGGCCTGGTCTCATTCGCCGGCTCCCGTCCCGCGCGTGATCTAGGATGCCGCCCGGCGCCCGCCGCGCCCCCTGGTGTCGTCGCGGGCTCCACCGACGGCAACCCGAAAACGCGACAGAGGACCCCAACACATGAGCGACGGCGTGAGCGACAGCGACCCGGCCTACCACCTGCTGCTGAGCCCCGAGGAGAGCGCGATCGCGACCCGGGCTCTGCACCTGCTGATCTCCGACGAGGCGCACGCCCCCGACATCCGCGCGCTCGCCCGCGAGGTGCTGGCGCGGCTGGAGGCGCCCATCGCGGCCGGCGCGCCGACGCTGGAGCTGCCGCTGACACCTCCCCAGATGAAGATCACCCATACGGCCGTCAAGCTGCTGCTCGACGACACCCAGCGCGATCAGGACGAGGAGCGCAAACTGCTGTGGAGCATCCTCGAGAAGCTCCCCGACGAGCACTCCCTGCGCGCCATCGAGATCGACTAGCCGCCGGTGCCGGCCGCCCGCCCGAACGCTCCGAGCGCCGGCAGTCGGGCTCGGCCGGGCGGCGCGCCTGCTCGCCTCAGCTCGGCTCGGGCTCCATCCGGATCGCCCCGCAGGGGCACTCCTGGACACAGATCCCGCAGCCCTTGCAGTAGTCGTAGTCGATC
>Ga0335072_10003663_pt1 | contig 23069 bp, 23 predicted proteins | sample Lox_Sample_21_FD_206725 | JGI IMG/M metagenome (GOLD analysis project Ga0335072, IMG submission 206725) | Soil microbial communities from Loxahatchee National Wildlife Refuge, Florida, United States - Lox_Sample_2.1 | ecosystem: Environmental > Terrestrial > Soil > Wetlands | place: USA...
AAACCGCTCGACTGGCCTGAAGCTGCCTTTTCACGGCTCCAGCAGAATCTTCCCCGTCGTCTTGCGCCCTTCCAGGTCGATCTGCGCCTGCGCCGCCTGCGCCAGCGGATAAAGATGCTCAGTGCGCAGCTTGATCTCGCCCTTCGCTGCCCAGCTCAGCACGTCGCCCGCGCGCCACTCCAGCTCCGCGCGCGTGGCAATGTAGTGCCACAGCGTGGGCCGCGTCACAAACAGCGACCCCTTGCCGCTAAGTTGAATCAGGTCGAACGGAGGCACCGGCCCGCTCGATGCGCCAAACAGCGCCAGCAGCCCACGCGGCCGCAGGCAGTTCAGGCTCTTCTCAAAGGTCTCCCTGCCCACCGAGTCGTAGACCACGTCCACGCCCTTGCCACCGGTCAGCCGCTTCACCTCGGCCTCGAAGTCCTGCTGGCTATAGAGAATCACTTCCGCCGCGCCCGCCTCCCGCGACAGCTCAGCCTTGGCCGGCGTTGAAACCGTCGTGATCACCCGCGCGCCAATCCGCACTGCCATCTGCGTCAGCAGCAGTCCCACGCCGCCCGCGCCCGCATGCACCAGCGCCGTATCGCCGGCCTTGAGCACAAAGGTGGAATGCGTCAGGTAGTGCGCCGTCATTCCCTGCAGCATCGCCGCCGCGGCCTGTTCCGGAGCCAGACCCTCCGGCGTCTTCACCAGTTGCGCCGCCGGCACCAGCGCATACTCCGCATAGCTGCCCAGCACGCTGGTTGAAGCCACGGCATCGCCCGCCGCGAACCCCGTCACGCCCGGCCCAAGTTCCTCTATCGTCCCCGCCGCCTCGCTGCCCGGCGTATACGGCAGCGCAGACTTGTACACGCCCTTGCGGAAGTAGACCTCGATGAAGTTCACGCCGACGGCTTCGATGCGGATCAGCACCTGGCCCGGCCCCGGTTGCGGAATCGGCAGGTCCACCAGCTCAAGAACTTCGGGCCCGCCCGTCTCACGGATCTGGATTGCTTTCATGACAGGGTTAAGAATGAACCCTGAGGCCGCGATGAGGCAAGAGACGGAAACGATGAAGGGTTAAAGGGAATGGGAATCAGGCGACAGGAATGAAAGCAGGCGCCACAGAGTAGTGGCGCATTCTCAACTTCAGGTTGTCGTCCAGAAAAGAGAAATCCACTCAGCCCCTGAAGCTCACCGTCTGCTTACTGGCTTTAGAAGTTCCCGTCCTGCCGCTCGGAGAGAATGTTCTGCTCGTCAGGCGAAGCCAGACGCACCAGCCGGTCCACGGTATAAGACGCCGGGTGCTGCCCCGTGTAGTAGTGCCTCACCTGCAGCTCACCCAGCAGCCCGATCGCCAGCATCTGGATGCCGGACACAATCAGCACCGAACCCACCACGAACATCGGCTCGTGATGGCCCATCACGCTCACGGAGGGGTTCAGAATCTTCATGCCCAGCAGGATCATGGCCATGATCGTGCCGCCCAGTATGCCCAGCGCGCCGAATCCGCCAAAGAAGTGCAGCGGCCGGCTCATGTACTTCAACAGGAAGCGAATCGTCAGCAGGTCGAAGAACACGCGAAAAGTGCGCCCGATACCGTAGTGGCTCTTGCCCCGCTCGCGGTTCACGTTGCGGATGGGAATCTCGCAGATCGACGCGCCATACCAGCTGGCCAGCGCGGGAATAAAGCGGTGCATCTCCCCATAGAGAGGAATGTTGTGGATCACTTCGCGGCGATACGCCTTGAACGTCGTGCCGAAGTCGTGAATGTCCACGCCCGACAGCTTGGCCATCAGCCAGTTGGCGCACCGCGAAGGAATCCGCCGCATCACGAAGTTGTCGATGCGGTCTTTGCGCCAGCCGGAAACGACGTCGTAGCCCTCGTCCAGCTTTTCCAGAAAACTGGGAATCTCGTTCGGGTCGTGCTGCAGATCGCCGTCCATGGCCAGGATGTACTCACCAGAGGCGTGGTCAAAACCGGCGGCCAGCGCGGAGGTCTGCCCGAAGTTGCGGCGCAGTTTCACCACCAGCACCCGGCTGTCCACTGCCGCAATCTCTTCCAGCAGCTTGTAGGTGCGGTCGTTCGAGCCATCGTCCACCAGGACAAGCTCAAAGCTTTCGCCCACCTGCTCCATCACCTGCTTCAGGCGCGCGTAGAGAACCGTTACGTTCTCTTCCTCGTTATGGAATGGCACGACAATCGAGTACTTAGCCATAGATCATTAGACGTCCATTGGATGATCCCAGTCTACCTGAGGCTTCGAAAAAAAGCCGTAAGGAAATTCGAGCCCGGATCAAAACGGAAAACCCACTCATCCCTCTAGCGGTCCAGCTCGTCCAGCATCGACTGCATCTCGCTGAGCGCATGGCTGTTGCCGCTGCGCGCCGCGCAGCCGATGCCCGCCTTCAGCCGTTCCACCGCCTCCGCCGTGCGTCCGCTGTTGGCCAGCGTCTGTGCCGACATGAAATACCCCGCCGTGTAATCCGGGTCATTGGCCAGCAGCGTATCGAACTCCGCCAGTGCGCCGGCCGTATCGCCGCGCCCCGCCAGTTCCATGGCGATTCCGTAGCGGGCAAAGCTGTTCTTCGGATCCAGCGCGAGAATCTCTTTCAGTCCTGCGATCTTGTCCATCTGGCTCATATTCCGGCCCGAAGCTATGGGCCATGAATGGGAAATTTGCGGTTTTCACAAGGATTGCCGAAACTGATTCAGGATGACCGGTCCGCTTCGGCAGGGGCCACTCTCATTGTATCCGGATTGACGCCGGCGCGCAGACCCGGCAATCAGGGAAGAAGCCGATTGCCGCGCGAAAAACAGAAGCAGGAAACGGAGCGCAAAAAGCAATGAACGATCCGCACACCAACCCCGCCGCGCGCACAGTAGCCAGCACGCAGTCCGAGATGACTGAAATCATTCTGCCCAACGACACCAATACGCTGGGCAACCTGCTGGGCGGCCGGCTCATGCACTTCATCGACCTCACCGGCGCCATGGCCGCCTATCGCCACTCCCGCACCCACGTCGTCACCGCCGCCATGGATCACATCGACTTCATCCGGCCCGTGCACCTTGGCGACCTGGTCACGCTCAAGTCCTGCGTCAACCGCGCCTTCTCCAGTTCCATGGAAGTGGGCGTCAAGGTGTGGGCGGAAAACACCCGCACCGGCGAAATCTGCCACGTAGCCAGCGCCTACCTTGTCTTTGTCGCCATCGACGAGCATGGCCAGCCCGTTCACGTGCAGCCGGTCGAGCCGCAGACTCCCGACGAGCTGCGCCGCTACGAGGGCGCCCTGCGCCGGCGCGAACATCGCGAAGCGGAAAACGCGCGCCGCAAAGCCGCCAAGCAGGCCACCGCAGCGCTGAAACACCCCGAAGGATCGTAGCTTCCGCCAAGGCCCATCGACAGGCGAGGCCCAACCACAGATGACCCCAATCTCCACTCCGTCCCTGTTCCCCCGCCGCATCGTCTGCCTGACCGACGAGACAACGGAAACGCTGTACCTCCTCGGCGAGCAGGACCGCATCGTCGGGGTCTCTGCCTACGCATGCCGTCCGCCCGAAGCACGCACCAGGCCGCGCGTCTCCGCATTCAAAAACGCGAACTACGAAAAGATCCTCGCACTCGATCCCGACCTGGTGCTCACCTTCTCTGACGTTCAGGCCGACATCACCCGCGAGCTCGTCCTGCGCGGCGCCACGGTGATGAACTTCAACCAGCGGAGCATCGCCGAAATCCTCGACATGATCGCCGTGCTTGCCCGCATCGTCGATAAGCAGAACGAAGGACTCCGGCTCATTCAATCTCTGCAAGGCGGTCTCGACGCCATCCGCGCTTCGGCAGCCAGATTTCCTCACCGTCCCCGTGTCTACTTCGAAGAGTGGAACGATCCGCTCATCAGCGGCATTCAGTGGGTTGAAGAGCTGATCGAGATCGCCGGCGGCGAGCCCATCTTCCCGGAACTGCGCCAGTGCGGCAAAGCCCAGGACCGCGTCGTCGATTCTGCCGCCGTCATCGCGCGCGATCCCGAAATCATCCTCGCCTCCTGGTGCGGCATGAAAGTCAAACGCGAGCAGATCGTTCAGCGGGAAGGCTGGGATCGCATCGCCGCGGTTCGGCACGGACACATCTACGAAATCCCCGGCACCTGCATCCTGCAGCCCGGCCCCGCATCTCTCACCGAGGGCGTGCGCCAGCTCCACGCCGTCCTCGCGCATGGAATGCAAGTGGAAATCGATCCGGAGCTGAAGCCCGCGGAGCGATTGGAAACGCTCGAAACCGCGCTCCTGTAAAATCGAAGTGGAAAGAGGGACTCTTATGGCGCATTCACATGCCATGCCGGCGCCTGTTGCGCTGCCCGGTGTCGGAAAAATCATCGCGGTCGGATCAGGCAAGGGCGGCGTGGGCAAAACCACCGTGGCCGTCAACCTGGCCATCGCGCTCTCCAAGCTCGGCCAGCGCGTGGGCCTCATCGATGCCGACATCTACGGCCCCAACGTGCCGCTGATGATGGGCTCGTCCAAGCAGCCCACCGTGGGACCGGGCAACATGATTGAGCCCAACGTCACCCACGGCATCAAGACCATCTCCATCGGCTACATCTCACCCGGTGACAAGCCGCTCGTCATGCGCGGCCCCATGCTCCACCAGATCATCCGCCAGTTTCTGCAACAGGTGAGCTGGGGCGAGCTCGACTATCTGGTCGTCGATCTGCCGCCCGGCACCGGCGACGTGGTTATCTCCCTGGTGCAGACCGTGCCCATCACCGGCGCGGTCGTCGTCTCCACGCCCAGCGACGTCAGCCTCGAAGACGCGCGCAAAGCGCTCGCCATGTTCGCCCAGGTCAACGTGGAAGTCCTCGGCATCGTCGAAAACATGAGCCACTTCACCTGCCCGCACTGCCACCACGAAATCGACATCTTCTCCCGCGGCGGCGCGGAGCGTACCGCGCAGCAGTTCAATGTTCCCTTCCTGGGATCGATCGAGCTGATCCCCGCCATCCGCGAGGGCGGAGACCGCGGCCTGCCCGTCACGCTCGCCGGCCCCAAGAGCCCGCAGGCTGCCGCGTTCTTTGACGCCGCGCAAAAGCTCATGGAACGCGCTGAAGCGGCCGCCGCCAAAGCGACCGACGTCATCGAGATTCACTGAGCGCCGGCAACGCACGCAAAAAAGCGGGGCACTCGCCCCGCTTTTTTGTTGTTCGGTTAAAAACTGTTTCGGACTACAACAGTTCCGATCCCGGTCCTTACAGAAAGCTCCATGCCAGGTGGCATCTTCCTCAAGAAAGATGCCGCCTTGCACGATCTTCCGGTGTCAACTGGGAATCGAGACCGCTCTACCGCCGCCAGTGGCCTTCGACGAGCACCCATCCGCCATGGCGGTGGACCCAGTGATGCGGAACCCACACCGCGCCTGGATACGGCGGATGATCCCAGTGACCGCCCATCCACACGTAGCGCTGGCCGTCCCAGCGGTGATATCCGGAGATCCAGACCCATCCGGGATGCGGCGGCGGGCCGTAGTGCTCAACCACCGGCGGAGGTGGCCCAATGCGCACCACAACCTGAGCATTTGCGACTGCCGGAACCAGTGAAGCTGCAAGCAGAAGCGTAAGAGCAAGTTTTTTCACGGAAACTTTTTCCTCCATGTTGAGTACGTTCCGGGATCGTGCAACCGCCCCGGTAACTGATCGTATGAACGCATCCTCGCACAGATAGTTGTCCTTCGCACTAAAAATCCTGCGTATCCCCGGGTTCATCGCCGGCCCTGCAGCCTCAAAAGAAAGGAACAGCCGTTTCTTTCCCTCACGCCGTGGCTTTTTCACGCATCTTGGGTGCAAACAGGTTGCCCAGCCGCTGGATCTGCGCGCCCACGCTGCCCAGCTTTTCTTCAATGCGTTCATAGCCGCGGTCCATGTGATACACCCGGTCCAGAATCGACTCGCCATCGGCCACCAGCGCCGCCAGCACCAGCGACGCCGACGCGCGCAGATCGGAGCACATCACCGCAGCCGCTGAAAGCCGCGCCGGTCCCCGCACCGTCGCCGTCTTCCCATCCACCTTGATGTTGGCGCCCATGCGCACCAGCTCCTGCACATGCATGAAGCGGTTTTCGAAGATATTTTCCGTCACCAGGCTCACGCCATCGGCCTGCGTGGCCAGCGCCATGTACTGCGCCTGCATGTCGGTCGGAAAACCCGGATACTCCTCGGTGGAAATGTCGGCTCCGCGCAGCTTCTCAGTACCCTGCACCCGCACCGTGTCGGGGCCGGTCACATCCACGCGCGCGCCCGCTTCCCGCAGCTTGGTCATCACCGCGCCCAGATGCTCAGGAGCGCAGCCGGCCACCACCAGGTCGCCCCCGGTAATCGCGCCCGCCATCAGAAACGTTCCCGCCTCAATGCGATCGGGATTGATGCGATACTGCGCGCCGTGCAGCCTCGTCACTCCCTGCACGCGAATCGTCGCTGTGCCCGCGCCCTCGATCTTTGCGCCCATCGCCGTCAGCAGCGCGGCCAGGTCGGTCACCTCCGGCTCACGCGCGCAGTTTTCCATCAGCGTCTCGCCCTCGGCCAGCACCGCGGCCATTAACAGATCTTCCGTGCCGGTCACCGTGATCCTGTCAAACACCAGGTGAGTCCCGCGCAGCCGTTCCGCGCGCGCTTCCAGGTAGCCGTGCTCCTGCGTGATCGTGGCGCCCATCTGCTCCAGTCCCTTGATGTGCAGATCGATCGGCCGTCCCCCAATCGCGCATCCGCCCGGCATGGCCACACGCGCCATGCCCGCCCGCGCCACCAGCGGACCCAGCACCAGCGAGCTGGCCCGCATCGTCTTCACGATCTCGTACTTCGCCACCGGATCGGAGAGTGTCCGGCAGCAGAGCGTTGTGCGGTCCTGCGTTTCACCCTCGCGCAGCTCCACCTCCGCGCCCATTGACTCCAGCAGCTTCCGCTCGGTCTCGATGTCGCGCACCTGCGGCATGTTTTCAAGCGTCACTGCCTCGTCGGTCAGAATGGCCGCGGCCATGCACGGCAGCGCCGAGTTCTTTGCGCCTGAAACCCGAATCGTACCCGTCAGCGGATTGCCGCCGCAAATCACAAATTTGTCCATGAGGAATTACGAAAAATCTCCTGCCGCAGTCTTGATGCCCTAAGTGTAAATGCCGGGATCGCGCCGCTCGCGCGCAGCAAAAAACGGCGCGCCTCATTTTTGTCTGGGAGTTAAAGCCGGTTCACACTGTTGGAGTCAGGGCCTGTTCACACGACCGGGGCTGGACGGCGTTGCGCACTGCATAGTCTGCGCACATCTTCCATCAACGAAAAAGAACATCCACTCCCACTCCACAAAAAAATATGCGAGGCCCAAAGCCTCGCATATTTCCCTGAGCGAACTGCTCGAATCCCGGTCTAGAGTCCCAGTATTGAACCTTAGTCGTGAATCTTAGTTCTGTGGCATCGGCTGCGGCTCAGACTGAGCCACCGGCTGCTGCCCCATCGGCTGCTCGGCCGGAGCAAGATTCAACGGCTCGGTGAGCGAGAACATCAGCACCGTGCCCGGCTCCAGCGTCGCCTGCGGATGATCCATCAACAGATGGACTGTGATCGCGCCTGCGCCAATCAGCGTTCCCGCCAGCGCGCCCACCGGCCCGGCTACAATCGCTCCCGTCACCGCGCCCGCGCCCACTGCGCCGCCGTACTCGATGCTGTCCTTCTTCAGCCGCGAATCAGGACTGATCGTGCCTTCCGAGCCCACCCGCGTTCTCGATCCCGGTGCATCCATGGTCTGCGCGTAGAGCCGGTGCCGCGACCCGTCAGGCAACACCACCGTCTCCGGCCGCAGCAGCATTGAGCCGTGACCGCCCGCCCGTCCGCTTGAAACCTGCACCACCGTGCCGTCGATCTCAGACCCCGCCGGAATCAGAATCTGGCTGCCCTGATACACATCCGAAGCCACCCGCGCGCGGAACGAATCGCCATCCTGATTCATCGCCGTCGAAAGCCGGTCAAGCAGCCGGGCGCGAATCTCGGTTCCCTGCCCCAGCTCCCCGGGCGGCAAAAGCGCCGGATGCACAATATCGCCATCCGGATCGTTGACCGCCTCGCGCTGGTTCAACTGCGGCTGCTGTCCGTACGACTGCGCCGAAGGCGACGGCTCCCCGGCCACCTGCACAATGCCGTCGTCGGTTCCGGTCACGTCATTGGCGGCATTCGCTTCTGAAGCAGCCTGCTGCGGCGTCGGCTCCGGCTGCGCCGGCGCGGCGGCCTGCGGCTGCGCGGGCGCGGCATATTGCGCTGCCGGCGGCTTGACCAACGGCGCCGGAGCTGGCTCTGGAGGCGCGCTGTCGGTAATCGTGTCGTTCGGCGGAGGAGTCGAAGTTCCCTCGTACGAGCTCTGCGAACTCTGCGCCGCGACCATCGCTGCGGCGGCAACGAACAAGGCGCTCACGAGAATTTTGCGATTCATCATGGAGTCCTCCTGGCGATCCTTCCGCGGGCGGGAATTCCCCTTCCCATTTGAGACCCGGCGGCGGTAAAAAAGTTGCCTGTTCCGCCACGGCATGCCGCGGTTTGGCGGCAACTCGCCTTAAGTTAAGGCTAGCGCGCAGCCGGCGCACACCCCATAGACGCAACCAGTTGAGGTGCCTCGCATGGCACGAATCTCGAAAGTTACTCCCCGAGCCTTTTCCTCGAAGCACTTACGCCGCCTGTGACTGCGGCCACAGCAGCGCCCGGGGCCCAATTTGCTAGAATCCAAACGGAATACACATTTTCTTCTCAACAGGAAATGCTGAAGTGATTACAAGGAGATCCGCGAGTTGCCCGAGCTTCTGAACATGATTCGAAGCGCTGCCGGAGAAGCTCTGGCCGTGGATCGCCGTCCAAAATTGAATGCCCGGCTGCTGCACCGTATTGCGAGGAGCGAAATGACTGAGATTGTTGCCATCCGTGCCCGCGAGGTTCTCGACTCGCGCGGCAACCCCACCGTCGAAGCCGACGTAATTCTGGAAAGCGGCGCGATGGGCCGCGCCATTGTGCCTTCCGGCGCATCCACCGGCGAACACGAGGCCGTTGAGCTGCGCGACGGCGACAAGAGCCACTACCTGGGCAAAGGCGTTCTGCAGGCCGTGGCCAATGTGGAATCGGTCATCGCCCCCGAGCTCGAAGGCATGGACGCCGCCAATCAGCGCCTCATCGATCAGACCATGATCGCCCTCGACGGCTCGCCCAACAAGGGCAAGCTCGGCGCCAACGCCATCCTCGCCGTCTCCATGGCCAACGCCCGCGCCGTGGCCCAGACCCTCGAGATTCCCCTCTACCGCTATCTGGGCGGCGTCAACGCCAGCGTGCTGCCCACCCCCATGCTCAACGTGCTCAACGGCGGCGCGCATGCTGACTCCAACGTCGACTTCCAGGAGTTCATGATCATGCCCGTCGGCGCCGAGCGCTTCAGTGAAGCGCTGCGCTGGGCCGCGGAAACCTTCCACACCCTCAAGGGCGTGCTCAAAAAGAAGGGCTACAACACCGCCGTCGGCGACGAAGGCGGATTCGCGCCCTCGCTCAAGTCCAACACCGAAGCCATCGAGCTCATCCTTGAAGCCATCGAAGCCGCCGGCTACAAGCCCGGCGAGCAGATCGCCATCGCACTCGACCCGGCGTCGAGCGAGTTCTACGACAAGGAAAAGAACAAGTACGTCTTCAAGAAGAGCGACAAGCGCGAGCTGTCGAGCGACGAAATGGTCCACTTCTGGGACAACTGGGCCCGGCAATATCCCATCGTGTCGCTTGAAGACGGCCTTGCCGAAGACGACTGGGCCGGCTGGCGCACCCTCACGGACAAGCTGGGCAGCAAGATTCAGCTCGTCGGCGACGATATCTTCGTCACCAATGTGCAGCGCCTGCAGCGCGGCATTGAAGAGGGCGTAGGCAACTCGATCCTGATCAAGGTGAACCAGATCGGCACCCTCACCGAGACCCTCGAAGCCATCGAGCTCGGCCGCCGCTACGGCTACACCGCCATCATGTCTCACCGCTCCGGCGAAAGCGAAGACACCTTCATCGCTGACCTCGCCGTAGCCACCGGCGTAGGCCAGATCAAGACCGGCTCGGTCAGCCGCACCGACCGCATCGCCAAGTACAACCAGCTCCTCCGCATCGAAGAAGAGCTCGGCTCGGGCGCCGTCTACCTCGGCATCGAGAGCATCAACTACAACGACTGATCCGGTCTGCACCCGGCGAACTGTCGTCAACCTGAGCTCAGCAGGGCGCGCATTGCGTGCCCTGCTGAGTCCAAAGAGCTGCGGTTGTTCCCTCCCGTTCTCAATCCAATGATTGGTCATCCAGTCAAACGTGTGCCGTTCGACTGAGCAGCCGTCGCTCACGATGACTGATCGGTGATTATCAGCACAGTTTCTCTCGATCGTTGGCAGGTTATCCTAGAAGCAGTGTCCTGACTCAAATCGAGGTGTCTCTTTCGTGTCCAGCTCCAAACGCCCGCTCGTCCTCACCATCCTCGACGGATGGGGTTATCGCGCTGAAACCGCCAACAACGCCATCGCTCTTGCCCGCAAGCCCACTTACGACAAGCTGCTGCGCGAGTTTCCCAACACCCTGATCCGCGCCTCTGAGCACTTTGTCGGCTTGCCCGACGGCCAGATGGGCAACAGCGAAGTCGGCCATCTCAACATCGGCGCCGGCCGCATCGTGCAGATGGACATCACCCGCATCGATGCGCAGATCGCCTCCGGCGAGTTCGGCAAAAATCCGGCAATCGCCAAAGCCATGCAGCGCGCCCGCGAAGGCGGACGCCAGCTTCATCTCTTCGGCCTTGTCTCTGACGGCGGCGTGCACTCTCACCAGGAGCATCTCTACGCGCTGCTGCGCACGGCCCACGAGTACGGCGTCGAGCGCGTCTTCGTCCACGCCTTCATGGACGGCCGCGACACGCTGCCCACCTCCGGCGCCGGGTACATCGCCCAGCTCGAGCAGAAAATGCGCGAGTACGGCACCGGCAAGCTGGCCAGCGTCAGCGGACGCTACTACGCCATGGACCGCGACCGCCGCTGGGAGCGCGAGCGCCTGGCATTCGACGCCATGGTCAACGGCAAAGCCGAAGGCGGCGCTTACGCAAGCGCCGTCTCCCGCATCAAGGAAAGCTACAACGGCGGCGTCACCGACGAGTTCCTGATTCCGTTTGTCGTCACGGATGCTGCCGGCAAGCCCACGGCTCAGATTCGCGATGAAGATGTCTGCATCAACTTCAACTTCCGCGCCGACCGCGCCCGCCAGATCACCCGCGTGCTGGCCCGCGAAAGCGGACTCAATGCCCAGGGCGGCCGGAACCTCGACTCATGGGAGAGCCTTGATGAGACCATCCCCCGCTCGAGCATCCCGAAAAAACTCCACTATGTCTGCATGACCCAGTACGACAAGCTCTACGAGCTGCCGCTGGTCATCCTGCCCGAGTCAATGGACAACATCCTCGCCAACATTCTCTCCGCGCACCAGCTTCGCAACCTGCGCGTCGCGGAGACTGAGAAGTTTGCCCACGTCACCTACTTCTTCAACGGCGGCATCGAAACGCCATTTCCCGGAGAAGAGCGCGAGCTGGTCCAGTCACTCAAAGTGGCCACCTACGATCTGGCTCCCGAAATGCGCGCCGAAGGCATCGGCGACGCCATCGTCAAAGCGGTCAACGACACAGCCTTCGATCTCATCGTCGCCAACTTCGCCAACGCTGACATGGTCGGCCACTCTGGAAAGCTCGAGCCCACCATCAAGGCCTGCGAAGCCGTAGACGCGCAGCTCGATCGCATCTACAAAGCCGTGAGGGAGCGCAATGGAAACTGGCTCATTACCGCCGACCACGGCAACGCCGAGCTGATGGTTGACCCCGTCTCCGGCGGCCCGCACACCGCGCACACCACCAACCCCGTCCCATTTATTTACATCGGAGAAGAAGCCGGCCATTACCGCCTGCGCACAGACGGCTCGCTGCGCGATATTTCTCCCACCCTTTTAAACCTGTTGGCGCTCGGACTTCCGAAAGAGATGACCGGCGGCGACCTGCGCGTGCCGATCGCCCAATAGGCGCAGAGCACAAGCCATCCAGCAAAACAAGAAAGCCTCCCGCGCGGGAGGCTTTCCTGTTCCATCTGCAAAAGAAATGCGCTACCGCGGCTTCAGTGACTTCACCGCCGCCAGCCGCTCCTCGATCAGCCGCGCGCGCTCGGCGGCAATTCCACCAATGTAGGAGGGCGCAGGCGTGGCCGTAAGCACCAGCGTAAGCGCGATCACCGAGAAGCACAGCCCCGCAATTCCCGCCGAAACCAGCATGTGATACATGTCGAAGATGTCCAGGCCGAGAACTTTAAAGGCTACGTGTTCCAGCGGCTTGATGTGCTTCAGCACCGCCAGCGCGAAAAGAAAAAAGACCGCCGCCAGCGACGTCAGCACCGCCAGCGTCGCGTCCAGGCTGCGATGAAAATTCTGTCGTGCCCGGCAATGGGCACACTCCATGAAATGGTTCTCGTAGTCCCTGCGCATCTCCGGTGAGATTCCAGAGATGTCATAGCGCCAGCTTGCTAAAATGGCGCCCACAACTCGGTCGGTGCATCGGGTTCTTGCCATAGCCATAAAGACTCGCTTTGCGAAGGATGCGCTCAACCGCCCTGCTTGCCGGCGGTCACTGGCAATGTTGAGCCCTCAGGAGTAAGATGCTCAATCTGGCTAACGGACTCAACTACTTCCAACCGCTTTCCAGCCACCGGGCAGGCTTGCCGAATCGCGATCAGTTCCGTCAGATTTCCTGCTGCGAAAGAGACGCCCGTTATGTCTATTGTAATACGAACCGTCAAAAATGAATTGCCGAAAGAGGTTCATGCTGCGCGGCCACCAGCAGGCGGTTGGCCAGCAGGCTGGCCCGGCCCTCCAGCGCCCGCTCCGCAGCCACCCTGGCCAGCTCGGGAAGATTATTGCTTTCAGATAGATGCGCCAGGATCACGTATCTCGCCTGACCATCGTACCCCCCGGCAAGAAACTCCGCCGCCGCCTCATTCGAGAGATGCCCAACCCGGGAAAGCACCCGTTGCTTGACCGACCATGGGTACGGTCCGTCGCGCAGCATCTCCAGATCGTGATTTGACTCAAGAAGCAACAGGTCCACGCCCTTCAGCTGCGCCTTGACGTTAGGCGTCACATACCCCAGATCGGTGGCGAAAGCCATCCGCACGCCCTCAGCCCTGAACACAAAGCCCACCGGGTCCGCCGCGTCGTGTGGAATGGTAAACGGGCTCACATCGATATCGCCGATCGCAAACGGCTGCCCGGCCTGAAAGTACTCCACCGCCGGCAGCCAGGTCGGATCGCTCCTGGCTGAAGGCGGTTCGGCCGCCGCCGCTTCCACAGCCTGAACTACCTCGCTCTGGGCGCCCCCCGTCCCAATCGCGTCCGTCCCGATCCCGTCAGGTCCGATCCCGCCAACCGGCTCCGCCTCGTCCGCTTCGCCCTCTGCCTCCGCCGGCTGCGCCTCGGCCTGGCGCTCGGCTGCCTGGCGACGGCACTGCTCCATCCATTGCGCATAGCTCATCTGCCGCCGCGGCGTCAGCCAGCGCATCCAGGCGCGGTGCGTGGCCTCCGTAAAGTACACCGGAATCCCGAGCTTCCGCGCGATAACCGCCAGCCCGTTGATGTGGTCCTGGTGCTCGTGCGTCACCACGATGGCGTCCAGCGTGGCCGGATCTTCCCCGGCCAGCTTCATCCGCCGGAAAAGCTCCCGGCAGCTCAGCCCGGCATCCACCAGAATGCGCGTGCAGCCGCCGGTCACCACCGTGCTGTTGCCCTTCGAGCCTGAGGCCAGAACCGTGAAGCGCACCATGTTTCGAGCATATCGCGAATCGGCACCCCCTTCGGTGCAAAATCCCGCCCGGAATCAGTGCGCCCAGGCAAGCACGGCGGGAGCCATTCGGGTCATCCGGAGTTGTAGATCGAGGTACACATGCCCACACTTAAATCACGTTACGTAAGCGGCAACATCGGTCATCTTGTACTCACGCAAATGTGCAATCCACTAATTCTCCGCAAATTGCTACCATCATTTTCGAAATGGGGCACTGCAAGAGTCAAAGAGCTCTCGCGGAGAATTTGGGGGTTAAGAGTGGGACTGTTTACACGGCTATTTAAAGGAAACAATGGAAGTGAGTCTGACGTGGACCCGGCCTCGGCATGTTCGGCTGAAGACTACGAAGAGTTCATCAACTACCTGCGCGGCAAAGATCGTCCGTTCAGCAAACCCGGCCGCACGATCAAGGAAGAGTTCAGGTTCTGGCTGGCTGACCGCACCAAGAGGCACGGCCACGCTTCTGCCTATAATGCCAGCCGCCAGTTTGCCGCGGCCATTCAGAAGTAAGAGCAACACGGCTTCAACAGCCCGTTCCTGAGCACCGCCAATGGCCGCTCGGCACCCGGCGCATTCAGCCGGACGGGCTTGGGCTCCCGCAGAGTCTTCCTTCACCGTCTTGAGCCGGCCTACAACGTCTGACCGGCATTTGCGCCGTGCATCCGCTGCCTCACCGGGCATCGGGTGCGCGGCGCTTTCCATTGGGACGCCATAAAATCTCGCTTCGGCCGCCGCTCGTTTCCGCAAAAAAGTAACCCATCGGCCCGCACCATCCCCGTTACCTTCCGGTTACATCCGGTCCCTCCCATGTGCTATTGCAAAATGCTACAATCGCCACATTCAACACACATATTCTGCGAATGCGCACGCCTTCGTGGCCCGACTCTCGCAGGAAAGCGGGTTCGAACCGATGAAATTTGCAGCTTTCCTCATCTGCACCCTGACCGGATACATCGTGGGTCATTATCTGCTTGATGGCGTCTGGGCCGTCTATGCTTCCCTGCTGATCTCCTACCACCTGTTTCTCACCTTTCTCGTGATCACCGCCGAGCGGGAAACCGGTCTGTCGCTACCGATCGGCTCGTCCCTTCTCACCCATCTGGCCTTTCTTGCGCTGCTCATTGGCGTAGGCGTCGGAAGGCAGCACATTCCTCTGTTCGGCATCATTCGCTATCTCACGCCGACTCTTGCCCCCTTCGAGGCCAAATGGCTGTTCAGCGGAGGCCGCAAAAGAAAAACCGCCACGCAGCCCGAGCCCATTTTTTCCGGATCGGCTGAAGACTACGAAGAGTTCCTGCGCTATCTGAGCCAGAAGCAGCGCCGTTTCAGCAAGCCCGGCCGCAGCGTCCGCGAAGAACAGGTCTTCTGGCTGGCCGACCGCTCCAAGAGGGGTGGAGCACTGTAGCCGGATCTCCCGGCTATCGGGATCGCCCATGGCATCGTCACCAAAGTATCGCGCAGTTCTTTTCACCCTTGCCGTCGGTCTTATGCTCATCGTCCCTGAGCAGATTCCTTTTGCGCAGGGAACAAATGCCGCATCCACAAGCCGTGACAAGAAGCAGATCGTGTATCGCAACTCCCAGTACCGTTTCTGTTTCTATTTGCCTGCAGATTGGAAGGGGTATTCCATCGTTCAGAGCACATGGCGGGAGGCTGAACAGGGCCCTCACTTCGGCGAGAAGGGTCCTGAACTGCGGATCCAGAATCCCGGGTGGATGAGAGAGACACATTCCGCAGACATTTCGATCCTCATCCTCACACCGCGGCAATGGCGGCTCGCGAAAGACGGAGAAATTCTCCATGGAGCAGCCCCAGTCGGCCCGAGCAGGCTGGGCAGTAATTCCAGCTATGTCTTCGCTCTGCCGGCTCGATTTTCACTGGAGATTGACGGCGACGCCGGCTGGCAAGAGGTTGAAGAGATCCTTGCCGAGAATCCGCTGCGCTCGCCATGCTGACATGTCACACGTCTCAGGCATCCGGCAGCACCGCCGGAATCTCGATCGAAATCAGCGTGCCCCGGCCCGGATTGCTCGTCACGCTGAAGTGCGCCTCGTCGCCGTAAAGCACCTCCAGCCGCTCCTGCACATTCTTCATGCCGATGCCCGCTCCACTGCGGCGCAGCGCCGAGACCGGCCTCTGACCCATCCCCACCCCATCGTCGGCCACTTCGATCAAAATCCGCTCGCCCTCCAGCCGGCTGCGCAGCGTGATTGTTCCGCCGTGAATCCGCGGTTCCAGCCCGTGCTTGATGCCGTTCTCAATCAGCGGCTGCAACAGGATGCTCGGCACCAGCACCTGCAGCGTGCGCGGATCGATCTCCTTTTCCACCCGCAGCTTGTCGGCGCCAAACCGGACCACCTCGATGTCCAGATAATCGTCGGTAAACTGAAGCTCCTGGCTCAGCGGCACGTAGGTGTCGTGGTCGTTGAGCAGCGCGCGCAGGATGTTGGCCAGCTTCACCGTCATCTCCCGCGCCAGCTCCGGCTTGCTGCGCACCAGCGCGGCAATCGAGTTGAGCGTATTGAACAGAAAATGCGGATTGATCTGCCGCTGCAGCGCATCCAGACGCGCCTCCAGCACCAGCCGCTTCTGCTCTTCCAGCGACATCTCCACCCGCAGCGCGTTCCACACCTTCAGCCCGATGCCCACCATGATCGGCGCGCTCAGCCACACCAGCGCCTGCAGCCACAGCGAGTCGGCGCGCAGCGCGAAAAGCCGGTGAGGAAACTCGTGCGATATCCAGTCGCGCACCATCTCGAGAGCCGCAATCAGGAACAGCAGCAGAATCTGCCGGTCCACGCGCGGCTTGCGCAGGTTGCGCCGCACCCACCGATACAGGCTCAGGTCGATGAACGGCGTAAACGACCAGATCTCTTCCCTCTCCACGAACCGCCCGATCAACCCCGCCGCCAGCCCCAGCGCCGCATTGAACGGCAGCGAAAGATACTCGTGGTGCAGCATCGCCGGAATGGAAAGGATCGCGCCGCTCAACAGTGCCCAGTACGGCCCCACCAGCAGCCCCAGCAGCACTGTGGTTTCAAACGAAATATCAGCGGCCAGAAAGTTCGGCACCAGGAACCGCAGATAAACGCCGATCGTCAGCGGCACCAGGAAAAACGCCAGCAGCGCCAGCGTCTGCCGGTGACGGCGCTGCTCGGCAAAGAACAAACGGCGGAAGCTCGACGCGCGCGCCAGGATGCTGGCCACCGAGGCCACCACCCCCAGCTTCACCAGCAGCGTAATCAGAATCAGCTTGTCCGTCACGTCACAAATGTATCGCGCCGCGCCGTCGCGTATCTAATCCATAGCGGCTTGCTTGAGGCGCGCAGGTGGGGGATCTGCCCGCTGTGATCGGAATCGCAAGTGGACCGGGCGAGCCGCAACGTAAAATGGAATCATGGCAATGGACAGTGTAAAGAAGGTTGCCGAAGCGGATTTTCCTACCCGTTGGGGCCACTTCCGGATTCTCGGCTTTGAAGGCGATACTCATGCGGACCGCCCCGGCTGCGCGCCCGGCTGCGAAACCGAAGGCCTGGTCGCGCTGGTCATGGGCGATATCCACGCCGCCCCGCCGCTGGTCCGCATCCACTCCCAATGCCTCACCGGCGATGTCTTTCATTCCCTGCGCTGCGACTGCCGTCTGCAGCTTGAGCTCGCCCTCAAAAAGATCACCGAGGCCGGCGCGGGCATCCTGCTCTACGAGCAGCAGGAAGGACGCGGCATCGGCCTCATGGCCAAGCTGAAAGCCTACGAGCTGCAGGACCACGGCCGCGACACCGTTGAGGCCAACGAGGAGCTAGGCTTCGCCGCCGACTGCCGCGCCTACGAGCTGCCCGCCGCCGTCCTCAAGCTGCTTGGCGTCTCCGCCGTACGGCTCATCACCAACAATCCGGAAAAAGTGGCGGCGCTCGAAACCGCAGGCATCCGGGTCGCTGAGCGCGTCTCCGCAGAGGTTGAGCCGCACGAGTCCTTCGAGCGTTACCTGCGCACCAAGCAGGAAAAGATGGGCCACATTTTAGAGGTCGTCGTCAGCGAAGACCAGTCAGAGTGATAGCGTCTCGCCCGGAGTGCGCCTGCACTTGAATTGGTCCCCTGAGCGACCGGGAGCGAAGCGAGAGGGAGTCGAAGGACCCGCGCTTGCTCCCAAGGATCTCCATTCAAGCAGGAGGATGGTTGTCCCCGGTCTCGACTCTGAAACCTGGGCAAGCACAATTGTCATGGGAAGAACAATAATGCCCCACCTTACGCGTCCGCCGCGGCGGATTGTTGCGCCGGGCGTGGGCCGGTGAAAATTTCTAGGAGCGCAGCGCCTTGACCACCTTGGCCGTAGTCACCACCTGCCCCACATGCCGCTGTGTATGATCGGCCACATGAATCAGCGCTCCGCCAATCGAGGTCGGCAGTTGCTTGCGCCCCACCCCGCGAAAGGTATTGAAGTCCGCCGCAGCCAGCGCGCGAATCCGCTCCGACGCACTGCTGAATGAAGCTTCCACTTCAGCCAGCAACTCCGCCCGCGACTCTTCGCCGCTCGCTTCAGCCTTGAGCGCCGCCAACTGCTCAGCCGTCAGCTGCCCGCCCTCGGCATAAGTCAGAATCCGGTCCGTCGAGCGCGCAATGTGCCGCAGATGAAACGCAATCGCGTTCAGCCCCAACGGCTGCGACCGCACTTCCTCGTCGCTCAACCCCTCGGTCCACTTCGTCAGATCGTCCAGCGCCAGATCGAGCGCATGCAACACCGCGCGCCCTACAGCGGGCACATCCGTATGCGTCCCGCGCAGCCAGGGTTCGACGTAGGAAGATTGGGTTGTGGAAGTAGCCATGGTTAACCTTGTTTGCGCTCTTATTATCCGCCATCGAGATCGAAACGCACTCGATCGAAGTCGGCCATAACTTCCGGTGAACTTAATTTCCGAGCAGGGAGCAAGCTTTTCCTAGCCAATATGAGACTTTTTCAGCGCGCTTCCCCTGGGGGTGGTCAGTCCAGAGAACCGCTGGCTCTCCGTCACTCGCGTTAATCCAACAGGTGCTCAGATCATAGTCCGAGACCGTCCAGTTCTTCTGAGGCCACTTGCGGTAGACAATTTGATCCTTCGCGTAGTCTGACGTAACAAGCACAACGAGTATCGGATTGTATTCTTTGACTTCCGCCTCAAGGGTTTTGACAGCCAGATCACACTGAGCTTCTAGGTACCAGCCGCGAGGATTGCCGGACGTCACTCCTATTTTCGCTAAATTCGTCCAGATAACCGGTAAGCCACGATGCCCCAAGCTATTCCAGAACCGCCAAAAGGCGGACTTCGGTCTGCTGCGCATTGCGCCTACAAAGTCGCGAGAGGCTCGTAGACGTTCCTCAACGCGACGATCGCGGGCGCAGGCTCTGAACTTATCCTCTTTCCAGTCTCCATCAGTCGCCTTGCCAACAAAAAGAATGGGACGAACCTCACCTACAGCCCAATTACTCTCTCGCACGGACAAGAAGGGTGCGGCCAACCGCCCTTTCGGAGCACGCTTTCTCATCTCATAAAAAAGCTCGATGCATTCGGATTGGCAGTTCCGGAGACTCATCTCTGCTCGTCCTTCAAAACAACCCGCTACCCCGCGCTCTTCACCCTGACCACGGTGATCTTCTCAAATCCCTCTTCAAACACCGGCGGCTTCAGTTTCTCGGCCATCTTGCGCATTACGTCTTCGCTCACCGAGCGGTCGCGCTGGCGGTTGCGCTCCAGGCAAACTTCAAGCGGCACATCAAAAAATACCGCCTGCACCTCGTAGCCAAAGCTCTTGGCCATCTTGATCCACTGCCGGCGCTCGTGGATGGAGAGGTTCGTCGCGTCCACGTAGTTCCACGGCATGCGCGCAATCAGCCGCGCTCTCAAAAGCGACCGCAGCGTGGAAAACACCAGCCCCTGGTAGCGCTGCTCCTCCACATCGTCAAACAGGATGTTGCGCAACAGGTCGCTCGAAAGCGGCGTAACCCCGCGCCGGCCAAACCACGTCGTCTTGCCCGAGCCCGGCAGGCCGATGGCCAGCACCACATGGCCCTTGGGGGCCTGTGCAGACTTGCCCTCGGCGCTCGGCGCCGGCGCCGTCGGCATCTCCGGCTGCGTCTCCAGCTCCAGCCGGCCTGCGCCCGCCTGCTCATTCCAGTCCGGCTTTGAGGCCCACTGCGGCTTGCCGGATTGCGGCTTGTTCGGCCCGCGCTGGCCCTGTCCCTGCCGCGCTTCATGTGCGGGGTGCGCATGCGTCTGTCGCACCGGTAAGTCATCGTTGTACGTCGGCACCAGCGGGGCCGGCTGATTCGATGGAAGTTCCTGGCCAATCTTGCCAGTCGATTCTGAATTATTCGGGGCGCGTCTGGAGCGTCTTCTCATGCTGCGTTTTAACCCATATCGAACTTTCTCCGAATAGCATACAACCCGGGCGGCCTGCAAACATAACCGCCCGTGCCAGAACCCGCTGTGTATCGCATCACATACAGCCGGTCATCCGGCAGGGCATGCTGGTTGTGGACAATGGCCTGCATGGCCGCTGCGGCAGCCGCAAACGTTAACGTTTCGTCCACGCCGTCTGAGGTGTTAGCATCAAGAGTTTGGTGGAATCGCCTCCAGGGCCTACTCCAGACTCCGCGTACTCTACGGCAGTTTTCCCGGTTACTGCGGGCAAAGCCGCTGCCATGAAGCGTCTGCTTCCCTGAGGGAAAAGACTGCATGCGCAGCGCCAGAAACACCGCGCAGCCCGGCTGACTGCACGAGTCAGAAACCGCAACCTCACTGAATTTCAAGGAGAAATCGCACATGGCAGTAAAGGTTGGTATTAATGGCTTCGGCCGCATCGGGCGCAACGTTCTGCGCGCTGCGCTCGGCAATCCGGAGATTGATTTTGTTGCCGTCAACGACCTCACCAGTCCCGCGACCCTGGCTCACCTGCTCAAGCACGACTCGATTCTCGGCAATCTCAAGAACGAAATCTCCGCGGGCGAGGACTTCATCTCCGTCGACGGCAAAAAGATCAAGGTCTATGCCGAGCGCGACCCCGCCAAGCTGCCCTGGGCTGACAACGGCGCGCAGATCGTCGTTGAATCCACCGGCCACTTCACGGATGCCACCAAGGCCAAGGCCCACCTCGGCTCGACCGTGAAGAAGGTCATCATCTCTGCCCCGGCCACCAATGAAGACATCACCGTCGTGCTCGGCGTCAACCAGGACAAGTACGATCCGGCCAAGCACAACGTCATCTCCAACGCGAGCTGCACCACCAACTGCCTCGCCCCGGTCGTCAAGGTGCTCATCGAAAAGTTCGGCATCGTCTCCGGCATCATGACCACCATCCACAGCTACACCAACGACCAGGTCATCCTCGACTTCCCGCACAAAGACCTGCGCCGCGCCCGCGCTGCCGCGCTCAACATGATCCCCAGCTCCACCGGCGCAGCCAAGGCCCTCAAGCTCGTGATCCCCGAGACCGCCGGCAAGCTCGACGGCTTCGCCATCCGCGTTCCAACCCCCAACGTCTCCATCGTCGACCTCACCTTCATCAGCGAGAAGACCACTGACGCCAAGGCGGTCAACGAGGCGCTCAAGGCCGCATCGGAAGGCGAGCTCAAGGGCATCCTCGGCTACGAGTCCGGCGAGCTGGTCAGCTCTGACTTCAAGGGCGACCGCCGCAGCTCCATCGTCGACGCGCCGCTCACCAAGGTGGTGGGCCAGAGCGTCAAGGTGCTCAGCTGGTACGACAACGAGTGGGGCTACTCCAACCGCGTCGTGGACCTCATCGGCTTCCTGACCGCGAAAGGCCTCTAACAGCGGGAGTCAGCTTTCCGGGATCAGGGGCCAGTTTCATCGCGCTTGCGCGAGCGGAATCAACTGGCCCCTGACCCGAGAATCCCGACCCCGAAATCCTGATACTGGTCCTGAACTCCGAACCCACGGTTCACCTCTATGCGCCAGAACATCTCCGGCGGCTCTCCCTTCGAGCCCATCATTGGATTCTCCCGCGCCGTGCGCATCGGCAACGTGGTCCGCATAGCCGGCACCGGCCCGGTGGGCGCAGAGCAGGAAGACGCCGCCGGCCAGACCCGCCGCGTGTTCGCCATCGCTGAAAAAGCACTCACCGAAGCCGGCGCCACGCTCAGCGACGTGGTCGCCACCCGCCTGTACCTCACCCGCGCTGAAGACTGGGAAGCCGTTGGACGCGTCCACGGTGAGTTCTTCGCAAACGTCAGGCCAGCCGCTACCATGGTAGTGGTTGCCGCGCTGCTCAACCCCGCGTGGCGCATCGAGATGGAGTTTGAGGCCATCCTGCCTTAGCCAGACAACTGAACCCTGACCCCTGACCTCTCAGAAAGGTTTCGCATCATGTCCAAGCTCACCATCCGCGACGTCGAACTGGCCAACAAGCATGTCTTCATCCGCGTGGACTTCAACGTGCCGCTTTCCGAAGACGGCTCCACGATCACCGACGACACGCGCATCGTGGCCACTCTGCCCACCATCCAATACGCCGTCGAGCACAAGGCCAAGGTCATCCTCGCCTCGCACCTCGGCCGTCCCAAAGGCAAGCCCAATGCCAAATATTCCCTGCGCCCGGTGGTCGACCGCCTGCGCGAGCTGCTCGACAAAAAGGAAAACGACTACTCCATCAATGTCGCTTTCGCGCCCGACTGCGTAGGCGAAGTCGCCTCAGAGCTCGCCCGCCAGCTCGAGTCCGGCCAGGTGCTGCTGCTTGAAAACCTGCGCTTCCATGCCCAGGAAGAAGCCAACGACCCCGCGTTCGCCAAAGAACTCGCGTCTCTGGCCGAGATTTATGTCAACGACGCATTCGGCGCCGCTCATCGCGCCCACGCCTCCACCGAGGGCATTACCCACCACATCAAAACCTGTGTCGCCGGCCTGCTGATGGAAAAAGAGATCACCTATCTCGGCAAGGCCCTCGAAGCTCCCGAGAAACCCTTCGTCGCCATCATCGGCGGCTCTAAGATCTCCGGCAAGATCGACGTGATCGACAACCTCCTCGACAAAGTCGATACGCTGGTCATCGTCGGCGGCATGGCCTACACCTTCCAGCGCGCTCTCGGCATCACCACCGGCAAGTCGCTTGTCGAAGAAGACAAGATCGATATGGCAAAGGCCGCGCTGGCCAAAGCACAGGCTAAGGGTGTGGAGCTTCTTTTGCCCGTCGACAACATCCTCGCCGACAG
>Ga0335072_10003664_pt1 | contig 23069 bp, 33 predicted proteins | sample Lox_Sample_21_FD_206725 | JGI IMG/M metagenome (GOLD analysis project Ga0335072, IMG submission 206725) | Soil microbial communities from Loxahatchee National Wildlife Refuge, Florida, United States - Lox_Sample_2.1 | ecosystem: Environmental > Terrestrial > Soil > Wetlands | place: USA...
ATGTGGACATGGATGCGTTCTACGCTTCGGTAGAGCAACGGTACAATTCTGACCTGCGCGGTAAGCCCGTGATTGTCGCCTGGAAAGGCAACCGCTCGGTCGTGTGCGCCGCTTCCTATGAGGCGAGGACCTTCGGCGTTCGCTCCGCAATGCCGGCGAAGCGCGCAGAACGGCTGTGTCCGGATGCGATCTTTATCGCTCCGAATTTCACCAGATATCGGGCCGTATCCGGGGATGTGCGGGAGATCTTCAAGCGCCACACAGATCTGATCGAGCCACTGTCGCTCGACGAGGCCTACCTCGATGTCACCACCAACAAAACGGGCCTGTCGACGGCAACACTTGTGGCGCGAACCATTAGCGAACAGATACGAAAGTAATTGAATCTGACCGCCTCCGCCGGAGTGGCGCCCAACAAGTTCCTGGCGAAACTCGCCTCTGACTGGAAAAAGCCAGATGGGCTTTTTGTGATCCAGCCAAACGAGGTGGATGCCTTCCTGCTGCCGCTGGCGGTTGGAAAGCTACCAGGAGTGGGGAAAGTCAACGAAGAGAGACTCGCGAAACTGGGAGTCAAGACAGTTGGCGAATTGCGAAGTCTCGAGCGATCGAAACTTGAGCAGGAATTTGGCCGCTACGGTGTGCGCCTCTACGAACTCGCGCGGGGGATGGATGAGAATCCAGTCGTCCCGGACAGGCCGACAAAGTCCATATCCGTCGAGGACACGTTTCAAGAAGATGTCCTGCTGGCAGACACCGAACCTATGATCCGCCGCTTGGCAGAAAAGCTCTGGTCCGCATCACGCAAAGAGGCTCGAATCCCGCGGACAGTTGTGCTCAAGCTGAAGACGCGGGAGTTCAAGATCCTCACGCGCAGTCACACGGCAAGCGCGCCTCCGTCCTCTTGCGACGAACTGACAGAAATCGCCCTCAAGCTGCGAGAGCGAGTGACTCTCGGCCCTCAGCAGCGCTATCGCCTCGTAGGGGTTGGTCTGAGCAATTTTCAGGAAGCTGAATCGATTGGGCCTCAACCAGCGCTTTTCGAATAACGCCGGATCAGTCAGCCGCAGCTGTGGCCGGCGGCTGCTGTTTCATCATCTCTTCCATCCCCTTCTTCATTTCTTTTGCCGAGGGTTCCGCCTTGTGCGTCCCGACCATCCAGTTGTAGCCGTCGGGATCGACAACCGTGCCGCAACGATCGCCCCAAAACATGTCCGTTACGGGACCCTGCGGGGTAGCCCCGAGTTTCGTCGCTTTCTCAACTACCTTGTCGACGTTCTCGACGTATATATAAAGAGAGGCGGGAGAGGCGCCAACGCTTTTCGCAGTTCGCCGTCCCATCGCAGGACTCTCTGGACCAAGCATCAGAGTTGTGCCGCGCAAGGTGAGCTCGGCGTGCACCGGCTTACCGTCGGGACCGTTCATGATGCCGCGTTTTGCGAAACCAAACGCCTTCTGGTAAAAGCTGACTGCGGCAGGAATGTCCGTGACCGTGAGTGCCGCGGACACCGCACCGTACTGCTTCCTATTGAGGGGATCAATCTTCTTCTTTGCCATGGCGCTCCTTTCATGCGCATGACATTCTAGCGAAAAGCGACAAGGTGCGCATGTCGATGGGGGAAAGGCATTTGTTCATGCCCGCGCAGGCGGTATCAGTCTTCCGACCAGCGTCCGGATCGTCGCCGGTTCGTGCTCGCCGGCTGCTCCCGAGAGACTGTACGATCGTTCAAATCCGTTCGGTCCTTCAACACGCAAGTCCCAGCTCTCAGCCGCACGTGATCCTGTGATGGAAACACGCCAGTTGCCTTGTCGATCACGGAAGGCGTGCTCAACGTGCGCTGTGATCTCTCGACACAACTCGGCATCGCCGAGATTCTGCAGCTCGATCGTGACTCCCATCACGTGACAATTCTATCGAAGACTCACTGCCCATCTGCGGTGCAAACCGGTCAAGGCCGCGCAGGATCGGCCTGTTCGCGCATGTTAAACAACCTTATCCACAATTCATGTTGAAAATCGGATCGAAGAAAGGAAAGCTGAGGCACTGAGTTCGAGCCGCCTCGATCCAGATCCGCTGAGCATGTCAGCAGGATTAGAAATAGGAAAGGCTGCGACATTGGTTATGTTCCAGCCATCTGCTCCTGCGAGGGAGCCTACAGCGTGGATCCATGTACCGTCGCAGCCCTTGATGCGATCGCCGCTTTCGCGGTCCCAAACCCCAGCTCCTCCTCGCAGAGTCAGCCGGTTTTTTCGGGTCTGGTTGCTCGTTCAGGTCGCCCTGGCGAGCAGATCACTCAGCCTACTTCGGACTGGCAAGGTTTATTTCGCCATTCCTTTCAGCCGTCGACGGAAGACAAACTAAACAGTTGCTCAAATGAAGTCAACGCAATTATCGCGGTGGACACAAGATTTCTGTGAATGAAATTGTGGAAAAACCGGAGGAATTTCGAAGCGGTTCCCGCGAATTCTGGCAACGATCCGCAGATCAGAACAGCGTTGGAGTGACGGCTAAGGGAACTTCCTGCGCGCATTCGTGGTCGTCGTTCTCGGGCCGGTTCACACGAGTGCTGACGGGATATTTCTTCATCAGAGCAGGATCGAATGGCTTGAGGCAGGCACGGAGGAGCGAAGCATTGTTGCTGCTCGGATCGAGCCAGCGAGCATAGTCCTCGACACGCAGGATCACCGGCATCCTATTGTGAACCTCGGCAACTAACGCATTCGGCGTGGTGGTCAGAATCGTTCAGGTTTCGACAACATTGCCACGCGGATCGGACCAGGATTCCCAGAGTCCAGCGAAGGCGAAGGTCGAGTCATCGGCCATGCCAATGCTGAACGGCTGTTTCTGTTTTGAACCGATCGATTGCCACTCGTAGAAGGAGTCGGCTGGAATCACACAACGTCGCAGGCGAAGTGCGTCACGGAACGCTGGCTTATCGATGGCAGTCTCCGACATAGCGTTGATGGTTTTCGTCGCGATCGAGCAGTCTTTGGCCCAGGAGCGATGAAGATGTGAATGGTCCCTTTCACTCTGGCGACAGACACCGAGGGAGTCACAAGAGCGGCGAAAACAGGTGTTCGTTCTTCGACGTACTTGTTGGGCAGGGAAAGTGCGGCATCTTGCGTGACCTTCATGATTTGTGTCTCAGTCCTTCCTACGGGGTCAGTTTATCGTGGCGCTCCCGCAGCATTTCTTGTACTTCTTCCCCGACCCGCAGGGGCATAGTTCATTCCGCCCGACCTTGGAAGTGCCGCTCCGTCGCTCAGGAAAATCGGCACTCGCGTCGGCCTGCCGTTGCTCTCTGAAATACCGATATGCTCCGACAACTCCTGCCGCCATGTGCAGGATGATGTCACCCCGCTGTTGCGGGGTGATTGGCTTGGGACGCATCTTGGGGTCTTCGTCGTTTTCGTGATAAAGCGCGAACATCGGAACCAAGTATCCGCCGTGCTTCTCGTCGTTCGCCAATTCAGCCCAGCCGTGGTGCCGCATGTGCATTCCCCGCATGAAGCCCCGTGCCCAATCGTTGCCGTGTGCTGTCCCGTCCTCATCCTTCAGGAGGATCGGCAGGTAGCCTTCACCCTTGAGCAGCGCCCCAGCGATAGTGTTCCAGTGGCGCATCAGCAGCCCCAAGATTTCTCTGGCTTCTTCGAGGCTGGCGAATTCGCAGGCGTCATCGCCGCCAAAGACCTCGCGATTGTATTCACTGGGCATTACGGGCTCAGGCCCGGCAATGAGCGCGGCGAAGAACCCGTCGAGTTCTTCGAGATTCATTGCCTTACCGCTCTTGCATGATTTCAGGAAATCTCCGAGGAGGTCGAGTTCGGCTTCAGTCAGCGGCTCGGGCTTTCCGAACGGTCTCATGGCTTTGACAGAGTTCACGATACCATCGTCATTCGACATTGGTTTTCGTTTAATATCCCTCGCATGTTCATGGCTGCCCCTGAGATGAGCGCCAGTCAAGTCTTGAGCGCATTCGATCGTGACGCCCCGTACCTTTTCTTGGGCGCGGCTTTCTTCGCTGTCGGCACCTTGTCCGCCGCTTTTGCGTTTCTTCGCCGCAGGCGCGACTCACTCCTCCTCTATTTCTCGCTGTTTGCGGCCTTCTACGGGGTTCGCCTCTGGGTCTCGTCAACCCTGCTTGGTATGACGGTTCAAGGCTCGACCTTCTATACGCGCCTGCGTCCAGCGGTCAACTACATCGTGCTCATTCCCGCATTTCTTTTCTTCATAGCCTTGGGGCTGCCAAGGCGGTTTGAACGGGTGGTCGGATACGCCATGGTGGGTCTCGGTGCATTACTGGCTACCGCTACCTTCCTGTTCGGCGACTCTGGGATTTATGAAGGTATCAACAGCATCGCCGTGATCGTAGCGTCGAGTTTCTTTCTCATTCGGTTCATTGTTGGAGGTTCAGTCGAGCGCGGAAGTCCCGAAGCTGCCGATTTCGCCTTGATCCGCTGGGGACTGCTGATCTTTGTTGCTTTCGTGGTTTGGCAAAACATGACGCAATTTTTTCCCACTTCATTGCCTGTATTAGAGCCTTTCGGATTCGCCGCGTTCCTTGGCACTTTGGGCTACGTTGCTGCGCGAAAAACTTTGCGGCGGGATCAACAGCTACAGGAGATTCAAAACGAACTCGAAATCGCTCGCCGCATACAGCAATCCATTTTGCCGACAGAGTTCCCCAAATCGGTCCACTTCCGAGTCGCCGCCCGGTATGTGCCTATGACCTCGGTAGCGGGGGATTTCTACGACTTCGTCGTCGCGGACGAGCACCAAGCGGGGCTCTTGATTGCCGACGTGTCCGGCCATGGCGTTCCCGCCGCCCTGATAGCCTCGATGGTCAAGCTGGCGGCGGCTTCACAAAGGGCATTGGCGGACGAGCCTTCGCGCTTCTTGTCGGGCATGAACTCGGCGCTATTTGGAAACACCCAGAATCAGTTTGTAACAGCGGCATACGTCCACCTAAACGCGGAATCTCAGGAATTGCGCTACTCGGCGGCTGGGCACCCGCCCATGCTACTGTTACGGAACGGCGGGGTCACAGAAATCGCGGAAAACGGCTTGATGCTCGCTGCATTTGATTTTGCATCGTACTCGACCGCAGTCCACAAACTCGAAGCGGGAGATCGAATCGTGATGTACACAGACGGGATTCTGGAGGCTTCCAACACTGCGGGCAATTTCTTCGGACATGATGCGCTACACGATTTGCTCACAAAAACTAGAGGGCTATCGCCCGCAATGGCGGCGGACTCGATTATCTCTTCAGTCCGACAATGGTCAGCAAAGCAAGACGACGACCTTACCGTGCTCGTATGCGACTATATGGGGACGTGAAATAACCAAAAATGCAGACGGTGAGCGATTACCGCATCTCCCGATCCAACCACTTCTCTACTCGAACCGGACGCCAGTTCTCCACAGCCTGAAGCTGTTCAGCAGTTGAGGGTTGCTCGGAGCCCACGAGAAACTCGATTCCGTATAGATACAGAGCGCGATGGCGAACAATGCCGGAAACTCGAACCAGTTCCGTGCTTCGGGGCGGGAGAAATTCGACCTGAATTTGCGACCCCACGGACAGATTCACCATGGCAAACAGGCACACGCCGACCTCACTGAGATTGATGCCAAGAGCGTCCACATGGGTAGACTCAGTAAATACTTGAACGGAAGTGTTCAGCAGTTGGCGTTTCCGGCGTCGTCGGTCTGGTTTGATGCTGCGTTGGAAAATCATCTGTAAACCGGGTGAGGGCAAGGTAACGCAGCGATCTCCACTGGCGAAGATTACGGATGTTCAGTGAGATGTCGAGAGTTTTTCAACCCTGCCTGGACGAGTGACCGACAGATTTGCAAATCGACGCTCAAGGGGCTGCCGTCCATGTACCTTTTTGTTTTCCCAGCACAGGCCTAGAATTCACACATGGACGACAGTTCAATCGCGGCACGGACTGAAAAACTACGTCGGGAGATTGAACTGATCCAGCAAGAGGACCGAGGCTACCGCAATCGCAGGAGCCATTCACTGGCTGAGAATGCAGAGCATGAAAAACGGGAGTTTCGAGTCCTTGCAATCCGCGAAGAACTTAGAACGCTTGTCGAGAAAGCAAAGGAACAATTGAGCCACGGATCAGTCTGGTACAGTTGATTTCTTCTTCGCAGCAGCCGGAAGGTCTCGTCTATCAACCCTCAGACAAGCCAGCAGCCCGGAATATCTCCGCTGCGGACGATCATTACGGACGGCAATCCCCAGCGCCTTCTTCTGCCCGATCAGCACGAGCAGCCGCTTGCTCCATCCTGTTCTTGCGGCTGAATCTGCACGAGTGGGGTCTTCTCCCCGTAAAACCTTCGCCCCACTTGCCAACGGGTTGCAAGCGTAGAATCGCCACGCAGCCTCCTCGCCGCCAATCCTACGCGCAGCGATGCCCGCACCAGATCGCCCATCTTCAAAAACCCGAAGATTTTCACTTCGCGGTTGACCCAATGCAGCACGCTGCTGATCGCACACCCACACTGACCACAGTCTGGAGTTCCGCCAAATACGCACGGCTCCACATGAGTTCGCAGGTCGGCGGAGTAGTTCGTCGACATTTTCGAAAACATACAATCCTCTGGGCTTTCCGGCGGCTTCACAAACGCTCGCGCAACGCCTTCCGACATCAGCAGCTTCGGAAACGTGCGCCGAAGCGGCGGCAGCACTTCAGCCATGAGTTTGCGATCTTCCTGCGTAAGCCGCTCCCTGCTGTCTTCATTCTTTTGCGGGCTGTAGAGACTCACCCAGATGTGATCGACCTCGGGACATGCGTTCCAGAACGCGACATACTCTTCCAGATACGAAGGCCGCGCCAGCATCGGCCTCGTAATCACCCAGTGGACGTTGATCCTCCGTCCCGCAATGTTCTTCAAAATTCGCTCATAAGTCGCCGGCTTGCGCCGTTCGTCATGATGTTCGGGCAGCCCGTCGACCGAAACCGCCACGCGCAACCTCCGCAATCTCATCCAGTGCTCCGGAATCGCGATCACTCCACTCGTCACTACCATAGCAAAGACGCCCATTTCGTCTAGCACAGGAAGAATGCGATCCAGTTCCCGATGCCGAATCATGGGCTCGCCGCCCACCAGAGAAACGTGCAGCGGACGATGCCGCCGCACCAGTTCAAGCACGCCCTGCACCAGCGCATCCCCGCGAAAGTCGCTCAAATCGCGTAGAGTAGTCTTGCCACCCAGATGGCTGTCGCCATACGCATAACACCCCGGACAGTTCAGCGGACATTCGCGCGTGATCTCAATCGAAAGCATCGGCGCGTGTCCATTCAGGACGCGCCACCACGCACGCGCAAAGTCGCCCGGTCTAAGACTGGAACTCGATTTAGTTGCGGACGCTGGAAGCGCGTCATCACTGGACATGAATTCCACGGTGCGGGACAAGCCCGTGTGCTGCGATTTCAACAGAACCGCCGCACTCCGATAGCAGAAGCAGAGTCTTGATTCCCGCTGCGATAGAGTTACGAGTAGAAACGGTTGCAGTTTCTGATGCTGGCGATTCTGGCGCGGGTTGCATTGCTGCCGATAACTCATATTCTTCAACGAGATGCGCACTGTTACCTCTCTGATGCCGAGGTTTCCTAAATAAAAGACCGAGCACCGTATGGAGCTAGAATCGACCCGATGAAACTCACGCTGAAGGCACGGATCAACCGCTCAGACGCCGAGACGATCCAGCAGGCTCTTGACCGACTCCGTGCGAAGGGCTCTGTCAAGAAAGAGGGCGATGAGTTCATCGTCGCAGCCAAATTCGAAGGAACTAGCGCGAAGGAACTGAACCGCACCCTGCTTTCCGCGCTGAGGAAAGTCGAGAAGAGGACAACGCTCCGCGCCGAGTGGACTTCCGGGAACACCACTGAGCGTTACTTCGATTATGTGCTGAAGAAGACGAGCAGCGGCTGAGTTGAAATCTCAGAACAGTGGCAAGCCCCTCAGATCCAACTACAAAATCCGATTCAAACTTGCGTTAGGCAGCCGACCTGATCTCCGGCACGCCGGATTTTCTCCGTTTGATTGCGCTGATAATGAATGGGATCGTCGTCAGACCTCCCATGACGGTGAGTGCCACGCCAGCCCCTTTCGATGCATCCTTGCTGAGCCCGCGTGAAATCAACAGGCCAATGCCCATTCCCAGAGCGACACGGGTTGCGGCGAAAAGGCCGATCTCCGGCATAGTGAATTCCCGATTAGGCATATCTCCTCCTCTTTGCGTCAGAAAGTTGTGGGTTCGTGTATCAGCATTGGATGCGCACTTCAGCCGGAGAGTGGCTGGAGGAAGTTGAGGAGGTGCTAGGAGGCGGCTCTTGCTACTTCTTCGGAAAGCCCACTGATTGCGCCAAGATGATGCTCTGCTGCGGCGTCAACTTCAGGGTCTTGGCAAGCGCGGGCTTGTCGATGCTTGCCCGCACCACCGTGGCTAGTCCCTCGGAGGCGCAGTACAGGTACACGTTCTGCGCGATGAATCCCACATCGGCTGCGGTATACATCTCCTCTTCCGAGGAAGCGGCACCCTCAGTCTTCGAGAGGTCGGAAACATAGACTAGGTTGACAGCCGCGTCCTTAACGAAGGGCTGCGTGCCAGTAGCCGCCCGGAAGTCGCCCGTCACGACGGGCTCCAGCACGTTCGCTTTGGCGTCGTAGACGTACACGCCTTCCGGCATTGCCACGTAGATGCCGACCTCTTGCCAGTTCATGGCAGAAGGGGCTGTACGACGGCCATCGGATCGGTTGATCCCGAAAGCTGCCCAGAGCAAGTTCGAAAGCGTCTGCTGCGATAGTGTGCCCGAACCGAACTCGCGGGTCGATTGGCGATCTTTGAGAACCTCCATCAGGGGGCGTCCCCCTCTCTGCTGCGGCGGCGGAAGCTGGACGGGCTTGAGCGCCTGTGCTGCTGAGGCAGATTGCTGGCAGCACGACCCTCAGGAAGAGCGGAGATTTGTGTTTCATGCAGAAACCTCCCCGGATGTTTTCAGCCAACATTTCTTGGCATTGTAAGAATTCCCACGATAGAAGGGGTGTTCGCCGAAGTCTGTGACGCGAATCAAATCGGGCATTTTTCGGCTGCGCGGATCTGCGCTCAGGGATTGCACCGTCCATGCGTGGAGCCATTTTCCCATGGCGGACGTTCCGGAAATATTCCTCGTACCCTGACCCGAACTTCTTGCGCACGGTCGGATCGCCATAGAAAAGCACCATCGAGCACGAAAGTCACGTAGATCGAGAGACGGGGTAAAGCTACGATGCCTATATCGAACCAATTGGGAAAATCATGGTAGCAAGTTCCCATATTCGACGACTTGCGGCGTTGACCATTGCAACAGTTGTGATCGCCGCATCTACGTTGGTGATCCTCCATCACCGGGCATACCACAGTGTTGCCGCCGCCCAAGTCGTCGCAAAACAGACCACAACATCAAGGGCGAATCAGCCGAGCCAACCGCAGTCCCGGCCACAAGCGCAGGTATCGACCAGTGTCCCCGACGAACCAACCACGTTTGCCTCGATTGTCGCGAGCGAGGTCTCGCAATTGCAGGACGGGATCACACTTGCGAAATGGATGGCGGCGAGGGGCACCCCCGAAGTCTGGAATAAACGTCCAGAAGAGGAGGTTACTGCCACGCAATCGCCCGGCCCGGAATGCCGGAGTTACATGAAAGTGGACACACTTCCTTCTGGCGCAACGATTGTGCGATTGCTCTACTTCTATCCTCCACCTATCCCGTCTCCTGCCCTGTTTCCCACGTTGAGCGGTCGAGACCTCATCGATACGTGTATAGCTGCCATGGTCGAGATCACCGCAGAGGCTACAACGTCGGAGGGCGATCACGCCCTAGACCAAGCCGTTCGGCAGCGATTGAGCAAGCAATACGGAGAAAGCGTCGGCACCAATGACATGCGGTTCTGGGAACGCGGTCTTGACCGGAGTGCGGATCGCTGGATCGACGCAAACAACAAGGAAATCATCGCCGGGTACGATGCTCAGGGACTTGATGTGTTTGTGCATGTCCGCCTGCCAATGCTAGGAGGGATGCCACGCGCGTTGCCTCAGGACTCTCAGTATCTCGCCACCGAGATCGCTCAGTTCCATCGGGCAGTCGCCTTGGCGGGAGTGGACGGTGCTCTTTCAGGACGACTTGAGAAACTCTACGGGCAAGTCTGTGAGGCTGGTGCCTCTCCCGAAATGGCACAGCGTGCCGGAGAATGGCGAGGATCGCTGCTGCCGATCTTGCAGGATTGGTTCAGTGCTCTTAAGACCGCGCCTCCTACGCGACGGGCTGCGGGGTTGCTCGCCGCAGATCGGGTACTGGAGGAGGCCGGAAGTGCGGGCGAGATTCCCGGCTGGCCTGAAGGCTCGAAGAAACAATCGGGGTTGGAGGAATTAGGCGCGGTTTTTGAGAGGAACGTAAGCACGGGCGACTATCTCTATACCAGCAATTGGGAAAAACAGGCGCGTGAACTCGATCCTGACGGCGAAGTGGGACAGATGGCAACGCTTGGAATCATGGCACACGCTTGGTGCGATGCTGATGGCTCGAACGTGTTCGAGCAGGTTATTCACGACGGAGAAGGGCTCTTAAGCAAGAATCTCGATCCACCTACTGCCGCTAGAGTTCACTTCATGGTCGGGGATGCCTATTCGGATATCGTCGCCATCGCCGGAGGGGAATCGGGCGCTAACGGCGAGTACGACTCTGGACAGTTCCAAAACGAGGCCGACTCTTCACGCGAAAACGCGCTCGATCACTATCGCGCTGGCCTAGCCATTGACAATACTTCAGAGAACGCGAGAAGGGCTTGGACTCAGGCATGGCACCTTGCCGCTGGCCTGTTGCCCAACGAGCGGTATGTTTGCTTCGGGGATTAGCAAACAAAAGCGGCGAGTTCTGCAAAAAGTAGCCCCGCCTATCCATAGACACGAGGCGGGGCCAGATAACCTACGCCGCTTTCTTCTGTGCAGCCTTGACCTTCGCCCACCGCGCTTTCATGGCTGCGGCAATCTTCCGGCGAGCGGCTGGGGACATTGTCTTCTTCTTTGCGGGCATACTGACGACGTTGGGTTTCTGGACAGTCTGCCCACCATTTCCGCGCAGCTTCGCCCATCTTGCTCTCTGGGCAGCCGCGATCCTTGCCCGTGCTGCTGCTGACAGACGGCTGCGAGTTCCGGTTCTTTTCCCACCTGAAGCGCCATTGAGTGCTGCAAGCGCAGCATCGAGGCGCTTAACTGTATTCGCTGCTTGATCCCGCTCTTCCTTCAGCTGCTGCACGACACTATCTAAGTTAGCCATTGAATTCTCCTCGCCTTCGATTGTAGCAAGATATATGTTCGGTTAGGTTCCTAAACTCAAGGAAGCCTTCTCATGATTCGAGCAGCGAAGGGGCTGGGTTACTCGGAGCAGTTCTGGAATATGCCTCCTGCAACAGCAAGAGCGGCTATCCCCTTTGATAAGGCGGCAATCCTTTCATCTCCTCTGACATTGACTTCAGCTTTCGCATGACTTCGGGTGAGACGACTGCTTGCCGGTCATCCAGACTTCGAAAGAAGCCCTGCCCGTTGCGCATCTTCACTATCTTTCTGGCGGTAGCCAAGTCGATGCCGCCAATTGTCATCAACTCCGGCTCCGTTGCTGCATTGAGGTTGATTGTGAGCGGTAGCTGACGGTCAGTGACCCACATTGCCGACGCAATCTTGAAGTCCGAATTCACGATCCACAGTTCGGGGCCAAGGTTGGCATCGAGCTCCAGTTTTCCATCGGTAACCTCGGCAATGGTGGACTCAAACAAAGAAGACGCCGTATCCCGGCGAAAGGCGTTGATGTCGCCTCGCCCTCCATCCTCGGCCGCACGCTCTAACTCCGACGCCAACTGCTGCGAGACAGTTGCGCCCCACGTTGCGGCTATAAAGCCGCCATGAATGCGTTTTGCCTCGTCCGGGAACAGCTTCGCATAGTGCTCGACCAGACTAATCATCGGCGGTTGCTGGCGTTGAATGCCTCGCAGTTCGGTCATTGCAGCGAACAGCTTCAGGTTCACGTTTTCGGCGGGCGTAATCACCTTCTCCGGAGGATTGGAATCATTCCTCAGGAATGGTCGATAGAACGATGGCTCACGGTAGTGATTGCGTAGTTGGTCCTCCTTCACTAGCCGATAGAACAAGGTCGAAATGACCCCCTCGCTCGCCATCATTTGCTGACCATTCTTCAGCGTTGTGGGCAAAAAGGCGGTCGAGGTGTCCGCATCGGCGAACAGGCGATAGAGGTCTACCGGTTCGTCAAAGGCACTCTCCGGCAGCGGCTTGCGATGGATGAAGAGATTGCGCTTCACCCCATCCTTGCGCAGTTGCCCATCGGCTGCGCTGAGCCAAAACAAGTCGAAGTCCGTGGCCACAATTCCCGGTTCCGGCTTCGGGGCATCAAAGTCCCATGCCAGTGGCTCAAAGTGTTCGGCATAACCTTCGTCGAAAACCGTGGGGTAATCGGTCACGGTCATGCTCTGGTGCATCTTGCGCGACTCTCCGTCCGGCAAGCTTCCGGTCAGCGCCCTCAGGATCAGATGTCCCAATTCGTGAGAGAAGATTCCGTCGTTGAGATCATCGGTGATAACTAAATCCACATACCCGGCGAGCACCGGTCGGCGTTTCCCGGCGCTGTCTTGCAGCCAAAATCCGAACCGCGCAAAGCCGCCCTCTTCAGTGGACGTCGGCAGGTACATGGGAGACGTGAGCCATTCTTCGTTCTCGGCAACGTGCGCTTGTGTTCGCTTCGCGAGGATTAGGTTGCGGGCATAGCGGTCAAGACGAAGCGTTTCTTGCGCGAAGCTCGTCTCCAACGCGTGCCGTATCCCATCGACAAGTTTGCTTTGCGGGCCTATCTGAAACACCGGATACGTATGCCCGTCCGGGGCAGAGGCAGCGACTACATTGTGGTTTGAGTCGAGGACTGGAACGACGATCTCGCAAGGCACTATCGACTGTGCGGACGCAATGGCGCTCGCGAACATGAGCAGTCGCGATTCGGGTTTTCATGCGTCCGATTCTAGTTCCCGGTGAATTACTCAAATTGTGATTCCGATCACAGTCTGAGATTCAGTAGACCTGCTATCGTCGTGCGACTCTTAGTGCCTTCCTTTTCCCCCAGAGAGGAAGTTGAAACTAATGCTGCGTGACGAGCTTCTAGAGAAGATAGTCGCGAAACTCACGAATGCACGGGGCGAAATCGAAGACGCTCTGAACTTTTCAACTCCCGCCGCACGCTACGATCCCGTGGTGATGCGTGAGTCCAGCCGGGGCAAGCTGTCAGCCATCATTGACGAACTCAATGTTGTGCTGCGCCAGATCGAGGGTTCGCAGTGACGCGACTGGGAAGACGCCCTTCCAAGTGATCAGCAGGACTTCTGAACGCAGCGGAATCCAGTAGTACCCGCGAAATGTCGGAGGAACATTGAGTTCCGCTGCCTGATCCCGCATTACTAGTGCGCGAATCGGTGACCGCAGTCACGCTGTCGGTTGAACTCGCTCACATTGATGGCGACCATCGAATTGCTATGAATGATCCCGTTACTTTGGCACACCCCTAACCCGGCACCTGAGCACACAGAGAAGGTGACAGGTGTTGTTTTCTTTTCATCATGAGTTGGACGCAGTCCAAAGGACAGGAGAAGGACACTCATGCTGCTCTGAGCACGCCTTCCACTTTGAAAACAGTTTCTACGTTGATGCGGAGGGATTCCACCGCCCCGCTCGCTTCCGCCAATCGGGTCATCGAATCGATAATAAGACTCAACTCGGATGCCGGAATTTCACGCACCTTGGCGATGAGTTCCAGATTGTACTTGGCCGTTTTCGCTCCGTCCCCGTCTGACTGTGCCTTCCGGCTCCGCAGCGTCCCTCCCACGATCCGGAAAAGATTGACAACGGAACGGCCCCCGCAAACCGTGCATGCATCATGCGGGCTGCTGCTGATGTTTTCACAATCAACGCAAAACACGGCATTGAGGAGGGGAACTGCGCTCAAGCCTTTTTCCGTATCGGCGGATGTGTTCATATCCAGACCCTCTAATCAACAGATGCTCAGAGGCCACGCTCAGTTCTTGTTTTTAATTTCGTGTAGCAGAATTCCCTCCAAGAACTCGATTTGGGGCGATTTGGCTGCTGGACGAGGTTTGGGTCGGCTGGCGCGTTTCAGAACTTGAAAACAGCCTTCGTGACCACCTTGCCAGCGGTGTTCTCTGGCTGATCTCCACTTCGCGGCGATTTCTAGGGCGTTTAAGTTCCAAATCTGGCATTCCTAATCTTGTCCTCTGCGATTAGGTTGGTCAGCGCCTCATCGCAGCATCAATTACGACTTGATTGGCATATCGTTGCCCCGACATTTGATCCCTCCATGAGAACCCTGAATCGTCAACGTGGGCTCGAAGAAGATACTTTGTGGTTCGCACGCTTGGTGCGTCTTCGATGTCGACAACGAACTGTGACGCATTCCCTTTGGCATCGCGGAGACAGACTCGTACTGGTGGTTGGTTCTGATCCTACCGTGCTGCGGGTCTTTGGCACATCTATTGATGAGAGAGAGCAACTGGATCAGTGCCGTAAATAACAAAGTGCGGAAAGACCTCAGCGAAGTGATAGCGATCTGATCCGTAGGACGCGGTTCCAGGACCTGGGGAGATGCAACCGAGGAGTGTGACTCACTTCAGATCGTGCAAAACACCCTTCACACAACGATCGGCAAAATCAGTAGAGAAGAACTCTTTGTCTCTCAGATACAGTGAGGTCTTCGATCCTGCAAGGGTGAGTTCTCCGTGAAGATCTCTTCCAGGAGAAACGGAGAATGTTCCGACTTGCTTGGCCCCTTCTACCTCTTTCATCATGGCGGTTTTTGTAAGGTTGCGTCGAACGGTTGAGGCGTTAATAAAGCTAGGCCACAATCATCTGTAGACGTAAGAGTAGCAAGGAGTTATTGTAGCACGAAGTTTTTCGCCTAGCACGAAGAAATTCATGCTATCCTTTGCTAGGGTGTTTAGATCATGACGACAGCCAGCCAAGATCTCGTTGTGCTCGCAGAAAAAAGCGTTCTGCCGGAAGCAGAAGGTGCTCTCTCGAAGCTAGGCGCGCCGGTACGAGGTTTCCCTCTCGAAGCACCCGGCAAGATTCCCAAATCACGCATCTTTATTTGCTACTTCTCTGCCGATGCTGCCGAGCCGGAAGTGCAATCAGCCGTAAGAGTTCTAAAGTCTCGTAGGAACTATGAAATGTTGCTTTTTTATGCGCCACATCATTCTACGAACTTCGCCTTTGAGCTTGGGTTGAAAGTTGGACATGAATTGGGAACCGGAGGCGCCAGCTGGGCATTTGACCTCCGTCACGTGAGGCAGTTGCTACGCTCCCGAAATTTGCTGATTCATCGCGGTCACTTGGACGTCGATGAGAACAGCATAAGCTTCGACATCACGGAAGTTCGCAAGCGACTGGCGCTAACGCAAGATCAGATGGCCGCATCTCTGAACGTAACAACACGAACTCTTCAGAACTGGGAGAAGAATGTCGGAACGAGTCAAATGATCCGAAAGACCCGCGACCTGCGTGAACTCCTCGAATTGATCGACGACTATGTTGTCGCGTCTGAAGAGAAAGCGTGGCTTGAGACACCCCTTGCGGCAATACGAAATCGTAAGCCAATTGACTTGGTTCGCGAAGGAAAGGTTAGAGACCTCATCGTGGAGTTTCACAGAATGCGTGAGGGCCAACCTGTTTGAGCTTTTCGCCAGACGAGCTTGCAGCCATCCAAGGCTGGATGAAGACAGCTCGCCCACTGGGCGGTATCTGCTACCGGAGCGTTGAATATCGATTCATGGATCCGGCACAAGTCCTGAGCGGAATGGGTACCCAGAGATACGGCGGGCGGTTTGCTGCAGTAGGAACCCGGGCCGTCTACCTAGCTGGTTCGGACGAAACCGCCAGTCGAGAGGTGTTAGCCCGAAAGAAGCGTCTCGGAAATACCTCCCAGATCACCCTCGCCAAGTATCCCAGAGTCGTCTTCGCCGTCAGTGTCACCTTACAAAAAGTTCTGACTTGGTTGCGAAGGCCTCGGTCGAGGGCACTAATGAAAGTCCGCGAATCGTGTCTCTCTCTCGATGATCTGGCGCGATCGCAAGAGCTTGGTCAAATGCTGTTTGCAGCAGGTGTGCAGGGCCTGCTATTTCCTAGCGTTGTTGGAGCCGGTCGAAACATTATTGTCTATCTCGAGAATTGCAATCCTTCCTCGCTGGCGTTACACAACGCCGATCAGATGCAGGATCGGATTGCTGACATTATAAAAATGAACAAGCCCTAGTTGACACCAGGGCAGCAGCTGACTGACATTCCCTCAGCCGTCTAGCGCCCGAGACCCGGTGTTTTCCGGGATCAGTCTCAGTGATCACTTCAAAAGCGGCCAACGATTATCACTTCAAAACCGGCCAAGGGAAGGTGCCGGGAACGTAAGATTCTTTTACTCTGCCACTCGAATTTGCGCAAGTCTGAATCCAGGGCTTACCTTCCGCTGCCCCCGGTGGTCAGCCAAGATCCCAAGATACCTACGCTGGCTAGGATTTGAGGAAATGGGGATTTTGCGCCAGTGAGTGTGAGTTGCGCTAGCCGCTGGAAATGTTCTTAAGTTCGAACGGTCGAGTTCGCGTTGACTGGGACTCAATGTGCTTTCATGAGCAGTCGCACGTTCACGAACTCATTTGGGAATAGCGCGCCATCCTTGTTGTCGAAGGTCGCCTTGACCTTCACTGTGCCGGTTTCCTGATTAAATTGATTGTCGATCGCGGTGAGACGCCCGGTTGCGAGCTTCGTCGTGTAGTCGCGGCTCCATGCCTCCACGGAGAGCGCCCTGCCCTCGTTCAGACGAGCCAGTACTTGAGGCAAGCTATCATCGGTCAGATTGAAAATAACTGCGATGGGCTTGATCTGGTTGATGGTTACGATGCCGCCAATGTCCGCCGCATGAACCACGTTACCGGGGTCTACCCGACGCAAACCAACCACTCCTGTTATCGGAGCAGTCACCTTCGCATAGCTCAGCAACAGTTTTACAGCCTCCAGCTTGGCCTGGTCAGCCTTCACTATGCCTTCGGATCGCGCCAGAGTAGCCTGTCGCTGTTCCCCGCCATCGCTAGGAGCGACTCTTTGCCAAGCGAGTTGCGCCTCATCTTGCGCAAGCTGGCTTTCCGCTTGGGCGAGCTCCGCGTCGAACGTGTGGGAGTCGATTGAGGCCAGCACCTGACCGGCCTGGACGGTGTCTCCTTCTTTGAAGCTTACCGAGGTCAGCAGGCCATCAATCCGGGACCTGACCACCACGCTGGTGGCGGTGACCGTACCGAGTGTGCTCAGATAATCAACCTGCTCCGGCGCTGGCTTGGGACGAGACTGCGACTCATCCCCGATCGGCGGGGCCGGATGGGATTGAGCGCGAATCGAGGGCGCGCCGATCATCCCGACTACAACGGGGATGGCCAAAGCGGTGACTGCAGCGGCGATCAGAGCTGCTTTCCGGGTCAGGTTCAGATCGGCCCAAAGGCGCTCAGCCAGGATCGCTTGGAGCCGTTTCTTCAGGTCCGCCCCCGCTATGCCTGCGACGCACTTCAGCGGCGAATCCATGTAGGACTTGCAAACATTCAGAATCGCGTCCGCATATTCGTGGGGTTCGCTACCCATTTCGAGTACGGCTTCATCGCATGCTCTCTCGCGTTCTTCAAGTAGTCTGCTACCGATCCACCAGACCAACGGATAGAACCAGAAGATGGCTTCGACGATCATATGCATCGCAGACGTCAGGTTGTCGCGCCGTCGAACGTGGCTCATTTCGTGCACCAGCACAGCCTGCAGCTGCGAGGGCATCAGATTTTCCAGCAGGCTTTCGGGCAAGAGCAAGACGGGGTGAAAGAATCCAATCACGCCGGGTTCGAGCAGCCCCGGAGCTGAGAAAACAGGGACCGCGACTGCGATGTGAACTGGCTTGCATTTGCGCAGTGCGCGCCGGATGCGTAGCCACCCCCGAAAGCGTATGAGCAAGACTCCGAGGGCACCACACACCCAGACTCCGATGATCGCCAGGGCAATCCATTGATTGGATTGTTGGCTTGGATGAACCGGCACACCGTCCGGAAAAGAAACCCTGGAAAACGGCTCCGCGATTCGGGTCACAGCCAGAGACAGAGCCGGCTCCGGGATCGGTGTGGCGAAATGGCGAACCGTCACTGTCTGCCAGATTCGATTCCCCAGACTCATGAGAAGCGCGAAGGGCAAGAGAAATTTGAATGAGGCGCACAGCCAGATCCAGTAGCGCACGTTGGCTCGATGTCTTCGAAACGCCACTGTAAGCAGTCCCGCCCCAAGGGCAAACACTGTCGACTGCCAGAGATGATTTGTCCACGCACTGATCATCTGGATTTCTCCTTCCTGTCCGCTTTGCGCCTCTGAATCATCCTTTCCAATTCGCGAACATCCTCAAGCGTAAGTTTTCCTGCTTCGGCCAGCTGCGCCATCATCGGCTGTGCCCGCCCGCCGAAGAAGCTGAGGATCTCGTCCAACAACCGGTGGCGCGCCAGGTCCCGCGGGACGGTCGGCTCAAAGATGTGCGCGTTGCTGATCTTCCGGACGCGACGCACCGCTTTCTTTGCCTCCAGCCGGTACACGGTCGTCTGAATCGTTGTGTAAGCCGGACGGGGCTCGGGGAAGAACTCCTGCATTTCGCGAATCGACGCTCTTCCCTGAGTCCATAAGGCTTCCAGCACTTGCAGCTCGAGTTTCGTAAGTCTTGGCAGGTTCATATATTCTACTATGCCGTATCTGAGCCTACTACAATATAGTAGATAAGACAAGAACAATCTTTTGCTTCAGACGTTATCCGCTTGATCGAACTGAGGCACCATAACGTTGTCGAAAACAGGTTCTCATAAGCGTACGCCATCCGTTCGCCTCGTTCCGTTCAGACTTTGTGGTTCCGTCGAAAACAATTCCGTTTGGGTTCTCCAGCTGCGCGGACCGCACTTGAGTACATGCCCGTGGTGAAGAAGACGGTCGAGCATGGCACTGACGGCAGCGGTGTCACCCAACAGTTTTCCCCAGTCCTCGATGGGACGATTCGAGGTCAGGAGTGTGCTGGCCCGTTCGTAGCGCCGCATGATGATTTCCAGCAACTCCTCGGCTGCAGTCAACGGCAGTTTGCGCATGCCCAGATCGTCGATGATCAGCAGAGGCACGGTTTCCAGGAACTCCATTCGCTCTTTCCGCTTGCCGTCCAGTGTCGCTTCCGCAAGTTCGTCGAGCAGTGTGTGTGTTTCACGATAGAGAACGCGATAGCCCTGTTGAATGACGGCTTGCCCGATGGCTTGCGCTAGGTGAGACTTTCCACTTCCAGGAGGCCCGATGAAAAGCCCGTCTTCGCGCCGCCCGACGAAGGCGCCCGTAGCCAGATCAAACACCAGACTACGATTCATCTTTTTATTAAAGTCGAAATCGAAGTTGTCGAGTGTCTTCTGGGAATCGCGAAAGGCGGCTTGCTTGCGGCGCCGTTCCAGCAGTCGTTCACCACGGCGATTCAGTTCATCAGACACCAGACAGGAAAGCAGATCGATAGGTGCCATGCTCTCGGCTTGTGCTTGATGCAGGCGTGTTTCCAACACTTCCGCCATGCCGCCGAGTCGCAGTTGCTTGAGTGCACGGTTCAGTTCAATGAGATTCATTCTCTTGCTCCTTGGTTCTGTAGTTGATGAGATCGCGGTACTGGACCAGTTCGCGGATCAGAGGATCGACTTGCTGCAAAGTCAGGGGTGCTTGGGGACAACGTTCTAGGTAGCGGCGGACAAACCGATATTCCTGCACTCCCATTTCGAGTGCGGCAGAGCAAGCATCGTCGACTGCAGCGACACCGAACTTTTTTGCCAGAGAAAGGACACCGAGAATCCTCCGAACTCCAACCTCGCCTTGATGGCGATGAATCGCATCGCAAAGCGTGCCGATGTTGGCTCCGGCGCGAGAGGCTCGCCACAGCAGTTGTGACACCCGCAGTGGAGTACGTTTGGTGCGATCCTGTTGTCGAATGTCGCCATACTGGTAATAACGGAAAGGCTCCACGGGCAGTGGCAACAGGGATGGCTTCTCCTCCACGAACATCGCGGCTACCTGCCGCTTGGTGGTTCCGTGGATGCGGGTGTCGGCCCAGCGTTCTTCCCAGCGGTCAAGGTAAGCTTGCGCTTCTTCGAGACTCTCGAAGCGCAGGCCCTTCAGCGGTGTTTTCTGCGTGTGGCCAATGCCAGATTCGACTTTGCCTTTGCGATCTGGATCTTGGATGCGACAGGGCATGGCGATGGCGCCATAGTGGGCGAGCACATCGCGGTACAGCGGATTCAAGGCGGGATCGTAAATGTCGGGGACGAGCACCCCTTCACGCAGATTGTCGAGGACGACTATACGCGTGGAGCCGCCTAATCGGCGAAATGCTCGCTCGTGCAGCTCGGCCCAGATGCGGGCGCTGGAGCGGAAGGTCAGCAGCCGAATGGCTTTGCGGCTGCAGCCCAGTGTCATCACGAACAATCGGGTGCGTCGATACTTGCGAGTTTCGGGATCGAGCACCATCGGCCCGGTACCATAATCTACTTGTACGGTCTCGCCAGCAGCTACCAGAGCGTGCAACGCTTCGTGCGCAAGCTGCGCGGGACGCGAACCCCGGAAGCCCGCGTGGTGATCACGACTCCGCCCGGACAAGATCTGTGGAGAAGCAACTTGCTCTGAGGGAAGAGCGCCCACTTCGTCTCGTTGGGATAGGTTGGGGTCGGTGATCACCTCAGAGTCGGTAATCACCTCATTGGCCGGTTTTGAAGTTGCTTTTCCCTTCGTGGAAAGGTTTTTGGGGCTGCAGTTGGGGTCGATGATCGCCGTGATGGCCGGTTTTTCCGCGCCAAAGTCGGTGATCACTTCGTTGGCCGGTTTTGGTGCTCGCCGGCCCCAGCCTCCGGGCAGACGCACGGCGATTCCAGCCGCTTTTAGGTACTGACTGGCAGTTTCACGGCGAATGCGGGTGGCTTGCTGGATCTGCCGTAGCGACCACCCCAACCGTCCTAGAGCTAATACTTGCTGTTTCTTCTCTTCGTTCAAGACATTGGCCATGCCCCCGGAGGCTACAAGCTCCTGCGGGCGTCAACGTCCCGGACGCTATTCTCGTTGGCCGGTTTTTAGGTGATAACTATTGGCCGGTTTTGGGTGATCGCTGAGGATCAGTGTGCCAACGTTGTGCCCGAAACCTGGAGAGACTTTTTCCGACTAAAGGGTCGCTATCTTTTGCAGTCGCTCAAGCAATATCGAGACGCGAGCCTGACTCGCTTGGTCGGGAAGCAGGTAGCCGGGTAATGCGTCGAGAAACTCACGGGTGGCAAACAGCTTCCTGAATTCTGCAGCAATGTATGCGCCAACGTCCTGCGGCCCAGAGTGGATTTCTTCGGCTAGTTCCGGCCGTGCATCCAATACCGCCATCAAATCTTCGAGATCATGACTCGATTGATAGTCATGCTTGCCTCGACCAGCAAATGCCTCTAGCTTCGTCGCGCAGAAGTAAACTGCCGTCACCACTCGAACGCGCAGGTCCGGTTCCAGCTCATGTACGACGGCGGAATCCATAGCCGGCTTGTACCAGCGATTGGAAAACCCCAGGATCTTCTCGTCGAGCGGCATGACGTCCAAAATCGTCTTCTTCAGCCGCCATCGGCAAAGCGGAGCTCCTTGACTGGCATCCTCACTAAAGCCGCACCTACGGAGTCGTTCCGAGAAATCAGCGTATGCGGCGTATGAACTGATCTCGGCAATAGCATCGACATCGTAGGTGGGACGGACCTCCGCGGCCGCTTTGTCGGTGATGAGAAGCGCTGTTGTGCTTCCTCCTACGAAGACCAATTCGCCAAGGGAGTGGCTTGAGAAGTCGGGCTGCCTCAGCGAGCATTTCGAGATTGTGCTTTGACATTTTCTGTGTGCAGTCTGCTTATCAGCTCTTTCTCTGCGATCTTACGCTCACGTGCTCGCCCATCCCTGATGGCATCCACCAGGGCGAGCAACTCGTAGAGAATGGGATCGCGGAGCGCGGCGGCGGGGGCGGTCCTATATAAAGGTTCGAAAGCTATGCCCCGGGTTTCTCCGTCTCGCCATGGCCAAACCGGAGGAAGCTCATCACTGGCAATTTCATTCTTCAGCGGGGGAGCGGCAAACGAAGTGGGCACACCGCGAGTTACCTCGCCGTGTTCTGCAGGAAATGCATACTTCACGCCATGCAGGAGGAATTCTTCGAGAGCTGAGGGGTTCGGTTTTTCCTGCAACTCCGGGCCATGCAGAAGCCGAGCTTGTTGAAGACGCTTGATGGCAGCATGGATCTCAGAGGGACTCATGTTGAGATCCGCCGCGATCAGGGACATGGGCGGGCGCTTGCGCTCATAGGAACAGAGTTTCAAAACGACCATGATGTCTTGGGGCTTTAAAGTCATGCCGTTATTCTATATTCGCGATTCGCGAATAGCGAATAAAATCGCATTGGCATTGAAACTACGTGGCTTACGGCCCGTCAGCCACACAGCTGGGAACGCCCGCTTGAAACCTTATTAATACGATTAATATGCTGTGTGTCGGATCCTCCAGCTTGATATTTGACTTCTTTCCGATTTACCCCCCATTAGCCAGCAATCAGAGTTCAAGGGTAAAGCGGTCACCTTCGGGAACAAGCAAGAAGTCCTCTCCGTTGCTTTGTCTTCGCAAATGATACAATGCTTACAACAGTTACAGTTAGGAGGATCGATGAAGCCAGCACGTTCGATAGTACTCAGCATGCGCCTGCCGGTGGAGAGTGGGAAACGTTTGAAACGAATCGCGAATCGGCACGGCTGGACACCGAGTGATGCTAGCGCTCGCTTGGTGGAAGAGGGCTTAAGGAGGTCGGAATTTGCCTTCTTGGATTTTCGGGATTCACCGGCAGGCCGACAGGCCTATATTCAAGGAAGCACCCTG
>Ga0335072_10003666_pt1 | contig 23059 bp, 20 predicted proteins | sample Lox_Sample_21_FD_206725 | JGI IMG/M metagenome (GOLD analysis project Ga0335072, IMG submission 206725) | Soil microbial communities from Loxahatchee National Wildlife Refuge, Florida, United States - Lox_Sample_2.1 | ecosystem: Environmental > Terrestrial > Soil > Wetlands | place: USA...
GCGGGGCGGGGGGGGGGGGGGGGGCGGCGGGGGGCGCGGGGGGGGGGGGGGGGGGGGGGGGGGGGGGGGGGGGGGGGGGGGGGCGGGGGGGGGCGCGGTGGCGAGGCACGGGCCCGGGGGCACGGCGGCGCGGTGCATTTCTCGCCAGAGCCCCCCTCACCTTCGCGCATCGCGCACATAAGCGCCTCCCGGGCGCTTATCCAACCTCGGCGCGGCGAGGCGATGCGGTTTGGCGACTATTGCACCACGGGCGCGCCGCCCGGCGGGAAGAAAACGCGGCAATCCGGGCGGCCTGCCGCCGTGTGCCGGCGCCGGCGGCCTCGGAGCGGGTTGCCTAGGGCGGCTGTCACATCCGCGCGGCGGTTCGGGTCGAACGTCCGAACGAACGACTCCGAGCGTGTTTGAAGGAGGCAGTCATGTCGGAAAGCAAGAAGGTCGCCGTTGCCGGCGCGACCGGCCGCGTCGGCCGCCACGTGGTCGACGTGCTCACCGAGCGCGGGCACGAGGTCGTGCCGATCTCCCGGACCCATGGCGTCGACGTGATCACTGGTGCGGGGCTGGCGGATGCGCTGGCGGGCGTCGAGAGCCTCGTCGACACCGCCACCGGCCCATCGCCCGAGCAGCAGGCCGCCACCGAGTTCTTCACGACCGCGACCGCCAATCTCCAGGCGGCCGGCACGCGCGCCGGCGTGCTGCGAATCATCGTCGTGTCGATCATCAATACGGACCGGCTGCAGGGTGGCTACGCGATCGCGAAGGTCGCACATGAGCGTGCGATGCTCGCCGGGCCGATTCCCGCGCGCGTGCTCCGCGCGGCGCAGTTCCACGAGTTCGTCGAACAGCTCGTGCAGTGGGGTACGCAGGGAGACGTCGCCCACGTCCCCGCGATGCGCACGCAGCTAGTCGCCGCGCGTACGGTCGCCGAGGCGCTTGCCGATCTGGCGGTCGATCCCGCGGCGGCGCCCGGGCCGACGCTCGAGATCGCGGGGCCGCGCCCGGAGAACCTCGTCGAGATGGCGAGGCTGGTCGTCGCCCGGCGCGGCAACGGCCTGCGCGTCGAGGAGGTCAGCGACCCCGTCGACGGCGCCGCCAACGAGTCCGGCGTTCTGCTCCCCGGCCGGGGCGCGACGCTTGGCGGGCCCACGTTCGAGGAGTGGCTGGATTCGCCGTCGTTCAAGGGGGCGGCGGAGTAGATTCGGCTCGTGCACCGGACTCTGGCGTGGATCGGGGATGGCGCCCCGCGCATGGAGGTCGCGCACGTCGAACGAGATGGAGCGGCCATCGTCGCCGCGGGCACGCAACTCGGTGTGGCGTATGAGCTCCGCTACCGGCTAGAGCCGCGGACGCTCGCCTTGGAGGTCGTCGGCGAGCGCTCGCTCAAGCTCGAGCTCGAGCTCGAGCTGGGTGACGCACACTTCTTCGACCTCGGGTTCTCGCCTCTGTTCAATTCGCTTCCGGTGGTCCGCGACGGGCTGCTCACGGCCGGCCCGCCGCGCGACTACACGATGCGGTGGATCGATGTGCCGTCGCTCGAGGTCTCCGTGTCCGAGCAACGGTACGAGCCGTTGGGCGACCGCCGGGTCCGGTTCAGCGCGGGATCGTTCACGGCGGACATCGAGTTCGACGAGGACGGATACGTGATCGGGTATCCGGGCATCGCCACGCGGGCGTGAACGCGGCCGGGCACCGGTTGTCGACGGCCGAGGTCGAGTCGTCGGTCCTCAGTCGGTGAGCGGCGGTCCGTCCGGCGCGCCGCGCGCCCCCGCCTCGCCGCGCGCCCCCGCCTCGGCGCGCGCCCCCGCCTCGCCGCGCGCCCCCGCCTCGCCGCGCGCCCCCGCCTCGCCGCGCGCCCCCGCCTCGCCGCGCGCCCCCGCCTCGCGCGCGGCGCGGTCGAAGATCTCCGCCGCCGCCTCGTGGAACCCGGCCGGGAGTCCCGCGGCGGCGAAGGTGGCCGCGATCTCGTGCATCTCTCCGACCCAGCGCCAGCCCTTGGCGGCAGCCGAGGCAGCCGCGCTCTGAGAACGAGCATCGAGGTCGGGCTGCGAGCGGCGCCACTCGGACCGGAGCGCGTCCTCGACCCCGGTCGCCCGTGCGGTGTCGAGCGCAGCCAGGAGCAGCGCCGCCGAGCCCTTTGTCCACGCCGCGTAGGCCATCTTCACCGCGGACGCGGCGACCGGCGAGCCTTCGAGGACCACGGGCTCGAGAACGGTTCCCTCGAACAGAAGCGACGCCTCGACCGCGCGCGGCCCTGACAGGTACAGGCGCGTCGTGCCTTCGCGGCGAGGCGGCGGTCCGACGATGCCGCCGTCGGCCCAGCGTTCGCCGATGAGCTCGCCGATGCGATCGGCCGTCATCGGCGACACCGCGTTGGCGTCGATCACGAGTGCGGTCGCGCCCGCCAACGACCGCGCGACATCGAGCGCCGCGTGCGGCGGACACACCGACAGGATCGCCTCTGCCTCCTGCATGCTGGGGACCGCATGCAGGCCCGCCGCGGCCGCCCGGCGCGCGGTCGCCTCACTCCTTCCCTCCGGGCACCACAGCACATCGTGACCGCGCTCGACGAGCAGCGCGCCGATCGCCGCGCCCATCTCTCCCGGATGCAACAGCCCGACGCGCACGGGCCAATCATCGCAACCGCCGCTGTAACTCGGCCTAGACGAGCATCGCCCGCGCGGCGAGCTCGGTCGTGCGGGCGAGCACATCGAGGTAGCCGTCGCGGGCTAACCCGGCGTGACGGAGTCCCCAAAGCACCTGGGCGTGATCCCATGCGACGTCACGCGCGGCGGCGAGCGACCACATCGCTATCGCCTCGTCGGTCTTCTGCGGCGTCACATCCTCGATATCGGCGACCAGCCCGGTGTCGAACCAGCCGGCGACCTGGGTCTCGACGGACGCGAGCAGGCCGTCGACCCGTTGGAAGTCGCGGTGGATCGCGCTGTCGTCCTCCGGCGCCAGCCCGAACTGCTCGCAGGTGCTGACGACGGCGATCGGGAGATCGTGGCCGATGTGGGCGGTCATGCCGGCGAGCGCGAACTGGATCGGCTCGCGCGCCTGCGACCGGGTTTCGACGAGCGGCCGCCAGGCGACCGGGCGACCGGCGCCAGAGTCGATCGTCGCCTCGGCGTCGAAGTAGAGGCACGCGAAGACGACGTCGAGGCGGTCTAGGAAGTCCCTGTTCTCGAACTCGGTCCCGGCGCTCGCGGAGTCGACGGCGAGCGTGACCTGGAGATACAGCCGGTCGAAGATCGCGACTCCGTCCTTGCGCGGGAGCGCGGCATCGATCGCCTTCATCTGGGCGATGACCTGGGTGATCGTCGACACGTCAGCCCCGGTGCTCACGGCGCGATCCTAACTATCCCAACGGGACTTGCTCGTCATGGGAGGATTTTTTGCGATGACGGATGCTCCGTACCAACTGGACGCGCTCGGCTGGCTGCAGTTCGATCGACTGTGTCCATTGGTGCTGGAGTCCGAGACCGGGTTGAGCGATATGCAGTGGCGTGACCGCGCCGACACCGGACGGGTGGCGCTGGTCGATCACGAGGTTGCGTTTCGGGACGGCGGACACCGGCTCCCAGGTCCGGTCGCGGTGGCGGCCATCTGGGTGCGCGACAAGGCGGTGTCCGAGCGGCGTCTGGAGGTGTTCAGGGACCGCGTCGTGTTGGCCCGTGCCCATGCCGACGCCAGGCCGTCGGATGCGCTGCTGGTGCTGACGAACCTGGACGGCGACGCTGCCCGCGAGTCGTTGAGCCGGGACCCGGCGACGCGCGAGCAGCGCAGTGTCGTGCTCGGCGCGCAGGAGATCTCGACCAGCCTGGATCGCCATCCCAGCCTGCGGGCCGCGATGCCATCGGTTCTCGGGCTTCGCGATCTCGACGCCCTGATCGATCCCGACGTGCGCCGCCGGTCCTCGCTCGACGTCGAGCGCGCGCAGGAGTTGGCGCGGGTGTTCTGGCCGACGCGCGCCTACGAGCGCGCCCGGACCGTGCTCGACAAACACCGGTTTGTCGTCCTGACCGGACCGCCGGAGATGGGCAAGACCGCGATCGCGGAGATGCTGGCCCTCGCATACCTCACCGACGGTTGGGAGGCGTATGAGTGCAGCGACCCCGACCAGGTCTGGCCCGTTTTCGATCGCGCGCGGCATCAGGTGTTCGTCGCCGACGATGCGTTCGGGTCGACCGAATACCGCCCGGATGCGGCCGAGCGCTGGGCGCGAGGGCTGGGCCGGCTGCTCGAGATGCTCGACTCGAAGCACTGGCTGATCTGGACGTCGCGTCCGGCGCCGTTGAAGGCGGGGTTGCGCCGGGTCCAGCGCGAGAGCGGCGCCGAGCGGTTCCCGAACCCGGGCGAGGTACTCGTTGACGCCAGCAACCTCGATCTGGCCGACAAGACGCTGATCCTGTTCCGTCACGCCAAGAATCGCGACGCCGACGACTATGTCCGCGCGCTGGTGCGCTCCGCCGGCCTGTCGATCGTGGAGCACCCGCATTTCACGCCGGAGCGGATCCGGCGGTTCGTGACCGACCGGCTCGACGAGCTGCCGGGACTCGTGGCTGACGACACGAGCACGCTGCTTGCCGTCGTCGAGCGAGAGCTGGCGTCGCCGACGGATGCGATGCGCACGTCGTTCAGGGCGCTCGAGTCCGAGCACCGCGAGCTACTCGTCTCGCTGCTCGACGCGCCCGCGGGGCTGATCGACGAGCGCGAGCTCGCCGCGATCGTCCGTCGCCACCACGCGGGTGGCCTCAGCCGTCCCGTCGGCGAGCTGATCGACCGGCTCACCGATCATTTCCTGAGGGTGACGCCGCTCGGCATCGGCTGGGTACACCCGAGCTGGCGTGATCTCGTGATCGATGAGTTGCGCGAAGACCAGCAGGGCAGACGACGTTTCCTGTCGGCATCTGGCGTCGACGGGATCACGCTGGCCCTCTCGCGCGCCGGCGGGGTCGCCGGCGAACGGATCCTCCCCCTGCTGATCACCGATGCCGACTGGGACGCGATCGGCGATCGGCTGTACGAGCTGGGGCGCGAGCTCGAAGACCGGGAGCTGGCCCGGGTGATGCTGGTGATCGGCGGCACCCTCGCCGCGATCGGCGCCGGGCCTCGGAGACGCGAATTGGACAGCCTGGCCATGAACATCCTCGCGGCGACCCGGCGCGCGTGGGATGAGCGCGACGGGCTCGTTCCCGTGTTCCTGCTCGAGGCGTGGTACGCGCTCGATGCCTCCGTGTCCGAATGGGTGACGCCGCCGCGACTCTCCCCGACGTGGGCGGAGCTGCATCCCGGGGGGCTGATGCTCGAGTGCCCGGATCCGGCCGAACTGGCTCGCACCGAGGAATGGCTTGCGCTCGCGGAGATGCTCTCCCGCTACGACCGGACCGCGCTCGAGGCGTTCGGCTTCTTCGGACGAGATCGAGAGCTGCTCGAGCGCCTGATCGTCACCCTGACCAGAACGTGCTCGGACGAGGATCTGCGCCCGTTGTCGGAGAGCGTGCTCGCCCGGATCGAACGATTGGTCCCGTCGCTGGCGGTCGGAGCCCAGAGCGCGCTCGAGATCGGTCGGCTCGTGGAGGGCCTCGGGCGCCGGCGCTGGTGGGTGCCCGAGGACATCCCGGCGCCGCCAAGCACGGAGCCCGTCACCACAAGCCCAGGCCAGTTCAACCGCGACGACGTCGACCGCGTCCTCCGGGACCTGTAGCGCGCCTGGCGGCGCCGGCAGGCCGCTACTTCACTACGAACGACCCGATGCCGCTGTAGTAGATGCCGAGCGGACTGTCTGAGTCGTAGGAGGCCTGCCAGTAGTACCTGCCCGGGGTGACCGACCAGTAGCCGGGGAAGTCGAACGCCCCGACGTAGCTGTACTCGTGGCCCCTCCAGTGAGTGGGGCTGATTACGTCACACCCTTTCTGGGCGTCGCCGCACTCCTTGAGGTGGCCGTACCGGTCGAGCTTGCGCGACCGGGAGACGGCGATGAACACACCGGCCCTCACCGGCTTGAACGGAACCTCGACCACGAGCCTGATCCGGCCCGGCGCGACGTGCCTGTGATTCGGTGAGAGCAACCGCGGGGCCGTCCCGCCCGCTGCAACCGCCACCGCCGTCGCTGCCAACCCGGCCGTGAGCGCGACGGCGAGAACGGCCGCCCGCAACCCTGTCTTCCTGGACATGCCCTACCTCCATAGTTTTGCCCGGCCGACCCGCGCGGAAGTGTAGGCACGGGCGCCGCGCGTATGCGTCATATACCTCCGGCGAGAGCTCCTGGCATGATGCAACGCGTGGCGGGAAGTCTCGTGAGCCCCGTCCTGGTAGGGCGCCAGGGGGAGTTGAGGTCGTTGAGTGGCGCGTTCGCACGGGTCCTTACCGGCCAGCAGGTGACGGCGCTGGTGGGTGGGGAGGCCGGGGTCGGCAAGTCGAGGCTCGTTCATGAGCTCATCGACGAGGCCCGTGCCGCGGGCACGCGCGTGCTCGTCGGCGGGTGCGTCGAGCTCGACGGGGGTGGGATCCCGTTCGCGCCGGTCGTCGAGATGATCCGTTCGCTCGCGGCCGAGTTGCCGGTGGCCGAGCTCGACGCCGTGTTCGGCGCCGCGCGAGGCGAGATCGGGCGCCTGGTGCCCGAGCTTGAGGATGATCTGCCGGCCGCGCCCGCCGGGGAACGCGACGCATCCAGGCTGCTCGAGCTGATGCTCGGAGTCATCGGGCGGTTGTCGTCGCGAGCTCCGTTGATGCTGGTGTTCGAGGACCTTCAGTGGGCGGACACCGCGACCCTCGACCTGCTGTCGCTGCTCGTCGCGAGGACCAGCGCCAGCCGGCTGCTGCTCGTGCTGACCGTGCGGTCCGACGAGCTCCATCGCGCCCACCCGTTCCGCCGGATCGCGGCCCGCTGGGAGCAGCAGCGGATCGTCGAGCGGCTCGAGCTCGATCGCCTCGAGCAGCGGGACGTCGCCGCTCAGGTCGAGGCGATTCTCGGGAAACGCCCCGACGCGGAGCTGATCGAGTTCGTGGCGGAGCGATCCGAGGGAATCCCACTGTTCGTGGAGGAGTTGGTCGGCGCGGTCCGCGACGGCCGCGTCGACCACGACTATCTGCCGCCGTCGCTCCGCGACGTGTTGCTGGCCCGGGCCGAGCTTCTGTCTGGAGACGCCCAGCACGTCTTGCGGGTGGTCTCGGCCGCGGCGCGCTGGGTCCCGGATCGCCTGCTCGCGATCGTCGCTGGGCTGCCCGACGCCCAACTGCACGCCGCTCTTCGCGAAGCCGTCGAGCAACAGCTGCTGGTGGTGGACCGATCCGGTCGCGGCTACGGGTTCCGCCACGCGCTCGCCCGGGCGGCGATTCACGAGGATCTGCTCCCCGGTGAGCGCACGCAGCTACACCGGGCGTATGCCGAGGCGATCGAGGACAACGCGGCGCTCGCCGGCCCCGATCTCGACGCGAGCTCGATGCTCGCCCACCACTGGCTGTCCGCGCACGACCTTCCCCGTGCGCTCCCGGCCTCGGTGCGGGCGGGGCGGGCCTCCGCCGCCGCGTCGGCCCCGTCGGCAGCCCAGCGCCACTTCGAATTGGCCCTCGAGCTCTGGACGCAGGTGCCGGACGCCCCGGAGCGCGCCGGCATCGATCATGCGCAGCTGCTCGAGGCCGCCGCGTCGGCCACCATGCGGGCGGGCGCGGCCGACCGCGGCCTTGCGCTGGTCGACCAGGCGCTCGCGGAGGTCGGCTACGGCGGTACGCTCGAGCGGCGCGCCACGTTGCTCGTGTTGCGCGCAGTGCTGCTCGCGGATCTGGGCCGCGACAGCGAGGGTCTGGCCGTGTTCGAGCAGGCGGTCGGCCTGCTCCCCGCGGACCTCCCGAGCCGGGTCAGCGCTCAGGTGCTGGCCTCGTACGCGCGTGCGCTCGCGCGCGTCGATCAGCTCGAACGGGCGGGTGAGTTGGCGACGCGCGCGCTGGAAGCGGCGCAGGCCGTCGGCGCCACCCAGGAGAAGCTCGAGGCGCGGGCCATCCTTGCTCTCGCGATGATCTACGGCGGCGACGTCGACGCTGGGCAGGGATCGCTACTGGAGACGATCGAAGAGGCCGACCGTGCGGGCTTCACGTGGATCGCCGCGCGGGCATACGTCTCACTCTCGGACACGCAGCTGATGCTCGGACGCTATGACGAGGCCGCGGAAACGGCCGAGCGCGGCATCCCGCTCGTCGACCAGGCCGGCTTCCGCCGGACCGCCGGTGCGTTCATGCGCGCCAACAGGGCCGAGGCACTGTTTCGCTCGGGCCGCTGGGAGGACGCCCTCGCCGGTCTGGCTCCGGCGAGCGAGGCGCCGGGTGTATTCGCCGGCGTTCTGTTGATGCTGCGCGCCGAGCTGTACGCGGTCGCGGGCCGGCCAGCCGAGGCGGCCTCCGACCTGAAGGAGGCGCGCCGCCATCTGCGCAACTCGGGAGCGGTGCAGTTCACGCTACCCCTGGTCTGGATCGAGGCCGAGTTGGCCCGCTCGGATGGCGACATCGACCGCGCGGCGGCGATCGTGGACCGTGCGCTGGCGGGCGTCGATGCCGGAGAGGAGCCGCGCTACAAATGGCCGCTGCTCTCGCTTGGGGCGCGGATCCAGGCGGACCGGGCGCTCGCCGCCCGTGACGTCGGCCGTGGCGCGGATGAAGCCGAGGCACGGAGCGCCGCGCTCCGCGAAGAATCCGAGCGTACGCCGGCCACGACCCCGGCCGACCATGGTCACCTCGCGCTCGTCGGCGCGGAGCATGCCCGTGCGGTCCGTGCTCGTGAGGCCGAGAGCTGGGCGGCGGCGGTCGCCGCGTGCCGGCCGATGAACGACCCACTTCCACTCGGTTATGCGCTGTTCCGACATGCCGAGTCGCTCACCGCCGCCGGCAACTCCGACGCCGCCGCGGCACCGGCCAGCGAGGCGCTCCGGCTGGCGCGCTCGATGGGGGCGGCGCCGCTCCTCGGCGACGTCGAGGCCCTGATCCGCCGGGCTCGCCTGCGGTCCGCCGACGAGGGTGCACCGAATGGCTCGCGGTCCGAGGAAGCGCAGCCGGACGAGCTCAGCCGGATGGGCCTGACCGCCCGCGAGGTCGAGGTCCTTCGACTCGTCGCCGACGGGCTCTCGAACAGCCAGATCGCCGAGCGGCTGTTCATATCGCGCAAGACCGCGAGCGTGCACGTCTCGAACATCCTGTCGAAGCTCGGCGTCGCCACGCGAGTAGAGGCGGCGGCGATGGCGCACCGGCGCGGGCTGATTCGGGATTCCGCCGACGTCTGACGCGCGTCTGGGTGCTGTCTGAGGTACCCGGGTTCCGTCTGAGGTACCCGGCGCTCGGATCTGAGTCAGAAGACTAGGTCGTTGCCCGATGTGTGGTGCTGGGGCTTAGCCCGATGCTCTGCCCATGACCAATTCAGCGATCACCCAGCGCCTGCGCCTGCCGGGCGGCCGTCCCTTTCATCTGATCCTCGTGAGCCTCGCCGTCTCCTCGTGCGGCGACTGGCTCTACAACGTCGCGCTGCTGGCGTTCGTGTTCCAGCGGACCGGCTCGGCCACGTGGGTGGCGCTCACGACCGCGGGCCGCGTGCTCCCGGTCGTGGTCCTCGGTCCGATCGGAGGGGTGCTCGCCGATCGCTTCGACCGCCGGCGCCTGATCATCGCCTCGGGCACCGCCAGGGCGCTGCTGATGGTCGCGCTGGCCGGTGTCGCCGCGCTCGGCCTTCCGGTCGTGCTCGCTCCGCTGATTGCGGCCGCCGCGACGGCGATCGGCGTCGTCGAGCCGCCCTGCGTCGCCGCCTGCACCGCCCGCTTCGTACCGGAGTCGGAGCTTCAGCGGGCGCAGGCGCTGCGCGCGGGGATCGGCCAGGGGGCGGTCGTCGTCGGGCCCGCGCTCGGCGCGGTCGTCCTGCTCGCCTCCACACCCGCGGTCGCGATACTGCTGAACGCCCTGACGTTCGTCGTCGCCGCCGCCGCGGTCGGCGTGATCCCGCCCGGCCCGGAGTTTCGTCCGGCCACCGAGCGGGCCGGCGCGGACAAGCCGGGGGTGCTGGCCCGGATCCGCGCCGGCGCGGGCGCGCTCATGGGCGCGCCCGCCGCGATCAGGCTGGTCTCGGCCGACGTGCTGTGCAGCGCGGTATACGGACTGCTGACGGTCACGCTGATGCTCGTCGGCCACAAGGCCGGCGCCGGCGCCGGCGGTTACGGACTGATGCTCGGCGCGTTCGGAGCCGGTGGCGTGATCGGCGCGGCGGTCACCGCGCGGATCGAGCCGGGCAAGTGGCGGCGAACGCTTGCGGTCGCGCTGGGGTTGGTGGGGGTCACGGTCGCCGGCCTCGGCGTCGCGCCCGCCCTGCCGCTCGCGCTCGGGCTCGCGTTCCTCGGCGGCGGCGGCATGGTCGTCGGCGAGGTGCTGTCCGAGACCGCGCTCCCGCAACTGCTGGACGATGCGGTGTTGGCCAGCGCGTACGGTCTCGTGTTCCCGGCGTGTGTCGGTGGCATCGTCGCCGGCTCGCTGGCCGCCGGGCCGCTGTTGTCGCGGTTCGGCCTCACCGGCACGATGGCGGTCGCGGGACTGTTCGTTCTGGTCGTCGGCGCTCTGCTGCTTCAGCGTCCGTTGGCCGCTCCGGCCACCCGGCTCGCCACCTCCGTCTCGTGACGAAGCAGGTACCGCTTGCGGTCCAGGCCACCCGCGTAGCCGGTGAGAGCGCCGTTTGAGCCGATCACGCGGTGGCAGGGGACGATGATCGAGATCGGGTTGCTCCCGTTCGCGGCGCCGACCGCGCGCGCCGCGGCCGGCAGGCCCAGCCGCCCGGCGAGCTCGCCGTAGCTGACGGTCTCGCCGTACGGAATCTCGAGCAGCGCGCTCCAGACGCTCCGCCGGAACGGGGTCGCGTTGCCCAGGTCGAGCGCGACGTCGAACTCGGTCTGCCCGCCGGCGAAATAGGCCTCGAGTTGGTCACGCACGTGCGCGAACGGCGCGTTCGCGCGGCGCCGGTCGCGGGTGAGGTCCGAGTTGTCTGAAGCCGGGAGCGTGTAGAGGCCGGTGATTCGCTCCTCGTCGCCGCACAGCAGGAGCCGGCCGATCGGGCTCGGCATGTCGGTGTAGAGGCGGGGTGGTGTGTGTGTCGTGGTGTTCATCGCGGCTGTAGAACGATGCGCGCTCACGGCGTGTGAGGCGAGGCCGCCACGTGTGCCCACAGGTGCTGTGTCGCGTAGGCGCGGTACGGACGCCACCGGTCCGCGACGAGTTCGGCGCTCGGCGGCCGGCCGTCGTGTCCGAGCCGCTCGAGGGCGTGGCGGACCCCGAGGTCGGTCGGCATGAACGCGTCGGCGTCGCCGAGCGCGCGCATCGCGATGTATGCGACCGTCCACGGTCCGATCCCCGGTAGCGCGAGCAGCCGCCGCTCGATCTCGTCCTGCGCCATGACGGCGGTGTCGAGCACGGGGTCGCCGTCGGCGAGTGCCCTCGCCAGGCCGACCAGCGCGCGCCGGCGCGACCAGGGCATCGCGAGCTGTTCGGGGTCGGCGCCGGCCAGGGCAGCGGCCGAAGGGAACAGGTGCGTCACCGACCCGACGGGGTTCGCGAGAGGCTCACCGTATCCGCTCACCAACCGGGCCGCGAGCGTCGCCGCGCCGGCGAGCGAGACCTGCTGGCCGAGTACCGCGCGAATCGCGATCTCGTCCGGGCCCGCGTGGCCCGGCACCCGGCGACCGGGTGCGCTCTTCACGATCCGCCCGATGAGCTCATCGCTTCCGAGCGCGTCGACGATCGGCGCCGGATCGGTGTCGAGGTCGAGGAGGCGCCGGGCCGTCGCGACCGCCGCGTCGAGGTCGCCGGAATGCTCCAGCCACAGCCTGGCTTCGACATCGTCGGTGCGGCTGGGGTGGGGGCCGGGGCCTAGCGCGATGACACCCGACCCGCCCGGCAGGCGGATGCTGCGGACATACACGTCGCCCTCGATCTGTTCGACGCCGGGGACGGCGCGGGCGGAGAAGAACCGCACCAGCCCGGCGACGTCGCACGGCGCGCGATACGGCAGCCGGAGCTCGACCGCGCCCTCCATTGGGTCAGAGCCGGAAGGTCAGGAACAACTCGTCGCGGTAGTCGCCGGGGCCGAGCCGGATCGCGCGCGGGTGCCGGCCGACCACCGTGTAGCCGTACCGCTCATAGAACGCCTCGACTCCGGTTCCTCCTCGCGTGGTCAGCATCAGCTGCTCGAGGCCGAGGTCGGCGGCCGTACCGTGTAGCCCTTCGAGCAGGAGCCGGCCGGCGCCGCGTCCCTGCAGCTCCGGACGGACCATCAGGCGCAGGATCGTGCGCCAGTGGCTCCGGAGCGGCGACTGACTCTCGAGCAGGAATCCCATTCCTACCGCCTCGCCGTCCTGGCGCAGAATGCCGAGCAGGTCCGCTCCCGCCGCCACCCGATCGAGCGCCGCGTCGAGCGTGCCGGCGACCGCGGAGACGTCGGCGGGCGCCGTGAACCCGACCGCGCCGCCGGCGTTGGTCACGTCAACCCACATCGCCAGCAGTTGCTCGCGGAGCTCCGGGCTGCGGGCGCCAGAGGCTTCGACGACGGCGTAGATCAGCTCGAGATCTGTTTCGGCGCACACATCCCAATGTTTGCATCAGGCCGCCGCTGCGGGCCGGCAGGCGGCCGCGATCAGCGCCGCGACCAGGCAGAGCGCGCCGCACACGATCACCGCGGTGTTCCAGCCGGCCAGTAACGACGACGCGCCGGACCCGCCGTGACCGGTCGCGAGCGCGACCACGAGCGCTACGCCGGCGGCGCCGCCGAGATAGCGGCTGGTGTTGTTGGCGCCGCTGCCCATCCCGGCGCGCTCACGCGGCACCGACTCCAGCGCGAGCCGTCCGAGCGAGGCGTTGACGACACCGCTCCCGATCCCGAGGATCACCAGGCCGGGTAGCAGGCGGGCCCAGGACGACCCGACACCGAGGCCGGCGAGCGCGAACACGCCGACGGCGGAGACCGCGAAACCGAATACGAGCACCGATGCGGCGCTCCTGCGCCCGAGCAGCGGGCGCGTGGCCAGGGCGACGGCCGTGCTCGTCATCGACCATGCCGCAAGCACGGCGGCGCTACCGATCACGCTGACCCCGAGCGCGTGCTGGAGCAGCAGCGGGGTGAAGCTCATCAGGCCGATCACCGCGAGGCCGGTGAACAGCGCGCCCGACAGCGACGCCAGAAACAGTGGGTTCTTGAAGCGCTCGAGCTCGAGGATCGGCTCGCTCCTGCGGGACTCGACCGCGGCGAACGCGGCGAGCAGCATTGCCCCCGCCACCAGCAGAACGATCGTCCGAGGCGCGGACCAGCTCTGCCGGCCTTCGATCAGCCCCGCGGTCAGGCTCGCCATCGCGAGGGCGAGTGCAGTCGCGCCCAGGAGATCGAGCGGGCGCCTCGTCGGCGCGCGCGACTCCTGGATTCCGGTGCCCGCCACAACCAGCACGGCAGCGGCGACGGCCTCGAGCCAGAAGCTGCTGCGCCACCCGAGCCACGCCGCCAGCGCGCCCGCGGCGAGCGGGCCGATCGCGATCCCGGCGCCGACCGCTGAGCCCCACACGCTGGTCGCGAGCGCGCGGCGATGACCGGTGGGGAAGGCGTGCCCGATCGCGCCAAGCGACGCGGCCAGGACCCCGGCGCCGGCGGCGCCCTGGAGGATCCGGGCGGCGATCAGCACGGCCATGCTCGGGGCGACGGCGCCCAGCGCGCTGGTCAGCGCGAGCAGCCCGGTCGAGACCACGAGCACGCGGCGGCGGCCGAACGCGTCGGCCAGGGCGCCGACGGTGAGCAGGGCGGCGGCGAGGCCGAGGCTCATCCCGCTGAGCGTCCACGTCTGGCTCGACACGTCGCCGTGGAGCGAGCGGAGGCTGTCGCCGACGGTCGTCACGACCGCGCTGAACACGGCCAGGACGAGCAGCGTCGCCGCCGCGGCGACGGACAGGGTGCGGTTGGCCTCGGCGTGCTCGGTCCGCGTCGTGGCGAGAGCTCGCCGTGGCCGTTGCGCGGCGATGGTCGTCATCAGGCTCCTCCTCGTGAGTTCAGTGATCGAACCGTTGATTCGCGCACCCTAGCACAACGAGTTCGATGATTGAACCCATCCGCGCTAGAATGTCCTCATGCTCGGTAAGGAGTACGGCGGCCAGGACTGCGGGATCGCCCGGGCGCTCGAGGTGATCGGCGAGCGATGGACGCTGCTGATCGTGCGCGACGCGATGTACGGCGTCCGGCGCTTCGGCGAGTTCCAGGCCCACCTCGACATCCCGAAGGCGGTGCTGTCCGATCGCTTGAGCGGACTGGTGGAGCACGGGATCCTCGAGCGTCGCCCCGACCCGGGGCATGCGGCGCGCTCGCTGTATGAGCTGACCGAGGCCGGACGCGACCTTTGGCCGGTCCTGCACGCGATGATCGTGTGGGGCGAACACCACGAGCTCCCCAACAGCCGCTTCTTCAGGCACGCCCAGTGCGGCACCGTGCTCGACGACGCCGCGCATTGCCCGGCGTGCGGTGTCACGCCGGCGATCGGAGACATCGTCGCGGAGCCGCGCCCCGGGCGCGGCCGGCAACGCGACGATCCGGTGGCGGTGGCGCTGCGCGGTCCGCACCGGATGCTCGAGCCGCTAGAAGTGGGGTAAGCGTCCGGGAATCACGGACGAGCCGTACCCTGGCGACGCAGGATTGACAAACTCCTGCGCGCATGACCGAATCCGCCGTCCGCCGCCCCACCGAAGACATGCTCGTAGATGTCGACAAGCTGATCGGCGCGTACTACGACGAGCATCCGGATCCTTCGAACGCCGCGCAGGCCGTGGCGTTCGGGACCTCTGGCCACCGCGGCACATCGTTCACCGGAACGTTCACGGAGTCCCACATCCTCGCGATCAGCGAAGCGATCGTCCGGTATCGGACCGCGCAGGGAATCGACGGACCGCTGTTCCTGGGGCGCGACACGCACGCGCTGTCAGAGCCCGCCTTCCGTACCGCGGTGGAGGTGCTGGTGGCGCGCGGCGTCGAGGTGGCGGTCGACGCCGAGGACGGCTACACGCCCACGCCGGCGGTGTCGCACGCGATCCTGACGCACAACGCCCGCGGGGGTGCCCGTGCCGACGGCGTCGTGATCACGCCGTCGCACAACCCGCCGGAGGACGGCGGGTTCAAGTACAACCCGCCGCACGGAGGCCCGGCCGACACCGACGTCACGCGGCAGATCCAGGACGCGGCCAACGAGTTACTCCGCGCGGGGGTGGATGGGATCGAACGCCTGCCGTTCGAGGAGGCGATCGACGGTGCGCGGCGCCACGACTACCTCAGCGCCTATGTCGGAGAGTTGTCGGCGGTCGTCGACGTGAAGGAGATCGCGGGCTCCGGGATTCGGCTCGGCGTCGACCCGCTGGGCGGCGCGAGCGTCGCGTACTGGCAGGCGATCGCCGACCGCCACCGGCTCGACCTCGAGGTCGTCAACGACCGGGTCGACCCGACGTTCTCGTTCATGCCGCTCGACCACGACGGGAAGATCCGGATGGACTGCTCCTCGCCCGACGCAATGGCGGACCTGATCGCGCTCAAGGACCGGTTCGACGTCGCATTCGCCAACGATCCCGATGCCGACCGTCACGGGATCGTGACCCGTGAGGCGGGGCTGCTCAACCCGAACCACTACCTCGCGGCTGCGATCGCCTACCTGTTCAGCGGCGTGCGCCTCGACTGGCCCGAGGGCGCCGGCGTCGGCAAGACGATGGTTTCGAGTTCGATCATCGATCACGTGGTCGGCGGCTTGGGGCGCCGGCTCGAAGAGGTGCCGGTCGGCTTCAAGTGGTTCGTCGGCGGTCTCGTCGACGGGACGCTGGCGTTCGGCGGCGAGGAGAGCGCGGGCGCGAGCTTCCTGCGCCGGAACGGCCAGGCCTGGAGCACCGACAAGGACGGGCTGATCATGTGCCTGCTCGCGGCCGAGATGACCGCGCGCACCGGCAAGGACCCGGCGCGGGTGTACGCGGAGCTGACCGACCGCTATGGCGCGCCGGCCTACCGCCGGATCGACGCTCCGGCGACGGCCGAGCAGAAGCGTGTGTTGGGGAGTCTGTCGCCAGAGAGCTTGACTGCGACCGAGCTAGCCGGCGAGCCGATTAGGCAGGTGTTGACCGCCGCGCCGTCGGGCGCTCCGCTCGGCGGGGTCAAGGTAGTGACCGACAGCGGCTGGTTCGCGGCCCGCCCATCGGGGACCGAGGACGTGTACAAGCTCTACGCCGAGAGCTTCAAGGGCGCCCAGCACCTCGAACAGATCCTCGAGGAGGCCCAGGGTGTCGTCGACGCGGCGCTCGGAGGCTGACGATGACCGACGTTTTCGCGATGGTGCTTGCGGGCGGGGAGGGCAAGAGGCTCGCTCCGCTCACGGCCGACCGGGCCAAGCCCGCGGTGCCGTTTGGCGGCGTGTACCGGCTGATCGATTTCGCGCTGTCGAACCTCGTCAACGCTGGCTACCTGCGGATCGCCGTGCTGACCCAGTACAAGAGCCACTCGCTCGACCGGCACCTGTCGCAGGCGTGGAGGCTGTCGCCGCTGCTCGGCAACTACGTCACGCCGATTCCGGCGCAGATGCGGCGCGGGCCTCGCTGGTTCGTCGGATCCGCCGATGCCATCTACCAGAACTTCAACCTGATCCGCGACGAGCGGCCCGACCACGTCATCGTGTTCGGCGCCGATCACATCTACCGGATGGACCCGCGCCAGATGGTCGAGGAGCACATCGCGAGCGGAGCCGCGGTGACCGTGGCGGCGATTCGTGCGCCGATCGAGCAGTCGGACCAGTTCGGCGTGATCGAGACGACGGCGGACGGCCGCGGCATCGCGGCGTTCCGCGAGAAGCCGAGCGACGCCAAGCCGCTTTTGGACGCGCCCGACCAGGTCTACGCATCGATGGGCAACTATGTGTTCACGACCGAGGCGCTGATGGAGGCCGTCACCGAGGACGCCAAGGACGAGACGTCGAATCACGACATCGGCGGCAACCTGATCCCGATGCTGGTCGCGCGAGGCGAAGCCCGCGTGTACGACTTCGCGACCAACCAGGTGCCGGGCGCCACGGACCGCGACCGCGGCTACTGGCGCGACGTCGGGACGCTCGACGCGTACTACGACGCGCATATGGACCTGATCTCGGTCTCCCCGATCTTCAACCTCTACAACGGCCAGTGGCCGATCCTGACCTGGCCCGATCCGCTCCCGCCGGCCAAGTTCGTGTTCGACGAGGACGGCCGGCGGGGTCACGCGCTCGACTCGATGGTGTGCGCCGGCGTGGTGCTGTCCGGTGGGGTGGCGCGCCGGTCGATCCTGTCGCCGGGCGTGCATCTGCACTCGTACTCGGAGGTCGAGGACGCGATCATCCTGCACGGCGCCGACGTAGGTCGGGGCGCGGTCGTGCGGCGCGCGATCGTCGACAAGGACGTGCGGATCGCCGACGGAGCGAGGATCGGAGTCGATCACGAGGCAGATCGCGAGCGGTTCAAGGTGTCGGCCGCCGGCATCGTCGTGATCCCCAAGGGCGAGGTCGTTGATTGAGGGTCGCGCTGCTCACGCGCGAGTACCCGCCGGAGGTGTATGGCGGTGCGGGGGTGCACGTCGAATATCTCGCGCGCGAGCTCCGCGGGCTCGAGGAGGTGACCGTGCACGCCTGGGGCACCGGGGATGTCCATCATCACGCTTGGGAGGCGCTCGCCGGCGACGAGCCTTCGCTCGCCGCGCTCCGCGCGCTCTCGATCGACCTGACGATGGCGGCGCGGACCGCGGACGCCGACTTGGTCCACAGCCACACGTGGTACGCGAACCTCGGCGGCCATCTGTCGAAGCTGGTCCACGGGATCCCGCACGTCGCGACCGTTCACAGCCTCGAGCCGCTGCGGCCGTGGAAGGCCGAGCAGCTCGCGGGCGGGTACGCGATCTCGAGTTGGGCGGAGAAGACCGCGCTCGAGGCGGCCGACGCGGTGATCGCGGTGTCTCGAGGCACGCGCGATGACCTCCTGCGCGTGTATCCGGCGATCGACCCTTCGCGCGTGCACGTCATCTACAACGGCATCGACACCGATCAGTACACGCCGGACCCGGATGTGGATGTTTTGGCGCGTTACGGGGTGGACGCCGAGCGCCCGTCGGTCGTGTTCGTCGGGCGGGTCACGCGCCAGAAGGGGGTCGAGTACCTGTTGCGCGCCGCCCGCGCGTTCGACCCCGCCGCGCAACTCGTACTGTGCGCTGGGTCGGCCGACACGGTTGAGCTGGGCACCGAGGTCGAGCGGTTGGTAGGCGAGTTGCGCGAGGAGCGTGACGGCGTGGTGTGGCTCGAGCAGATGCTTCCGAAGGCCGATGTGATCCAGTTACTGAGCCACGCGACGGTGTTCGCGTGCCCGTCGATCTACGAGCCGCTCGGGATCGTCAATCTCGAGGCGATGGCGTGCGAGGCCGCCGTGGTGGCCACCGCCACCGGCGGGATCGTCGAGGTGGTGGACGACGGTTCGACAGGGCTGTTGGTGCCGATCGAGCCCGGCGACGACGCCACCGGCGCGCCGCGCGACCCGCAACGGTTCGCCGACGACTTCGCCGAGCGCGTCAACGCGCTGGTGCGCGACCCCGAGCGTGCGGACGCCATGGGCCGGGCCGGCCGGCGGCGCGCGATCGAGCATTTCTCGTGGCCGATGATCGCCGAGCAGACGTCCGGGCTGTATCACAGCCTCGTCTGAGCCCCCGAGGAGTAGGCTGCGCCCGTGGACGCCGACGCAGCCGCGCTTGGCCGGCGGGCCTTCTGGCTCACAATCGCCGCGCTCGCCTGGGGCGCGGGGCTGGTGGTGGCGGCGTTCGTGATTCCCGTGTACAGCGGGGAGACGGCGTCCGCGCCGTCGGGCGTGGTTCACGGCTTGCCCGGGCAGACGCTGGTTCAGGTCAACGGCCCCCATGTCCTGTTCGTGATCGGCGCGCCGTTGGTGATCGCGGCGCTGGTGTGGGGGGCGCTCCATGAGAAGTGCTCCCGCGGTCGCGCCGCCGGCGGGTATCTGGCGTGGACGCTGATCGCGATCCTGTTCGCCGGCTGCGTGCTCGGAATCCTGTCGGTCGGCGTGTTCATGGCGCCGGCGGCGGTGCTGCTGGCGTGCGCGGCGGCGATCACGCCACGGCGTTTGAGCGTCTAGGCGTCCTCAGCGTCTCGGCGTCCTGAGCGTGTCGGCGTCCTGAGCGTGTCGGCGTCCTGAGCGTGTCGGCGTCCTGAGCGTGTCGGCGTCCTGAGCGTGTCGGCGTCCTGAGCGTGTCGGCGTCCGAGGGTCGTGAGCGGTTGAGCGCGTGCAGGGTGCCGGTGCCCTGGAGTGGTTGCTCGCGATCTGTGCCCATTGACACAGACGCTAACACTGTCTCGATGCTTGACATATAGCCGATCTATGTAAAGCTGGTGGGGTCGAGCGAATAGAAGGAGACGCGGATGACCTCTGTGGCAGGGACCGAGGACTTTGGCGCGGGCGGCCGGGCGAGCGCGCCCGACGGACGGCCGGCGGCATGGCGGGACGGCAAGCGCTACGCCTGGCTCCTGGGGGTGGTCGTGCCGACGCTGCCGTTCATCGTCTACGGGCTCGTGCACCTCACCGGACTGGGGTTCTTCTGGTTCTGGGGGCCGATCCTGATCTTCGGCGTGTTCCCGCCGCTCGATCTGCTGATCGGCCTCGACGCCGAGAACCCGCCCGACAGCGTGCTCAAGTGGCTCGAGCAGGATCGCTATTACCGCTGGTGCACGTACGCGTTCCTGCCGCTCCAGTACGCCGGGCTGGTTTTCGCCTGCTGGCTGTGGGCGAGCGGCGATCTGACCGTCGTCGACAAGATCGGGCTGGCGTTGACCGAGGCGATGGTGAGCGGCATCGCGATCAACACCGCGCACGAACTCGGGCACAAGCGCGACGGTCTCGAGCGGTGGCTGAGCAAGATCGCGCTGGCCCAGAGCGGATACGGCCACTTCTTCGTAGAGCACAATCGCGGCCATCACGTGCGCGTCGCGACGCCTGAGGATCCGGCGAGCGCGCGGCTCGGCGAGAGCTTCTGGGCGTTCCTGCCCCGAACCGTCAGGGGCAGCCTGGTCTCGGCGTGGGAGCTCGAGCGCGAATGGCTCGCCCGCCACGGCCGGCCGTGGTGGAGCATTCACAACAACGTGCTCAACGCGTGGGCGATGACGGTCGTGCTGTTCGGCGCGCTGACCGCCGTGTTCGGGCCCGTCGTCCTGCCTTACCTGCTGCTGCAGATGGTCATCGGGTTCCCGCTGCTCGAGGTGGTCAACTACCTCGAGCACTACGGGCTGCTGCGGCAGAAGCGGACCGACGGCCGGTACGAGCGCACGCGGCCGGAGCACAGCTGGAACAGCAACAACGTCGCGTCCAACGTGCTGCTGTACCACCTCCAGCGCCACAGCGACCACCACGCCAACCCGACCCGGCGCTTCCAGGCGCTGCGTCACGTCGACGAGGCGCCCCAACTGCCTACCGGGTACGCCGGCATGATCCTGCTGGCGCTGGTGCCGCCGCTGTGGCGCCGGGTGATGGACCAGCGCCTGATCGGCCATTACGGCGGTGACCCGACGCGTGCGAACATCCACCCGCGGGCGCGCGCACGCGTGCTCGCCCGCTACGGGAGTGCGGAACCCGCAGGATGATCGATTCGAGCACCCAAGAGCGTGACCCCGCGACGTATCGGGCGGCGGTCCGGCAACTGCTGCGCGATCGGCTCCTCGACGCGGGCCGCGACGAGTTGCGCGGGCGCGCCTGGGCGCAGGTCACGATGGCGGAGATCGCGGCTGCCGCCGGCGTCAGCCGCCAGACGCTCTACAACGAGTTCGGCACCCGGGACGAGTTCGGCCAGGCGCTCGTGATCCGCGAGAGCAGCCGTCTGCTCGACGCTGTCGAGCAGACGATCGCCGAGCACGCCGACGACCCGATCGCCGCGCTGACGGCTGCGCTCGAGCGGTTTCTGACGATCGCGACGGGCGACCCGTTCGTGGGTCTGCTCCTCGGCGACGATGGGACGGGAGGTCTGCTGCCGCTGGTCACCACCCAGAGCCGCCCGGTCCTCGACTGGGCGAGCCAGCGCGTCGCCGCCGCGATCCGCGCGAATTGGCCGCAGGCGGCCTCGGTCGATCTCGACGCGCTGGCGGACACGCTGGTCCGGCTGGCGATCAGCCACGTGACCGCCCCGGGCGGGCCGCCGGCGCAGACGGCGGCGGGGATCACGGGGCTGCTCGCGCCCTCGATCGAGCGGATGCTGGAGGCAGCGCTTCCAAATTGACTTGCCGCTAGCCCGGCGACATACTGGGTGCAGGCGGGGGTCGGCAGCTCGAACCTCGGTCTACGAGTATGCGGGAGTGGTTGCGTGGTTGATGACCGTTCAGCTGGGCAGGGGCTGGTCGCCGAGTGCCGTCTTGGCGCGCCCGGGGGTTCGCGAACGTGAAGCCACCGGTCCGCGATCCGCGCGGGCAGGCCCGCGGCTCTGCGAACGGCAGCCGCTCGTCTTTCAACGGCCGCAGGCCGCCGATCCGCCCTCCAGTGCGGCGGTTCGAACTCGCGGGCGTCCGTCCCGCGGCCCTGTTCGCGATGTTCGCCGCGGTCCTCGTTCCGGTAGTGATCGTGGCCCTGCTTGTGTTCGGCACCGGCGGCTCGAAATCGGGTGGGTCGACGCCGGGCGGGTCGACCTCGGGCGGATCGATACCCTCGGGCCGGGCGGCCGGCTCCGGCTCGCCGGGCGACGTCAGCCAGCGTCTGACCGCGAACGCAATCGCCCACTATCCGCTCGCCAAGGCGGTCGCCGGGATCGACTCGAGCGTGACGGCCAAGGGGCTGCTGCCGCTGTCGACGTGCAAGGTGACCAACTCGACCACGGTCACCTGTCTGCAACCGACGCCGGCGGTCGACATCGTGATCTTCCGCACATACCGGTCACTTCCGGCGCTCTACGCCGCCTACGAGGCGCGCGTCAGCCAAATCGCCCAGGGGCCATTCCGTTCGAACTTCGGTAATTGCACCGAGACCATGACGAGCGGAGAGATCGGTTGGAATCACGACTTCAAGCACCCGAGCATGTACCCGATGAGTGACTTCACGTCCGGCCAGATAACCGACGACAAGGCCGCCGGTCGCGTCTACTGCACGTTCGAAGACAACGATCTTTACCTGGTCTGGACCCAGGACGACGGCCGCGTGCTCGGCGAGCTAAGCGGCGCGCCCCACGTCGACGCGTACGTCTGGTGGCGGCAGGTGCACCACTCGATCGTGATGCCCGGATCGCGGAACATGATGATGGCGATGGAGGGGCCGACCGGCTCGGCGGGGGCGACGAGTAAGCAAGGGATGTCGAGCGGTGGCGGCATGTCGTCGAGCACCCATGGGACGTCGTCGAGCACCCATGGGACGTCGTCGAGCACCCATGGGACATCGGGTAGCAACGGGACATCGGGTAGCAACGGGACGTCGGGTAGCAACGGGACGTCGGGTAGCAACGGGACGGCGAGTACTCAGACGATGTCGACGACGAGCGGCATGTCGACCACCACGAGCATGAAATAGCCGCGGTTCGCCGGGGTTGTTGGTGACGCGCGCGTCGGCGGTCGGGGTTCGTCCCGGGTGGTTGGTGGCGCGGGTCGGCGGTCGGGGTTCGTCGGGGTGGTTGGTGGCGCGCCCCGAGTCAGTCGCGATGCAAAACGCGACAAAGCGGCCGCCGCGCCGACGCTGAGTACACATAAGCGCCTGGGGGGCGCTTATGTGCACGAGGTGGCCGTGGGTCAGGGGGCTTTGGCGCGTTTCGCATCGTCGGAGAGTGGTTGGGGCGGCTGCCGGCGCCGGCGGGGTCGGTTGCCGGCGCGGACTGGTTGCCGGCGCCGGCGGGGTCGGTTGCCGGCTCAGGCCGGGGTCGGTTGCCGGCGCGGACTGGTTGCCGGCGCCGGCGCGGACTGGGTGCCTGGCGCCGGCGGGGTCGGTTGCCGGCGCCGACGGGATCGGTTGCCGGCGCCGACCGGGCCGGGCCGCCGGCACGGATTGGTTGCCGGCG